>Ga0079306_1000631_pt1 | contig 30474 bp, 31 predicted proteins | sample Methanotroph_Enr_FD_79181 | JGI IMG/M metagenome (GOLD analysis project Ga0079306, IMG submission 79181) | Enriched soil microbial communities from Old Woman Creek wetland in Ohio, USA - Methanotroph_Enrichment_5 | ecosystem: Environmental > Terrestrial > Soil > Wetlands | place: USA: Ohio... | reverse complement strand
CGCCATCATCAGCCGCTGGTTCAAGGGCAAGGAGATGGCCATGGCCTTCGGCATCGCCCTGACCATCAGCCGCGTGGGGACGCTCTTCAGCTTCAACACGGAGGAGCTCATCGCGAGCTACACGGGGAACTTCCGCACGGCGCTCTGGGCTGCGGCCCTCCTCTGCCTGTTCTCGGTCCTCTGCAACCTGGTCTTCAACCTCATGGACAAGCACGGTGAGAAGGTCCTGGCCCTCCCCAAGCCGGATGCCGGGGACAAGATCGTCTTCTCCGATGTCAAGAAGTTCACCTCCTCGTACTGGTTCGTGGTCCTGCTCTGTGTGACCTTCTACAGCGCCATCTTCCCCTTCACCGCGCTGGCCACGGACATGTTCCACGACAAGTGGGGCCTGCCCCTCGTCCATGCCAGCTCGGGCAGCTTCCTGTCCCAGGTGTTCTTCAATTTCACGCACATGTTCACCACGGCGCCGGGCATCACCAGCATCGTCATCGCGGCCTCCATGATCTTCGCCCCCTTCGCCGGCGACCTGGTGGATCGTATCGGCCGGCGGGCCTCCCTCATGGTGGTGGGCTCCCTCATCCTGATCCCCGCCCACCTGCTCATGGGCATCACCCACTGGAATCCCATCCCCATGATGGTCATGCTGGGCGCCGCCTTCGTGCTGGTGCCCGCCGCCATGTGGCCCTCGGTGCCCCTGGTGGTGGACGAGAAGCGGGTGGGCACGGCCTTCGGCCTCATGACCGCCATCCAGAACATGGGCCTCGGGCTCTTCCCGTTCCTGAACGGATGGTTGCGGGACAAGACGGGCTCGTACACGGCCACCCAGGTGATGTTCGCGGGCCTCGGCATCGCCGGGCTGGTCTTCGCCTTCCTCCTGCTCCGGTCCGACAAGCGATTGGGCGGGGTGCTGGAGGCGGGGCGCGCCAAGACGTCCTGAGGGCGTACACTTCCTCACGCCCGGAGGCCCCATGACGCGCTGGTGGAGGACCCTCGCTTCCCTGGCCGGGGGCTTGGTGGCGGCTTCCCTGTTGGGGCTGGGGGCCTGCGGCGGCGGCCAGGTCCCGCCCCCCCCGGCGCCCCAGGCCCAGGTCCAGGCGGCGCCCCGGGACCCGGTCCCCCCGGCGGCCCGGGAGGCGCTCGCCTACATCCGCCAGCACGGCTACGCCGCGCCGGGCTATGTGGGCGGGCGGGTCTTCGGCAACTACGAGGGCGCGCTGCCCCGCTACGACGCCCGCCGGAGGCGCATCCTCTACCGGGAGTGGGACGTCCACCCCATGGCCGAGCACCGGAATCGCGGGGCCGAGCGCCTGGTGACGGGCAGCGATGGGCGGGCCTGGTACACCGGCGACCACTACCGCACCTTCACCGAGGTGAAGTGATGGCCTGGGCTTTCCTCCGCCGGACGGAGGGCGCCCGCTTCCACGCCTGGAAGGGCACCGCCGCCGACTTGGCGGACGAGCTCCGGGCCCTGGCGGCGCGGGAGGCGGACCTCCCGCGCCTCCGCTGGCTGCGGGGGGGGCGGATGGGGACCAAGGCGGGTCTGCTGGACGAATGGGCTGCGGCCGCCCAGTTCCCGCCCTACTTCGGGGGCACCTGGGATGCCTTCCGGGACGCCTTGGCGGAACGTCCCCCGGGGGGGGCGGCCTTCTTCATCCTGGAGGCCGATCACCTCCTGGCGGAGGCTCCCCCGGAGGCGGCCGCCACGCTGGCGACGATCCTGCGCGACGTGGCAGAGGAGGACGGCGGCCGGCCCTTCCATGTGGTGTTCCAGGCGGAGCCGGGGGCCTACGACACCCTCCTGGCGGGCCTGCGGGGCCTGGGCCTGGAGCCCGACGAAGTCTGATTCAGAACTGGGCCCGGAAGGCCTCGAAGGCGGCCCGGAGTTCGGCCAGTTCGGTCCGCAGGGCCGCGATCTCCGTCTCCAGCGCCTCCACACGACCCGTCCGGGCCGGCGTCGCCGGGGCAGGGGTGGCCGCGGCCCCTGCGCCCCCGACGGGGACCTCCCCGAGCAGGTGGGCCATCCGGGCCTCGCGGGAACCGGGAGCCCGGGGCAGACGGAGCACCAGGGGCGGTTCCGTCTCCAGGAGGGCGCCCAGACAGGCCTCCAGCTCGGCCATGTCCGGGAAGGGGTACATGCGCCGGGTGTTGGTCCGCAGTTCGCCGGGCGTCTGGGGGCCCCGCAGCAGCAGCTCCGCCAGGAGGGCCGATTCCTGCACGGAGAGGTTCCAGCGCGGCTTGGCCAGGTGGGCGAGCTTCATCACCCGCCCGGGCCACCGCTCCGCCAGGCCCTGCTCCACCAGGCCGTCCACCGCGGCCGGCAGGTCCTCCTCGGCCACCTGCATCACCGGGTCCCGGTTGCTGGCCTGGTTGCAGGCGTTGAGCAGGGCGTTCATGGACAGGGGATAGACGTCCGGCGTGCTCAGCTGCTTCTCGATGAGGCAGCCGAGGATGCGGACCTCGAGGGGGGAGAGGATGGGATGGGACATGGCCGTATTGGGCCATGGACGATGGAACCCGGGTAGGCCCCGTTTTCCTGTTGCGGGGGGTATGCGGGCCTCGTATCGTGAGGGTCCATTCCTGGAGTACCCATGCGTCCCCTTTCCACCCTCGCGCTGGGCCTTTGCGCCCTGTCCCTCCTGGCCCAGGCCCCGGCCGAGCCCAAGAAGGCCGAGAAGCCCCGCTTCGAGTTCGGCATCCCCGACAAGCCCTTCACCAGCGACGTGGCCCGCCTGATCCAGGAGATCGGGGAACGCCCCCAGGTCGTGACGAACCTGGAGGCCCTCACGGATGACATCGGCCCGCGCCTGACGGGGTCGGAGCGGCTGCTCAAGGCCGAGGCCTGGGCCATGGACAAGTTCAAGGCCTACGGCGCCGTGAACGTCCATACGGAGGCCTACGACTTCGGCCCCCGCTGGACCCGGGGCCACGATTGGGGCCGGCTGGTGAACCTGAACGGCATGGACCTGCACCTGGCGGCCATGGCCTGGAGCCCGGCCACCAAGGGCCCCGTGAAGGGTGAACTGGCGGTGCTCCAGGGCCAGAGCCTCGAAGAACTGAAGGCCCTCATCCCCACCCTGGACGGGAAGATCGTCCTCATCGGCGCCCTGCCCAAGCCCGATCCCAAGGCCGACCGCCGCGCCTACTACCGGGAGATCCTGGGCGCGATGAAGGATCTGAAGGCCGCCGTGATCCTCCGCGGCTCCGGTCGGCCCGACGACCTGATGAACATGACCGGCAGCCCCGTGTCCCGCTGGGGCAAGGCCACGGTGCCCACGGCCTTCCTCTCCGGGGAGCAGGCCGACATGCTGACGCGGCTCGTGAAGCGGGGCCAGCACCCCGTCGTGGAGCTCCAGATCGCCGGGGAGGCGAGCAGGGAACCTGTGCAGGCCCACAACGTGGTGGCGGAGATCAAGGGCTCGGAGTGGCCGGATCAGGTGGTGATCGTGGGCGGGCACCTGGATTCCTGGGACCTCGGCACGGGCGCCACGGACAACGGCACCGGCGCCATGGCCTCCATGGAGGTGCTGCGGGCCATCCAGGCCCTGGGCCTGAAGCCCAAGCGCACCCTGCGCGTGGTGCTCTTCAGCGGCGAGGAGGAGGGCCTCCTGGGCTCCAACGCCTACGCCAAGGCCCATGCGGCCGAGGCCCCGAACTGGCAGGCCGTGCTGGTGGACGACATGGGCACGGGCCGCATCCTAGGCTGGCCGGACATGGGCCAGGAGATCTGGCGGGCGCCCCTGGCCGTGGCCATGGCCCCGGCCAACAATATTGGCTGCCGGGAGATCGGCGCCTTCATTCAGCCCGGTGACACGGACCACTGGGCCTTCTTCCAGCTGGGCGTGCCGGCCTTCGCCGCCATCCAGGATCCCGTGGACTACATGAAGATCACCCACCACAGCCAGGCGGACACCTTCACCCATGTGATCCCCGCGGACCTCATCCAGGGCGCCCAGGCCATGGCGGCCACCGCCTGGGGCTTCCTGAACATGCCCGAGCGCGTGCCCCACATCGCGCCGGCGGAGCAGAAGGACGCGCACTGAGGAGCGGCTGTTCCACGAAAGGGCCCCGGCAGGGGCCCTTTCATATCCCGGGGAATGGTGGGGCTACCGCCCCACGACCCCGGCCATGGGGCTGCTGGCGCTGGCGGTGAGGCGCTTGGGCATGCGGCCGGATTCGAAGGCCAGGCGCCCGGCGACGACCCCGTGGTCCATGGCCTGGGCCATGCGGATGGGATCGCCGGCCTCGGCCACGGCGGTGTTGAGCAGCACGCCGTCGGCGCCCAGCTCCATGGCCAGGGTGGCGTCGGAGGCGGTGCCCACCCCGGCGTCCACGATCATGGGCAGCTTGTAGCCCTCCACCACCTCCTTGATGAGGAGCAGGGTCATGGGGTTCTGTACGCCCAGGCCCGAGCCGATGGCGCTGCCCAGGGGCATCACCGCCGCGCAGCCGGCGTCGCAGAGCTTCCTGGCCAGGATGGGATCGGCGTTCACGTAGGGCAGCACCGTGAAGCCCTCCTTCACGAGGATCTTCGCGGCCTCCAGCGTCTCCTCGTTGTCGGGGTAGAGGCTCTTGGGATCGCCGATGACCTCCAGCTTCACCCAGTCCGTCTGCAGGGCCTCGCGGGCCAACCGCGCCACGCGCAGGGCCTCCTCGCGGGTGAAGCAGCCGGCGGTGTTCGGCAGCAGGGCGATGTCCTTGGGGATCCAGTTGAGGATGTTCTCCTCGCCCGCGGCGTTCAGGTCGAAGCGGCGCACGGCGAGGGTCACCATCTCCACCCGCGCGGCCCGGTAGCAGGCCTGCATGGTGGCGAAGTCCTGGTACTTGCCCGTGCCCAGCACGAGGCGGTTCTCGAAGGTCCTGCCGGCGATGACGAGGGACATGGCGCGCTCCAGACCTCCAGTCTAGCGCCGGCCCGGGCCCCGGCTCAGGACGGGCTCACGCCGGGACAGACCAGCGCCAGGGCCCGCTCCCCGGTGCCCCCGCGGGAGCGGAGGCGGAGGAGCAGGGGGGCGTACGGGTCCCGGCTCCGGATGAAGACCAGGCCCCGCACCACCTGGCCCGGGCGCAGGGTCCCCGGGGCCCAGGCGGAATCGCGGAGGAAGGCCTCCAGGCGGCGGTTGCTCCGGGCGGCCACGAGGGCATTGGGCACGCCGATGCAGGCGCCGACGATGGCCAGGGCCGAGAACATCGCCTGGTCGGAGGGGCCGTAGGATCCCTTGGTGGCTGATCCCGGGATGAGCATCCCCGGCACCAGGGGATACAGGAGGTAGGCCACGGCGTGCTGCTTCACGATGCCCGCCGCCGTCTCCGGCGAGAGGATGCTGACGTTGTCGGGGGCCTCCAGGCCGAGGATCACCAGGTCGGAGGCTGAGCGGTTCTCCAGGACCAGGACGGCCACCCGCAGCCCGGCCCGGCGGGCCTTGGCCTCGTAGCGGGAATTGTCGCCCCAGGGTTGGAGGACCAGGGCTCCCGCGAGCCCATCCGTGGAAGCGGTTGCCGGAGGCATGGCCAGGGCCACAGGCCGGTAGATGCGGGCGCAGCCGAAGGCCAAGGCCACGGCGAGCGGAAGCGCAAGCGGAAGGGGTTTCATGGCGGCCTCCCCGGAGGCATTCGGCCTTCAGGCGGGCCGGCGCCGGAGGGAGCCGGGCAGGGCCCAGCCGAGCCCCAGGGCCGTCCCCCAGAGGTGGGCCGCCGGCATCGTCTGCCAGCCCTCGGCCCGGAGGAGGAAGCCCGCGCCCAGGACAGCCTCGGCGGCCAGCTTGATCCCGAGGCCGGCCAGCATCAGCAGGCCCACGGCGGCGGATTCCCGGCGTCCGGCGAGGTGGAGTCCCGCCAGGGCCCAGAGGGCGCAGGCCAGGCCCGAGGCGCCGCGGTACTCCCCGGCCCCCAGTCCGGGCAGGATCGCCAGGCTGAGGGCGGGGGCCAGGGCGAGCAGGGCCAGGGCCGCCCGCCGCCGTTCCCGCGGCGGAAGCAGGACCAGGGGCACCAGCAGGGCCACGGCGTTGGCCAGGGCGTGCCCCCAGCCGTAGTGGGCCAGGTGGCCCGTCCACAGGCGCCAGGGCTCCCGGAGGGCGTCGGCGGTGAGGGCCCAGGGATCCATCAGGCCCGCCGCATCCGGAGGCCGGCGGCGAGGATCAGCAGGGCCGCGAGGGCCTCGGGCCAGCCGAGGGCGCCGCCGAAGTTCCTCCCGCCGCTCTCACGCAGGGAGACACCCTTGCGGTCCACCACGTCCACGTCCCTGCGTTCGCCGGAGGCCACCTCCGCCTTGAAGGCGGCCACCTCGGCATCCAGGTTCTTCGACAGGTCCGCCATGGCCAGCTCCAGGCCCTTCTGCGAGTGGGCGCGGAGCTGCACCTCGCGGTGGGCCCAGGTGGAGCTGCCCTTCACCTCGCTCTGGCCTGGGGCCCGCAGCAGGAAGGTCCGCGTGGGCACGTCGTAGACGGCGGCATCGATGAGGGTCCGGGTGTCGTTGGCGTCCCCCGGCAGGACGTAGGCCCCGACGATGGAAAGGTAGGTGAAGCTGTACCACTTCGGATCCGTGTACTGGATCTGGTCCACGCTCACCAGGGCCACCACGTCCACGCCGTACATGCGGGCCACCTGGTCCAGGTTGTCGAAGCCGCCCCCGGCGCGGAGGTAGGCGCTGGGGATGAGCTTGATCTCGCCCACCCAGGGACGGTCCTTGAAGCTGCGCTTCACCACGTCCAGCAGGGGCTTCTCCTCCCCCGGGCCGAGGAGGTTCTGGACGCGCCAGGAGGCGGTGCCGCCGGGAACGAAGGCGATGCCCAGCCTCAGGGGCAGCTTGAGCCGGGCCCCGGTGGGGTTGGGGGCCGGTGCGGCCTTCTCCTTGGGGTAGAGATAGGCCATCAGGCTGCTGCGGCGGGTGGTGGTGGCGGGCGTGGTGCAGCCGAAGGTGGCCAGGAGGACGAGGACGGCGCCCAGGCGGGCGGGATGGGCGGGGCGGGGCATGGCGACTCCGGGAGGGGGCGTGGCAGGGGGGTGGAGACGGCTCCGGCTTCAGAGCGGGGTGGGGGGCGCGGCCGAGGCCGCGAGACGGACGTCCGTCCGGGCCCCCTTGGCCACGGCCTGCTGGAAGGCCGCCGCCTCGCGGTCGAGGGAGCCGGAGAGGTCGGCCATGGCCAGGGCCAGGCTCTCCCGGGACTGCTGGCGGAAGGCGTCCTCCCGGCCGGACCAGGTGGAGGTGCCCTTGGCGGTGCCCACGCCGCCCGCCCGGAAGAGCAGGGTGCGGGAGGGCACGTGGTAGACGGCGGCATCCACCACGGTGGTGGTGTCGTTCTTGTCGCCCTTCACCATGTAGGCGCCCACCAGGGTCCAGTAGGTCCAGGCGTACCACTTCGGGTTGCTGAACTGCACCTGGTCCACGGACACGAGGGCGATGACGTCCACCTGGAAGCTGCGGGCCACCTTGTCCAGGTCCTCCCAGCCGCCGCCCTTGGCCAGGTAGAGCGAGGGGATGGTCTTCAGGTCCCGGGCCCAGGCCTTCTGGCTGAAGGAGGCGGCCACCTTCCCGTGCAATTCGGATTCCTGGCCGGGTCCCAGGGGCCCGAGCTGGTTCGTGGGGGTGAGTTCGCCCCGGCTCTGGGTGGGATCGGCGGGCACGAAGGCGATGCCGAGATGGAAGGGCAGCTCCACCAGGGCTGGACCTTGCGCGGGGGCGGCGGGCGGCGCGGGCTTGGCGCCCAGGTAGGAGGCCAGGCTGCTGCGTCGCTGGACCGTCTCGGGGGTGGCGCAGCCGAGGCCCAGCAGGACCAGGGTGGCGGCCGGGAGGAAGGACCGGGAAAGGCTCATGGGACCTCCTGGGAAGATGAACATACGCTTGCGTATGGGTTCCATACTGACGAGTATGGTCTTGGCGTCCGCCCTGTCAAGGTCCCCATGGTGCCCCCCCGCAAGAAGGCCCTCCGGCCGGCCGGTCCCCTCTCCCCGGAGGCCTGGGTGAAGGCGGCGCAGTCCCTCGTGGCCCGGGAGGGGGTTCAGGCCGTGGCCGTGGAGCCCCTGGCCCAGGCCATGGGCGTGACCAAGGGGAGCTTCTACTGGCATTTCGAGAACCGCGACGCCCTCATCCAGGCCGCCCTCGAGGCCTGGGAACAGGACCAGAGCACGGATGTGGTGAGCCGCTACCAGGGCATCCCGGATCCCCATCGGCGCCTGCGGGTGCTCATGTTCGCCGCCTTCGAGGACGTGGAGAACGGGCTCCTCTTCGCGGCCCTGACCGCCTCCAGCGAGGATCCCCGGGTGAGCCCCTTCCTGCGCCGGGCCACGGAGCGGCGCATGGCCCTGGGCATGGAGGCCTTCCGGGCCCTCGGACTCTCCGAGGCCGAAAGCCGGCAGCGGGCCCTCCTGGTCTACGCGGCCTACCTGGGCTACTTCCAGCTCCTGCGGGTCGCGCCCGAGGCCGTCCGGGCCGTCACCGATCTGAGCGGCTACGTGCGGCACCTCGCGGACGCCGTGGCGCCCCCGGCCGCGAACCCCGATCCCCCCGGGCCCTGACGGCCGGGACCAGCCACCGGCGGTGTCCCATGTCCCCCATCTTGCTCCTCCCCGGCTACCTGAACGCGGGCCCCGGCCACTGGCAGAGCCTCTGGGAGGGCACCCAGCGCGGGGCCCGGCGGGTGGAGATGCCGAACTGGGACTTCCCGCACAAGGCGGACTGGGTCGAGGCGCTGGACGACGCCATCACGGCCTGCACGGAACCACCCCTCCTCGTGGGCCATGGCCTGGGGTGCCTGACGATCGTCCACTGGGCGGCCACCAGCTCCCGCGAGGTGCGGGGGGCCCTGCTGGTGGCCCCGGCGGATGTGGAGCGGCGGGACACGCCGGCCCTGCTCCGCGGTTTCGGCCCCATCCCGAGGGAGACGCTACCCTTCCCGGCCCTGGTGGCGGCCTCCAGCAACGACCCGGGCCTGTCCCTGCGCAAGGCCCGGGCGCTGGCGACGGACTGGGGGGCCCGTTTCGTGGATCTCGGCCCCTCCGGCCACCTGGATCAGGCCTCGGGACACGGGGAGTGGCCCCTCGGGGAGGCCCTCCTGCAGGAGTTGATGTAGCTGCGGCAGTTGCGGAAGGAACCTGGACCATGGGAACGTGGAGGATCCGATGGAGGAGCGGTCCCCATCAGTAGCGGCGGCGAGGGGGATGAACCCGGCGACCCGGCGTGAACGGGGAGGATCGCCGAAGGGTTCGCGAATCATCGGCGCGGGCCCTGGACGCCGAGGCGAAAGCCCGGCGGCTGTCGCGCAGGGCACCCTGCGCGGAGGGCCTGGAGAGCGGCGGCGGGGCGAGGCCCCCCCGCGTTCTGGAGGGCACCGTCGGCACGACGAGGATTCCATGGACGCACGCACGGCCGATCTCCGAACCTGGCTCACCGACAAGGTGCTCGATCTCTGTGCCCGCGACAGCACCTCCGGGGAGGAGGACGCCCTGCTGCCGATCCTGCGGCCCCTGCTGGCCGAGCTGGGCGCCGAGGTGGTCGAGCAGCCCGTGGCGCCGGGCCGCACGAACGTCCTGGCCACCTGGGGGCGGCCCCGGGTGCTCTTCTCCACGCACCTCGACACCGTGCCGCCCTTCCTGCCGCCCCGTCTTGAGGGGGACCTGCTCCACGGCCGGGGGGCCTGCGACGCCAAGGGCCAGATCGTGGCCCAGCTGGGGGCCGTGAGGCGGCTCCTGGCCGAAGGGGCCGAGGGCCTGGCCTGGCTGGGGGTGGTGGGCGAGGAGACCGACAGCGCCGGGGCCCGCGCGGCGATGGGCCTCGCGGACCTGCTGCAGGACCTGCGGGTGCTGGTGAACGGCGAGCCCACGAACCTGAAGCTGGCCACGGGGCAGCGGGGGGTGCAGCACCTCTGCCTCCAGTGCGCGGGCCGGGCGGCCCACAGCGGCAGTCCCGAACTGGGCCACGATGCCACCTGGCCCCTGCTGGACTGGCTCCAGCGCCTGCGCGAACTGCCATGCGCGGCAGATCCGCAGCTGGGGCCCGAGGTGTGGAACCTGGGCCTGCTGCAGGCGGGGGAGGCGCTCAACTCGGTGCCGGCCGCCGCCCGGGCGGACATCCTTCTGCGCAGCCTCCCGGGCAGCGGCTTCGCGGAGGCCGTGCGCCGCCTGGCGCCGCCGGAGGGCGCGATGGAGCTGCGCCTGGACGAGCCGCCGGACCGCTACCCGGAGATTCCGGGCTTCGAGCATGCGGCCATGCCCTTCGGCTCCGACGCCCCGGCCCTGCGCGCCCTGGTGCCGGACCGCACCGTGGTGCTGGCGGGCCCCGGCAGCATCGCCGTCGCCCACACCCTGGAAGAGCGCCTCGCCCTGCCGGAGCTGGAGGCCGGTGTGGCGTTGAATCTCCGCCTCGCCCGCCACTTCCTGAACGCCTGATCCCAAGGAGCCGACCCATGAGCCACCGCATTCCCGTCACCGTCCTGGGCGCGACCGGCGTCGTCGGCCAGCGCTTCGTGAGGCGCCTGGCCGACCATCCCCTCTTCCGCATCGAGCACCTGGCCGCCAGCGACCGCAGCGCCGGCAAGCGCTACCGCGAGGCCTGCGCCTGGCGCCTGGATGGCGAACCCTATGGCGGTCTCGGCGACCAGGTCATGGGCGAGGGCGCCCCCGAGCACACCCTCTCGCCGGTGGTGTTCAGCGCCCTGGATACGGGCCCGGCCACGGAGCTGGAGCCCGCCTTCGCCCGGGCGGGGGCCCTGGTCTTCTCCAACGCCTCCGCCTTCCGCATGGCGCCCGAGGTGCCCCTCCTGGTGCCGGAGGTGAATCCGGAGCACCTGGAGCTGCTGAAGGTGCAGCGCACCCACCACGGCTGGACCGGAGGCATCGTCACCAACGCCAACTGCACGGCCACCGTGCTGGTGATGGCCCTGGCCCCCCTGCACGCGGCCTTCGGGGTGGAGGCGGTGCTGATGACCTCCATGCAGGCTGTCAGCGGGGCGGGCTATCCCGGCGTGCCGAGCCTGGACATCCTCGGCAACGTGATCCCCTTCATCCGCAACGAGGAGCCCAAGGTGGAGGAGGAGATCCCCAAGATGCTGGGCCGCTTCGCGGGCCGGGCCGTGACGCCCGCGGACCTGGCCGTGAGCGCCCTCTGCCATCGGGTGCCCGTGCTGGAGGGCCACACCGAGGCCGTCAGCGTGCGGTTGCGGGGGAATCCCACCCTGGCGGATGTGCGGGATGCCTGGATGGACTGGTGCCCCGAGCCCCAGCGCCTGGGCCTTCCCTCGGCGCCGGAGTCGCCCATCCGCCTCCATGCGGAGGAGGACCGCCCCCAGGTGCGCCGGGACGTGGAGCTGGACGGTGGCATGAGCATCCACATCGGACGGCTGCGGGCCTGCCCGGTGCTGGGGGTGAAGTTCGCGCTGCTGGGCCACAACACTGAGCGCGGTGCGGCGGGTGGGAGCATCCTCAACGCAGAGCTGGCCCATGCCATGGGGTACCTCCGATGATCCGGACCACGGTTCGCCGCCCCGCGCACGTGTTGTCTGGCAGCCCGCGATCGGACATGCCATTCAGGCATGTCCTCCTGCTCCCCGCTGCGCGGGATCGCAGAGCGGGTCCCCCCCGAGCGGGTGCGGCGGGTGGGAGCATCCTCAACGCAGAGCTGGCCCATGCCATGGGGTACCTCCGATGATCGTGATGAAGTTCGGCGGCAGCAGCGTGGCCGATGCCGGGTGCATGCGGCAGGTGGAGACCCTGGTGCGCGCGGCCCTGCCGGAGGCGCCCCTGGTGGTGCTCTCGGCCATGGGCAAGACCACCAACGCCCTGTTCCAGGCGGCCAGGACGGCTGAATCCGGGGACCTTCCCGGCGCCCTGGAGGTGCAGCGGGCCATCATGGCCGCCCACCGCCGGGCGGCGGACGAGCTCTTCGCGGGGGCCGTGCCGGAGTCCCTGGACACGGCCCTCACGGAGCACTTCGGCGAACTGGAGCTGCTGCTGCGCGGGGTGGCGCTGCTGCGCGAGCTGAGCCCCCGGAGCATGGACGCCATCGCCTCCCTCGGGGAACGCCTCTCCACCCGGATCTTCGCGGAGCGGCTGGGCGCGGCCTGGGTGGATGCCCGCACCGTCCTCCGCACCGACGGCGCCTTCGGGGAGGCCACGCCCGATCCCGCGGCCATCCGGGGGCTCGCGGCGCGCCACCTCGCGCCCCTGCTGGGGGCGGGCCGGGCGGTGGTCACCCAGGGCTACATCGGGGCCACGGAGGACGGCCTCACGACCACCCTCGGCCGCGGCGGCAGCGACTACTCCGCGGCCCTCTTCGGCGCGGCCCTCGGCGCCGCGGAGGTGCAGATCTGGACCGATGTGGAGGGCGTGCTCACCTGCGACCCCCGCATCGTGCCCGAGGCCCTGCCCATCCCCGAGCTGAGCTTCGCAGAGGCCGCCGAGCTGGCCGCCTTCGGGGCGAAGGTCCTCCATCCGGCCACCATCCAGCCCGCGGTGGAGGCCCGCATCCCCGTCACCGTGCGCCACACCCTGAAGCCGGAGGGCCGCTTCACCACCATTTCCGCCGAGGTGCGCACCGGCCGGCCCATCACGGCCCTGGCCAGCCGCGGCCCGGTGACGGTGCTCACGGTGAGCAGCTCCCGGATGCTGGCCCAGAGCGGCTTCCTGGCCCGGCTCTTCGAGGTGTTCGGCCGGCGCGGAGTGAGCGTCGATCTCGTGGCGACCGCCGAGGTGAGCGTGTCCCTCACCGTGGAGGCTGACGTGCCCCTGAAGCCCCTGCTCCAGGAACTGTCCGCCTTCGCCACGGTGGAGGCCAGCGAGGACCGCGCCATCATCGCCGCCGTGGGCGAGCGCCTGAAGTCCACCCCGGGCCTGGGCGCTCGGCTGCTCTCGGCCCTGGGCGACATCAACGTCGAGATGATCAGCATGGGCGCCAATGAGATCAACCTGAGCCTGGTGGTCCGCCGCGACCAGGCGGACGAGGCGCTCCGGCGGCTCCACCGGGTCCTCACGGAGGCCGCATGAGCGCCTCGGAGCTGCGCATCGGCCTCTTCGGCCGGGGCCGCCTCGCTGCGGCCATCGTGGAGGCGGCCCGTTCGGCCGGAACCCCCCTGGCCTGGCAGGCGGGGCGCGACGAGGCCCCGGGCGGGCCCGTGGACGTGGCCATCGACGCCAGCGTGGCGGGCGCCGTGGAGGCCCACCTGGACTGGGCCCTGGCCACGGGGACGGATCTGGTGATCGGCACCACGGGCTGGTCGATGCCGGGCCTGGGGGCCCGCGTCGGAGGCCGCATTGGCGTCCTCTCGGCCTCCAACTTCTCCCTGGCCGTGGCCCTCATGGCGCGCCTGGCCACGGTGCTGGGGCGCTTCGCGGCGCTGGACCCCGCCCGGGATCCCTACCTCTTCGAACACCACCACCGCCTGAAGGCCGACGCGCCCTCGGGCACGGCGAAGACCCTGGCAGCGGCGCTCCTGGCCGGCTGCCCGCGCAAGACCGCATGGACCCTCGGCCCCGCAGAACCCCACCAGCTCAGCGTGGGGGTGCTGCGGGCCGGGGCGGAGTTCGGCACCCACACCCTGGGGCTCGACTCGCCGGCCGAGGTGCTGGAGCTCACTCACCGGGCGCGCTCCCGAGCCCCCTTCGCGGAGGGCGCCCTCGGCGCCGCCCGCTGGCTCCGCGGCCGCAAGGGCTGCTTCACCATGGACGACCTCGCCCGCGAGGTGCTGGATCCCCTGTTCGACTTTGGAGGCAAGCCATGACGCTGGACCTGTCCGGACTCTCGGTCGCCCTGGCGACCCCCTTCACGCCCGCCGGGGAGGTGGACCTGCCCGCCTTCCGGAAGCTGGTGCGCCACGTCGTGGCCGGCGGCGTGGATGTGCTGGTGCCCCTCGGCTCCACCGGCGAGGCCGCCACCATCCTCGATTCGGAGCGGGACGCCCTCGTGGACGCCTGCCTGGAGGAGAGCGGCGGCCGGCCCGTGGTGGTGGGCACGGGCCACAACGCCACCCGCCACGCGGCCATGTGGACCCGCCGGGCCCAGGGCCTGGGCGCGGCCGGGGCCCTGGTGGTGACGCCCTACTACAACAAGCCCACGCCCTCGGGCCTCGTGGCCCACTTCATGGCGGTGGCCGAGGCCGCCCCGGGCTTCCCGCTGGTGGTCTACAACGTGCCGGGCCGGACGGGCCTCAACGTGACCCCCGCCACCCTGGCGCGGCTGTGGGAGAACCCCCAGGTGGTGGCCGTGAAGGAGTCCAGCGGCAACCTGGCCCAGATCGCCGAGATCGCCCGCACCCTACCCAAGGGCAAGCAGCTCCTCTCCGGCGACGACAACCTGGCCCTGGCCTCCATCGCCGTGGGGGCCGATGGGCTGGTCTCCGTCCTGGCCAACCTCCTGCCGGGGGAGACGGCGGCCATGGTGGCCTCCGCCCGCGAGGGGAACCTGGCAGAGGCCCGACGCCTCCACCAGCAACTGCTGCCGCTCATGGACGCCCTCTTCCTCGAGAGCAACCCCATCCCCCTGAAGGCCGGCCTCAAGCTGCTGGGCCTGGGGGAGGACCTCGTCCGCCTGCCGCTGGTGCCCGCGGACGCCACCACCCGCAAGCGCCTGGCGGAAGCCCTCTGCCTGGGCGCCGAGGGCACCATCCCCGGAGCGATGTGATGACCGGCAACCCCGAGATCCTCCGCGCCTTCTACGACCGTCCCCCCGAGGCCCTGGCCGCCGACCCCCAGGCCCCGGCCATGCACCAGCTCCTCCTGGCGGCCCTTGAGACGGGTGCCATCCGCGCCGCCGAGCGCGATGCCGACGGCACCTGGACCGCCAACCTCTGGGTGAAGCAGGCCATCCTCGCGGGCTTCCGCCGCACCCAGATGGTGGAGCTGGAGGGTCCCGGCTTCCCCATGTTCGACAAGGCCGCCTACCCGCCCCGGCACTTCGTCCTCCAGGACGCGGTGCGCCTCGTGCCCGGCGGCTCCGCCGCCCGGCGGGGGGCCCACCTGGCCAAGGGCGTGGTGGTCATGCCGCCCGCCTACATCAACGTGGGGGCCTTCGTGGACGAGGGCACCATGGTGGACAGCCACGCCCTGGTGGGCAGCTGCGCCCAGATCGGCAAGCGGGTCCACCTCAGCGCCGCGGCCCAGATCGGCGGCGTGCTGGAGCCCGCGGGGGCCCGCCCCGTGGTGGTGGAGGACGACGCCTTCGTGGGCGGCCTCGTGGGCCTCTTCGAGGGCATCGTCGTGCGGAAGCGGGCTGTGCTGGCCTCCGGCGTGATCCTCACGGGCAGCACGGTGATCCACGACCTGGTCCATGACCGGGAGCTGCGCCAGGAGGTGCCCGAGGGCGCCGTGGTGGTGCCGGGCTCCCGGCCCGCCTCCGGCGACTATGCGAAGGCCCGGGGCCTCCAGGTGTCGGCCCCCTGCATCGTGAAGTACCGGGACGAGCGCACCGACGCCGCCACCGCCCTCGAGCAGGCCCTGCGGTAGGGCCATTCGACAAAATGAAAACCGCCAAGGCTCCAAGGCACCAAGAAAGACAAATTCCCTTTTCGGTTCTTGGTGTCTTGGTGTCTTGGTGGTGATCTTTAAGCTTTTGAGGATTTCTGTGAAGCCCGCCTCCCGTCTTTCGCAACTCAAGCCCTCGCCCATCCGGGCCATCACGGACGGCACGCCGGCCGGGGCCATCGCCCTGGGTCTGGGGGAGCCCACCTGGGATCTGCCCGACGTGGCCCGCAAGGCCCTGCTGCGCGATCCCGGGCCCTGCCCCTATGTGCCCCACGCGGGCCTGCCGGAGCTGCGGAGGGCCGTGGCCGCCTTCCACGGCGCCACCCCGGACGAGGTGCTCATCACCACCGGCTCCCAGGGCGCCCTCTTCGCGCTGTTCCAGGCCTGGGTGCGGCCCGGATCCAGGGTGCTGGTGCCCGATCCCGGTTTCGTGGCCTACCCGGCCCTGGCCCGCATGGCCGAGGCCGAGCCCGTGCCCTACCCGCTGTCGGCCGACCGGTTCCGGCTGGATGCCGCGGCCCTGCTGGAGGTGCTGGCGGCCACGGAGGATGTCTCCGCCGTGGTGCTGAACCTGCCCTCCAACCCCACGGGCGGGGGCGGGGACCTGGCCTCGCTCAAGGCAGTGGCCGACGCCTGCATCGCCAGGGACGTGCTGCTCATCTCCGACGAGGTGTACCGCGACCTGCACTTCGGCACCCGCTGCCCCAGCCTGCGGGACGTCACCGACCGCGGCGTGGTCACCAGCTCCGTGAGCAAGGGCTGGGGCGCGCCGGGCCTGCGGGTGGGCTGGGCCGTGGGCGATCCCGCCTGGCTCGTGCCCGCCCGCACGGTGCACGGCTACGCCGTCACCGGCACGGCCACCCCCGCCCAGTGGGCGGCCCTGGCGCTCATCGAGCAGTCGGACGCGGTGCTGGCGGAGGCCCGCGCCGCCGTGGGCGAACGCTGGCAGGCCCTGGCCGCCGCCCTGAGGACCCACCTGGGCCACGAGGTCCAGCCCCCCGACGGCACCTTCTACCACTTCATGCCCCTGCCGCCTGCCGCGGTGGCCGATCCCGTGGCCTTCGCCCTGAAGCTGCGCGACGAGGCCAAGGTCGTCCTCATCCCCGGCCTGGCCTTTGGCGAGGGCGGCCGCGCCCATGCCCGCCTCAGCTTCGCCGCCACCCCGGAGCAGCTCGCCGAGGGCGTGCGGCGGCTGGCGCCGTACTGGAAGCAGTGAAGGGGCCCCCATGAATCCACTCTTCGCCTTCGATGACGCCACCTGCCGGGCCCTCGCGGAGGCCCACGGCACGCCCTGCTTCGTCTATTCGAAGGCGGTGGCAGAGGCCTCGTTCCGGGCCCTGCGGGCCGTGCTGCCCCCACGGGTGCGGCTGGCCTATGCGGTGAAGGCCAACCCGCATCCCTCGCTGCTGCGCGGCTTCGCGGAGCTGGGGGCCAGCTTCGACTGCGCGTCCATCGGAGAACTGGAGCGGATGGCGGCCCTGGACCTGCCGCCGGGGCGCACCTTCTTCGCCGGGCCGGGCAAGCGGGAGGCGGAGCTGGCCAAGGCCCTGGCCATGGGCGTCCGCGTGCAGGCGGAGGGCTGGGAGGACCTGGCGCGGCTCGAGGCGCTGGCCGCAGGCGAGGTGGCGGTGAACCTGCGGGTGCACCCGGCCTTCGACCTCGACGAGGGGAACCGGATCATCGGCGGCACGGGGCCCTCGGCCTTCGGCGTGGACGAGGAGGACGTGCCGGCCCTGCTGGCCCGGGCGTCCGCCCTGCGCCACGTCCGCATCCGGGGCCTCCACGTCTTCGCCGCCAGCAACCAGCGGGACGCCGCCAAGCTCCTGGCCATCCACGGCGCGGTGCTGGACCTGGCGAAACGCCTGCACGAGGCCCATGGTCTGGCCCTGGAGCAGATCGACCTGGGCGGTGGCCTGGGCATCGCCTACGCGCCGGAAGAGGCGCCCCTCGACCTGGCACGATTTGGACAGGGCCTGTCCGATCTGCTGGCGATGCACCCCTGGTTCGCGGGGGAGCTCATCCTCGAGCCGGGCCGCTTCCTGGCCGGCCCCTGCGGCGTGTACCTGGCGCGGGTGGTGCGGATCAAGGAAAGCCGTGGGGTCCGCTTCGCCATCCTGGAGGGCGGCATCAACCACCTGATCCGGCCCCTCCTCACGGACCAGGCCTTCCCGGTGATGGCCGTGGGCAAGGGTGGGGGCGACCTCCCGTACACGCTCGCCGGCCCCCTCTGCACCAGCCTGGACCGCCTGGGGGACGTGCGGCTGCCGGAGCTGGCGCCGGGGGACCTCCTGGCCCTTGGCCGCACCGGCGCCTACGGCCTCAACGAGGGCATGACCCACTTCCTGAGCCACCCCGTGCCGCCCGAGGTCTGGGTGCCCTGATCGCCGCAAGAACCGGGTGGGGCGGGGGGACTTCCGGGACCACCCTGGTGGGGGAGGCCGACATGTCCATGAGCGACTACAGCCGAGTGGAGCGGGCCATCCGCTTCCTGGCCGCCCACGCCGCGGAGCAGCCCAGCCTGGCGCGGGTGGCTGCGGAGGTCGGCCTGAGCCCCTTCCACTTCCAGCGTCTCTTCCAGCGGTGGGCCGGGGTGAGCCCCAAGCGCTTCCTGCAGGTGCTGACCCTGGCGGAGGCGAAGCGCATGCTGGCCGAGTCCCGCAGCCTCCTCGATGTGAGCCACGAGGTGGGCCTCTCCGGGCCCAGCCGGCTCCACGACCTCTTCCTGGGCCTGGAGCGGATGACCCCCGGCGAGTACAAGGCCCGGGCCGCCGGTCTCACCATCCGCTGGGGCGTGGCGGACACGGCCTTCGGTCCGGCCCTCTTCGCGACCCTGGACCGGGGCCTCTGCGGCCTCAGCTTCCTCCAGGAGGACGACCGGGAGGGCGCCCTGGCGGAACTTCGGGTCCGGTGGCCCGGCGCCCACCTGGTGGCGGACGAGGTCGGCATCCGGGACTATGCCGGGGCCCTCGATGCCCGCCTGCGGGGCGGCCCGGGACGGCCCCTGGGCCTCGTGCTCAAGGGCACGCCCTTCCAGCTCCGCACCTGGGAGGCCCTCCTGCGGGTCCCCGCGGGCCAGGCCATCTCCTACCGCGACCTGGCGGCCCTGGTGGGTTCGCCCCGGGCCCTCCGCGCCGTGGGCACCGCCGTGGGGCAGAATCCCATTGCCTGCCTCATCCCCTGCCACCGCGTCATCCAGGCCACGGGCGCCCTGGGCCAGTACCACTGGGGGGCGCCCCGGAAGCAGGCCCTCCTGGCCTTCGAGCGGGCCCGGACGGCCTGAGCCTCAGGAGGCCACAGGCGGGCGCCAGGCCCGGGCCAGACGGGAGGGCAGGAGCGGTCCCCCGTCCAGGCCGAAGAAGTCGCAGAAGCTCATGATGAGGGGCTTCCACAGCCCGGGATCGACGTAGTCCCCCTTCCGGGGCAGCATCAGGGATTCGTCGATGTGCACCCGGACCACCTGGGTCTCGATGGCTGCCAGGTGGCTGTCTCCGCCGCCGATCCCCCGGATGTCGCGCACCCGGGCCTCCAGGTGGACGGGGCACTCCAGGGCGCGGGGGGGGTTCACCAGATCCGCGGGCAGCGGGGTCAGCCCCGCGGCCTCGAACTTCCGGGCCTCGTGCCGGTAGCCCATGGCGGCCTTGTACGGCGGCACCGGGTCGCTCCCGGTGAGGAGGGCCAGGCGGTCCACGGCGCCCACCAGGGCCTGGGAGGGCAGGTTGAGGACGCATTCGCCCTCGCGGGTGAGGTTCTCCACGGTCCGCGACCGGCGGCTCATGCCGAGCAGGCAGGTGTCCCCCAGCCACCAGGCGGAGGACATGGGCGCCAGGTTGGGGGAGCCGTCCGGGTTCAGGGTGCTGATGAGGACCACTGGGGTTCCGAAGTACAGCATTTTCGGCTGGACGACCTTGTGCATGGGATGCCTCCTGCACCCCAGCATCCGGATGCCCGGGCCGCCCGGCGACCCGGTTCTTGCGGCCATCAGCCCAGCAGCGCGATCCAGTTCCCCCGCTGGGGCTTGGGCAGGGCGCGGACGCTGTCGAGCAGCTTGAGGCGGGCCTGCCAGCCCTTGTCGTCGGGGAAGAGGGCGCGGCCGCGCTGCAGGTCCAGGGTGGCGTCGTCCCACTTGCCCTGGGCGGCGTGGGCGGTGCAGAGGGCCAGCTGGAGCCGACCCGCGCGCGCGCGGAGGTCCGCGTCCTCGGGGGCGGCGCGCAGGAGGCCGTCCATGACCCGGGCCGCGGCGTCGAGGTCCCCCCCCTGGAGGTGCTTCTGGTACTCGGCCAGGCTGGCGCCCACGGCCCCGCCGGGAAGGGCGGCCTTGGCCTTCTCCAGGAGCCGCGCAGCGGCGGCGTCGGAGGGATCCCGCTGGACGAGGGTGGCGGCCCGGAGGTAGGCCCGGAGGGGATCCACGTCCAGGGCGGACTGGGCTTCCTCGCGGATGGCGGCGGGGGATTCCGAGAGATCCTGCGCCTGGGCCTGCTGGGAAACCGGGGCGAGGGCCGCGGTCCGGGCAGCCTGGACGGCATCCTTGAGGGCCTGGTCCCGGCGGTAGCGGTGGATGAGGCCCCCGCCCAGGAGCAGCACGAGGGCGCCGCCGCCGATCATGGCCAGGATCCTGGGCTCGCGGAGCCAGGGGAGGCGCTCCGCAAGGGACTGGACGCGGTCCGGCACCGCCAGACCCTGGCGCGGGGCGGGCGCGGCCTTCACGAGGGAGGCGGGGGGCGCCACGGCGGAAGGCTCGGTGATGAGGGTGCGATCGGGATCCTCGACCATGGCGATGCGCCCCTGGGGGTCCAGGCTGAGGGCGGGCCTGGAGGGCGCCTCGGGGGCGGGGCGGCCCGGCGGTCGGGAGGGCGTGGGGCGGCACCGCTCCAGGCCGTCCAGGGCCCGCGCGTTCCCGGGATCGAGGGCCAGGGCCTGCTGGAAGGTGAAGGCCGCCTCCTCGTGCCGCTGGAGGCTGAGCAGATGGTCGGCCTGGCGGAGCTTGAGCTCCAGCATGCCGGGATCGGGTCCGCCGGCCAAGGGCGCGGTGGGGACGGCCTGCGCCGGGGGGCGGTGGCCCAGCTCGACCTGGGCTTGGTGCAGGTAGGACTGGATGTCCCTGCGGTCGGGTTCGGCGGCGAGGACGCGCTCCCACTTGGAGATGGCCTCCTCCACGAGGCCGATGTCGTAGAGCTGCACGGCCTCGCGCAGCAGCTTGTCGATGTCCTCCTCGTCCGGGGCCACGCCGGGTCCGACGGGCGCCATGGCCGCCGGCGCCTCGAGGGGCGGCAGGCCGAGATCGCGGCGGGCGCCATTGGCGTAGTCGCGGGCCAGGCGGTGGCCGGGATCCAGGGCCAGCACCTGCTCCCATTTGCGGAGGGCGTCTTCCACCTGACCCATGTCGAAGAGGGTGCAGCCCTCGTTGAGGAGGCGGTAGGGGTCCAGCTCTGCAGGCCCGGCGGAGGCCGGTCCGGGAGGAGGGGGCGGCGCCGGGACGGAGGGCGCGGGAGGCGGGGGAGCGGCCTCGGGTACGGTGGCCACGGGTGGCACTGGAGCGGCCTCGGCCACCGCCACGTCGGGCGCCGGTACGGGCGCCGGGGCCGCCTCCGCCTGCTGGGCCAGGAGGCGCTGCTTCACCTGCAGGAGGCGGCCCCGGGCCTCCACATGCTGGGGCGCCTGCTTGAGGATGGCCTGCCAGATCTGGCCGGCCTTGACGAGCTCCCCCTTCGAGAAGAGATCGTCCGCCTGGCGGAGGTAGGGGGCGTAGGGATCCGGGCTCATGGGACTCGTTCAGTTCAGAGGGAACTCATCGGTGTTGCGGATCAGCAGCATGAAGGTGCTGTTGCCGCAGGTGAACTCCTGCTGGCTCTGAATCTGAGTGGGGCCCGTGATGCGCTGGCCATCGACGAGGGTGCCGTTGGTGGAATTCAGATCCTTCAACCACACGGTGCCGTCCCCATGGATCTCCAGCTGGGCGTGGTTCCGGGAGGTCTCCGGGTCCCGCGTGATGACATCCCCCCCCTCGCGTCCGATGCTGATGATGGCGCGCTCCAGGACCTGGACCGTGGAGGCCTGGGGCCCGGTGAGGAAGGCGAGGCTGAACTTGAAGCCGGCGGGCATGCCCGGTTCCTGCAGGCCGGCGGCCACCAGCATGGCCTCACGGTCCCGGCGGGTGGTGGTGTGGGTGATCGGCGGCGCCGCCGAGGGCGTGGGGGCGTCGGGGCCGGGCTCGGGGGGCAGGGGCCGGGAGAGGGTCTCCAGGGGATCCGCCGCCGCGAGGGCCGGGTTGAAGACCTCGAACACGTGGGCGCACTTCGGGCACTTGAAACGCTTCATCCGAGCCGCTCCGAAGCGGCTGTCGTCGTACTGGAAGCGGGCCTGGCAGGCCGGGCAAACCACGATCATCGGGCCCTCGAGAAAGCCCTAGAAGTGTACCCCTACTTTTTCCGAGTGGCGAAGAAGCTGAATTCATTCCTGACCGGGATGCCCTCCGGCAGCTTGAAACCGGTCACGGCCGGAGGCAGGGGCTGGTTGAGCTTCAGGGGGCCCAGCTCCAGCAGCCAGGAATCCCCGCTCCGCTCGATCCACTGGACCTGGCGGGGCAGCCAGGTCTCCCGGTCCACCCAGAGGTTCAGGGCCTGCATCCGCTTCCGGGTGGCCATCCGCCGGGGGATGAGGGTGAGGAACCAGGTGCCCGGCACGTCCTTGGATTCGCCCAGGCCGATCTGGAAGTACTCGGCGAGGTAGCTCAGCTTCTGGCCCAGGCCGAGGAACTTCCGGTCCGCGTGGCGGATGATGCCGATCTTGAGGAGCTCGCCCTGCCTGGCCCCGGGGCTGTAGGAGATGAGGGCCTTGGGCGTGAGGTGGAGGATCAGGTCCTCCGGAGGCTGGAAGGCGAAGTGGACGAAGTCCGAGCCCTGGAGGTACAGCGTCCCCTTCGTGACCGTGGGGGTCTTCAGGAGGGCCCGCCGCAGGGTCAGGGTGAAGGGGCACTGGAGGGTCTGCACCTGGGCCTGGGCGGCGTCGAAGCGCTCCACCACCTCCTTCAGGGAGGGCTGGGCCCCGGGGACGGGCGCCTGGGCCCCGAGGGCGGGAAGTGCGAGCAGCAGGGGAAGAAGGAGGGCGGCGGCCTTCATCTCAACTCCCGAGGCGGACGGAGAGGGCGCGCTGGGGCCGGTCGTCGCCGAACTGGAAGCCCAGGCCCAGCACCAGGGGGGCCGTGGCGATCCGCACGGAGACGCCGGCCAGGGTGGCCGAGACGCCTTCCACCGTGCGCCGCTCGGCGCCCACCAGCAGCGTCACAGTGGGCGAGGCGAGGATGCGCAGGGAGGAGGAGAGCGTCTTCTGCTTCTGGGGCATGGGCAGGCGGGCGGCCTCGTTCAGGTCGCCCTCCACGCTCAGGCGGGCGGACTCGCCCAGGTCCAGCTCGAAGCCGGCCCGGGCCTGGGGCTGCTCGTAGACGTCCCAGTAGTGCCGCGGGATCAGGCGGCTGGCCGTGAGTCCGAAGCGGAGCCCCTGGGTCAGCTGGGTGGTGAAGCCCGCGTCGGAGGTCAGGCTCCAGGCCTTGCGGTCGGTGGATCCGAAGCCCAGGGCGTCGTCGGGCGCCTGGGGCAAGGGTGCGGCGCCCACGCGGACGCGCTCCAGGCGGAAGGTGAAGCCGTAGGCGGAGCCGCCCTCGCCGCTGCCGGCCCCGGCCACGATGCGGTCCACCTCCGCCCGGCGGGCCTCGGTGGAGAGGGCCGGGCCGGCCTGGGCTCCGGTGAGCACCTCCCGGCCGAAGGCGATGCGCAGGCCTCCGGTGGCCGCGTACTGCAGGCCGTAGGCCGTGCGGCGGAGGGGGAAGGGCGTGTCCTGGAGGCGCAGGAGGGCGGCGGCGGTGGCGGCCGCGTCCCCGGCCTGGACGGCCTGGGCCAGGGCCTCGGAATCCGTGCGGAAGCCCCGGGGTTTCGCGTCCCCGCCCTCCCAGGCGGCGTACCAGCCGGCCGACACCCGATCGAAGCGGGCGCTGTTGCCCAGCGGATCATAGCCCTCGGAGAAGACCCGGGACCCGCCGAAGGCGGGGCCGTCGCCGAAGGACTGGGCCCCCAGGGACAGCGGAACCAGGAGGGCGAGGAGGGGGAGGGTGGCACGGCGGGGCATCGGCATCCTCAGGCAGGTGCGCCGAAGGCGCGGAAGGGTTCCCCGGCGGCCCGGTCCAGACGCACCTGGCGCGGCTCGCGCTGGTGGGCCAGGTGGAGGTCCACGCCGGCGCCGGCCAGCACCTCCTCGGCGGCGAAGCGGGCGAGTTCGGGCAGGTTGTTGGATTCGCTGAGGTGGGCCAGCACGACGGCCCGCAGGCGGGGCGAGCGCACCCGGTCCAGCAGCTCGGCCATGGCGGCGTTGCTGAGGTGCCCCACCCGGCTCAGGATGCGGGCCTTGAGCTGGGGCGGGTAGCTGCCCTCGCGGAGCATGTCCACGTCGTGGTTGGCCTCCAGGACCAGCAGGTCCAGGTCCTGGCAGTGATCGGCCACCAGGGCCGTGGCATGGCCCAGGTCCGTCACCACTGCGGCGTGGCAGCCCGCAGCCTCCACCCGGAAGGCCACGGGGTCGGCCGCATCGTGGGGCAGGGCGAAGGGGAGGACGCGCCAACCCTCCCAGTCCAGGGGGCGGCCCGCCTGGATCTCGATCCACCGGTCCCGGGGGATCTCCACCCGCTGGGCGGCCCACAGGGCGGCCCGCAGCTCCGCCGTGGCGAGGATCCGCCAGTCCGTGCGGCGCAGGATCACCCCCACGGCGCCGATGTGGTCGGAATGCTCATGGGTGAGCGCCACGGCCCGAACGGCGTCCGCATCCCAGCCGAGCGCCTCCAGCCGCTGCCGGATCTGCCGCAGGGAGAGTCCGGCGTCCACCAGGAGGGTCCGCCCGCCGTCCGAAAGCGCATGGCAGTTCCCCTTGGAGCCCGAGGAGAGGGCGGCGTAATCCATCCAGGCAGTCTAGCCGAGGGAGGGGGCCCGCCCCGGAGCGAGGGAAAAACCTGCATGAGCATATAGGACTTCACATCCGGGTCCGGCGGCCGATGAAGGGGCATCCGTCTTTCAAATGGAGCCCCCATGTCCGGATTCTCGCCCGTGGAGATGTGGATCCCGTCCCGGCTGGCCGCCGACCGCGACCAGTCGGCCCGGGCCCGCAGCATCGTGGGCATCGCCCTTGTGGCCGCCGTGGCCTGCCTCTACTTCATGGCCAAGTACCACCACCTGGGCGCCCCGGCGGCGGTGGAGGGGGTGGGCATCGCGGGTGTCGCGGCTCTGCTCGTCCTCCCACTGCTCCGCTTCACGGGCCGCATCTCGCCGGCGCGGGAACTGCTGCTGCTGATGATCTGGGGCCTCATGGCCTGGCTCTGCCACGTGAACCGGGGCGTCCTCTCCTCGAACGTCTTCTGGTTCGCCTTGGTGCCCTGCGGGGCCCTGCTGCTGGGGGATCTCCGCCAGGGCCTGATCTGGCTGGGCATGGGCCTGCTGGGCATCGTGCTGGTGAACCTGGAGCTGGTACCGCCCCTGCGGCAGGTGCCGGAGCACGCCCTCCGGGAGCTTCAGTTCTCCTCGGCCCTGGGCCTGAGCGTGGCGCTCTTTGCCGTGATCGGCCTTTCCGAACGGCAGAAGGCGAGGAATGCGGCCCAGCTGGAGGCGGCCCGCGTCGAGGCAGAGCGCCAGGGCGGCCGCCAGCGGGAGATGCTCCAGCGGGTGACGGCCCTCATCCACGAGGACCACGAGGCCATCCGCCGGATCACGGAGAACATGCGGGACATGACCCGGGCGGTGGCCGACCAGCAGCAGGCCTTCCGCGACATCGAGGGGTCCCTGGCGGAGCTGGGCCGCCTGGTGGCCCGCAACACGGAGAGCGCCGTGCAGTCCTCCGAGCATGCCCATTCCGCCGAGCAGCAGGCCCTGGCGGGGGGCGAGCGGATGCGGGTCAGCCTCGAGGCCATCGACGAGCTGGTGGAGGCGGGCCGGCACACCAGCCAGACCATCTCCGCCCTGGGGGCCAAGGGCGACCAGATCGGATCCATCGTCCAGGTCATCGAGGAGATCGCCAACCAGACGAACCTTCTGGCCCTCAATGCGGCCATAGAGGCGGCCCATGCGGGGGCCCACGGGAAGGGCTTCGCGGTGGTGGCCGAGGAGGTTCGGAAGCTGGCGGAGCGCACCCAGCAGGCCACCCGGGAGATCGGAGCCCAGATCGGCGAGGTGATCGCGGGCACCCGGGAGGCCATCACCACCCTCGAGGCCAGCGGCGGGCGGCTGGACACCAGCCAGCGGGACTCGCGCGCCCTGGCGGAGGCCCTGGAAGGGATCATCGGCTCCTCCCAGGCGGCCAGCCGCATGATCGGCGGCATGGCCGAGACCAGCCAGCGCCAGAGCGCCTCCGCCATGGAGGTGGCGTCGACCTTCCGCGGCATGCACGGGGCCACGGAGACGGTGGCGCAGGCCACGGAGGGGGTGGGCCGGGCCCTGGAGGCGCTGGAGCGCCAGCTGGACGAGCTGGAGGGTTTCCTGGCAGGGCTGGGGACGGCGGAGGCCTGATCAGACCCCGGCGGTCACCGGCTCTGGCGGGGTGGAGCCTTTCCATCCCGCCAGGAGGAGGATGGCCGCGCCGCACACCAGCACGCAGGGCAGGCTGGCCTCCAGGCCGAAGGCTCCGCCCGTGAGCCATTCCGGCCGGCCGTGGAAGACCGGCGTCCACCAGCCGGCCTCCGCATTGCCGCTGACGCCGAAGCCGAAGAGGGTGCCTTGGGTCCAGTTCCAGCCCAGGTGGATGCCGATGGGCAGGGCCAGGCTGCCCGTGCGGAGGTAGGCGAGGCCCAGCAGGATGGCCGCGAGGGCGATGTTCACCGTGGCCCAGATCCGCGTGGCGCCGGACATGCCGGGGTTGCCCCAGTGGACCAGGGCGAAGAACAGGGCGAAGAGGAGCTGGGCCGTGGGCACCCCCACCCCCCGGATGAGCCGCTGGAAGGCGTAGCCGCGGAAGCCCGTCTCTTCGGCGAAGGCCACGCCCAGGTAGAGCAGGAGCCCCTTCGCCAGGGCGCCGAACCCGATGCCGGGAGTGCGCGTCCAGTGGAAGCCCCCCAGGGCCAGGACGACCAGCGCGGTCGCCCCCATGAGGGCGAAGCCGCCCAGGGTGCCCAGGGCCAGTTCCCGGCCCCAGCGGCCGTCGAGCCGGAAGCCGATGGAGACGAGCGGCGCGCGCTCCAGGCGGAGGCAGGCCCAGGCCGCGCCCAGGAAGATCACGAACTCGATCCAGGGGCCCACGCCGGCGGGCCGGAGGGCCTTGGGCACCATGCCGTAGGCGAAGCTCAGGATGAAACCCAGGGCCATCGTGCAGGCGAAGTAGCCGGCGACCTTCCAGCCGTTGCGGACCCGGTGCTGGTCATCAAAGAAGACAGGGGGCATGGAGACTCCGGAATGGGTCGGCTACGGGCATGGGGCTGGCCGGTTGAGGCCCGCATCGCGCCCGGGGCTTCCGTCCGGTCAGCGGGCCGCCCGGGCCCCGTCCGCAGGGGCGATGGGGTCCGCGAAGGCGAGGGCGACGGCGTTCCACATGCGCTCCTCCTTCGGATTCGCGGCCAGGGTGCGCGCGAACCAGCGGGCGGCCAGGTCGTCCATGCGGGCCTGCCGCGCGGCCATGGCCAGGTCGAAACAGTCGTGCCAGTCCCGGGGGAGGCCCTTGGGATCGGCCTCCCAGGCCCGCTCGGCCCACCGGCTGCCCAGGTCTCCGTGGCCCGCGCGGAGCGCGGCGAGGGCGAAGTCCTTGAGGTTGTCCGTGTCCTTGGGCGAGATCTGCCGCACCTTCTCCATCATGGCCTCGGCCTCGGGCAGGCAGCCCGCCTGCATCAGGTCGATGGCGGCGAGCTTCTGGGGCCGGTCGGCCCGGGGATCGGCCTCCAGCATCTGCTGGTGGACCTTCAGCGCCTCGGCCTTGAACCCGTTGAGCAGCCAGGCGAGGGCGACGAGCCGGTAGGTCTCGCCGTCCTTCCGGTCCAGGGCCACGGCCCGCGCGAAGGTCTCCTCCGCGCGGGGGCGGTCCCCGCCCGCCAGGAACGCGCGGCCGTACTCGGCCATGAGCCGGCTGTCCTTGGCCTTCAGGGCCATGGCGCGATCCGCGCAGGCCACCATCACCTTCCGGGCGTCGCCCTTGAAGAAGGCGGCATCCGGGGTGGGTGGCAGGGCCTGGGCGGAGAGCGGCAGGGCGAGCAGGAGGGCGAGGCTGCGCATCGAGGGCTCCGGGAGGAATCCTCCGAGTCTAGCCCCGAAGGCAGCTCAGAGCGGGATGTTCCCGTGCTTCTTGGGGGGCATGGTGTCCCGCTTGGTGTCGAGGAAGGCCAGGGCCTTGATGAGTTTCTGGCGCGTCTCGCGGGGCAGGATCACCTCGTCCACGAAGCCGAACTCCGCGGCGATGTAGGGGTTGGCGAACTTCTCGTTGTAGTCCGCGATGAGCTCGGCCCGTTTGGCCGCCGGGTCCGGGGCGGCGGCGATGGCCTTGCCGTGGAGGACGTTCATGGCGCCTTCCGCCCCCATGACGGCGATCTCCGCGGTGGGGTACGCGAAGTTGAAGTCCGTGCGGATGTGCTTGCTGGCCATCACGCAGTAGGCGCCGCCGTAGGCCTTGCGCGTGATGATGGTGATCTTGGGCACCGTGGCCTCGCAGAAGGCGAAGAGCAGCTTGGCACCGTGGCGGATGATGCCGCCGTGCTCCTGGGTCACGCCCGGCAGGAAGCCCGGCACGTCCTCGAAGGTGATGAGGGGGATGTTGAAGGCGTCGCAGAAGCGCACGAAGCGGGCCCCCTTCTCGGAGGAGGCGATGTCGAGCACGCCGGCGAAGAAGGCGGGCTGGTTGGCCACGATGCCCACGCTGCGGCCCTCGATGCGGGCGAAGCCCACCACGAGGTTGGGCGCGAAGGCCTCGTGGACCTCGAAGAAGTTCCCGTCGTCCACCACACCGCGGAGGATGTCGCGGATGTCGTAGGGCTTGCTGGGGTCGTCCGGCACCACCTTGTCCAGGTCCGGGTTCTCGAGGGGCATCTGGGCGCGGGGCGCCTTCCGCGGGGCCTCGCCGAGGTTGTTGCTGGGCAGGAAGGAGAGCAGCTCCCGGGTGTGGGCCAGGGCCGCGAGATCGGACTGGCAGACGAAGTGGGCCACGCCGCTCTTGGCCGCGTGGGTGTGGGCGCCGCCCAGCTCCTCCTTCGTCACCTCCTCGTGGGTGACCGTCCGGATGACGTCGGGGCCGGTCACGAACATGTAGCTCGTGCCCTTCACCATGGTGATGAAGTCCGTGATGGCGGGGCTGTAGACGGCACCGCCGGCGCAGGGGCCCATGATGAGGCTGATCTGGGGGATGACGCCCGAGGCCAGCGTGTTGCGCAGGAAGATGTCGGCGTAGCCGCCGAGGGAGACCACGCCCTCCTGGATGCGCGCGCCGCCGCTGTCGTTGAGGCCGATGACGGGGCAGCCCACCTTCATGGCCAGGTCCATCACCTTGCAGATCTTCTTGGCGTAGGCCTCGCTGAGCGACCCGCCGAAGACCGTGAAGTCCTGGGCGAAGACCGCCACGGGGCGTCCGTCCACGCGACCGAACCCGGTCACCACGCCGTCGCCGGGGATCTTCTCCACCCCCTCGGTGCGGTGGACCATGAGGGCGTCCATCTCCTCGAAGGAGCCCTCGTCCAGGAAGGCGGCCACGCGCTCCCGCGCCGTGAGCTTGCCGCCCTCGTGCTGCTTCCGGACGCGGTCCTCGCCGCCGCCGGCCAGGGCCTGGGCGTGCTTGGCCCTCAGGGTCTCGATCTTCTGCTCAAGGGACATGGGGGCTCCGGGACAGGGCGGACGGAGATCGGGAGATCTGCCGCCAGTCTATCCCGGACGGCCCCCGGGCCGGGCTTCCAGAGGCCTGGAGACCCCTACCGGGCCGAGGTCCCGACGGCCCGGACCGTCCGGGCGATCTGGGCGAGGTGCACCTTCAGGTGGTTCTCGTAGCGGGCCAGCAGGGCCTCGAGCGTGAGGGGCGCCTCGGCCTCGGGATGGCGCACGGAGCGGGCCCACTGGGCCTCGGTCAGGGCCCGCAGCTGCCGCGCCAGGAGCTCCCGCACCAGCCGGAACAGGTCGAGCACCTCAGAGAGGGGCTGGTCGGCCCCGGCGAAGGTGGCCGCCCAGGCCTCCTGGTCGTAGGGAAGGACGGTCACGCCCTCCTGGGCGATGGCGAAGCGAATCCGCAGGTAGCCGTGCAGCTCGGCCTCGGCCACATGCACCACCACCTCCCGGACGGTCCAGGCCCCCGGCGCGGGCCGGGCATCCACGAGGGCGGGGGCGAGTCCCTCCACGGCCCGCCGGAGCTGCTCCGGACCCTGGGCGTACGACAGGAGGAGCGCGGCGCGGTCGTCGGGACTCATGGGGCCTCCGGGCGGTGGCCCCAGGGTAGCCCTATCGGCCGCTCTTTTTCCAATCCGCCAGGAATCCCTCCACGCCCTTGTCGGTGAGGGGGTGCTTCAGCATCTGGTCGAAGACCTTGGTGGGAATGGTGGCCACGTGGGCGCCGGCCAGGGCCGCGTCGGTGACGTGGCGGGGCTGGCGGATGGAGGCGGCCAGGCACTGGGTGTCGAAGCCGTAGTTCTCGAAGATGGCGCAGATCTCGCGGATGAGCTCCATGCCGTCTAGGTTGATGTCGTCCAGGCGGCCCACGAAGGGGGAGACGTAGGTGGCGCCGGCCTTGGCGGCCATGAGGGCCTGGGTGGCGCTGAAGCAGAGGGTGACATTGGTGGGGATGCCCTCGGCGCTGAGGGCCTTGCAGGCCTTGAGGCCCTCGGCGATCAGGGGCAGCTTCACCACGACATTCCGGTGGATCTTGGCGAGCCGGCGGCCCTCCTCGATCATGCCCGGGGCCTCCAGGCCGATGACCTCGGCGCTGATGGGGCCGTCCACGATGCCGCAGATCTCCTCGATGATGGCCTCGAAGGGCTTGCCGCTCTCCTTGGCGATGAGGCTGGGGTTGGTGGTCACCCCGTCCAGCACGCCCAGGGCGTTGATG
>Ga0079306_1000630_pt1 | contig 30477 bp, 32 predicted proteins | sample Methanotroph_Enr_FD_79181 | JGI IMG/M metagenome (GOLD analysis project Ga0079306, IMG submission 79181) | Enriched soil microbial communities from Old Woman Creek wetland in Ohio, USA - Methanotroph_Enrichment_5 | ecosystem: Environmental > Terrestrial > Soil > Wetlands | place: USA: Ohio... | reverse complement strand
CAAAAAATATTAAATCCTTTATGTTCAATTAAATTATTGTCAGTAAGTTTGTAATGCAAACAAATATTATGAAATATAATTTCAGAAAGCAGGGATTTTTATGTTTGAAAAATAAAAACGGCGGTGATCATACTAAGGAAGCCAATAATTGAGATATTGTAGATAAAATCCGGTCAGATATAATAGTTGTGGGTCAGTTTAATCGCTCCTTGAAACAGTTTCGGTTTTAGACAAAGTTGTATTTTTACGTTTTCGGCTACTTGATACTTATTTGTTATTGTTATTTGTTTTTCTTTAATATTTGGACTTTTTTGTTTTATTTACATCCTTTTTGATAGAATAAAAAATATAACGTTATTATAATAAATCTCTGTATATTAAATATTTACTATTCTACTAATTGTGAAACAGCAGAACCTGAAAACATTTTTGGCTTTTGGAGCCATTTATGTAATATGGGGTTCCACCTTCCTTGCAACACGCTATGCAATTGAGACAATCCCGCCGTTAATGATGATTGGAATAAGATCCCTGACAGCAGGGATAATTCTTTATTTATTTAGCCGGTTTAAGAACAAAGAAAAGATCAAAGTGGAAAATATTTTACCGCTGTTTACCTTAGGAGCAATGTTCTTTTTGATCGGGCATGGACTGCTGGCATGGGCGCAGCAATATATACCTTCCGGAATGGCGGCGGTACTTGTTACTCCGGAACCTTTATGGATTATGGGAATTGAATGGTTTTTCTTAAAGGATACACGGGTAAAACTAAGGGGAATATTAGGATTATTTCTCGGTTTCGGCGGCGTTGTTTATCTTATTGCTTCTACTACAGGTAGCACAACATCAAATAATGATTTTCTTGGCTCTGCATTAATTGTTGTAGGCACCCTTTCCTGGGGAGGAGGCGCTGTTTATTCAAGAGTTGCAAATGTTCCTAAGTCGCCTATTTTATCATCGGGGATGGAATTAATTTTCGGTGGTATGCTGGTTTTGATAACCAGTTTTATCATTGGTGAGCCATCGCAATTTCATTTAAGCCAGGTTACTTTAAAATCTTTCTTTGGGCTTTTATACCTGATTATTTTTGGTTCGGTGATTGCTTTCAGCGCTTATGTATGGTTACTGGGACATACATCTGTTACACGGATTTCAACTCACACTTACGTAAATCCCGTAATTGCAGTTTTCCTTGGCTGGCTCATCGCCAATGAACAGATCACTACTGCCTTATTAGTTGCCACAGTTGTTATTATTATATCTGTCTATCTTGTGCTTTATGATCAGTTCCGGGATGGGAAAAATAAACCAAGCGAAGTAGTTAGTGATTAATTTTTTCGATCTGGAGTCCACCCCTTGCTCCTTTGGATATGTCGAAAGGAAACCAATGGTTGGTGAAGATTTGCAATCTTAACCTTATGATGCGGGATTTGTAATGCCGGCTTAACGCGGTTTTCTTTATTAGTTTAAAGGAAATTAGTAATTCCGCCAGAGGCGGACAGGTTGGAATGCAGTACTTCGCTGGAAGTTCATCGGTTAAATCCTATCCTGCAGGTAGTTGCAGAATGACGGCAACATGGCTAAACGGTTACTCAACTAAACATGACACCTAATTGTTTACTAGTCATTGAAAGCAAATCAAAATAACACTTTATGACAATGGAAAATAAAAAGGAGTTGTCATCCGGTCAACCTGCCTTGTCGGCAGACAGGCGTGAAGAACTACTCAATACATTAAAAAGTCGTTTTGAGAAAAACCCACTGCTCCTTTGGAATTGTCAAAAGGGTTCCATTAGTTCGTGAAGATTTGCAATCTTCACCTTTTGATGCGGGATTTGTATCCCGACTTAACGCGGTTTCCTTTATTAGTTTAAAGGAAATTAGTAATCCCGCCAGAGGGGGACAGGTTGGAATGCCGTTCATCGCAGGAGATTTTTCGGGAAACACCCGCCCTTTATGCTGTTGAGAAGCATAACCAATTTTAACAAAGACAAATATGAAATTACTGACAATTATAATTTTATTCATTTCGACATCTGTTTTTGGGCAAACAGAATTTCAAAAAGACTTTTCTGAGTTTTGGACAGAAGTAAACGACAACTATGCCTATCTTGAAATTCAGGGAGTTAATTGGGATAAAGTCAAAGAAATTTATCAACCAATGACAGACACCATTCAAAATCGTGATGAATTTGTCCGGTTTCTTGAAATCGTTATTAATGAGCTACATAACGGACACATCTCTTTAAATACAAATCTAAATTCGTCAAACAAAATAATCCCATCCGGCTCCGATATTTTTGTGCAACGAAAAGGCGATGCTTATTTCATCACTGATATCCGGAAAAATCATCCTTCCGAACTATGCGGACTAAAACCGGGATTACAGGTAATTAAATTCAACGGAAAGAAAATCGACAGTTTGCTGCCCGGCTTCCTGCCCAAATATACCAAGGTATATAACGATGATATGTACGAGTATGCCTTAAATATGCTATTTGCCGGAACTCATGACAAAAAGAGAGTCATTACGGTATTAGAAAATGGGGTTGAAAAAGATTACTTTCCAGATGAATTCAAAATGCCCAATCGATCATCCGGCTTGATTGAATTCAAAATTCTTACAAACAATATCGGATACATTAAAATAAATAACTCATTGTTTGAAAATAATTTAATCCCGGCATTTGATGCAGCAATAGACAGCTTACGAAATACTTCCAAATTAATCATAGACTTGACCGAAACCCCAAGCGGTGGAAATTCTGCGGTTGCACGGGCAATAATGGGCAGGTTTATAGAAAAAGAGATGCCTTATCAAAAGCACGAAGCTTTCGAAACCAACTTTAAAATCAGACGAAGCTGGATTGAATATGTAAGTCCCAGAAAATCAATCTATGGTAAGGAAGTATTTATAATTATTGGACACTGGACTGGAAGTATGGGAGAAGGGATTGCCATAGGCTTTGACGGCATCGGAAGTGCAACAATTGTCGGTACAAGAATGGCAGGTTTACTTGGAGCGATTGAAGGATTTAGATTGTCACAAACAAATATTGGATTTCAAATCCCTACAGAAAGGTTGTATCATGTAAATGGGACGCCAAGAGAAGATTATCGGCCCAGATACCTGGAAGACAACATTGATGATACCTGGGAAAAGGTTAATGAACTGATTCATATGAATAAATAAAAACAGGTTCCTTCTGTAAACTATACGCAGTTGGATTTTTCCCAAGGATCTGTGCAAGCTGTACCTGATTGACAGGAAATATCGGTTAAATCCCGCTCTGCGTGGAGTTGCAGAATGGTGGCAGCAAGGCTAAACGGTCACTCAACTAAACATGACACGTAATTGTTTACTAGACATTGAAAGCAAATCAAAATAACACTTTATGACAATGGAAAATAAAAAGGAGTTGTCATCCGGTCAACCTGCCTTGTCGGCAGAAAGGCGCGAAGAACTACTCAATACATTAAAAAGTCGTTTTGAGAAAAACATGAACCGCCACAAAGGTCTTGAATGGGCTAATGTACAATCCCGAGTGCTCGGGATGGACACCGAGCACTCGGGGCGAAAACTGTGGTCACTCAACGAAATGGAAAGAACCGGCGGTGAACCGGATGTTGTTGGCTATGATAAAACGACGGGCGAATACATTTTTCAGGATTGTTCAGCGGAAAGTCCTAAAGGCCGCAGAAGTATTTGTTACGACCGTGAAGGGCTGGAGTCAAGGAAAGAATATAAACCGGAAAATAATGCTGGTGATATGGCTGCTGCAATGGGCATTGAAATTTTAACCGAAGAACAATACCGGGAGTTGCAGAAACTTGGAAATTTCGATACGAAAACATCGAGCTGGGTGAAAACACCTGCTGAGATTAGAAAACTCGGTGGTGCCATCTTTTGTGATCGTCGCTACGACCATGTTTTCATGTATCACAACGGTGCAGAATCTTACTATGTTGTTAGGGGGTTCCGAGGCTCGCTCAGGGTCTGAATTTTGAATAGTCAACTAAATTTGGATTTGAGAACGGATCATTTGACTGTAGAAAATGCCTAAATCAAGCCCATAACAGCTAACTATTCGCGAGCCGGATTTCCCCTGAGAGTTGGGCAGATGGTCTTCATTGACAGAGGATTCCGGTTGTCGGGATAACATGTGGCTCTTGTTATTTAATTTATTGTATATTTGATTGGAAATAAACTTAAGGGAGAACGTTGGCAATAATTGTGAAAAGACGATGGAACGAATAAAAAACCTGACAAAAGGAATTGAAACCATTGACCCGTTTTTAAAAGGATATGGTTTTAAGTTTGAAGACTTCCAATTTAACAAAGATTCGGATGGAAATTTTGCATTTGCTTCATATCGGAAAGAAAATAAAAAATTCCTTATTGATTACCGCTTTTCTATCGGACAAGTTCTTTATCAATATAACAATTGTATAGCAAGTCATCCCTTTTATCTTGACCATCTTGGATTTGCAGACAAGAAACTGCATAAAGATTTTATTTCCGACTATCAAAATGAGGCGTTTGCGCACCTGTTACACGACTTTGAATATCTTGTTGACGATTTTTTTACTGGAGAATGTATTAAGCTGAAAGAGATTTCAAAACTCCAGGACACTATCATTTCTGAAGTTGACAGAAATATAAGGAAAGAAAACAGTATCCTGTTGGACAACTTTAGAATTGATAAAGCGAGACAGGAATTCAGAAAGAAAGAATACAAAAGTTGTTTAGACATTTATCGGTTTGTTGATAATAAAGGCTTGCTTGTAGAACTTGACACTAAAATAATCGAATATTGTAACCGGCACATTTGACAAAAGCCTACCTAAAAAACAATAATATGCCTTCGATAATTAATCCGGATGAATTGGAGTATAAGAATGATCCTTCAGCATTAGAGCAATTTGATTTATTGACGCTTTCACCAAGATTAGCGAAAATTGTCGGTTCAAAGCATCTTGTATTTGATTTAAGAAAATTAGATTCAGGAAAATATTCATTCCCTTATCATTTTCATCGCAATGCTGAAGAACTAATAATGATTATTTCAGGCTCAATGACTATTCGGACACCACAAGGATTTGAAATCGCAGAAAAAGGCAAAATTGTGTTTTTTGAAATCGGCGAAACAAGTGCCCACCAATTCTATAATCATGACACCATTCCCTGCGTATACCTGGACATAAGGACAACCATAGGCATTGATGTTTGCGAGTACCCTGATTCCGGCAAGATTAATATCTCACCATTCTGCGAAATATTTGAAAAGGGTAGTCAGGTTGATTATAACAAAGGAGAAGAAAACGTTCAGTTGATCTGGGATAAACTGAAAAATGGTTAGCTTCATAATTGTAAAACGATAAGTAAATAATACATGCAATCTACCCAATTGCAGGAAGTATGTTTTCTATTTGTTTAGGCATTCTTTATGGCTCTCGTAAAAGCGACAACTTATGTCTGTCTAATCCTAATAGAATCCAGACCGGTCCGATATCTCCTTTCAACTTTTTTTGTTCCTGTCTGTTTTAAAATGAAAAAAATATCATGATCCGATTCATTTTCATTTTAATACTATCAGTAATGACACAGCTAACGAGTTCAGGACAAACCGAAACGGCAACCTTTGGTGGCGGGTGTTTTTGGTGTACCGAAGCCATCTTCAAAAGTCTGAAAGGTGTCGAAACCGTTGAATCGGGCTATTCAGGCGGAAAACTGAAGAATCCGACTTATAAAGAAGTTTGCACAGGCGAAACTGGTCATGCCGAGGTTATTCATATCTCTTTTGATCCGAAAGTAATCAGTTTCCGCGAACTGCTAGAAGTTTTCTGGGAAACACACGATCCAACAACTTTAAATCAGCAGGGGGCCGACCGGGGAACCCAATACCGCTCAGTAGTTTTTTATCATTCGCCGGAACAGAAGGAGACCGCGGAGAAATACAAAGCTGAACTGAATAAAGAAAATGTATTCGGCAAACCGGTAGTGACCGAAATTACAGCTTTTGAAAAATTCTACAAGGCCGAAAACTATCATCAGGATTACTTCGCAAACAACCGGTCGCAAGGTTATTGCCAGTTTGTTATCGTACCGAAACTGGAGAAATTCAGAAAAATATTTAAAGACAAATTAAAGTAATCGGAACATGAGCCGGATAGCCATTTTGCTCATAATCTTTATTCTGGCAGCAGCAGATTGTGCCAGCGCACAACGCGAGTTTAAAATGAAAACGGGCGATACTACTGCGGTGATGAAAAGGTATGTTTTTATGTTCCTGAACGAAGGTCCGAAACGGGATCAGGATTCGGCAACAGTGGCTAAAATTCAGGAAGGGCATATGAAACACATCAGCGAAATGGCGAAAACCGGCAAAATGGTGGTTGCGGGTCCGTTTGAAGATGGAGGCAAATTTCGTGGAATCCTGATTTTTGATGTGGATTCAATTTCGCAGGCTATCCGCATGGAATCAAGCGACCCCGGAGTACTTTCAGGTCGCTTTGATATGCAGGCATTCTACTGGTGGACGATGAAAGGAAGTAAACTGCCATAAGAGTTTCTGGTTCCAGACTTTCGAAAAATAGGTTTCAGAATAGTCATTGGTTGTCATTTGTAGTCATTAATTGTAATACTCGCGACAAACAATGACAATGACAATGAAAGACGTGAAACGAATGACAATGAATGACTATTCCAGATTTCGATTTTTTTTCACAACTTTTTCCATATGAGACAAAATCGTCTAAAACAGGTAATTCAGCCCAATATACATCCCTGATTTACCATCCTGCTCTTTGGGTGTCATACCATAATCAGCCGCAATTACAAAGTTTTCGTTCATCACGATCCGAAGACCGGCTCCATAGGAAGAATGGAATTTTTCTGAGCCGGGATTAAAATAATTTGCATAATCAGGAATGGTCGATATGTTATTCGGTAACTTAATACTTTTGGTCACTTTCCCAAAGTCAGTAAAGGCATTCATACCTAAGTAGAAGTTGTTTTTTATCCATTGAAACCTGACAACTTTCCAACGTAATTCGGCATTTCCATAGACAAAACCATCGCCAACAACGCGGTTGCGAAGTATTCCGCGCAAAGTTTTTGCCCCGCCTAATCCTTCAGAAAGAGCACCGGTTAATACCGAAGTAATGACCTGCGACTGATAATAAAATGGTGCGTGACCAGCCACTGTGGTTTGGTAGGCAACCCGGTAAACCAGTGAAAGAGTTTTAGGAACCAGGGTGAAATACTCCCGGTGAATCAGGCTGAGCTTGGCAAATGAACTCTCAGCACCTAAAAACCCCGGGGCAGCCTCTAAAACAGCTTCTGTCCAAACTCCCTTCATAGGGTTAGGCCGGTTATCGCGGCTATCATAAACAACTCCACCTTTTACGGTTGGTATAAATCCACCATTGGCCTCTTTTGCTGATATGATACCCCAATCCTGGTATTTCTGATACAAGCCGGGAACATCAGGCAATACCTTACTACCTTTTTTACCCTTATTAAGCTTGTCCAGATTCACATCTTTTATAGCAAAGTTCTGAAGGTTAAAGCCGCTGACCCATCTCACATGATCTCCTAATAATCGTCCCTGAAGGTCAACTTTGAACCGGAACAATTTCCTGTCGTATTTATAGAACATCCGGGTTTTATAAACATTAGCAGGCTGACTATCGTCAATCCAATTCGGTTGGTATACTGCATTATATCCATTGTATCCATAAAAGTCGTATGCCTGGTCAGAAAGGTAACTCAAGTCAACCGAAGTTTGTAAGCCTTTGATTAGCTGATCTGAATCGTAATAAAAACGGTTAATCCCACTTCCTTTTGTAAAACGTGAAACTTCGAAATAGAGCGAATGATTATATTTGGGAAAACGGCTTCCGTCGCCGTAATTATATAAATTCACCAGGGCACCATACTGAAAACCAAGGTCGGTATCGAAAGTAATGGTTGGCAGTGCACCAAAATTCCAGTCTTTTTTTACCAGTTCAGCCTTTTTTTCGGTTTGGGCAAATAGTGTCATCGAAAGACAAACACACACTACGGAAAGGAAATATTTTTTCATAGGTTAAGGTTTTGATTCACACGAAGGTAAAAAAAAACGGTTATTTACACTATCAGGTTCTAAGAAAGTAGTCAGTCTCGGTATTCAAAGATAAGTTGTCAGGTTTTCAGGTTCTCGCCTCCCCATCTTCTCCGGTTCTCTCTTTCTTTTATATCCACCCTCTCAGCCAATAATATCCCAAAGCTACCATTTCACGGGCAATCAGTATTTCGTATTTCAGGTGGTTCCAGAATTGGTAGCGAACTGCTGTACTGCCGCCTATATCAGGAACCAACGTTTTGTTACTGCCCAGTTTGTCGTCATCAAAAAAGAGATTGGCCTCAATCGCACTTTCGAAGGCTGGCAAAGCACTCACGCGTTTAAATCCCGCTTTCCTGAAGACTAAAACTGCGCGTCGCATATGCTCGGGTGAAGTGACCAGCAAAATCGATTTCTTTGTTAGATTATCTGAATTAAACTGTTGCAGATGAATTGCTTCAGATCGGGTATTGGTACCTATTTGTTCGTATAAAATTCTTTGCCGGTCGATTCCTTTACTGATTAATTCAGAAGCTACCTGACGGGCGGTACTTGTTGAATCCTCAGGATTTCCGGGAATCGAAATCACAATCCGGCTTTCGGGCGACTCTACGGCGGCCCGATGCACATAATAGGCCCGCATCAGGCTCGATTCACTGGGCATACCGCCTCCGCCAAGCAGGATAATATAATCAGGTTTTTCGTTGATTTTCGACTGGCTGGTGCCCAACCAATAATAGCCCCAATAGGGTAAACTGGTAAAGCTTAGAATCAGAATAATCAGGAACAAACCTCCAAATACCAGAAGTATTGTGCGAATCAGAATTCGGATACGGAGGAAAATACTTGGTTTTGCCATGGATGTATAATCGGTAAATGCCGAAAGTTATAGAAAATTCAGGATTAGTGAAAGCAAGTTAATCTTTAAAACCTGTACTCCAAAAGGAAATAATTACTCCAGACAGGAGAGGCTAGTAATCTATAGTCTGACATACCATCTGTTTTTACCATCCTGAACTCACATTCAATTTTTTTAAAAATACCGCCAATTCCAACAATATATCCTCTTTCCCAACTCCTTGAATTTATCAAGGCTACTTTTTCTGACTTATTGTATACCGAATATACATGGTCTTCAATCATAAGGCTATTTGTTTTCGAAATAGCTCTTCCGTTGGATATTCCTCCATTGATGAATAAGAACATATCTTTAATTGGAAATTTATATCGTAGCATCGAATTCAATCGGAGTGAATTGTTCCCAATCGAGCTTGTTTTTATTGTGTAAATTTCCTTGTTTGAGGAACTTCCGTAGGCATAGGATGCATGATAGGAAGTGTAAAGAAGATCATTGTAAAACGATAATTTGTTCAATTTCCTTGGAAATGGGATATTGCAAAACAATCCAAAGGTGATGTTTTTGGAAACAGGATAGTCAGCTAAAATCAGGAAATTAAATTGAGGGTCACCGGCAAATTTGATTTGAGTGAATGACATGCCTCCAATCAAACCAAATTCGGGTTTGAATTTTTCAACCTTGAATTGATAGTCAATTTTACTCTTTTTGCAAGTGTAATACTCATTAAAAAGTGACAATAATGCTGTGCGATTGTAGCTTGTAGATGAAATCATATTTTTCAGAGTTGGACAATCAATAAAATAAAGATTTAGTTGACCTTTATATTTTTCATCCATCTTTTCGAATATATTTCCATAAATTTTATCGGTGTATTTTCTAAAAATGAGCCATTGGTAATTACCCTCCTGTCCGATATAAAAGTAAGTTTTCATGTCTTTATCTTTCGTGTAATATAAACTCTTTTCTCCGCTTATTAATACCTGAAGATATACTGTATCAGTCCGATAGAGATATTTCTCAAAGTTTTCAACTTTCTTCTCATCATAAAGGCTTTCTTCAATGGTTACAATACCGCTGGTATAAATCTCTCCGGCAACACCAAAACTATGAATATCATTGGGTGTATAATTAATTATTGTGCTTTCGGGTTGAACTTTAAATTGGATGGCCGTTGGAGTAACGTCCCATTTTCGATAGTCAATAAATCCTTTAATGGTATCCATGCTTGTGTCAACTATAAAACCTTTTTGGAAGTTGACCTGGGAGACTACGGGATTTGTTACGAACAAAGCAGTTACAAGCACCACCAGTGCAAATTTGATTCTTTTCATTTTTCTTGATGTAGGAGTCTATTATTAGGAAAATCCTCAATTGATCTGAATCATTGAATTAGAATCAAATTTACAGAACTTATTATTATATGCAATAGGAAATTCGCTTTTCGATTAAGAATTCCCCGATATGAAAAGGGTAGGTGTTGGTAAGATGCAGATAATAGAAATTATAAACTGCTCTGTGATGTTCGAAATTCAGTATGAAGCAAGTAATCATCGAAATAAAAAAATGAACCACTATCGGGTTTTTCCCGAAGGTGATTCATTTTTAAACTTTGCAGTCCAATCTATTTCACTGGTTCAATATCCAGTACTTTAAATGTATTTTGTTTCACGGGGCGTCTGCCGGTTCCGGGTTCATATTCTCCACCTGAAACATAGATATGGTGCGTTGTTTTATCAACGGTTATCGTTCTGGCTCCCTGCTGTGTATGCAACGTTTCCAAAACCTTATACTGATCGGCACTTTCCTGTTGAATGACCGTTATGGTACCTTCTCCGTTCGAGGCAAAAATACGGTTGGTTGCCGGATCAAATGCCACGCCATCACAGCCGTCACCTATTGGAGCAGTGGTAATAACTTTCCCGGAAACTGCATCCGAAACCACCATCAATTTATTGCTGCAAACCGAAAATAAACGGTTATTCACCTTGTCGAAAGCCAATCCAGAAGGCTCTATGCCGGGCGACAGATAACAGATTTTTTCTACTTTTAAGTTCGCGGTGTTTATGATGGTGATAAAGCTTTTGTCTTCGATGTTGACGAAGATTTTCCCATTTTCATCGGTCTGGGCAAATTCAGGTTTTCCGGCCAATCGAATCGTGCCATCAACTTTCAACGTTTTTGCATCAATCATGGTCGAGTTGCTGCTCCGGCCATTGAACGTGAATACTTTTCCTGAAAAACGATCATACAGAATGGCATCGGGATTTTTACCCGTAATCTGAATTCTGGTAATTGGTTTGAAACTGATTAAATCGACAACCAAAACCGATGAATCTTTTCCGCACGAAATAAATGCCTTGTTCAGGTCGTTGGCTACAGCAATGCCATGAACCCCACTGGTTTCAGGAATAATAGCAATTTCCTTACCGGTTTTCAGGTCAACTACATTAACCTGAGTGCTGTGTGATACGAATAATTTCTGATTGATTTCATCAACCGACAGGTAATCCCAACCACCATCACCGGCTAATTGAATGGTTTTAGCAATCCGGTATTCCGATTTTTGTGCCTGGGCGTCCATAGCTGAAAAGCAAGCCAGAAATATGATTCCGGCGAATAAGAAAAATGCGTTTTTCATGATGTGAGAATTAAATTTTAACTTCTGATTCCCCGAATTGTATTTTATTAATGATTGCCATGAATCATTCCGGAAACAATTCCCCTGATCTTCCCATTTTCAGCAATAATTACACCAGCTAAATGAATCACTACAAAGGCATACATCAAATATTGAACAACCTCATGGATTTCTCTTATGCCATCGTTAATTTCTCGGGAGAAACCTAAGTTCCGTCCAAATGCCAGGCCCAATCCGGTAAGTGCCATGCAGAAAAGCAGTATGAAAAACAAAAAATAACTCCGTTTAACCATCAGGTAATGACGATATTCTGCCTTGTTTTGGTCATTTTGTTTGTATTTCAGATTAACCTTTTTCAGCCTGTTTCGCATTTTTTCATCTTCAGGTTGTGTGAATTCAATGACGACCCTGGCCAGCAATAAAAATGCAAGTCCGAAGCCCAGGTATTTATGAACATTCCACAGTTTATCTTCATACTCGCGCGATACGGAAAAGGCCTGATCGTTAGTAACTGTTACTCCCTGACCCTGCAACTGATCTTGCACCAACTTGATGTTATCGCGCTGAGAGAACAATGTTGAAACAAGCAATACCGTAACTATCGACGAAGTAATAAACAAGAAGGTTAGCCAGTGCCAGATACGCAATTGCACTGAATGTTGCTGGAGAAATAATGAGGATTCAATACCTGCCGGAATGTTTTGTTGAGCCATTGTGGTAATTTTTTTTTATTGGTTTCAGAATAAACAATTGGACTAAGTGATAAGTTGTCAATGAATTAAAAAGACATAAATAGTACCTGAAATTTTGAATTCAAGGTGTTTTTATTTAATTGGCTGAATCATAGACAACACGAATCATAAAAGGTTTAAAAAACAAAGAATCCCGACTGTACGAACAACCGGGATTCTTTTCTTTTTCCTAATGACTTTTTCCTTGTTTTATTATTTCTTCACCGAAAACTTGTAAATCGTAGTCGATTTTAGCGTTTCGCCCGGTTTCAGCAAGGTATTTGGGAAATTTGTATGGTGTGGGGAATCAGGATAGTGCTGAGTTTCCAAACAAATGCCGTTGCGGTAATTGTACGGATTTCCTCTTTTCCCGATGATGTTTCCTGTCAGGAAGTTTCCGGTATAAAGCTGAACAGCTGGTTCGGTAGTGAAACATTCCATGAAACGTCCGGATACCGGTTCGTACAAGCTGGCACAAAACGTCATTTCGTGGCCATTCTGATCTTTATTCAGGATGTAATTGTGGTCGTAACCACCACCCATTTTCAGTTGCGGCATCGGATCGTTAATGCGTTCGCCAACAGTATGCGGTGTTGTGAAATCCATGGCAGTTCCGCGGATATCAGCAATTTCGCCAGTTGGGATTAGTTGCGAATCGGCCACAGCAGTTGAAAAATTGGCATCGACAACCAGTACGTGATCCAGAATATCACCCATACCTTCACCTTTCAGGTTAAAATAAACATGGTTGGTCAAATTGAAGAAGCAGGCTTTGTCAGTGGTAGCTTCGTAATCGATTTTCAAACCGTTGTCTTTGGTTAAAGTGTAAGTCACTTTTACATTTTTGTTGCCGGGAAATCCCCATTGACCATCAGGACTCAACAATGTCATTTCAACTGCAGGTCCATCGGCTGTCTGAATTTCTTTTGCATCATAAACCTGGCGGAAAAAACTTTCTGTTCCTGAATGCAAACAGGCTTTCATATTATTTTGCGGCAACTGGTAAACCTGACCGTCAATCTCGAATTGAGCATTGGCAATCCGGTTGGCATACGGCCCAACGACTGCACCCTGGCCGGCATCACCTGCCACGTATTCACTGATAGATTTATAACCCAAAGTAACATCTTCTATTGCCCCATTCTTATCTGGCGCAAATACTGAAACAATTTTCGCCCCGTAATTGGTAAGGGTTACTATGATTCCCCCTTCATTCTTCAATGTGAATAAAGTCGTCTTTTTGCCATTGACTTCTTTTTCGAAATCAGCTTTTGAATACGATGGAGTAAATTCTTTTTTGGGTGCCGAACAGGAAACTATCATTCCGGCAATAACCAATGAACCGATTAATTTTTTCATACTGTTATGATTTGTGTGTTATAGATTTAGAAAGGTAAAGATAAGTGTTTATATGACACATCAAAAGCATAATGAAACCTATTTCGAACCAATTAACCCTGACAACTATTATTTCTTACAGCAGTTCCCCGTTCATCCATGCTTTGAATGCAGTAGTTTTGGCACGGCTGACAATGATTTCAAGCCTTGGATCCGGTAGGATTTCAACCTTGAGCTTGAAATTGAAATAGTTGTGTACTTTACGGATCGAATCAACCGAAAGGATGAATTGCCGGTTGACCCGGAAGAAAAGTTTAGGGTCGAGTTTTGTTGATAATTCCTCGATGGAGTGGGGGATGATGTGGCGTTTGTTGTCGTGCGTGAGCAGAAATACTTCCTTGTCTTCAGCATAAAAACAGGCAATTTCTGAAACTTTAACAGGGATCATCGAATCACCTTTACTGACCAGGAAACGATCTTTGTAAGCCGCTAAATTCGGTGTCTTCAGGTTTCTGATCATTTCGTAAAGCTGATCATTGGGATTTTCTATCCCGTAATATTCCTTTAGTTTCCTGAATTTTTCAATCGATAATTTCAATTTTTCACGGTTAACAGGCTTCAGCAGATAGTCGATGCTGTTGAGTTCGAATGCCTGCATAGCATATTCATCGTATGCCGTAATAAAAATTACCGGAGTAAGCACATTACATGCTTCAAAAATGCTGAAACTTTTCCCGTCGGCTAACTGGATGTCGAGAAAAATCAGGTCATATACCGGTTTCATATTGAGATGGGCAACCGTCGTAGTTATTGTATCCAACGGACCATAAATCTCAACCTCCGGCTCAATTTCCCTGATTAATTGTGCCAACCGGTTGGCCGCCAGCTCTTCATCTTCAACGATAAGTATTTTCATCTGTTTATAATTTGTTTTTTAAATGCCAGATGGAACTCGCCAGAAATAATCATCCACCTGCGTGAGATTTTCTCTCATGGCTCGTTTCATTGTCCGAAATATTTGAGTAGTTCCATTTCTCAAATCGATTTCTCAAACAAAGGGAGCAACACCATAAATTTTCCGTGTTCCTGTTTCACCAGGATATTCTTTCCAGTTAAGTGAAGGTATCTGTTCCGGATATTTTCAAGTCCAACTCCAGTTGATGGTTCCTTATCCAGTTTTATTTTAATGGTATTTTCGATCACAACAAACTGGTTGTCGTGCATGTAAACCTTCACGAAAAGTGGGTCTTCTTTCGAAACCACATTGTGCTTGATTGCATTTTCGAGCAGCATCTGAAGTGCCAGCGGCGGAATGGCATAATGGAAATAATTCTCCGGAACGTCAAATTCGACCTTCAGTTTGTCGCCAAAACGGCTTTGCTGAATAAAAACGTAGTCTCTTGCAATTTTCAGTTCATCGCGCAGGAGCACCGCTTCTTTATCGCGCGATTGCAACATATACCTCATAATTTCGGAAATGCTTTCGACATACCGCGATGCCACCGGATTATCATTGACAAGCATCAGTAAAGTGTTCAGACTGTTGAACAGAAAATGAGGATTAACCTGGTTGCGAAGGGTATCGTAACGGGCCTCGAGATTAGCTTTTTCGAGTGCCTGCGAACGCAGCAGGTTTTCTTTCCACTGAATAAAAAAAGCTGTCGATGCATAGATTGCACTAATCATGAAGGTTATCAAAAGTGATCCGATAATCAGTGTGGTTTTTGCCGAACTGTTTAATTCAATCTTCAGATAATTCTCAACCAGATAGATCTCACCGAGTTCAACCACCAAAACAAAAAATGTCAGGGCAATAACCTGAAATGCAATTAGTTTAAAAGTTTCCGTGAACATGGAATACCGGAGAATTGCATATTGAATGATCAGCATACTTCCATTCCATATCAACGCTGTGCGGATAAACGATACCAGAAATGATCTTAGTATCCCGGCTTCCACATGGGTATATGCGCTGTCAACAAAGATCGAAATTATGGAAATGGCCGTTATCATGGTATAACGGATGATAATTTCTCGTGAACGACTTTTCGGCGAATCAAACTCTGGCATGCAAATTATCGCATCTTCTTCCTTATGCTTCATTTCGGTTGTACGCATGTTAAGGTGACTAAATTATCAAATTACTTTAGTTCCCGGCCTAGTTTCTCAACTAAACTGAACCAGTTTTTTCGTTTGGCTTCGTCTGACGACTTTAGCATTCCGAATGAAGTGATCTGAACAGGTTTTATCCCGCAAAATTCCAATGTCCCTTTTTTCATTGACCGATGCCCGGCATTTTTCATAAACAATGAATAATACCATTTTGGTGAATCCATCGTTACGATCAACCGTGCCGTTTTGCCAACCAATAATTTGTCCCATAACGGAGAATTCTCGCGGTACTTAAACGCAAAACCCGGCAGGAAAACCCGGTCGATAAAGCCTTTTAACAATGCCGGATATGTTGCCCACCAGGTTGGATATACCAGAACAATGTGATCGGCTTTGGTAATTTCCTGCTGCATCATCAGTAAATCAGGTTCCAGTTCGGTCCGTTGCCGGTATCCGCCGCCTAAAATCGGATTGAATTTCAAATCAATCAGGTTAACCAATTTGCATTCGGTTGCAGCTGAATCAGCTCCTTTTTTGTAGTTCTTTGCCAATTCAAAACAAAAGCTTTGTTTGTCGGGATGTCCGTTGATAATCAAGATTCGTTTCATAATTTAGAGTATTGAACTGCATAGACACATGGATCACATTAATAAATAAACTATGTGCCCTATGTGTCTATGTGGTTAATTATTAATTGTTTTTAAAAATGTAACCGATACTGCATCATCGGGAAGAAACCCAGTTGGTTCACATTCCTGACTTCATTTTTCGACCGGCTGTAGGTTTGCATCAGCACATTGTTGTGATTGGTGAAATTTTCGATATAAAACACCCATTCCTGAGATACTTTGCGCCCGTTTAGACGGTAACCGACCTTGAAATCGGCTTTGAAGAATGGGTCGAACTGCTGGCTGAAAGCTCTCGTGTTGTCGTATTTTGTTGTTCCGGAGGACTGTGATGCAGCCAAATCAATTGGAGTGTATCGTTTCCCTCCAGCCAACGAAATTTTGAAATCGATATTCAGTGCCGATTTGCTATTTAGCGGAAATTCTTTTCCCAACAAAACGTTTGCCACGTAATTGCCATTAAAGGCGGTGTTTCGTTTAATGCCATCGCTGCCTTTGTATCTGGATTCGAACAACGATAAGGTCGCCAGATAATAGAGGTTCCGGCTGAAAAATCGTTCCATGGTAAATTCAAGTCCGTAATTTCTGCCAGTTCCTTTGTTTACCAGACTGTCTTCGGCGCTCACACCCCAACTGGCGCCAGTATTCAACATGCTGAATGACGAAGGAGACGTTTCAACCGGCACATTGAAAAGGCTTTGATAATATACTTCGGCCTTGAAACGGGTATTTTTAGTAATCGAATTTTCGTAGCCCAACACAAACTGGTGCGATTTGGTCAGTCCGAGTTCTTTGTTGGTTTCAATCAGCGAGCCGTCGGCCTGTTTTGTGCCCAGGAAATATGTGAATAAGGTTTGAGTCTGCGAATGCAACCCATAACCCAGATTCAGTTTTTGATTTCCGTTCAGTTGCCAGTTAAAACCCAGTCGCGGTTCAAGGCTGGATGCGCCGTTCAGGTCGAAGTAGCTGAAATGAACTCCGGGTGCCAGACTGATTTTGTCGTTGAAACGATAGGTTGCCTGCACGTATGGCTGGTACATCGTCACCCCATTGACCAGTCCTTTGTTGTAATCAATAACCGGACGTAAACCGTGGTATTTGTTGTCGAAAGTTTTGGTGAGCAAATCAAAACCCATGCGGTCGATCAGAAATCCGGCTCTTGCTGAAAGCTGGCTGTTGTATTTATGGTGTGCAAACCCGCTGAGCGAAGTGCGGAATTCTGCATAATTGTGATCAATATTTGGATGAGGAATGCTGTTCACATCTAAGGTATCTATAATGGTTCCTCCGTTTTGGTATATTCCTGAAAGGGTGAGTTTGCACCAGGTGTGTTCGTTCGCAAAATGGGTTAGTGAAATTCCGGTTGCGCCCATCCGCGAGCGGTTCACCAAGTCCTGACCTTCATCGGAGTATAAATCCTGTTGGTTGCCATTTTTGCTGTCGAGCATGGCAATTTCACTGTCGCCACCCAAGCCGAAAACCGAAATCCGCCCATTTTTTAAAGGGAAACTAAGTTTAAACGAGAGGTCTTTGTATTTTGGAATTCCGGTGGTTCCAAGATTAATTATTCCATCCATGAGTTCGAGCGTCGAATAACGAAAATTGGCCAGATAGGAAGCCTGATGTTTTTTACTGAACGGACCTTCGGCACCGGCTTCAAAGCCATTAAACCCAACCTGAAACAATTGCTCGTGTTTCTGATTGTTGCCATTGCGCATATTCAGGTCGAATACTCCACTCAGGGCATTTCCGTATTCAGCAGGAAAGGCACCGGTAAAAAAATCACTGTTTTGGAGCAGGTTGTTGTTCAACATTCCCACCGGTCCGCCGGTTGTGCCGCCTTCAGCAAAATGGTTTGGATTCGGAATGTCAACATCTTCGAGCCGCCACAACAATCCGCTGGGTGAATTTCCCCGGATAATGATGTCGTTGCGCTGATCGTTCGCGGCCGACACACCGGCAAAGTTCATCGCCATTCGTGCCACATCGCCACGGCTACCGGCATATTTTTCGGTTTCTTCCACAGTAAACGACCGGGCGCTCACCAAAGCCATCGAATTGCGGGTTTCATCTTTACGGCGCGATGCGTTTATCGTAACCTCAGATCCAATAATTACATTTTCTTCGAGTTCCAGCTCCAGAACCACTTCCTTTACTGAATTCACAATAATGGACTGGATAAATGCCGGTTTGTAACCTATAAAACTGATCTGTAAACTCTGACGGCCAACGGGAATTTTTTCAAGCCTGAAGGTGCCATTGGAATCAGTTTTTGTACCGACCAATGGTTGCGAATTCAGCAGGATAACATTCGCTCCGGGTAGGGGAGTTTTCGATTCCTTGTCGGTAACACGACCGCGAATGGTTTGCGTCTGTTGCGCCGAGACGCATAATGATGTCAATAGAATTGAGTAGATAATAAGGATTTTTTTCATTGTTTTGTTTTTGATTGATAATGTAAATTTGAAGCAACATCTGGTGTCTCAGATACTATTTCCGACGAGATGAACAAAAATCAGGATGAAGGTTATAAAACCCAAAATGAAACGAACCATGAGAGATAACCACACGCGAGAATGACTATCATGGCGAGTTCCATCTGGCAATTAAAAAACAAATTATAGACAGATGAAATAACTGTTAAAATGACCAAAGGCTGGCTTTTAGCCACAGATAGTACTGATTCACACAGACTGAATTCTGAAAAAAAGGAACCGAGAAAACTGATTGAAACTGGAAGTCATTTTTGAACTAATTGATAGGATGATTTGTAAGTCATCCTATCAATTAGTTCTTTTTTAATGGCAATATTTTCACCATGAAGATTTTATCCGAAACAAAATATCCTCAGTTCACAGAGGGATAATCCTGAAGGTTCCGTCAAATGCAACTAAAAATTCATGTTAAGTACTGCGCGCCAAATAAATTCTATATAGGCTGCGGTTCATTATATTATTCCACTTATTGTGTTATTTTTCCTAATCAATTCAACTATTGGAAAGCAAATGATCGTGCTTAAAATAGTTGTCAATATGAATTTAAATTCTGCATTAACATTCAAATTAAGAATAATATATTGTATAATAATCACAATAAAAAGATGAATTAAATAAACGCCATAGCTGTTCGATGCCATTTTATGAAAAAAAACTTTTTGCGTATTTAAGTATTTGCCGAAAAGCACAATTAATCCCAAGCTAATCCCAACACATAACATTGCTTCAATAAATTCAGGTAAAGGCCAGCCTTTATACAAATCGGGCGGTATAAAAATTGCAGCGATATAAAAGCCTATTGAAAGTAGAAAATAAGAAATGCCTAATCTGAAACTTATTCTGTTTAACCAGTTATGCTTATTAAATACTATTCCTATAAAGAACATACTTAAATATTGAGGAAGGTGAGCAACTTCGATGGGAATAATCCATGTAACCCAATTGTCTGTTTGGTATTTCAATTTAATAACACCTGTTACAAAAGTTAAAATTATAACATAAACAATGATATACCAGGATCGAAATCTTAGCTGGCCTTGTTTGAATGGTGCTTTAATTAACCTGTACAGTAAATAAATCAGCGTATACAGAAACAACGAACTTAAAAACCACAAATGTCCAACACCAATGGGAGGTGTTTTAAAATATGTTGTTATGAAACAATTAATTACGCTAATATTGTCTCCAGCTCTTAAATAATTGAATGGAAGAAATACGAAAAGTGTAAGAAAAACAAAAGGGATACCTAATTTTTTGACTCTGTCTTTTAAGAATAATAATGAGCCTTTTCGATTAATACTACCATCAATAAAATATCCTGAAATAAAAAAATACAATCCCATCATAAAGGAGGCATTGATAAAGAAGAACTTTGAAAAATAATCAGCATTGGCAGGATCATCAATAAACCAAAAGCCACCAGTTGGTCCATATGGCTGAGCTGCATGATGTGCTATGACTAATATTGTAAGAAAAATCTTAAGGTTGTCAAGATAATTTATTCTATTTTCCATGCGAATTTTTATGATAATAGTAACCTAAATTTAGAAAGTTACATGGTTTGAAAATAGGGTTTGTAAAATGCACATTAATGTCTTCATTCATGAAACATAGAGATTAACTACTTTGTCAATAATATCTTGTTGATTGTTATTGAATGTCCTTTTATAATTGTGCACAAATAAAGTCCGGGATTCAATTTGACACCTTTTTCATTAAAGCCATTCCACCTTACCTGATGCTCTCCAATTGTTTGCTTCTGACCTACTAAAATTCTCATTAGTTGTCCGGATAAACTATAAATTTTAATATCCACAAAACAGTTTTGTTCAAGGAAGTATTTTATAACCACAGACTCATTGAAAGGATTAGGGTAAACAGTATCAGATTGTTTTTCACCGATTTGCGGAAGGAAATTCGGATTATTTTCACTGACATCGTAAACAGCATAAAAACAACTGTCGGTGCTGCCGAAATAAACTACATTTTTGTCAATTACTGGCGTTGAGAGTATACTTCCGGCAGTAAGTACTCTTCGTACATATTCCACATTCAAAGAATAATCACTCCCATTGAGATCTGTAAAAGCTGAATTATTCAATGTGCCATCATTTGCTATTGCCTTTAAAGGATTTAATAATCTGCCATCTGTATCAAACTTGCATTTTATTTTTCCTGTATTTATGTCAATTGCCAAAAGACTTCCGTTCATTACTCCAATAAATGCAGTTTCGTTTGCCATAGCAGGCGTTGAGAAAGTAAACAAACTTGTATTTACAGAATATTTGATTCTCCCATCCTTTAAACTTAAAGCAAAAAAGCCTTTCCCGTCGGATGAACCTGTATATGCATAATCTTTATATACGGCAAATGAACTTGGCATCCAGGAACCATTGAAGCCTTTTGACCAAATTTTCTTTCCAGTTTTTGCATGTATGGCATAAACATTTGCATCTCTCGAACCAATAAGTACAAGCGTGTCAATTACCGATGGAGAAGATTGAATACCTTCCATGCCATGGTTTCCAGGATCTAAACCAGTTTGATAACTCCAAATTTGTATGCCTGTTGAGGCATTTAATGCGTATAACTTACTGTCCCAGCATCCAAAATATATTATCCCATCGTAAACAGCAGGACTTGAATGGACAATATTTGGCGCTGTAAATTTCCAAACCAGTACATTATTCTTAAGATTTATTGCATAAACATTTGCACCGCTTCCAAAATAAACCATGGAATCTGCAATAACAGGAGAAGACAGATAAAAATCCCAGGGATCGGTCATTACCATGTCTTTAGGGGTACACCAATTCAACCCTTTGCCAGTGCGTGGACTTTCTCCATCAGAATTAAAGCTCCATATTTCTTTTCCGGTTTTGGTATTGACAGCATAAAACTTCGCCCCATAATTATTAAAGTACACCACAGTATCTTTCACCGCCGGAGATGTGCAGATTTTCCCATTACTTTTAAATTTCCATTTCAGCACGCCAGCATTGTCAATGGCATATAAGCAACTATCATCCGAACCAAAGTAAATTACATCATTCGCAACAACAGCCGTTGAGAATATTTTACCATTGGTTTTAAAGGACCATTTCTTTTTGAGCACCATATTGGCAGGGAAAGTAGAATTATATACCCCATTGTGTTGTGGGTTTGTGCCAAACATTACAGTTTGAGCCTGCACGCAATTAGCTATATACAAAGCAATAGCAGATAGAAATAATACAAATTTCTTTTTCATGAAACAAACATTTTAAAATTTGCTTCAAAAATACCTGATGACAATGACGATACTGTCCGGATACCTGAATCCGGACAATGTTTGGCCAGAAAAATGAAAATTCAGGCCTTTAATTTACGATATTCTGTTGGGGTCATCCTGGTATGCCTTTTAAAGGCATCGTAAAAAGCAGTTTTAGAGTTGAAGCCGGAATCAAAAGCAACGGCCAACATGGTTGTTTTATTCTGGTCAAAACTATTTAGTAGGATTTTGGCTTCTTCTACCCGGCGGGAATTGATAAATGAAAAGAAATTCTGATTGTATTGTTGATTAATAACCTGCGATATAGTCTTTTCAGGTATCCCGGTAGCTTCAGCCAAATCACTAATCGTCAATGTCGGGTTTAAATATAGCTTTTGGACATTAATAGATGATTCGATTGTTTTTGAATAGACTTGAATTTCAGTATTATCAAGGCTTGAACTCAAATATTTTGGTTTTTCTTCAGGAATGATTATCACATAAGGCTCTATCATTGCCTTATAAAAAAGGATATTGAAAAAAGCGAGAAATAGGGAAAATGAAGTCAACATTTTCAGTTGATAGGGGATATTTGCAAAACTTGTTAGAAAAGTAATTAAGCAAGCTAAAATATATCCAAACAAAACAAATTTTAGATATATTAAATTCCGTTTCTCAACAAAAGAGCAATAATTCTTTAGATTTTGTTGGTATTTTATGATGGTAGAAAGTGCAGAAAGATTATAGCCGAATAACAGAAGATAGTATGGAAAATTAAAATAGAAGAATTTTTTATATATTAACTTGTTGTTAATGATCTGCAATTTCATTTCGTTGTCAGAGACATAGTAATACGAAACAATGAATAAAAGGGCAAAAACGAATGGAATTAAATGTACTAAGTTGGCATATTTTAACTTGAAATTTAGCGTAACCTGAGATTTGACATAGAAATAAATTAACGGACCCCATAAAAACACGAAAGGGTAATAAATAAAAGCAATTTGAATGTAAAAACTGGTGTATTTTTCAAATATGCTTACCAATAAATAATTTAAAATGACGATAAATTGCACAAGAAAAAAGGCTGCCAAAATAATATTAGACATTTTTTTTCGACCCTTATGAATCAAAAAAAAGGAAAAAACAGCTAATTGAAAGCACGAAATACTATTGATTATATCTATCAATTTTGAATACATAACACGAATTTTATCACTTAAGAATAAATTGATTAATACTCTGTGCTGTTGTAATTTAAGTGGTTGACAACTGTTGTATGAATGAAATGCAGAGAAGAGTAAAATTGCAATTGTAGTCCGGATATAAAATGCTAATTCAGGATCTGAAATTTCACAATCACTTAAAAAAAGAATATTTTATATCTGTTTTGGCAATTGGTTGTTTTATTTTATTTGTCGTTCGTCAATTACTTGTTTCAAAATATTTGTTCCATTTATAGCTGCTGGAAATCCTGCATATACAGTCATTAACAGCATAACTTCTTTAATAGTTTCTATAGTCAACCCAATGTTAAGTCCGGCATTTATATGAAATCTCAACTGGGATTGAGCATTACCTAAAGCTGTCAATGCTGCAATCGTGGCAATCTGCCTATGCTTTTTATCTAAATTGTCTCTCGAATAAATATCAGCATAGCCATATTCAATCGTAAATTTTACCAAATCCGGAAAAAAGTCATTGTATGCATCTTTGAGTTTATGTGCTTGCGAACTGTCTAATTTAGATAACTCTCGTTCTCCTTTTGTTAATCTGTCAACAGTCATGGTGTCAGTTGTTGGAAAACTTCCAACACGATCAATAATACCATGTTCTTGTCTCTCTTTTAGCACTTCTTTAAAAGCATTCATCCCGTTTATAGTACTCGGAAATCCTGAATAAGCAGACATTTGTAGTATAACTTCTTTTATTTCGTTAATAGTGCTTCCGGTATTTAAAGCCCCGTTGAGATGAACTTTTAATTGAGGTTGTGCTGTTCCCATTGCGGTTAAAGCAGCGACAACAGCAAGCTCTTTTGATTTAAGCTCAAGTCCATCCCGGTTATAAATATCTCCAAAGACATATTCTATAATGTAAGTTCCTAATTCTGGCGAAATATCTTTTAAACTGTTGAATACCTTTTCACCTGCTTCTCCATCGATTTCTTTCAATTTCTCCCAACCTGCTTTATATCTATCTGATTGTCCCATTTTTATTTAATTATTTTTTATCATTTATAAATAACCGATAAGCCTCCTGAAAAACGCTGCATTCCAATTTGTTAATTTCCTAGGCGAGAAGCTTAAAACGCATGTTTACTATGTCTTTCATGAACTGCAAAAATAATTAAGTTCTTCAAATAAATGGAAGTCAAAAAGGTGAAAATCCCTTGTGTGGAGTCGTATCCGAGGTATTTCATTGTTTCGCTTTTGATTAGTGATATAGATTTGAAGCAACATCAACCTTCTTTGATAAGATTTCCTACGAAATGAATAAAAATCAGGATGAAATTGGCAAAACATGAAACGAAATACCATCGGATCAATTCAATCAAAGACCATTCAATCTTTTTCGTAAACGTATCTTACCACACCTTGAAATAAGATATATTTGATCGGTAAAAATCACCAATAGTAACTCAAACTTATCGTGAGATTAATCTTCTACATTCTGCTGTTCCAATGTTTCGTGATCTGCCTGTTCAATGAATCTGCAAGCGGAAAGGAGCCCAATCCTGAAAAGAAAGCACTTCGTATCGTGAAACGGAATGCTGTTTTATTGGATAGCATCCATCAGTTACTCGTTGTTTTTAATGATAAGCCGGAAAGCAATATGGCGATATTGGTGGCGATGGAGAAAAAAGACAAAGAATGGAATGCAATTTCTACCCCAATGCCGGCAGGTATCGGGCGCAAAGGATTTGCTGCACCCGATGCAAAACGTGAAGGTGATCAGATGTCGCCTACCGGTTTTTTTCGTTTGGGACAATTGTTTTGCTACGAAAAAATGGTCAATACCCGGATGCCGTTTATTCAAACCACGGCAGAAGACAAATGGATAGACGACCCCGATTCGCCTGATTACAACCGGTACATCAGGGGAGCCACCGGAGCAAAATCATACGAAAATCTTTTGCTAAACGGAAATGATTACCGCTATTGCATGGTGATTGAGTACAATACGAATCCGGTTGTAAAAGGGAATGGCAGTGCTATCTTTATGCACTTAAGCGAAAATGAAATCCTTAATTCTTCATCCGGATGCGTTGTATTATTTCAGAAAGACATGGACCGGTTGCTGAAATGGATGAATCATGAATTAAAACCTTCGATTTTGATGGGAAATGAAAAGGTTTTGATCTCCGGAGTATTGATCCGATGACTTCAAGTTCATCAGGTCAATTCGTACAAATACCCGTAAATATTTTGTAAAATCGAGGTCTAACTAAACATAGAAATATCTATATTTGAAAATCGGATCATATAAGCCGGTGTCCGGACGATCCTTCGGTAGAACCTCTTATGCAACTATTGGAGACACCGAAACGGCCAGTAAAATTAACCGATTGATCCTATACTATTCACTAAAAAGACTGATCAAAATGGAAAGAGTAAAATGCACGAACTGTGAAACAGAAAATCCAATAAATTACAGATACTGTACCAGTTGTGGATATGAACTACCCAAATTTAGTACGGAAATTTTGGACAATACTATAGAGCGACCGGTAAGAGAAAAAACAGGCAAGGGAAAGATAATCGCAGGATTAATTGGTTTCGCAATTTTCTTTGTATTTGCCTTCTTTGCTGCTCAATACATTTTTGATAAACCACCTTTGGTGGACAAAACCATGATGAAAATAGCAAGCGAGATAAATAAATCGTGTCCAATGATGATTGACGCTGAAACACGACTCGACAATGCAGTTGCCCTTCCGGGAAATGTCTTTCAATACAACTACACACTTGTACATATTGAGAAGGCGACAGCAGACCCTGAAGAAATGAGAAACTTGATGCTACCAACAATTACAAACCAGGTTAAGACAAATCCTGATATGAAATTTATGCGCGATCGACAGACTACCGTTAATTATTACTACAAAGACAAAGCTGGAATATTTTTCCTGAAAATCTCTGTTACTCCTGACAAATATGAATGATCCGGAACAATGAAAGTGGCACACCTAAAACACATGCATGAATACATCCAGAAATGAGATTATATGTAAAATTGGTCATTGGTAATTGAAAAATACGTGCAATTGGCAGGTATTCAGCTATTATGCCGCATACAAACAACTTACAATAGATGCAAAAGTTACTTGAGATAATAGATAAACAGATAGAATTTAATCAGGGAAAAAATATTTTTCTCGACCAACCTAGTGTTTCGTTACGATTTATTAATGAAACGGTTAGAGCGATTGTAAATATTGGAAACCTCAATAACGAATCTGTCGATTTCTTATTGGATTATATTACTGACAAGGTGCTTCAAGAATTTTATAGAATAAATCAATATTATACTTTTAATAATCAAGCGAAAAGCGGTTTAAGAGAAATCTATTATCAATTATTCTTAAAAATTAAGACCAGTCATTCATCGGTTGATACTATTTCGAAAAATCATTATCAAAATCTGAAACTGTGGTTGAAAGAGTCCAATGGTTTTGCAGAAAAAATATACTCGATGAAAGATGAAATAATCGATCCTGTTGCGTGCTCAGAATACAGTCCCGATTTGCAAACTAAAATTCTTCGGATAGACATTAAACAATTATCGGAACCTGTTTTAGATATTGGTTGCGGCAGACAAGGAAATCTGGTGAATTATTTATGTGAGAAAGGAATTGATTGCATTGGAATTGATAGATTTTCATTTGATGTACCAAGTCTAATTAATTCTGATTGGCTTGAATATCATTATGAAAAAGAAAAGTGGGGCACGATTATTAGCAATCTGGGGTTCTCAAATCATTTCAAACATCATAATTTGAGAGAAGATGGTAATTATATTAAATATGGTAAAACATACATGGATATATTACATTCTTTGAAAATAGGAGGAAGCTTTCATTATGCGCCTGATTTACCATTTATTGAGCAATATTTGGATTTAAATAAATTCAAAGTGGAGAAAAACGGTATCGAAGACTATGATCTTAAAATTACGATAATAAAACGATTGAGATGAATATAACGGCACAGCCGCAAACTACCCACATCGGGTTTGGTCGATTTGCTGACAGGAACCCGAGTACTTGGGATGAAAAGCAACTCTTTGTAGGAAAATTTCGGAAAACTCACGCCAACCGCAAACGTTATTGTAATAAAAAAGAGTCAACCCGCAGCAATATCCTGCCGGTTGACTCTTTTGAGTTTTAAGAAATCGGTATCTCAGATGCTTTTATTCTTCGTAGGTAATTAAAACCTTTATTGGGGCCAAAAGAATTTTACTGCAATTTCCCATTGTTAATGTAATATAGACATAATTATCGTCGATATAATAAGTATATTCAAAACCTGGGGCTTGGTAGTGTGACGGAACATCTGTCGTATAACTAAAGTACACCCATTCAACAAGAACATTTACTGCCAGAATTTTAGAGACGTTCAATCCATGAGCAATCGCTGTTTCGCCACCGTCTGAATTGGATGTAATTCCGGTTAACTTTTTCATTTTAATTGCCGGAGCGTCAGTTCCTAGTTTGGTTGCTCCATTAACTTCGAGCTTTGTAGTTGGAGTTGTTGTTCCAATACCCACATTGCCATTGTTGATTACTGTTAGTTTAGGTTCATCATTTGTTGTTAAATGAACAGCACCTGTACTGCCAGCATAGGTTCCAAAATCAACATCTTCAGCATTACCGGCAAAGCTTCCCATATAACCTCTTGGAATCCCGTTTTCGGATAGTGTTACCCACATTTGATTTCCACCATCCAAAGTGGCAACATTACTGGAGGCTGATTTGACATATAATGTTGTATTTGGAGAAGATGTTCCAATTCCTACGTTTCCTGAATTATTATTTATACCAGCATCATTAGAGGACCATTTATTATCACCGCTACTCAATGCATAAGGCACGCTCAGCAACTGGCTTATGCCGGTAATGCTATAAACGGTACCACCGGTCGGGTCGGTTTCGGTTTCCAGGAAATAGGGACCGTTTGCCCAGTCAATGGCGGAAAAATTACCGGCAACAACCGTTCCATCTCCAATTTCAATGCTTACAAGACCATTGGCATTGGTTGATGAAGTCTGTGTTTCAACGTATACCGGAGTTGTTCCCTGCAAGATGCTTATTTTCATTCCTACTGAATGATTTGCAATAAGAGTATTTCCTGCATTTCGTATTACTGCCTGATAACTCATTTTTTGAGGTGCCTGGGCATACACACAAGTTGTAAATAGTACGACGGCTAGAATGGTATATATCTTTCTCATGGGTTTCAGTTTTTAATGATTTTGAATGTTTTGATTAATTGTGGAGATGATGAATTCTGTGTTTGTACAATTGTTAGAAAATAAGATGCGATAGCAAAATCGCTGAGATCAATTTTTGTTTTGTTGCTTACAATCTTCGTATTAGTTAAAAGTTTTCCGTTGAGGTCAAAAAGAGAAGCGGTATATGTTGTTTGTAATTCACTTCCGACAGAGAGTATTAAAAAGTCAGTGGTTGGATTGGGGTATACATCGCATTCTAATGAAATGTCTTTGCCATCCTCAAGCCCCGACACCACCGATATTTCGTACGGTTGTTGTACCCCTTGAGCCACTGAACCGCTAGTTCCTTCAATGGATGTATACACTACCTGCCCTACCGTGTAAGCCACCGAGCCTCCTGCTCCCGAAGCATTGCTGCTGGTGGCAGGAATAGCTTCCTGTGCCTTTAGTTCTGCAAGCCCCATGGCTAACAAAAGAATGGCACAAAGTTTCACTTTTTTGTTTTTCAATTTGAACCTCCTTTTTTATTAAAATGATTATTTGATTTTAATGAACATATAGTCTGATCCCTGTTGCAGAGTCATCCTTTTTTGATGTACATTTTTAATTTTTTATAATCGGTTTTTTATACATCTTCACCATCTCTCATCCGGAGTTTATCCATGACAGAACCAAAGGAATCCATTTTTAGTTTGACGTCGCCGTTACAACTATGCGTTTCCATTGTTTTTCCACATTCATCAAACAGCGAAACAATAACAGGTGGCTGGGATGGGAAGGATGATAAACTGATAAAACAACTCTTTAAACCAAATTTTGGTATTCGGTCACATTACGGGTGTTGGTTGCATACGCTACAACCTGCACATTATCTCCTCCTTGCGTTCCATTCACTTGCAAATGTTGGACAAATATATCAGAATTATATTACGTTAATCATTCCACGCGAAAATTATTTAAACGATCTGCTCTTCGTTACAAACGAGGAACAGCATCGGATCTCTTCTGAAATAATTAAAATCCGATGTTTTTAAATTCATCGGATCAATCGGTTCATCCGATTCATCTGTTTATTCCATGCCCAGAACCAGTTCATTCCAATCAGAAACCGGTTTATCGGAAATTGATAGGTACGATTACTGTTTTGCTATTTTTTTGTGTCATGTTTAACCTTAATTTTAACGCTATGAAAAGTAAACTGACACTTCTATTTTTTCTGTTCTTTAGTTTAAACTTCAGCTTTGCTGGTGAAGTAGAAAAGCTCCCGGAAATCCCATGGAGAGCAATTGTAGAAATTCAAAATGAACCTCCATATGAATTAAAAAAAATATGGAATACGGACATTTCTATTAAGCTTTTCGGCAATTATTCAAAAACTGACTCATTGATGGTGGTAAACGCCATTTCCGAACTGAATAAATTAACGGAGACTATTCACATTCGCTTCTCGCAGCATGATCGTGGAAATCTGGAATTACACTTTGTTGCTAGTACGCATGACTCCACAGGTAAGCAATTAACGATATTACATTACAATGAAAGGTCAAATCATATAATAACAAGTACAAATCAAGACAATTCTTTGGTATTCTTTCAGTATTTAAATATGAAGTTAGTTCCAGACGAATCAAAACAGAATTTTTTGACTAATACCCTTGCATTTATTTTATATCCAAATTTTTGGAGAGATAAGCAGTATGAGTCTATGAAACAGAGGAATGAAGAAACTCATGAAAGTATTTTTCGATCAATTGAGATTAACGATAGAGACATGCTTTTTTTAACTGAGATGCAGGAATTTGACAAAAAGCTATTAAAAGAAGTTTATTCCCGTGATTTTGAAAAAAAACTAAAGATAGCCCAAGAACAATTT
>Ga0079306_1000628_pt1 | contig 30536 bp, 24 predicted proteins | sample Methanotroph_Enr_FD_79181 | JGI IMG/M metagenome (GOLD analysis project Ga0079306, IMG submission 79181) | Enriched soil microbial communities from Old Woman Creek wetland in Ohio, USA - Methanotroph_Enrichment_5 | ecosystem: Environmental > Terrestrial > Soil > Wetlands | place: USA: Ohio... | reverse complement strand
TTGGCCGAAGCCCGTCCCGAGGATAAGCTGGCACGAATCCGTTCAGAGCAAGCCAATGGACACCTGGTGGGTATGATAGGAGACGGCACAAATGATGCCCCGGCACTGGCACAGGCAGATATTGGAATAGCTATGAACACAGGAACCCAGGCTGCCCGTGAAGCAGGAAATATGGTAGACCTTGACAGTAATCCGACCAAACTGATTGAGGTGGTTGAAACCGGGAAGCAACTTCTCATGACAAGAGGTGCGCTTACTACCTTCAGTATTGCAAACGACGTGGCAAAATACTTCGCAATTATTCCTGCAATTACTACGGTTCTATTCGCAGGTTCAACCGGGATTGGCCCGCTGAATGCATTAAATATCATGAACCTTTCAACCCCTCATTCTGCCATTTTAAGTGCCGTGATCTTTAATGCTCTTATCATTATTCTCCTCATCCCCCTTGCCATGAAAGGTGTGAAATACCGCCCTTTGGCGGCCAATGCAATACTGACTCGCAATCTTCTTATATATGGCCTGGGAGGTCTTTTGGTACCTTTCATAGGGATTAAACTGATTGATTTACTCATTAGCATGTAATAGCTCTTAAAATGAAACCGACTCATAATTCTTTTGTTACAGCTGTAAAGATGATACTGTTCTTTACTGTCCTGACAGGATTAATATACCCGCTGATGATCACCGGCATTGCCCAGGCATTCTTTAAGGAAAAGGCCAACGGAAGCCTGGTTACTAAGGATGGTAAGGTCTACGGTTCGAAACTGATAGGTCAGCAATTTGCTGATTCAGGTTATTTCTGGTCACGTCCTTCAGCCGTTGCTTATGGCACAATGCCAGCGGGGGGGTCCAACCTGGGACCGACAAGTTCCATACTCAGAAAACAAGTTAAAGAACGGAGGGCAGCTTTTATATCTGCCAATTACCTGGATGAAAAAACAGCTGTTCCGTCTGAAATGCTTTTCGCCTCCGGCTCCGGGCTGGATCCTCATATTTCAACACAATCTGCATTGTTACAAGTAAATAGGATAGCCCGTTTCAGAAAATTTAACGAGGCAAAAACCGGGAAACTCAGGGCACTTGTGTTAAACTGCGTTGAGAAACCTCAATTTACATTGTTTGGAGAAGAACGAGTGAATGTGTTTATGCTTAATTTAGAGCTTGATAAACTGGATAAGAAGTGAACGAAAATTTAAGACCGGATCCCGATGAACTGCTTGCGTCCATAAAACTGGATGAAGAACGGAGTAAGCGGGGAAAACTGAAGATATTTTTTGGTATGTGCGCCGGAGTTGGTAAGACCTATTCGATGCTCAAGGTTGCGCAACAGGAAAAAACGAAAGGAATTGACGTTGTAATCGGGTACATTGAAACTCATAACCGGAAAGAAACCATTGAACTTACCCATGGTCTTGAGCTTGTCCCACGATTGTCATTCGAATATAAAGGATCATCCCTTCAGGAAATTGACATTGATGCAATAACAGCCAGGCATCCCGGCGTGGTGCTAATTGATGAACTTGCCCATACCAACGCCCCTGGAAGCCGTCACAATAAACGTTATCAGGATGTGATGGAGATCCTGGATACAGGCATTGATGTTTACACTACCCTGAATGTGCAGCATCTTGAAAGCCGGTCTGAAACTGTCAGCCAGATTACGGGAATAGTTGTTCGTGAAACTTTACCTGATGAAATTTTCGAGATTGCCAATGAAATAGAACTGGTTGACCTCACTCCTGATGAATTGCTCCAAAGGTTTTCAGAGGGAAAGGTTTATACCCCCGAACAATCGAAAGAGGCTACCCGGAATTTTTTCAGGAAAGGGAACATCACGGCACTTCGGGAAATGGCTCTTCGCATTGTTGCCGACAGGGTCGATATACAACTGCGGCAATATATGCAGCAGAAACGGATTGCGGGCCCATGGAAATCAGGTTTGCGGCTAATGGCCGTCATCGGTCCAAATACACAATCTGTAAGCCTCATACGATGGGCAAAGAATCTTTCTTACACCATGGGTGCCAGCATGCTTGCCCTTTATGTGCAGCCAGCCTATAAACTCTCAGATGTCCAGCAGGAAAAACTTACCCGGAATATCAACCTTGCCAAGCAGTTAGGAGCAGAATACATATCCACTTCAGGAGATGACTATGTAAAAGCTATTCTTAATATTGCGCATAAAGAGAATATATCGCACATTTTTATTTCAAAACCCCGACGCAGGAACTTCTTATCCCTTTTCAGGCTGGGCAATTATATCAATAAGCTTGTACATCATAGCGGTAATATCGATGTGTATGTGATGGGTTCAAATGTTGCCGCTGATGATAAATTCCAGAAATACAGTTCCCTCCCATCATTCACTTCTGGTTTTTCACAATACTTTCTAGCTGGTATTATTACTATCGTCACAGCCCTGGCATTTTATCCCTTTAAAAACCTGATCGGTTACCAGGTAGTTTCCTTTGCCATGCTTTTCATGATTTCCATCCTGGCCATTTTTTATGGTATCGGGCCTATTTTATTGTCGGCAACCCTTTGTGCCCTGTGCTGGAATTATTTCTTCATCCCTCCCGAGTTTACACTTCACATTTCAAAAGCTGAGGATGTGCTGATGTTTTCGATGTTCTTTATTATCGCGTTATTGAACGGGATATTGACGGCACGGGTACGAAAGCAGGAAAAGCTGACCCGCGACCGTGAAGAACGAACCAAAGCGCTATACCAGCTTACCCGGGACCTGTCCCTTGCTTCCGGGATTGATGAAGTGTTGAAAGTATCTGTTAACTGCATCAGGAAGTTTTTTCAGCTTGAAACCGCCATCATGCTCCAGGGAGGGAACAATGAACTTAACAAGGAAATAAGACATGAAACATTGTTGTCCTTTTCCGAATCCGATCTGAGTATTGCCAACTGGTCCTTCTTTCATTCAGGGAAAGCAGGTAAATACACTGACACACTGCCCTCTTCACCGAATACTTTTTACCCCCTTATTGGGAATAAGTTAAGGCTGGGAGTTATAGCAGTCAGGCATCAAAAGGCTTTCAGCGGGGATGAGGAAATCTTTTGGGACACTTTTAAAACCCAGGTATCCAATGCCCTGGAACGGGAATTCCTGAATGATCTTGCTGTTAGGGCATCCATACTAAATGAATCGGAAAAGCTTTACAAAACGCTTTTCAGTTCTATCTCCCACGAACTTAGGATTCCAGTTGCTACAATAATGGGCGCTTCGGACACCCTGCTTTCCATTGAATATGATCAAGTGACTTACCGTAAACTAAACAATGAAATATTTACAGCATCTGAACGCCTGAACCGCCTTATCGAAAACCTCCTCAATATGTCACGGCTTGAATCGGACAGGATCAGGCCCCATACTGACTGGCACGACGTACACGACCTGGTGAATAAGGTAATTCAATCACTGAAAAGTGAGCTTCAGCATTTTAATCTGGAAGTTGTAATTCCGGAAAACATGCCACCCGTCAGGATTGACTTCGGATTGATGGAACAGGTCCTGCATAACCTGGTATTCAACGCTACACAATATGCTTCCCAAAACACCACCATCCGTATTAAAATGTATTATGATTCCCAGCATTTCTATACGCAGGTAATGGACAGGGGACCTGGTTTCCCGCCTCAAACTATCCCCTTTGTATTTGACAAGTTTTACAGGGTGGAGGGGACTATTCCGGGTGGAACAGGATTGGGACTTTCAATTGTCAAAGGATTTGTTGAAGCCATGAAAGGAGCTGTGAAAATTGAAAACCGTCAGAATGGAGGAGCCCGGATAACAGTAAAAATACCCACTGAGATTCCTGACCTGGATTTAATTGAGTAAATTTACTTCGATGACACATGATAATACCATACTAATCATCGATGATGAGGTCCAGATCCGGCGTCTTCTTGAGATTACTCTCAGTGCGAGTGGATTCAATGTAGTGGAAGCTCATGATGGCAAAGGCGGGATTGTTGCCGCCGCAACATATAATCCTTCGCTTATATTGCTTGACCTGGGCTTACCTGATGAGGACGGGCAATCTGTGTTACGGAAACTTCGCGAGTGGTTTACTAAACCGATCATTGTTTTGTCGGTGCGCAACTCGGAAGAGGACATAGTCATGGCCCTGGATAACGGCGCCATTGATTACCTGACAAAACCATTCAGGACCGGCGAACTCCTGGCACGTATCCGTTCCGCTTTCCGCCTGGCTCAATATGCTGATGATCCCAGTTCAATGCTCTTGTTTAATTCCTTATCCATTGACCAGGCTGGTCATATTGCAAAAAAGAATGAGCTGCCTGTTAAGTTGACATCTACTGAATTCTCATTATTGGTCCTCCTGGCAAAGAATGCAGGGAAGGTATTGACCCATCAATTTATTCTTAAGGAAATATGGGGTTATGGTTACCTAGAGCAGACCCAGTACCTGCGCGTATTTATTGCTCAGCTCCGTAAGAAAATAGAAGACGACCCGACAAATCCTACTCTAATCATTACCGAATCAGGTATTGGTTACAGGTTTCAGAGCTGAATTTATGTGTTGACTTTTCAGGAATTGGTTTTTCTGCGGACTTTCTTACCAAATATTTCTGTTTAAAATTTCAGAACCTGGCGTTTCCGGTTAGCTCCAGGATTTCAATTTTTTCATGAAACAATGACCGGGCACAACATTAACCGATTTCTCCTGTTTATATATATAGTAACAGTAAAATATATTCAATATTTCTTCTTTTTCAAAAATCTACTCATATGTCACCCGGTGAATTTCCGTTTTCCAAGATACAGGTAACTTTAACCAACAAGAGCGCCTTTTTGGCTTCATCTCTTATGTTTCCGCAAAAAGGCAGGCCCGAAGTATATTTCAAGGAAATGAATACTGGCAAATGGAAACAAGTTGACCTTTATGCCATAGAGAGCATTGTGTTCATCCCTTAAGACAGTTGAATCTTTTAAGATTCTATTCCATATTTGGGAAAATAGTATTTTAGCAAAAATATGCCAATATGAAACCAGCACCAGGTTTGTTTCATCGATGTTTATTGCTACTATTATTCCTGGCAGTTGGAATATCATTCAGTTTTGTTCCTTCCTCACAGGTAGGCAAGGCTGATGATCCGTTAATAATCAATCTTTCCCTGCTTCCCATAAAAAACATTAACATTGTTGACCCGGAAGCCCTGGGTGATTTCAATTCATTAACCATTCCGCTGAAACGTGCCGGCCGGCTCTTGCTGATTGAAGCAGTGATTGACGGGGAAACAGGCAACCTGGTCTTCGACACCGGCGCCACCGGCCTGGTACTCAACAAAACCTATTTCCGTAGCCATGCCACGTTTGATAATGGTTCATCAAACGGCATCACGGGATCAACAGGAAATATAGGATGCACCTTCGCCAAGGAAATCAGGATCTCTGACCTATATTACAGGAATATTAAAGCCGATATGGTTGATCTGAGTCATATTGAAAACCGGAGAGGATTCAAAGTGATTGGCTTGCTGGGTTTTAACATGATCAAATCGTTTGAGATCGTGATAGATGCAACTCATAATGAATTGCAACTCCATCGCATTGACCGGAAAGGAAACCGGGTCCAACCAGAAGAGGTTGAAACAGTACAGGACTATACCCAGAAAATTAATCCCTGGCGACCTGTACTTATTATTAAAGGGATGGTTGGAGGAAAATCCCTTAATTTCTGCCTGGATACCGGTGCCGAAACCAATGTGATCAGCAGTCGTTCACCTAAGACAGTGCTTAGCACTATCAGCATTACACGAAGAGCCGGCCTGGGAGGAGCCGGACAGGCTACGAATGAGGTACTGTTTGGAACCATGAATGATTTTATGCTTGATAAGACCCCTATCAGGGATATGGAAACCATAGTTACCAATCCCGATGCCCTTAGTGAAGTTTATGGTGTAATAATTGACGGAATGTTGGGCTACAACTTTCTGGTAAAGGGAATCATTACGATTAACCTGACGAAGAAGCAATTTGGCATTCGTTACTTAAATCAACCGGCATCATGAAATCAATTAAGAACAATATATACCTGGCATTGCTTTTCCTGTTGCTTTTCTCAGTTGCAGCCAGGGCACAATATGATCCAAAAAAAATATGTAAAGTCGAGGATGGAAATCTCGTTTTCCAGCTCGACCAACATTGGTCTGATAGTCAGAAAAGTGAAATTTCCCGGCTTTTCGACCTCGACAGTCTGTTATTGATTAAAGTGTTTGAAGGGCTGCCAATTGTATTTGTTGACAGCATCACCTGGAATGTAAAGGTGATCAAACCAGGATTGGTGGAAATATCCAAAATGATTGAACCCTACGTGAAGAAGAATAATCGGGTTGATTTCCGGATGATAGATAATTCATGGATCAATCTTCCGGTACCTGGAATAGAAGAGACAGCTGTCTATGGAAAAAATTCCTTTACACTGGTTAATGCTTTCAGTTATAATGATGGGAATGCATGCTTTTTCCTGCCAGGGTATCCGGATGCCAGGTCAGTCTATATCAGCGGTTCCATGAATAACTGGAGTACCATGCAATCGCCCATGCAACGGACCGATACCGGCTGGCTCTTTTGTTCCAAATTACTCCCAGGAAGGTACTCGTATAAGTATATCATAGATGGAAAATGGACCCCTGATCCAGGAAATAAGCTAAAAGAAAACGATACATATGGAAGTCATAATTCCATTGTTTTCTGCTATAACCATGTATTCAAGCTAAAAGGTTATACGGATGCAAAGACGGTTGTAGTTTGCGGTAGTTTTAACAATTGGAACGAAAAGGAATTAAAAATGACCCGCACCCCTGAAGGATGGGAACTACCTGTCTTTCTCAGGGAGGGTACCCATGCCTATAAATTTAAGGTTGACAAGCAATGGTTTACAGATCCGGCAAACCCTGTAATCCGCCCGGATGGCAGGGGAAATGAAAATTCATTCATGGCCATTGGGGATACATTGGTGTTTCGGCTGAATGGTTTTACCACTGCCAAAAATGTTATGCTGGCAGGCAGTTTCAATGGCTGGAACCCGGGAGAACTGGCAATGCAGAAAGACAGCCTGGGTTGGTATCTTTCCTATGTCCTGGCCAAAGGCAACTATGAATATAAGTTTATTGCAGACGGAAAATGGATGATTGATCCTTCAAATCCATATTCAACCGGAGGAGGAGACATGGAAAACTCGTTTTTAACTTTTCAACCAAACCATATTTTTGAGCTCGATACATTCCCTAATGCCCGGCAGGTAATTATTACCGGCAGTTTCAATAGCTGGAGCACCGAGAATTACCGGATGAAAAAAAAGGACGGGAAATGGATTTTTCCTATCCGGCTCAATGCGGGTAAGCATACCTATAAATTCATTGTCGACGGAACCTGGATGCTGGATCCGGCAAATGAACTGTGGGAAGAGAATGAATACGGTACACACAACTCGGTATTGTGGATGGGACCTTAATGCTTTAGCCATGTATGTATAAGTTGCATTAATTTCTGGATACGGTTTCATATCGATAAACAAAAGTTATGAGAGCTAAATGTTTTGCCGGCTGCTTTAACATTTATTATACAATAATTAAAAGATGTTTATAGTTACTTTAATGAATTGATTTGATTAATTAATATGGGAAAAAAGGAAAAGGAGTTAGAACCAACATTAGTCCTTTTCAGATTCAACTTTCAACACTCCTGGCATGTTAACCGACAATAATTATACTTTTCAATGGAAAGACCTTGGTGACATTGAAGAAGGACGGCCCAACCTTGGCAATCAGACTAATGTTTCTACATACCGTCTCATGCAATACTGCATGAGGAGTGTTTTGAACAATCAATTCGGGGGAAAAGAAGCAAAAAAAATATTTTTCCAGGCAGGAGAATTGGCCGGAAAGGAATTCTGCAGGAATGTTCTTAACCGTGAGCTTGATTTTTACAGTTTCATGTCGCATTTGCAGGATGTCCTCCGGGAATTAAAGATCGGCATACTAAGGATTGAAAAATCCAACCTGGAGGAAATGAGTTTCACATTGGTGGTTGCCGAAGATCTTGATTGCTCAGGCCTTCCGATTATCGGTGAAACTGTTTGTGACTATGATGAGGGCTTTATTGCCGGGATTTTTCATGTTTATACCCATAAGGATTTTAACGTCAGGGAAACTGATTGTTGGTCAAAGGGTGACAGGGTTTGCCGATTTGAAGTATCTTTACGCTGATGACGGAATCAGATCTGCTTAAACAGCTTACACTATCAATTAATGAATTACTGAGCGGTGATTACCGTGTCAGGCAGCGTAATTTCCCTGAAAATATCAAGGAAAGGGTACATGAAAATGAACTCAGGAAACTTAATCAAAGTGTCAACAGCCTGATTGAAAAATTTCATGATGCTGACAATTTCATCCTGAACCTGTCAAAGGGAAACCTGGATGCAGAAGTTCCCAAATCAAACCAATTAATCTCCCCATTCAAAGAACTGCAATCGAACCTCCGCCACCTGGTATGGCAGACGCATCGGATTGCTGAAGGCGACTATAGCCAGCGCATCGATTTCCTCGGTGATTTTTCTTCATCTTACAATTACCTTATTTCTTCGCTCAGGGAAAAACAGGCTCTCGAGAAAGAACTTTCAATCAGTGAGGAAAAATACCGGATGCTGGCCCAGAATGTTTCAGATGTGATCTGGAAATTCGATATTCTTTCCAGTCGCCTGACTTACATCAGTCCTTCTGTGTTCAAACTCCTGGGATACAACGTGGAAGAAGCACTGACACTGAGTCTTGAACAAATCTATACTCCTGAATCAAAAGAAAGCATTGAAAATACCGTACGCCAAAAAATAGCTGCCTTTGAATCCGGCGACGAAAGCGCCCTTGCCTTTACCACGGAACTCCAGATGAATTGTAAGGACAGCAATGTGATCTGGATCGAATCGGTTATTAATATCCTGTTCGATGCCGAAAAGAAGGTAGTTGAAATCCTGGGGGTGACCCGTAATGTTGAGAAACGAAAAGAGGCTGAAGAAGAACTTAAAAATTATGCAAGCGAATTAAAGGAACTGAATGCAACAAAGGATAAATTTTTCTCCATTATTGCACATGACCTGCGAAATCCGTTCAATGCCCTGCTTAATCTCACTGACTTCATTATCGATAATATTGAAGAAGATAACAAGGAAAAGGCAATTGAACTTGCCGGATACATGAAGAACAGCGCTCAGAGTGCATTCAACCTGCTTCAGAACCTGCTCGAGTGGTCGTCCCTGCAGCAGGGTGGCATATACTTCAATCCATCCTATGTAATGCTCCTGCCCCTGGTTAATGATGAACTTCTTACGCTTGAAAACATTTCCAATCAGAAAAAAATTAAAATCAACATTGCCATCCAGGAATCCATGATCGTTAAAGCCGATCAGAACATGTTAAAGACAATCCTCAGGAATCTGATAAGCAATGCATTGAAATATACCTATGAAGGAGGGCATATCTTTGTTGGAGCTGAAAAGGTTGATTCAAAAGTCCTTATTAAAGTCGGGGATTCAGGAACGGGTATGAATGAGGAGGAACTAAACTCACTGTTCCGGCTTAATACAAGCAGATCAAAACCCGGCACCCGCCAGGAAAAGGGTTCCGGCCTGGGACTTATCCTATGCAAGGAATTTGTTGCATTGCACCAGGGTACCATATGGGTGGAAAGTGAACCCGGAAAAGGCAGTACCTTCTTTTTCAGCCTTCCGTTATGATTCATTTGCCGGTAGGTTATGAATCCCTGGAGAAGGATGATACAAATGGGGATTCCCGTTAGGGGATTAACAAATTGGCTGTGCATTCGGGTTTTGACAAATATCTTAGCTTTGTTGCAGAACCCTATTAATAGCCTGATTGTATGAAAGGATCATTCTATTCCAAATCCATCCTGTTTGCCCTTTTTATCTTGTTTTTTCCTGGCATTTCCAATGCCCAGCCTTTGTCAGGCCCCTCATTGGTACACAGGATGAAAAGGAAACCTTCTATACAGCTCTGTGCCATACATTTTTAACACCCATTCTTTACCAGGATGCAGATGGCCGCTACCGGGGTTTTGATCAGAATATTCATTCTGCTGAAGGTTTCACCAACCATGCAATCTTCTCCCTTTGGGATACATACAGGGCAACCCACCCCCTCTTTTGCCTTCTGCAACCCAAACGAAATGCCGATATGGTAAATTCCATGCTGGCACATTATGACCAGAGTGTGGATCACCTTCTTCCGGTATGGTCGCTGTGTGGGAATGAAACCTGGTGCATGATAGGGTATCATTCTGTCCCGGTGATCATTGATGCCTGCCTGAAGGGATTGAAGGGATTCGACAAACAACGGGCTTATGAAGCCATCAGAACAACTGCAATGAATCCCGATTATGACAATGTAAAAACATATGCTTCCCTGGGATGGGTGCCTTTCGATAAGGAAAATGAATCGGTATCCAAGACCCTGGAATATGCCCACGACGATTTTTGTATCGCACAATTAGCAAAAACCTTGGGAAAGACTGAGGATTATGCTTACTTCATGAAAAGGGCCATGTCATACAAAAACCTGTTCGACAAGTCGAATATGCTCATGCGGGGGCGAGACTCAAAGGGAAATTGGAGAACGCCCTTCAATTCACATGAATACGTGGATGGAGGAGACTTTACAGAAGGCACCAGCTGGCAGTATACCTGATATGTTCCCCAGGATATCAAAGGATTGATCGGTTTATATGGTGGAAATGCGTCCTTTACACAGAAACTGGATTCACTGTTTACTTTCACGGATAACAGTAGCGAAAATGTGGATGACATACAGGGCCGCCTGGACGAATACTGGCATGGAAACGAACCGAGTCATCACATAATTTTCCTGTACGATTTTGCCGGTCAACCCTGGAAAACGCAGGAACTGGTGCATAAAATCATCAAAACGCAATATGGCAACAAACCTAATTCCCTGTCAGGTAATGATGACTGCGGCCAGATGTCAGCCTGGTACCTGTTCAATGCCATGGGTTTCTATCCGGTATGCCCGGGAACCAATTATTATGCGATAGGAAGCTCTGTAATCCAACAAGCAACCCTTCACCTTTCCGGTGGAAAAACCTTCGTAATGAGGGCTGATAAACTCACTGACAAGAACATATATATCCAGCAGGTAATTCTCAATGGCAAGGTTTGGGAAAAACCCTATTTCATGTATGATGAGCTAAAGAATGGAGGGGAATTGGTGTTCACCATGGGGCCTAAGCCAAATAAAAAATGGGGAAGAACGGTGGATTTTGAGAAAATGAACAGGGTTGGGGCTTCAAATGATTAGGTACTTGATTTCGATTTAAAATAGTCATTCTGCTGCCATCAAGTCGGGATTAATGCAGATCAGTCATTGCAAACGAGTGCGGGTGAATTTATCTCTCTGTTAATTGTTGCTCGAATTTCATTCTATTCTAGCATTAATAAAAAGCGATAGGATAACCTGAATTTGTATTTATTTCATAAATTTGAAAATACTTAATCTTTTCTAATTTGTAGTATTTACAGGCATTTATAGATAATTTTCTAATTATTCCAGACCCGTCGGGTCAAATATTAATAGCCCCGAATGAAATGCGGGAAAACAAATTCAATTATTAACCCGAACCCCGGAGGGGTTCAATAATTCCCATTCAAAATGAGCACCTATACACAAATTCTGTATCAGATTGTTTTTTCGACCTATTTGCGGAAACACACCCTTTTATCACAAAACCGACCTGATTTATACAAATACATTTGGGGAATCCTGGTCAATAAAAAATGTCACCCCTATTGCATTAATGGAATTGAAGATCATTTACACATTGTCACCCATCTCCATCCTTCAGTATCACTAGCATCGTTAGTGAAAGATATCAAACTTGGGACATCTGATTGGATTAAAAGATCTTCCATATTTCCCGGATTTCATGGTTGGCAGGAAGGGTATGGTGGATTTACATATTCATTCAAACACAAGGATATTATCATTGCATATGTGAAAAATCAAGAAATCCATCATAAGAAACGGACGTTTACCGAGGAATTGGTAGAATTCCTAATTGAACAGGGAATATCGTTTGATGAAAAATTCCTGTATTAGGTTTATTCAACCCCTTCGGGGTTTGCTGACGGATGATTTTTCTCCCCGCATTGCGATGCGGAGTTATTCGTATTTAATCCCTTCGGGATTAATGGTCAATTAATTACAAACAGTTAAGTGCAATTCAAATATTTTTATTAATCGTAATTTTTTAAATTACATTTAAATATCTATTATACTGGTATTTATGATGGAATGTTATCTTTCTTTTTTTCTGATTTTTCATTCGGCCGGTTCTGATTCTAAAACTAAATGAAATTTGCTTTGTTTATGAATTATTAGTAAATCTAATTCGAATATTTCCTTTGTATCCTGAATAATAAGAACTTCCAGCCACTAAAAATTTACTTTCGAAAAGATTGAGCTAAACGGGAAACAGTTATTAATGTTTCTTGAAATTGAATTGTCCCAAATTAAATTAACTCACTAATTCAAAATCCAGATGAAACCTTCAGAATTTGTGGCCGCCTACGGCCCTTTTGCCAAACAAACTGAAGAAAAAACGGGGATCAGCGCCATTGCTATTCTTGCCCAGGCAGCCCTGGAAAGCGGATGGGGAAAAGCTGCCCCGGGAAATATGTTTTTCGGGGTGAAAGATACGGATGGCGTTAATGGAAATGAACAGCTTTTGACTACAACTGAATTCAACAAAAGGTCGGACCTCAAGTTCCCTGAAATTATTAGTATTACTCCGGTTATACGGAATAACCAGAAATACTTCAAGTATATTGTAAAAGATTACTTCAGGAAATATGATACCCCCGAAGCCTGCTTCACTGACCACACTAAGTTCTTCTTTCAGAACAAACGATACGCAACGGCCTTAATCGTAAAATCGGACCCCTACAAGTTTATTGACGAAATTGCAAAAGCGGGCTATGCAACTACACCCGACTATGCTTCCAATCTTAAATTAGTCGCAAAAATGATTGAAAAACTGATGGTTTGACAGAAAATCAGCTATATTTAACAATAGTCTGGTAATATTTTATAATAGACAGAATAACAATACTTTATATCATCTGCGTCTATCTGCGGGAACTAATTGTCTAAATTTCCTGCAGATGACGCAGATTATCGCAGATCTCGAAATAATTACCGATGTATTGATTTGAATGTATATTTTTCCAGGATGGATAATATTCATGTATATCAAATAGTTATTGCCCCTTCCGCCTAAGGCTGACACCTCCCCTGCTTCGGCTAACTCAGCCGGCAGGAGGGGAATCAATGAATCAATAGTGTAAGTCATTTCACCTTTCTGTCATAATTTTGCCTATCTTTCGGACAATTTAGCCGTGTAGGCTTCTTTACCGGAATTCTACCGGGAATAATACTTCTAAACAATACCAATTTGAATTTTACAGAATTTGGCTTCGCCCCCAGTTTAATGGAGAGTATTGAAGCAATTGGCTACGAATCAGCCACTCCTGTCCAGGAACAAGCTATTCCGGCAATTTTGAATGACCGGGACCTGATTGCCTCGGCACAGACCGGAACAGGCAAAACGGCAGCTTTCCTCCTGCCGATCATAAACAGGATAATCACCACCAAGCATGATGAGCACATCAAATGCCTGGTAATCGTACCCACCCGGGAACTTGCCACCCAGATTGACCAACAACTGCAAGGAATGGCCTACTTTTCTCCTGTCAGCTCCATTGCAGTTTATGGCGGCACCGATGGGGCAACCTTTTCGAATGAACAGAAAGCTTTGACTGACGGTGCTGACATAGTTGTTTGTACCCCCGGCAGGATGCTGGCTCACCTGAATATGGGCTATGTGCAGATTTCCGGGCTTTCCTACCTGGTGCTTGATGAAGCCGACCGTATGCTTGATATGGGTTTCTTCGATGATCTCATGAAAATTGTATCCTACCTTCCAAAGAAACGTCAGAATTTATTGTTTTCAGCAACCATGCCTTCCGGTATCCGGCAGCTGGCAAGGCAAATCCTCACCAACCCTTTCGAAATCAATATTGCTACTTCCATGCCTGCCGAACGGGTCCGCCAGGAAGCATACGTGGTGTACGATCCCCAGAAAACCCCATTGGTCCAGATGATATTGAAGGAAAAAAAACTTCGGTCTATCCTCATTTTTTGTTCTACCAAGGACAAGACTAAGCAACTCACCCGTGAATTGAAGAAACTCAGATTGTCTGCCGACGAGATCCATTCGGATATAGATCAGACTGCTCGGGAATCCGTGCTCAATAAGTTTAAAAGCCGTGATCTGAATATCTTGGTTGCAACTGATATCCTGTCAAGGGGAATCGACATTGAAGATATCGACCTGGTGATCAATTATGATGTGCCTCATGATGCTGAAGATTATATCCACCGGGTAGGAAGAACGGCACGTGCAGCTTCTGAAGGAGAAGCCATTACACTGATCGGGGAAAAGGACCAGCGAAGATTCCTGGCTATTGAAGAACTGATTGGCAAAGCAGTCATCAAACTTCCGGTTCCCGAAGAATTGGGTGCCGCCCCGGACTACAGCCCTTCAGCCAATAAATGGAAAGGCAAAAAGAAATTCAGTGGGAATAAAAAGCCTGGGTTCAGGCGCTCGCCTGATCACCGCAGGAATGACAGAACCGGCAAATCCTGACAGTAACCGGACCTTCATTGCTTTAATAATCCAATTCTTCAATCCCTTCACTTTTAATAATAATATAGAAAGTACTTGACGGCTGGAGAGAAATTGGCATATGAGGATTTTCTTCAGGGGTTATTTCCAATATGCTGATATCACCTATAGAAGTCACCTGGAAGGCAATGTAAAGTTTAATGTCTTCAGCTGCCTCCAATCGCTTGTCAAGGCTGTTTATTCCCTCCGGCCAGGCATCTTCCCTGCAATGGGTATTGATGAATTCATACCCTTCATCACCATACAAATCCTTGATATACGAAATTTCTTTCTCTGAAAATTCATACCCTGAAATTAACTGCCCCGGATCAATGATCATCACTTCGGGAAAGTCGTCCTCAAATACGGATTCTTCATTATTACCGGGAGCTTCAATGGGAGCTGATTCACTTTCATTGTTTAATCCCTTTGAACCTATCACAAAATAAAAGGAAGAAACGGATTGCATGATTGCCGGCAGGTGTTTGTTTTCATCCGGTTTTATTTCAATGATGCTGTTATCACCCAGGTTAGTTACCAGGGTGATATGATATTGCTTGATCAACTCACGGTTTTCGGTCCTGGCGTCGAGGTTGGCTATTCCTGAAGGCCATTGGTCTTCGTTACAAGCTTTACTTATGGCATCTAATTTAGCAGCGCCAATCGAAGCAGCCAGGGTTTCCTTATCAGAGGCTGATAATTCATACGTCGAATATAACTCCCCCGGATTTATAATCGAGAGAGGCAGGGTTTCCTGGGCATTTAAATGAAAAACAAATGTGCTTAAAAACAAAAAAAGCAGTAGTAATTTCATTGAGTTGATTTTCATATTATGACTTAAGAATTAGATAAAAAAATCGTTCCTATTTTTTCTTCCCCTTCCCTTCCCGTTGTTCTTCCCATAATTGTTTAAAGCTTTTCTCGGCAATTACCGGCATCGACCTTCGGGGGCCCCATGCTTTTGCGACAAATTGTTTCATGACTTTGTTCTTGGTTTTACCGCTCGTCATGTCAAGTAAATTCCGATGAAGCATAGCCATTTTATATCCCTTGAAAATAATTCGGTCGGCTCGCCTGGTATGTCCTTCCTTTACCGAATCACTGCGATTGTATAACAAAAGTTCATGCAGGTTGATTTTCACGGGGCAAACTTCTGTACAGGCACCGCAGAGAGAAGATGCGAAACTCAGGTGTTTGTAATCTTTCATACCCTTTAACCAGGGGGTGATAACAGCGCCGATGGGCCCGCTATAGGTAGTGCCATAAGTATGTCCGCCTATGTTCTTATAAACCGGGCAGGCATTGAGGCATGCGCCGCAGCGTATGCATGTCAGGGACCTTCTCTGGTTCTTCCTGCTGAGAAGTTCTGTCCGGTTGTTATCCAGCAGAATAACATACATCTCTTCCGGGCCATCAGTTTCATCTTCCTGCCTGGGCCCGGAGATAATGGAATTATACACTGTTATCTTCTGCCCTGTTCCGTGCGTGGCAAGCAATGGCCAGAAAAGATCAAGGTCAGCCAGGCGGGGTATGAGTTTTTCAATACCGGCAACAACGATATGAACTTGGGGAAATGACATACTCATCATTCCATTTCCTTCATTCTCGGTAAGACAAACGGAGCCGGTGTCGGCCACCAGGAAATTTGCCCCGCTGATCCCGACATCCGCCGTAAAGAATTTCTCACGCAAGAGGCTCCTTACGTAGGCTGTTATTTTTTCAGGAGTGTTTTCAACCGGTAACCCGAATTTCTTGTTGAACAGGGCGGCAACATCTTCCTTCGACATATGCATGGCCGGGGTCACGATATGGTAAGGATGTTCTCCTGCAAGCTGCACAATATACTCCCCAAGGTCTGTTTCGAGTGATTCCACCCCGTTTTTTTCAAGATGGGCATTTAATTCGATCTCTTCGGTTACCATGGTCTTCGATTTGACCACATGGGTTGCGCTATGTTTTTTCAGGATCTTTACAATTTCCCGAATCGCCTCATCTCCATCCACTGCCCAGATAACTTTACCTCCCCGGGATTGAAAACTGGATTCAAAATCAAGCAGGTATTTGGGAAGATCAATAATAACCTTGTTTTTTAAATGAGCAGCCCGTTGCTTAGCCAGTTCCAGGTTTAGATATTGATCCTTACCCTTCACAACTGCTGCATCATAACGTGCCATATTAAAACGTATGGTCTTCCTGTGATTAAGATCAAATGCCTTTTTTTCGGCATCCTTCATGAATTTATGATATGCTTCGCTCATCGTCAAACTGGATAAGAACTGTCAAAAAAAAACTATTGGTAAAGTTAATTACCTGCTAATCTTTTCATTGTTACCAGGCATTGCGGAAAGAATCAAGTCAAAGGTATCTTATCTACCCTGGTTTGATGCCTTCCTCCTTCAAAGTCAGTTACAAGGAATTTTATTGTTGCATTCAATGCTTCTTCAGGTAGGATAAACCGGGCAGGAAGACATAGAATATTTGCATTGTTGTGCGCCCTGGCGAGGCGGGCCAATTCCTCATTCCAACAAAGCGTTGCCCTTACATTTTCATATTTGTTGGCAGTGATGCACATCCCGTTGCCGCTTCCGCAGATAAGAATTCCGGCAATGTATTGTCCATTATTTACTGAAGAGGATAATGGATGCGCAACATCAGGGTAATCCATGCTTGCAGTGCTATATGTTCCAAAATCCCTGATTGAATAGCCTGATTCAGTAAGTTTTAGCTTGATATACTCCTTTAATTCGAACCCGGCATGATCACATCCCAAAGCAAGTGTTTCCGATTTTTCAAACATTGTTGATAAGTTAAGAGAGCAAAATTACGAAATCTGATCCCGGCAGTGAGTCTATCCTTTTATTAATAAGCATTTAGCTTATAATGTAAAAGTATCGCCAATTTATATTTATTTCATTTACAACTACAAAGAGTTTTTAAACGGTATCTGTTAATAAGTAAGTAATTTTGTTACTTCGTTGGTGATAAGTATCAGGGCTTATTAACAAATAAACAGGTTTTTACATAATTTACTCTTATTAACCTGAGATATCCCTATTTTTCATTTTATATGCAGGGGGATATCAACAAACAATGATAGTCAAAATAAGGCACAATTATTACCATAATTGTTATGAACCAATTGTTAATAAAGTGATAATAACCTAATAATCAAAAACCATAAGATAATATAGCTGTTAATAAATTGTGTATACACAGGAGCTAAACGAATTTCCTATTTTTTTGTCATCAATTTTTGAACACTATCAACAGCTATATATTAATAACATAATTTTAAAATTTAAAAACTATTATTCATTAGTTAACTAAGAAAGATTAGGAAAAAATGACTGAAAAGGAACTCATTCAAAAAATAGCCGAGGTTAAAAAACAAAAAAATGCTGTAATTCTCGCCCATTACTACCAGGTGGCAGAAATCCAGGATATAGCAGATTATATAGGCGACAGTCTCCAATTATCACAACAGGCTGCCACTACCTCTGCCGATATGATTGTATTCGCCGGGGTGCATTTTATGGCTGAAACAGCTAAAATACTGTCGCCCGGGAAAAAAGTATTATTGCCTGACCTCGAAGCAGGATGTTCCCTGGCAAGCAGTGCTCCGACTGAATTATTTTCTGCTTTCGTAAAAGCACACCCTGATCATAAAGTGGTTACTTACATCAATTGTTCAGCTGAAGTAAAGGCATTGTCAGATGTGATCGTTACATCCAGTAATGCCATGAAGATTGTGGAATCATTTCCTATAAAACAAAAATTGATTTTTGCGCCGGATAAAAACCTGGGCGCCTACATCAATGGAAGGACAGGTCGCGATATGCTCCTATGGGACGGCGCCTGCGAAGTGCATGAAGCTATTTCGACCGAAAGAATCATCCGGCTGAAAATGCAGCATACTGATGCTTTACTTATAGCTCATCCGGAATGCAAGGCACCGGTTTTATTAATGGCTGATTTTGTCGGTTCTACTGCTGCCATGCTGAAATTTACCCAATCAAGCGACCATAGGAAATTTATTGTTGCCACCGAAACAGGGATTATCCACCAGATGCATAAATTATCGCCCGGCAAGGAATTTCTGGTAGTACCGGCTGATGAAACATGTTCCTGCAACGATTGTCCCTACATGAAACTTAATACACTTGAGAAACTGTATCTTTGTATGGTTCACGAAAAACCGGAGATCATCCTGTCAGCCGAACTGATTGAAAAAGCCAGGAAACCGATCGTGAAAATGCTGGAACTGTCAAAGAACTTGTAATTTTTTTCAGGATGCAAATGTACTCCATGCCTAGATTATCCTTCGGGTTGTTTATAAAACTATTGTTATTTACTGTACTGATTTCGCTTTCAGGAATTCTGTCGGCTCAGCAGCCATCGGATACTGTAATAACAGATGGTTATATTGTTTTCAAGTATCCTGCTGGACAAAAATCAAGTGAGGGTACCATGCGGGATGGAAAACCGGATGGATTTTGGAAAACGTATTATGAAAACGGGCTGGTGAAATCAGAAGGAAACAGGTTGAACTTTGAGTTGGATGGATTATGGAAGTTCTATGATGATTCATCCAGGTTGCTGGTTTCGATAGAATACAAAAATGACCGTAAAAACGGCCTGAAAACCACCTATAAGAAAGACGAAACTATAGCTGAAAATTTTGTTGAAGATATTAAACAGGGAAATACAACTTTCTATTACCCGGACGGTAAGATACGAATGTTCATCCCTTTTGTGAATGGACTTGAACAAGGTATATCGAAGGAATATGCGAAGGATGGTACGGTTATCACTTATATCGAATACAAAAAAGGTTTCATGGTAAGCCGGGAACGGATAAACCGGAAAGACAGGAACGGCCTGAAGCAGGGAAGATGGAAATTCTTTTATGATAGCGGCTTGGTGAAACTGGATGGAGTTTATAAAGATGATAGAAAAAACGGGTATTTCAAGGAATACGATGAAAAGGGGCAACTGCTCACTGTGAGGAAATATACAAACGATGTGGAAGAAATGGAAGCGCCTGAACTGGCCAGCCTTTCAGTTAAGACTGACTATTATCCTACGGGTAAAGTAAAGACTGTGGCCAGTTACAATGGGGATGTTCCTGAGGGTGTCAGGCGTGAATATGCCGAAGATGGTAAGATTGTTGCCGGGTATATTTTCCATAAAGGGATAATGGCCGGCGAAGGCATTGTGGATGAAGAGGGAACTAAGGACGGACCCTGGAAAGAGTATTTTGAAGATGGATCAGTGCGTTCAGTGGGAGTTTACGATAAAGGCAACAGGGTAGGTGAATGGAAATTCTACTACGAGAATGGTAAACTGGAAGAGCAGGGAAAATACAGCAAGAAGGGTAAACCTGACGGTACCTGGGACTGGTATTACGAAGACGGTACCCTGAAGCGGGAACAATCATTTATCGCCGGGCTTGAGGATGGTGAATACCTGGAAAATGATGAAACCGGGAAACTGATCGTGAAGGGGCAATTTGTCGAAGGACTTGAAGAAGGAGAATGGACCTATGATTTCGGGCAGTACAAGGAAAACGGCAGTTACAGGGGCGGGCAGAGAAACGGGAAATGGAGATCCTGGTATCCGGATGGTATTTTGCGTTTCGAAGGTGATTTTATTGATGATAATATGAATGGAAAGGTTACCTGGTATTGGTCAAACGGCAAGATCAGGGAAACAGGTTCTTACCTGAATGGCAGCCGGGAAGGGGATTGGTCCTCATTTAATGAAGACGGAACCCCTACTATCATTATCGGATATAAGGGGGATGTTGAAAAGAGATATGACGGCATTGTTATCAAACCCCAGTTTGAAGAGTAAATATCAAATTAGCTTATTATAAATCTTACTTTTAAATTTCAATTTGGTACTTCTTTGTGACTTTGTAGCGTTCTTTTTTGCCACGAAAGCACAAAGACTCTGAGTATCACTAAGCCAAAATTCAGATAAATACATATGAATTTTGGAATCAAATCATACTATTTCGAACTCACGTCATAATAGATGCCAGGATAATTCTTAATTGAATACTTGTGACTTCCTACTTCTGTCTAGATCGCAGTCATCAAACTTTATCCCCTAAAGGTTGTTTGAATGGCACAATCTAAACTCAATTACTATGATAAATACTTCAATGTGGGTGAAAGCTCTAAAAGTCATCCCGCAAATATCAAAAGAAGAATGGAAAGGGCTGGATGTCATATCCCGATGGCTTATAGCCAGCCGCGCGGCAGTTTTCATAATGACAGCGCTTGCAGGTGCAATAGGCGGATTGCTTGCCTATAGGAACGGTAGCTTTTCATGGCACTTGTTTGCCTTATCAGTCCTGGGAATTGTCATGGCTCATGCTACCAACAATCTCCTTAACGATTACGTCGACCATAGAAGAGGGGTGGATAAGGACAATTATTTCCGTTCGCAATATGGTCCGCAGGCTTTGGAACATGGGCTCCTGAGCAAATCAGGTTTCCTGGGCTATATTGTTGTAACTGGCCTGATTGCTACACTTATAGGAGTTTATCTCATCATGGTTACGGGATTGTCAGCCCTGTGGCTCTTTCTGGCAGGCATGCTGTTCCTCTTGTTTTACACCTGGCCACTCAAGTATTATGGTTTGGGAGAACCTTCGGTGATATTGGTCTGGGGGCCTTTAATGGTTGGCGGAACCTATTTTGTTGTTTCAGGCGGCCAATGGGACAATTGGGTTGTACTGGTCAGCCTTGTATATGCACTGGGACCCACCACCGTGTTATTCGGAAAGCACACGGATAAACTGAAGGAGGATAAGGCAAAAGGCATCTACACGCTACCGGTGATCATCGGGCAGAAAGCAGCAAGATACAGTACAATTTGTTTTTGGATACTGCAATATGTATTTGTTTTTTCCCTGGTATTATCAGGTAAACTAGGCATTGCCATGCTGATCATTGTGTTCGCGATTCCCTTGCTTATCCCTACCGTGAGGCTATTTCTTAAGCCAAGGCCGTTGACAAAACCAGAAGGCACCCCCGGTGAAGGCTGGCCCCTTTACCTGGTATCGCATGCCTTTATCTACAACCGCCGGTTCGGGTTGTTGTTTCTCCTGGGATTGATAGTGGATGTGGTATTCTTTAAACTGGGAATACTTCAAATATTTTAGACCAGCGCGGTTTTCTTAACCATGATAGGCACGTTAGGTATAAAAGCTATTATGCTCTATGTGCCTATAGTGGTTCAAAAAAAAGTTGAAGCTTCGATTTCCTGAATCTGGCTGGGTTTATATCCTGTTGCATAAAAAACTTACAGAAGTATGGATTCCAGTACTTTATATATGACAAGGTAGGAAACAAAAGAGGCAATTACCATGAGAATTGAATATCCAAGCGACTTATCCTCCGGGGTTTTCTTTATCACGGGTATACCTGTATAAAGCAGGTAGGTCATGTATCCAAATCCGAGGAAAATAGCCAGGAAATCGAAGTGGGGAATGAGGGCCAGGATAAAGAATACCCATCCCGGGGTATATGCAAAACACACCAATTGAAACGATCGGTCGAAATCTTTTCCTGCCTCGAAGGAGGGTGCAAGGTATTCTGAGATGTAGGTTGCCAGGTAAATAATACCCAGTGATACAACAAAGCGCAGAATAGCAATGATTATGGCGTAGGAAAGGGTGTAATCAGCCAGAATGAATCCATAGGAAATGAAGGAACATAAGGCTGGAATTATAGCAAGGAGCATTGCATAGCGGGTGATCAACTTCATCCTGTCAGGCTTTTCATTTTCGATTACAAGCCATTCTGTTTTAGGTTTGAGAAGTATATTGATGACCCGCTGTAAAAAAGGGGTCTGCCTTTGAGAGTATGAATTATCGGGTTGATAGCTGTTTTCAGGTTTCCTTTCCCTTATTGGTTCCTTACCTGGTGTTTGAATAGTATCTGCAAATGGTTTATTGCCTGGTTCAGGTTCCGTTACAGGAGAAGGAACAATTTCTTTTGCCCGGGTTTCTTCTAAATCACTTTCACTAATTTGCGTCAAAGTTTCAGAGTTATCATGGTAAATGGGTGGGACCCCTGTTTCCCGGTTGTTTTTTGTCCTTACTTCCTTTGGTTGTATTACCAGTTCATCTTCCGGAGTATACGGAGGCAATTCATCTTCTTCCAGCACGATAGAAAGATTATATCCGCAGTAGGAACAGAAATTGGCTCCTTCAATCAGGTCGGATCCACAACGGGGACAAAATTTCATATAGTTTCTTCTTTTGTTATATGCAAGGCTTGTACCACTAAACCAGAATGCTATGCTGCAGAATTCGGGCCGGAATCAATGAATAGCAAATGTAAGGCAGTTCCTGGTGCATAACAAGGATCTTACTATAAATTGCGCACTATCCAAAAGCTTATCACGATTATAAAGACAATAATAATTGCTGTTCTGCCATACAGGAATTTCCTGACCCGGGGAATTCGGTTGCCCAACCTGGTGTAATCAAACAGGAATCCTCCGATAATATAGGGAATGGCAATAAACAGCAATGGATTTGCATCAAAGGCGCCTTTAAGATCCAGGTTAAGCAGGTGGTGAACAACCCTCTGAGAACCGCAGCCCGGGCATTTATAGCCAGTGAGCCAGTAGAAGGGGCATTTCGGGAAAAAGGAATACTTGGCCGGATCGAGCGAGTAATACAGCAGCGCAAGAGCCAGTAGGATCAAGGCGACAACGGGAACTCTAATAGTTTGGAGTAAACTTTTCAAAATTACCTCCGTCAGTAAAGGCAAAGAACATGATGCCTAAAAAATAAAGCACTAGCACGATCAGTCCTATCCAGAATCCTATTTTAGTCCATTTACCGGCTTCATTGGATGCCTGCTGGGCACCTGGATGATCGCCCGCGTAAAACTTCGACTCAACCCTGGAAGCATATATGATACCTGCAATACCAAAAGGAAGGCAACAAAAAAGGGTCACCAGGATTGATTCTACAAGCCAGGTTTTAGGCGGCCTGTTTAGCATAAAATTTACCTCTGCCGTGGGGGCAGGTTGTGGCGGAGGTGGAGGATTTACAGGAGGAGGTGATGAGGACAGGATACCAGCTAACTCTTGGATTTCATTGGCCGGGGTCCACCCGCTTAACCCGGCATACCAGATTTTGGTGGCAGCAGTAATATTTTTTTCCCGTAATTGTTCAAGGGTAAATGGTCCATAATTGGTTGTGCCATCTGTATAGAAATATTCCATAGTTAGTTGGGTTGGTATTGTTAAGCAAATATAATCTCTATTGGGTTAAATTCCCTGTAGCTTGCTGCGTATTTTTCTTGTCATGTCAATAGGCAGAAGAATACAGAATACAGAATTCAGGAGCAGAATTGAAAATTATGTTGATCTTCTGAATTCAGGATCTTGACTTCAGATACCCCGTTGCTTGCTGTGGGGTAATTCATTTATAGGTTTTTTTTTCAAGTAATATTACAAATTAATCCGACAATTATCTCCTGTCTCCTGATTTGCGTTCAACGTTATTACTTCTTACTCCCGTCTCGCCCTCCCCTTATCTCGCCCTCTCATCTCTTCTGTCTTCCGTCTCCTGACTTCCGACTTACCACTTTTTCTTATCCCTTCCTTCCTTCACCTGTTCAAAATCCATTTGCTTTTTCTGCAGGTCGATTTTCTTTACCCGGATACGGATCGTGTCGCCCAACCTGAAAACCTTACCTGAGCGTTGCCCGATGATCCTGTAATTTTCATCATCGAGGTAATAAAAATCATCGTTCATGTTCCGTAAAGGAATCATTCCTTCACATTTGCTCTCTGTCAATTCCACGTAAATACCCCATTTACTTACTCCTGAGATCAAACCATCGAAGTCCTCCCCTATCCTTTCCATCAGGTATTCAGCCTGCTTGTATTTGACGCTTGCCCGTTCGGCTTCCATGGCTTTGCGTTCCATTTCGGAAGAGTGAACGCAGTACCCCTCGTATTCTTCCTTATTTACACTGGGTTTTCCATCAAGGTACCATTGCAGCAGTCGATGTACCATTAGGTCGGGATATCGGCGGATGGGAGAAGTAAAATGAGTATAGAAATTAAAGGACAATCCGTAATGGCCAATGTTATGTGTGGAATATTCTGCCCTCATCATGGTCCGGATCGCGATGGTTTCAATCATGTTCTCCTCCCCTTTCCCTATAATATTCTCAAATAAATTGTTAAAGGAAACAGTGATGCTTTTTCTGCTGCTGGTCTGGAACTTATAGCCCAGTTTCTTCAGGAATTCAGAGAAATTGTTAAGCTTATCCGGGTTAGGCTCATCATGGATCCGGTAAACAAATGTTTTTGCCTCCCCTTCCCCTTTCCGGTCGCCAATCTTCTGAGCCACCTTGCGGTTGGCCAGCAGCATGAAATCTTCGATCAGCCAGTTGGCTTCTTTCTGTTCCTTAATCATTACTCCAATGGGCTTGCCTTTTTCATCCAGTTTGAATTTCACCTCCTGCGATTTAAAAGCAATGGAGCCTTTCCTGAACCTGTCTTCCCTAAGTTTGGACGATAATTTGTGCAATACCATCAATTCATCCCTGAAATCACCTTCTGCGCCTTCAATGATATCCTGTACTTCTTCATAGGAATACCTCCGGTTGGAATTTATTACAGTTCGCCCGAACCATTCATCCAGCACCTCCGCTTTTTCATTCATCTTAAAGACAGCCGAAAAACAAAGCTTTTCTTCATTGGGCCTGAGCGAACAGACAAGGTTCGACAACTGCTCAGGAAGCATCGGAATGGTGCGATCGACCAGGTATATAGAGGTGCCGCGGTCAAAAGCTTCTGCATCGATGACAGTTCCAGGCCTTACATAATGGGAAACATCCGCAATGTGAACTCCTACTTCCCAGGTACCGTCACTAAGCTTATGCAGGGAAAGCGCATCATCGAAATCCTTGGCATCCACCGGGTCGATGGTGCAGGTCCAGGTGTTTCGGAAGTCGCGACGCTTGCGTATTTCCGCATCGGGGACTTCATTCTTTATTTTCCGCGCTTCATCTTCGGCTGCTTTGGGAAACTTAAGCGGGAAATCAAACTCTGCCAGGATGGAATTCATTTCCACGTTATTGTCTCCCGGTTCTCCCAAAACATGGATAATTTCTCCGACCGGGTTTGTAGCCTGTTCCGGCCATTCGGTGATCCTTGCAACCACTTTCTGCCCGTCCTTTGCCCCTTTCAATGTGTTCAGGGGAATATAGATATCTACCGGGATACTCGAATTATCAGGAACCAGGAATGCAAACCGCTTGGAAACATGAATAATTCCAACGAACTGTTTACGGGCCCTTTCTACGATTTCAACGATCATTCCTTCCGTTTTCTTGTCTTTCCGCTTCGGGAAAAGATGGACCTTCACTTTATCCCCGTTCAGTGCATGATGCGTATTATTGGGCGAGATATAAACATCTTCAGGCAAATCCGGGGTTATCACGTAGGCTTTACCAGTGGATTTCATGTCGACCACGCCTTCAATGGTATTCGCCTTGGTAACCGCGGCTATAAGCTGTGGATTCAGTTTGTACTTTCCCCGGATGCTTTCAACAAGTGAGCCCTGGGTCGTAAGTTCTTCCAGCGCCTGGCGAATCTGTTCCTTTTCCCGTTTGTCAGTAATTCCAAGCTGGGAGGCTGTTTGCTTGTAGTTGAAGGTAGAAGTCGGCCTTTCGGAATAGAAAGCAAACACCTGGTTCACGAAAGCATTCCGAACGATATTGGAAGATGTATTTTTTGAAGATTTTCTTGCCATTTTAATTGAGATTGTGTGTATGAATATTTTTTTGATATGATTGATTAACGAATCCTGATTAACGAATTTAGAACGCTGAAGTAAAGATACTTCTAAAATCGAAAATCGTTAACCATCATTCTTGATTCAATACCGACTCAATCCTTTTGGGATGGCATCGATAAGCATCCGCGTATATTCTGATTCTGGATGTGAATAGAGCTGGTCCGCTTCGCCCATTTCCTGTACTTTCCCGTTCCGCATCACCATCATCCGGTCGCTCATGAATTTTACAACCGACAGGTCGTGGGAGATAAAAATATACGTGAAGCCGTATTCTGATTTAAGCTCGTTCAGCAGGTTCAGCACCTGTGCCTGTACCGACACATCCAAAGCTGAAACGGATTCGTCACAGATGATGAATTCGGGCTCTACGGCCAAAGCGCGGGCAATGCAGATGCGCTGCCTCTGACCGCCGGAAAATTCATGCGGGTAGCGATAGAAATGCGCCTCTTCCAGGCCTACTTTTTTTAAGAGTTCAATGGAGCGGGATCTTCGGGCATGTTCACTACCCGATAAGCCGTGTACTTTCATGGGCTCCATGATGGAAAGTCCCGCGGTAAGCCTTGGATTAAGCGAAGAATAAGGATCCTGGAAGATGATCTGCATCTTTTTTCTCATCTGCCGCATCTCTTCAGGTTTCAGTTTATTGATTTCCTTTTCCCGGTAGTAGATCCGGCCGGAGGTAGGTTCCATCAACCTGAGAATCGTGCGGCCAAGCGTAGTTTTACCACAGCCTGATTCACCCACCAGTCCCAGGGTTTCGCCGGCATATACTTCGAAGGATACGTCATCAACTGCTTTTACGAATTCAAGAGGCTTTCCGAAAAAGTTTCGTTTGGAAGTGAAGTGGGAATTTATATTTATTGCCTTCAGCAAGGGTTCCCCGGCATATAGCTTTTCATGTTGCCTGCTTCGTTCTGCATTTGAAACAACATCATTTCCCGGGTTGATCCCCGCTACATAATCAGCTATAACGGAAAGTTTCCTGGGACGACTATCCAGGGGAGGCCTGCAGGCCAGCAATCCCTGGGTATAGGGATGTTTGGGATGAGTGAAAATGGTTTTGATGGGTCCTTTTTCAACGATCTCTCCCTTATACATCACCACCACCTCCTCAGCTATCTCGGCAATCACACCCAGGTCGTGAGAGATGAAGACCAGGCTCATATTATACTTCTGTTGCAGGGATTTCAGCAGTTTCAGAATAGTTTTCTGCACAGTTACATCCAATGCAGTGGTCGGTTCATCGGCAATCAGGATTTCCGGGTTGCAGGCAATGGCCATGGCAATCATTACCCTCTGTTTCTGCCCGCCGGAAAGCTGGTGGGGATATGAGTTGAATATTTCTTCCGGCCTGGGAAGCTGGACTTCATTGAAGAGGTTGATAGTCCTGGCTTTGGCTTCCTTTTTACTTACATTTTCGTGCTGGAGTATGTTCTCCATTACCTGCTTTCCACAGCGATAGGCAGGGTTCAACGAGGTCATGGGTTCCTGGAAGATCATGGCTATTCGCTTGCCACGCCAGGAACGCATTTCTTTCTCAGGAAGCTGAAGTAAATCTATGCTGATTCCATCAGCACTCCTGAATTCAATTTTACCATGGCTGATCCTGCCGGGAGGCGAAGGAATCAGACGCATCACAGCCAGGGAGGTAATGGATTTTCCCGACCCGGATTCTCCTACAATTCCTAATGTCGAACCCCTTTGAAGAGAAAAGGAAATATCATTGACCGCCTTGTATATACTTCCTTCATGACTGAATTCAATGCAAAGTCCACTTACTGAAAGTTGTATATTATTTTCGATGGCGCTATCCCGCATGATGGTTTAATCACCCCCAAAGATAGTTAATTCATATTCCTTTAACTGCAGCCATATTGACAATGATATCAAGCAGCTGTTTCTCACTGAAACGGCTGGGATTGAGGGTTACATCGTACACGGAATATACATTTGAAACCGGTAGTAATCTTTGCACATACATTTCACGCTGTTCATCCAGCTTTTTAATATATTCCTTTGCATACTCCCTGCTATACTCCAGTTTTTTCATCACTTGATTCAACCTCCATTCCACAGGTGCTTCCAGCCGGACATGCAATGACCTTGATATGTGCTGGCTAACCACGGCTCCTCCTCTGCCAACAATGACTACATTGCCACGTTCAGCAAATTGCCTGATGACATCCTGCACCGTTTTCATGATCTTCTGGTCGCTTTTGTGCGAGTGCGACGAAAGAGCCTCTACTATCTGGTCCATTATACCGCGTTCCTTATCGGTAATCACACGGTGGAGTTTGCTGGGATCAAGCTCGAGTTTTTCAGCAGATTTTTCGAGGATTTCATGATTGATAAACTGCCAGGTGCCTGGTTTTGCGGAGGGATTTTGAATTGAATTCATCAGCTGGCAGATGTCATGTGCCAATTTGCTGGCGCCACATCCAACCTGCCGCGAAATGGTGATCACGGGACCCAAACCCTTCGGTGATTCGAAATGTTCATGCTCTTCGCTGAAGCGCTTATTCATGTATTCGTATAGTAGATTTTCCATAGCTTTTGGGGTATATAATTTCAGGCAGGGAAATTAATCCTGCCCGCAATGGGTTATTCCTGTCCTGATATCCTTGCACGAATGGCGTCGGATTCCTTTTCAAATCCTGGTTTGCCCAGCAAGGCAAACATATTCTTTTTGTAAGCCTCAACACCTGGTTGGTCAAATGGGTTTACTCCCAGGATATATCCACTAAGTCCACAGGCAAATTCAAAGAAATAAAGTAATTCGCCAATGGTCTCTTCATTCAGTTTGGGCAGCGATATGCCGAGATTGGGCACTTCCCCGTCGATGTGTGCCAATACCGTTCCAAGCGTAGCCATCTGGTTAACTTCATTCATGGATTTTCCGGCAATAAAATTCATCCCATCCAGGTCGGAAGGATCATGGGGGATATTGAGCATCCTTGAAGGGGAATCAACAGTGATTACCGTTTCAAAGATCATTCGCTGTCCATCCTGGATGTATTGACCCATGGAATGAAGATCCGTAGTAAATCCAACACCGGCAGGGAAAATACCCTCCCCGTCCTTTCCTTCACTCTCTCCGTAAAGTTGTTTCCACCATTCAGTAATATATTGCAGTGAGGGTTCATAATTCACCAGGATTTCCACCTGCTTACCCATCCTGTAAAGTGAATTGCGGATGGCTGCATAGCGGGATGCCGGGTTCTCCATGATGGAGGGGTCACCGATACAGGCTTCTCTCATCGCTTTGGCACCGGATACCAGTTTCCGGATATCAAAGCCTGCAACCGCGATAGGAAGCAAACCAACCGGTGTAAGGACCGAGAAACGACCTCCGACATCATCCGGTATTACATACGTTTTATATCCTTCATCCGAAGAGAGTTTCTTCAGCGCTCCCCTTGACTGGTCAGTGATGGAAATGATCCTTTTCCTGGCATGTTCCTTCCCGTATTTATTTTCAAGATGGGCTTTCAGTATCCTGAATGCAACAGCTGGTTCAGTTGTAGTGCCCGATTTTGAAATCACTGCTATGGCATAGTCCTTTTCATTCAGAAGATCCAGCAGGGCGGCATGATAGTCCTGGCTGATACTGTTGCCGGCATATATTACGACGGGCGCTTTCCTGCCTGAAGTCATCATTCCGGCAAACGGATGATTCAATGCTTCAATAACAGCCCTGGCGCCCAGGTAAGAACCTCCTATCCCGATAACCACAAATACTTCCGCAATTTCCCTGATACGGCGGGCATCTTCTTCGATACTTGAAAGGATAGATTCATCCAGTTCGGCCGGAAGGTCCACCCATCCAAGGAAATCACTGCCTTTCCCTGTCTTGTTTACCAGCATATCATGGCAAACCGAAACTTCTTCCTGCATGATGAGGAG
>Ga0079306_1000624_pt1 | contig 30633 bp, 20 predicted proteins | sample Methanotroph_Enr_FD_79181 | JGI IMG/M metagenome (GOLD analysis project Ga0079306, IMG submission 79181) | Enriched soil microbial communities from Old Woman Creek wetland in Ohio, USA - Methanotroph_Enrichment_5 | ecosystem: Environmental > Terrestrial > Soil > Wetlands | place: USA: Ohio... | reverse complement strand
TACGCTATCCCTGCCTTTTTATTGCACCGGCGGAACATTTGGCGCATGAAGATAAGAAAAAATTCTACGAAGGGTTTAAATACATGGCTAATTATCTGGATTTCAGTCGGAAAATAATTGTTAGAAAACTGTTGGTAACAATTTGATTTGTAGAAACAACAATAAGAATCAGAAATGCTTTTTTAACTATTTTTAGCATTTAAATCACTTACAACTTAAAGATTACATTATGAAGAAATTAGTCCTTGTTCTATTTGTTAGTTTGCTCACATTGGGCACATTTGCCCAGAATCTTCAAACTCATTACGACATGGGGAAAGATCGTGGTTACCTAACCACAACCGTTGAAATGTTCCGTCCTGATAAAACCGGAAACACTTTCTTTTTTATCGACATGGATTATGGATCGAATGGTGTAAAAAATAGTCCATCGCTAGCCTATTTCGAAATTGCCCGTTGCTTCAAGCTAGGTAAATCACCTTTTAGCTGGCATGTCGAGTATAATGGCGGTTTGTTCAATTCTTATGGAGCAGCTAATAACATCAGTAATGCATGGTTAACAGGGGTTGATTATTCATGGAATGCAAAAGATTTTTCAAAAGGATTTTCGTTAAAAGCTTTATACAAAAACATTGCAAATACGACTGACTCCAAACCAAACAACTTTCAACTTACAGCAGTTTGGTATCTTGATTTCGCAAAAGGGAAACTGAGATTTGACGGTTTTGCTGATTTCTGGAGAGAAGGCCATACTGTTTCAAATGATGGTTTTAAAACTAATTTTCAATCCAAGAAATTTATTTTCTTGACTGAACCTCAATTGTGGTACAACTGCACCAAAAAATTTGCTGTAGGTAGCGAAGTTGAAATCAGCAGCAATTTTGCCGGTCATGATGGGTTCATGATCAACCCAACAGCTGCGTTAAAATACACCTTCTAATCTGATATCCATATGGAATTTATCACTAAATTTTTCAAGCTACAGGAAAATAAAACGACTGTACGCACCGAGATCATTGCAGGTATCACTACCTTCATGACCATGGCTTACATCCTGTTCCTGAACCCGAATATTCTTTCGGCTACCGGAATGGATAAGAATGCTATCTTCTTTGCTACTGCCGTTGCCGCTGGTTTTGTGACCATTGCCATGGGTTTGGTTGCCAATTTCCCGATTGCGTTGGCTCCGGGTATGGGTTTGAATGCTTTCTTTGCCACTGTAGCTTTAGCCGGGGTTGGAATGCCATGGCGGGTAGCTTTAGGCGCGGTGTTCATTTCAGGTTTGATCTTTATTTTATTAACCGTTACTAAAGTTCGGCAGATCCTGGTTGTGGCAGTTCCACAATCGCTGAAAGTTGCGATTACCGTGGGTATTGGTTTATTCATTACCATTATTGGCCTGAAATTGTCAGAAATCATGGCTGTTTCGGCTAACGTAATTCCTCCGACTTTGGAGCATTTAAATGCGACTAAAGGTCAATCGAACCTGTTGTTTTTCGAATGGAATATTGGATTGGGAAGCCTTAAAAATCCGGCCATGCTGCTTTGCCTGATTGGACTTGCTATTACTTCAGCATTAATGGCCATGCGAGTGAAAGGATCATTATTGATCGGTATTATTGTTACAACCATTATTGGTATCCCGATGGGAGTTACAAAAATTGCTGAAGGTTTCTCACCTTTCTCACTTCCTGATTTCTCAAACCTGGCTGTTTTCGAACTCGATATCAAAGGCGCTTTAAGCATGGGGATCTGGACCGTGGTGTTCACTTTCACTTTTGTTGAGTTGTTCGATACTTTCGGAACGCTTGTTGGTACGGCCAATAAAGCCGGTTTGATTGATAAGGACGGCAATTCGCCAAAAATCGGTAAAGCCATGTTGGTTGATGCTTTCGGTGTTTCATTCGGCGCATTGATGGGAACCAGTACGGTAACTGCTTATGTTGAAAGCGCTGCGGGTATTGGAGAAGGCGGACGTACCGGTTTAACTGCTGTAACTACCGGTTTACTTTTCCTTTTGGCTTTGGTTTTGGCTCCTTTGGCTACTTTAATTCCTAACGCGGCAACTGCACCAGCGCTGATTATTGTTGGTTTGCTGATGGTTTCGGCGATTAAAGAAATCGACTTCGAAGACTTTACTGAAGGTTTACCTGCATTTATGTGTATTATCATGATGCCGTTTACTTACAGCATTGCCAATGGTGTTGCTGCAGGTATCATTTTCTATACTTTACTGAAAGTGATCACTGGAAAAGCTAAAAAGGTACATTGGATGATGTATTTGCTTTTTGTTCTGGTTGTGGTAAGGTACTTATTCCTTACCGAAGCGGCATAGTTTAATAAGCGATTCTCAAAATAAGTTAAGCACAGAGTTAACAGAGGAAAAAAGAGACCGCAGAGAAATTGATCTCTGCGGTCTCTCCATGAACTCTGTAACCTCTGTGGTTTTTTATTTCGCTATTTGAAGTTACTTATTCTTCAAACTTCTGGAAAAGGGTACTTACAATATGCCCCCCAAACCCAAATGAATTGTTCAGCACAGCATTGACTGGTTGCTGACAAGCGGTTTGTTCGATCCTGATGCGCGGATCAATAGCCGCATCGCGATTCTGCAAATTGATGGTTGGCGGAATCAGGTTATTCTTAACCGCCAGTACGCAACATATTGCTTCAATAGCGCCCGCAGCACCGAGCAAATGCCCTGTCATCGATTTGGTACCCCCTACAGCCACCTTGTCCAGACAGTTTTGGAAGATGGCCGAAATAGCCCGTGATTCGCTAAGGTCGCCAACCCCTGTTGAAGTCGCATGGGCATTGATATAATCGATGTTCTCAGGTTTTAACCCGGCTTCGCGCATGGCTTCGGTCATAGCCAATTGGGCGCCAAGCCCTTCTGGATGCGAACCTGTAATGTGGTAGGCATCCGAAGCCAATCCGTAACCAGTCATTTCTGCATAAATTTTGGCCCCCCGCTGTTTGGCGTGTTCCAGTTCTTCCAACATTAAAACGGCGCCCCCTTCGCCAAGTACAAATCCATCACGGGCCTCATCAAAAGGCCGCGAGGCGGCCGCAGGAGAGTCATTACGTTCCGAAAGGGCCCTCATTACGCTGAAACCACTAACAGTCGAAATAGTTATGGGCGCTTCCGATCCCCCTGCCAACATCACTTCAGCTTTTCCCATCTTGATCAGGTTGTACGAATCGGTAATGGCATGATTGGACGATGAGCAGGCAGAAACAGTGGCATAGCTGGCTCCATGCAACCCATATTTGATTGAAATTAATCCTGAAGCCATATTGGGAATCATCTTGGTAATAAAAAAGGGGCTGATCCGACCTTTTGCTTCAGGTGAAAAATATTCCCGGATTTCATTTTCGAATGTGCCGATCCCACCAATGCCTGTTGCCCAGATTACCCCACAGCGATTGCGGTTAACTTTATCAAAATCAATTCCTGAACCGGCAATACATTCGTGGGTGGCGGCCAGCGCATATTGCGAGAATAAATCGTTTTTCCGGGCCTCTGGTTTTTCCATGTATTGCAGCGGGTCAAAGTTCTTTACCTCATAAGCAAACCGTGTTTTTAAGCCTGAAGCATTGAACCTGGTGATTGTCGCCGCTCCGCTTTTCCCTTGGGTTAGGGCATTCCAGTATTCTGAAACTGAATTCCCCAGAGGGGTAATTGCACCTAACCCGGTAATTACTACTCGTCTCATCGTTTTTTATTTATGGATTTACAATTTACTGTCTAAAGAAGTGTGAAGTGCCTAAAGTTGGAAACTCCCTTTCCCGGTTTCCAGTCTCCGGATTCCCTTCTGCCCTAAGCCTCATGCCCTTCACTTTTATTGTCAATTTCCGGTGGGGTAATTCCTTCCCAGATGGATTGATGGATATTCTTAAAATCAGATTTATTCAGGATTCGTGCCAGTTGAAGTCCGGCAACCAGCGATGATAAGATGGAAAGCGCCTGATCGCGCGCCGGAATATTAAACCGGAAAAGCCCTTTTTCGCGACCATTTTGGAGGATTGATTCGAGCCAGCTAATAATCCGGTCGACCATTTTCTGAAGTTCAACCCTCATCGGGTCGCTAAGCGTATTGATGTCTGTTCCCAATGATCCGATGAGGCAGATTTTATTTTCGCGATTGCTTTTCAGGTATATTTTCATGAACGACTCCAACTGGTGCCATTCGTCAAAATCGCGGTTCTGCATGTTTTCGACCATCTCTTCAAACCGTTGAACATTGGTTTTCAGGATACTGACACCGAGGTTGTCTTTACTGGGAAAGTAGTAATGTACTGCGGCATTTTTGATACCCATCGCAGTCGATATGTCCTGATAGCTAAACCCATTGTAGCCTTTAGTAAGGATCAATTCTTCACCCAATTCCAGAATCTTTTCGCGTGTTACCGACATAGTTTATTTGCTTTATTCGGGACAAATATACTTACTAATAAGTAAAATCAAAGCGTTTAATAAAAAGAAATTAAGTAGATTACAAAAATGAAACTTTAAAACTAAGTTCCCGAAAGTTAAAATTTTGTTATAAAACTGCGAAAGTGGGCATAAAAAAAGCTCCCCGAAACGGGGAGCTTTTTTTATGATGTTTCTCGAATGATTACTTTTTCTTCTTTTTAATGTAAAAGAAAGCAGCACCTCCAATAACTACAATACCACCAATAACGGCATACAACATCGTGTTTGAGGATTCTTTGGTTGCTTCTTCTTCGTAATAAACCGGATCCATGCTGTCGATAGAAATGGTATCTTTTGGTTCTTCGGCGACCTTAGCCGAATCTTCCTGAGCATACGATTTGGCCATTCCACCAACGAACATCAAGCCTACAAGGGCTAACATAAGTGATTTTTTCATTGCTTCAAATTTTAATAGTTATTTTAATTTCAGTATCAATTCGTCATATCTTCGGGCAATATCCGGATCCGATTTCCGGTATGTATCAGCCAGAGCCTCAAGAGCTGGTTTATATTTCGAATTCAGTTTCAGGCAATCTCTTAAAACTTTACGTGACTTCAACACATTGGTTTCTGTATAAATCCCAGCCAGCTTTGGGTAAACACTGTAGTATTTTCGGTTTGCCTGAATTGTTTTTTCATAAAATCCAGCAGCTTTTAGTACTTCCCCATCGCTCAACGCTTTGTCACCCAAAAGAACCAATGCCCTTTCATAATCAGGATTAATTTCCAGACACTTAGTCAACATTTGATTGGCCTGTTCTTTTTCCCCATTAGCCAGCAGAACTTCTGCAAATTTATAACAGATCAGCTCATTCTGAGGGTCAAACTGAACTGCATTTTTAAATAACAACGCAGATTTAATGTTATCGCCCTTATTTTGTTCCGCGATGCCATTCAAATCATCTTTCGTAACCCTCTCAACCACTGCGCAAATTGGAATCCCATCGGCAAAGATAGTATGAATTGTATTCGATGGTGGCCAAATTTTATTTTTAAGTTGGAAAGGCGGAATGTAACTATTGGCCACAATGGCATAATCCCAGTTATATTCGCTCCGGTTTTGCCATGAGAAATACACAAATTTCACGCTTTTGTCATTTCTGAAATACCATTGACAGGGAAAATTGGCGCCCACAACAATTCCGGTATTATCCGGCTTGCTTTTTAGGTGTTCCTGAAGCCATTCGGCTCCTTTGCGCATACTATGGTAATAATAATCAGTCTCATAATTTCCGTAGGCCCCTTTCAATCCACCGGTAAACTGATTGTAATACAAGTAATAATACGGATGGTTGGCTACCATAAACCGGATTGGATGAACAGCCAGGATCAGGAGTAAAACTAGTACAGAAAAGCGAACTATCCGATTTTTATATCGGGTTAAAAAGGCATGGATTCCAAGCGCGGATATCAGGACGATTCCGGGATAGATGAATAAAAAATGACGCCAGGAACCGTATAAATTCGATTGTTTCAAGATTACAAAAACAATCGGGAAAAGAATTGTGAATCCGAGCAAGAGCAATTGAATTTTATGGTTGACAGAATAATCCTTCCTGAAATTCAGAAAAAATAGGATTAGTCCTGAAAACACAATCAAAGGAATAGTAATTGCCATATATTTAGGCAAATAATACCAGGGATGAAAGTCGGACCAATCAAAATGCCCTTCAAAGATTTGCCTGACGGTGGTCGGGAAATGGGTCATCACCTGGTATGATTTCCACAAATTAAATAACGGATTTTGCAGCGCGTAAGGCCAAAGAATCAGGCTTATTGCATACCCCGAGATTGAAATTCCAGAAAATAGAATCAGTTGATTTTTCATGTTCTTTAAATCAGGTTTCTTATTCTGAGTCCGATCCCAAAGGAGTTTCAGGAACATGAAAAACCCAAGGTAAAATATGACCAGAATTCCGCCTGCACGTATTCCAATCGATAAAGCGATGCTCAGTGCAAGTAATAAAATATCTTTCCTGAAAGGCTTTTCTTCAGTAAAAATCAGGCGGAATGAATAATAAATACTTGAGATATAGGCTAAAGCAAAGGGAATGTCTTTCAGGTTGTTTTGGGCATGGCCCAAAAATGTTGGTGAAACGGCAAACAAAAGCAACACTAGAATAGCAGCCCCATAACCAGAAATGTAGGCTGCAAATAAAGCTGTTATCAAAATAGTTAGCCATCCAGAAATGCTGCACATCAAATGCCTGAATCCATAGATGTCTTCAATACCCAGCCAATGGATTAAAATGGTGACCAAATTATCGAACGATTGCCCATAATATTTAAGGTGAGTTTTAGGAGTTTCGAGCGAAGATTGGTCGGCTCCCAGGCTACTGAAATAGTTATAAACCATTTCCGATTGTTTGTAATGTACTTCTTCGTCGCCCGAAATACCGGCATCGCGGCTGATCAGCAGCATTGCAAACAGCATTGCCAGCGCAAGCAGCATAAAAACTATCTTCAGTTTTTTTTCACCCATTATTCAGTTTCGGCATCGTAAAACTTCTTGACCAGATAGATGGGGCGGTTCTGAGATTCCTTGTAAATCCGGTACACGTATTCACCCACAACCCCAAGAAAAATAAGTTGAATAGATCCCAAGAAATAGATGCTTAAAACCGTTGAAGACCAGCCAAATAAAGCGAATCCATACATTTTGGCTACCAAGGCATAAATTCCTGCAACGAAAAAAGCAATTGCTCCAATAGTCCCCAAAAAAAGGCAAACCTTTATTGGAAATTTAGAGAACGAAAAGATAGCGTCGGCACCCAAAACAACTAGTTTACCAAGAGTCATTTTGGGTTCTCCTTCCATGCGGTCTTCGCGGACATAATCAACATAGCCTTGATTAAATCCAATAAACGAACGCAAGCCTGGCAAGTACCTGATTGTTTCTTTCATCTGCACCATGGCATTCACGGCGGCACGGTTCAGGATTGAAAAATTACCAGCATTTTCCATTTCTTCCATTCCTGATACCTCTTTAAAGAAAGCATGAAATAAATTGGTTGTGATTCTTAGCCGTTTCCCTTTCCTTCCCTGGCGCTTCCCACTGACAATGTCGAAACCTTCTTCTTTAATTTTTCGATACATCTCGGCAAGCAACTCAGGCGGATCCTGAAGGTCGCCATCCATCATCGCGACATAGTTTCCCAGAGCCATTTCAAGTCCGGCAGTAAATGCAGCCTGATGCCCAAAATTTCTGGACAGATCAACAATCTTTATCCGTGGGTATTTTTTTCGCGCCTCAACCAGTTTTAAAAGTGTAGTGTCGCTACTGCCATCGTTAATAAACAAAATCTCATAGTTTGGGGTGAAGGATTCAAGCGCTTTTGTCGAACGAGCCACCAGTTCATCGATCAGACCCTCTTCGTTGTAAACCGGAATTATAAGTGAAAACATAGCTTGTTTTTTAGGCAGTTCTTAATTATTCCTGAAGGGATTATTCGATCAAAATCAGGTTATTTATGGGTTAAAGATAAAGATTTTCATCGGTATATATCATGCTGTGCATAATGATCAATCCAGTGTAATTTTAAAAGACTGCCAGTTCAGGAGAGATTAAATTCTCCTTCGCTGGCAGTGTTGGTTGGTTTAGAAAAGTATCCCGAATTTCAGGATGAAAAGCATGTGCGTATTGAAATATAACTTGTTATGTTCTTATTCTCATCTCTACTTAGGCTTTGTGGGCGGTTCCCGGGATTGGAACTTCAAACTGCATGTCAACCGGACCGAATTCAATTTTCTGTGGACCAAGATCCATGTCAGACTTAAATATTTCTTCCCAGGTGACTTTTTTGCCAGTGTAGGCTGACGTTCTGCCCATGATCGCGGTTAAGGTTGAATTTGCTGTTGTTTCAGCCTCATTTACATATCCTCCTGTGCGAATGGCATGAACCAGGTGCATGTGTTCCTGCACATAGGCTGGAATTTTCAGTGAGTTGGTTTCGTTCCCGTTTTCATCTTTAGGGTATTCGAATTTCCATTTTACCGAACCATCCAGGTTCCAAATGGTGTTTACACAATTGGTATAACCTTCGGTTCCCATGATAAATTCGCCCGTATTGTTGGCACAATTGTCAATTTCGCGACACATACTGTGCGAGAAAAATCCATCACCGTAATCGAAATCGACGCTGAAAAAGTCGTACTGGTCACCAGTAATTCTTCGGGCACGGCCTCCATAGCCAACAGCGCTTTCAGGTTGACGCCCAACAAACCAGTTGATCACATCGATGTTGTGGATATGAGTATCCAATATATGATCGCCACATAACCAGCAGAAATTGTTCCAGTTACGAACCATGTAGGTCATATCGTCCCAACCTTCCTCGCGGGTACGGAACCACACATGGTTCTGGTTCCAAAACGCCCTGGCCGAAACAAGTTTCCCAATGGCTCCATTAGCCACTTGTTTATAGGTTTCAATGTAATCTTCCTGATGACGGCGCTGTGTTCCGGTAACTATATTCAGGCCAATGGCCTCCGCCTTTTTCCCACTTGCAATGATCGACCGGATTCCAACTGGATCAACCGCCACTGGCTTTTCCATAAAAACATGCTTGTTTTGTAAAACGGCTTCCTTTAGATGGTCGGGCCTGAATTGCGGTGGAGTTGCAAGAATAACAACATCAACATCGGCCAGCGCCATTAATTTTTTATATGCATCGAATCCTGAAAAGCAGTTTTCTGCAGGAATTTCCATCTTTAATTTTGCAAATCGTTCTCGGCCTGCATCCACCTTATCCTGAAAAACATCGGCCAAGGCAACGATGTGCAGATCGGGTCCAGCGCTTATAAAATTTAAAGCAGCTCCAGTACCCCGGTTTCCAACGCCAACTAAACCAGCGCGCAATTTTTTACCTCTTGGTGCCGCTTTCAAAATGGGAGGTAACCCAAGTTCTTTTGCCGTTTTTGCTTTCTTGCATCCCGAAATAGCTACGCTTGCACCAAATAAACCAATACTCGCTAATGCCGTAGATTCAAGAAAACGCCTCCTGTTAAAACCCTTATTATTATTTTCCATTTGGATGTGTTTTTCTATTTTATATTTTCACCCACTTCGCAAACAACCCTGAACCCAATGTCGACACAGTCTGAATACCACCAAACACTTTTAGGCATTTGAGGGTCGGTAACCAACCAAGCTTTAGTTTTGGTAAAATCGCGTGCTGCGCTTCTTACATCTTTGGCATCGCTCTTAAACGAACCGCCTCTGATTACATGTTCCTGCCCTTTTTTAGGTCCTTTGGGATCAACTGCGCCTTTTTTATAAGCTGCGTAAGCTGTTGGCGAGTAGTAGTCGGAACAGAATTCGTACACGTTGCCTAACATATTCTTCAGCCCAAACGCATTTGCTTTTACTGAACCTGGCTCAACGGTTTGGGAAGGACTGGTTGCTTTGTAAGCAACGTACGAATTGATGATCGTTGTATCAGCACCAAAAATCTTTTTGAAAAAGCCTTCAGAAGTGTAGTCTTTCGGACTTCCTTCAAAGAAATATGGTGTTTTTGTTCCTCCCCTAGCTGCATATTCCCATTCGGCTTCGGTTGGAAGCCGGTATTTCTTTCCGGTAACTTTTGTAAGCCACTGGCAATATGTATTAGCAGCTTTCCAGGTCATCGTAATGGCAGGGCGTGAACCTTTTCCCCATCCCTGATCGGGTGCCCCCCAAGGTGGAGTTGGTCCCGAAATCGCATCTACATTTTCGTTTACTTCAGCTTCTTTGCGTCCCTGGGAAGACGTTGCTTTAAAGAACTCCAGGTATTCATCCCAGCTTACCTCAATTTTAGCCATGAAAAAACGGGAAACTTTCACTGGGTGCATTGGACTTTCATCTGGTTTATGGAAAGGTTCCTTTTTCGAACTTCCCATGATGAACTCTCCGGCAGGTATAGCAACCATATCGAAGGACAAACCGGTCCCCGGAACTTTTTCAGTAAAACTTGCAAAGCTGGTAACTGGTGTCGCTTCGGCATAAATCTGTGCATTTTGGGTAACATTTACTCCAAAATTGGTATCGTGCTCGTGCTTGGCATTCGGATCAAAATGGCCAACATCGAGGTGGCAATTCAAACAACTGACGTCCTCTTTACTGGTGAGGTAATTCAGGTGAGCATTTTCTCCAGCAACAGTAAGAGTTTTGGGAAATAAGTTTTTGTGGCAATTTACGCATGACTCAACATACGTGTGTTTCTTTGCCAGATCAAGTTTTCGTTTTGCAGCCCATTTATAATCAGCCGAATCTTTGAAAAGGTAACCATAAAAATCTTTGGCGCCATGCTTGGCTTTGGCAAATAACATTCCATGCCCTTCTGGCGGAAGGTGGCATTCGGCGCAGTGTACAATTATCCCAGCTTTGTTATCATAGTGGGGTGAAAGTTTCCAGCTTTGCTCGGCATGAGGATGAACATGGCATGATGCACAATATTCGTCAGTCGAGGTATATTTTACTGCTTTGCTGCCTGCGAACATAAAAGCCAACCCAACAATCAATCCGACCGAAATAACTCCCCAAAAGGCTCTTTTGCCCGTAAAAAATGTACTAACAGCATTCCAAATCTTCATACACAATCGTTTTGATAAATTTTATTCGCAGAAACTCGGAATAAAATCTTTGCACAAATGTAATACAAGTCAGTTAGCGAGGTTTTAGCTGATGTTTACAGCGGGGTTAAGCAAAGGTTATTTTCGGGTTAAATTTACTTCAAAAACGAATAAACAAAAAAGAAAAAATAACTGATTTTGAAGATGATAAACGAATAATAGCAGAAATTAACCCTGCTGTTAAACATGTTTTTGATCAAGCAAGTAATTCTTCAAATTTGACTGAAAATTTCTCTCCGTAAAGTTCTTCGTAAAGCACACAAAAACGCTCGAAGGTGAAGCGAGCCAGGTTATAGTTGTTTTGTTTAATCAAAACTTTCAATTTATAGGCCAATGCTTGCTCGTTTACAGGATCAGTCACCAGAATTCGATCAGTTAGTTTCAGGATTAACCCATTATCGTTTTCAATGGTTAGCTCGTTGATAAACTTTAAGAGAATATCGACTATATTGTTTCCGACAAAACCTTTAAAATCGTCGAGCCAATCATACGATTCGCTTTTGAAAAGTTCACCTTCCTGAATAATATGATAGAAATTCAGGTTAAAATCGGTATCGTGAATTTTTTCCCGTTTCAGCAGATTTAAGCATTCCACATAATCGCAATAAACCTGGCCGCCAAATGACATTGACCAGCGATCGACGTGAAAATTAATCTGCAAAGAGTCGAGCGATTCGATGATAAGCCGCAATTTTCTGATCGTGACCCCACGGCTGTTTTTGGCGCTTTGAGACGAGTGCCCCAACCAGAGAATTTCTGTCAGCTCTTTGGTTGAAATGCCATTTTTATTGCGCTGCGAATATAAAAGAATGATTAGAAATAATTGCTTCAATTTGGGCGTGAACTGGCTACTGATGTCAATGCCATTTTTGTCAAGCACTTTAAAATCCCCAAAAAGCTGGATATAATTTGCTTCAGGCTTGTGAATAATGGCATTCTCAATGCTCCTTATTTTATCAGCCGGAGATGCTTGCTTTTTTAATTTCCGGAACGGGATTTTAAAATAGCCAAGCACAAGCAATAACAATATAAAAATACTTATCAAGCTTCTCGACAAAATGGGATAAAGTATAAAAACATTCTTGATGGGGACAATCTCAATAACTTCTTTGCTCATTCCCCATATTTCCTCTTCACCCAGCGCTCTTGACCAGATACTCAGGTTGTCGATCGCTCCATACATATAGGATAATCGATTAAAACCTGCCAGTCCAATAAACAGGTTATCGCGACCTTTGTAGGCCGGATGCCCAAGCGAGCGACTGTCTAATTTTCCGTTTAGGAATATGGCTTGTTCTCCGCTCAATTTATTGTATCTCCACACCAGATGATACCATTTCCCAGCGTCAAGATTGGTTTTTCCCCTCAAGTCGTTATTGTAGAATCCAAAATATGGCTTTTGGTTCCTAATCAATAAGTGAATCCCTTGCTGATAGGTACTCGTCTTTGTTCCGAGGATGCAGTAGTCTTCTTTATTGGGCAGGTATTCTTTTATCTTAACCCAGGCAGCCACTGTAAAGTCGTGATCGCGAATCTTAAAGGATTCGGCACCCGGAAGTACGATGTAGTTTTTTTCGTTAAAAAGTGCAACAGTTGATCGGGTTGAGTCATTCTCGTATTTAACGTTATATGATTTCCCATCGAATCCGTTGATGCTGAAATCATGGCATTCTTTGGCAAATGTATAATGACCTTCCAGGTTGTCAGTAATTTCCATAGATGTAGCCACAAAATGCTGAATAATGCTTTGACTGGGTTCGTTAAATGTGACAGTTTCGGGAGTAAAACGAAAGCCGGGACTTTTAGGTGTTAAAGTCAGGTTATCGCCAGGACCAACAGGGAAACAATACTTGCCACTGGTAAGGCTTCCGGTTTTTTCCCAGTTCACATAGTCGAGAATCTGTGCGTTATAAGTTACAGTTCCCTTGATATTTTTAAACCCACGCAGGTAGGAAACGATACCAACAACCCAATTTTCGTATCGGTCGAGCATAATAAAATTGGGGGTTTTACCTGTGTTTGCCCATGTATTTTTAATATGTTCGATCAAATACGGATTTTGGTTGGTCTCGTATTTGAGGTTATTGACATTATCACTCTTTCGGGGAAAATTGTAGTCGTTATAAATCAGGAGACTATTCTTGGGGTCACCCTTTAAAAATTCACTCTTGAAAACAGGCGCTTCCCAAATCGAGAAATATGGTTCAACAGCGTGGTTCCATACATAGTGGAGCCAATCTGGGCTATTTCGATGTTCCTGCATCGAAAAAACGACCAGTCGCTTATTTTCCTCAACCATGGTTTTTATAGGAGCCCAGCCCTCCTTCGCATCGTAAGTATACAAGTACTGATTGATTCCCAATACCTGAAAGATATCGGTTAACTCGTTAATGTTTGTACTGAAATCAAGGAAAAGAGTTAGTATTTTATCTGGTTTGTTGTCCAAATAGTTCTTGATTTCGTGCATGGTTTGCCTAAACGAAATGGAAGTTCCATCGGCCTTTTTAATCATGAGTTGGTTCTGTTGTTTTTCCCATTCAAGGTAAAACCTGAACCCACCGATGTTTTGATCAAGCAATTCCTGAATGCCGCGGGTTTCGTTTAAATTAGCATCAACACCAGAGAAATTCGAAATTACGAAAATGGTCTCATCATAAAGTTTGCCGGCTGCGTTGTCGCTAGTTTTGGCACTAATTGCCAAAACTGAACAGAAACAGCAAAACAGAACACCAATGCAACGAAAACCTATCCTCATCTGAAACATGTTAATTACTTAAAACCAACAATTTATTTGAAAAATTAACCCGCTAATAACCCATCGCATTAAAAATCAAAAATAGTTTTCTGATTCTAAAAATTCAAATTTAGCCGATTTATTCACCAATAAAGAAACAATGCAAAAAATTTATATTTTTGTTGCTCGAAAAGGGCTGTTAGCTCAGTTGGTTTAGAGCATTACCTTGACAGGGTAGGGGTCACTGGTTCGAATCCAGTACAGCCCACTTTTTGGGAATCCAAATCGAATCAAAATCCATTAAATCGTTGATTTAATGGATTTTATATTTTAATCTCATACCAAAATAATCCAATTCATATCAAGTAATTCGTGAGCTATTCCGTGAGTAGATTTTTTGTATTACGTTTGCTCACGGCGACCTCTGTAATAGTTTGTAATTCATGTCATTATGAGTTTGAAACTATCAATTTTTATTGAATTAATTTGACTCATTTTGATATGATTGATCTTCTGCCTGGATAGGGCAAATCATATCAAATGAGTTGAAACGAAAAAGGTCATCGCTGTCCCGGAAGAAAGAAATTTCGAAAAACATACTGGAACAATTGTAGTATGCCATCGGGCAGAGCAAGGTCGCACTGGTTCATAAAGATTTGTTTGGAATCGATTTTCACGCCGACTGCCTTATATTTCATCCGTTTGCTCCCAAAGCCTTAGCCAGAAAACGTTCGCTTACCAATTTCAAATACGGGAATGCTGTTTTAAACATTGAACTTGAAGGTCTTGGTTATTAAATTGAATCGGTTGAGATGGATTGAAAACTCTCGGACGTCGCAGCAATTCTTTGTAATTTTGCTTGACCTTATTCCATCAAAAGTATTTTAGCGGATCGCTAAAAACCAATAAGGTAACTAATTACACTGCTCCTGATGTGCCGATTGTAAGCCATAAGGATTGAAATGGAAAAGTTATCGGAGTAAGAGAGAGGTTGTTGGCTACTGCGAATTATATGTGGAAGAATAATTTATAGTGTGGCTTGGATAATAATACTGGTTACCAAATAGCCCTTTCCGAACAGATACCTGATAAAAACATGAATAAGGTTGAAGAAATGTCTTTTAGCAGGTCTTCTCAATTTGATTTGGGAAAAATATTCAATTTGACAGATAATATTAAGTAATTTGTGCAATATGATTGTTTTTAACACCAAAATACAATAATTAATTTTAAAATTACTTATTTGTGCTTGCAAATAAGCAAACACAAGAACGCGTTCTATCTCCAACATGGGAATGCCTCATTACATGCTTTATTTGTATATTCGCAACCATTTATTAGAAAGCAATAATCAATTGATAGAAAATTCCAGCCATATCCAATTGTTTAGCTCCCTTGCCAAAGGTGATGATCTGGCTTTTGAAAAGCTCTATAAGCTTTATTTTCCAAGATTGTATGCATTCTCATTTAAAATCCTCAATGATAGCGGCTTAGCTAAAGATGTAGTGCAAAATGTATTTATTAAAGTTTGGGAAATTCGAACATCTTTCAGGTTCGAAAATCCTGAAGCTTTTATATATCAAATGGTCCGAAATGCCAGTCTGAATTACGTCCGACATCTTAAGGTGGTCGATAACCTGAAGTCAAAAGTTAAGGATCAATATTTGGGCGAAGAACTATACTATATTGATATGGTTGGTGACGAACCGTATATCTTGATCGAAAAAGAGCTGGAAGAAAAGATTATTGAAGTCATGAATTCGCTGCCTGATAAATGCCTCACCGTTTTCAGGATGAGCAGGATTGAAGGTTTGAAAAATGCAGAAATAGCTGACCAATTAAAAATCAGTATAAAAACAGTTGAGAAACATATCTCAAAAGCAATGCATATCTACAAAGGAAACTTTGCTGATTACCTTCCCATACATATTATCCTTCTCCTTTTAGGTGGGTTAAAATAATTAGTGCCGTTATGAATGAACGACCTGTATCAGATTGGTTGTATTAGGTATTATTTCTTCGTTATTGGTCAGTTGCCCCCTCTTTTTCCAAGAATTACAATTTTTTTTTTAAAACCCTTTTTTTTACGATTTCTGAGGTAGGGTAAAATCTGGGTACAAGTGTTACACTTATGAAAACATGACATATGAATGTGAACAACACAATAGAAAGAAAAATTAGCAACTATTTTAACGGTAAATTATCAGCCGCAGAGGAAGCTGAACTCATACAATGGTTGAAACTGAACGAAGAGAATAAGGCATACTTTTTAAGTTACAAAGAGAAAATTGATCCGCAAGAAATTGAACATCCCCTTCTGCAAAGTTCATTTGCCGAATTGAAAAATAGATTATTAATCAATCAGGAGTTCAATTCCAAGATTCATGTCGGGATGCGAAGGCTACAGCTTTCATTTGCGCGGATCGCCGCGATGTTGCTGGTTGCTTTAATTTCCGGATTTTCGATAGCTTATCTTTTAACCAGCCCCGATATGGCAAAAACAAATGTGGTTTGGTTCGAAACGCATGTTCCGCGCGGCGAGAAATCACAATTGATACTTCCAGACGGGTCAAAGGTTTGGTTAAACTCCGAATCAGAGATTTCATATCCAAGTGATTTTATGGATGGGAACAGGGTATTGAAACTGAGCGGAGAAGCTTATTTCGAAGTGGCGAAGCTTGAAAACAAGCCATTTACTGTTGAAACCAATAATTACAACATCCGGGTATTGGGGACTAAATTTAATGTAATGGCATATCCCGATTTTAACCGGACCGAAACATCGTTAATTGAGGGCAAAATTGAAATTCAAAAAGGAGAACAAAATATTCCCGTTACGCCAGGAGAAACCTTCACCTACGCCGATAACAAATATTCTATTAAGGAAGCTAAGGTCAGTCAAACTGCCAAGTGGAAAGATGCCATCTTTGATTTCGACAGGATAACGTTTAAAGAATTGATAATAAGGATGGAACGGTGGTACGATGTAGATATTGAAATCAAGAATCCTGTGCTGAATGGGATTATATATTCCGGTGTATTTAAAAATGAGGAAACGATTCTCGAGGTATTAAATACTTTTCAATTGACTTTACCGATCCGGTGTTCAAGGGTTGGTTTCCGGAAATTTGTAATTGAAACGAATAAATAGAAAATGTTGCCTATGGAATAGAAAATATCTTGAAAAGCTAAAAATGGGGAATGCCCACCATCCCCCATCTAAATTTAGTTCGTGTTAACAAGCATTTTATTAATCGCTAACAACAGCAAAAGTATGAAAAAAAACAATTGGATCATTGGTAAGGCTATGTCTTTCCAACGATGGAAAACCTTATTGATTATGAAACTACTACTGGTATTTATCTTAGGGTTTATGATACAGTCATATGCCGTTGAGACACAAGCTCAAACCTCTCGTTTAAATATCCGTTTTGAGAACAACACCTTGAAAGAAGTCTTTCAGAAATTGAAAGACCAAAGTGAATTCTCATTTGTGTATAAAGATGAGTTAATCAATTCTGCTAATAAAATATCAGGAAACTTTAGGGACGAGAAAGTAACTGATTTGCTGGATAAAATCCTTCAGGATACCGGCTTAACTTATATGGTTAAGGGACGTGCAATTGTAATCCTACCCAATGATTCAGAAATTAGCATGGAACAGCAAAAATCTGTTTCGGGAAAAGTGTCCGACAACTCCGGCTCACCACTTCCGGGCGTTTCAGTTGTTTTAAAAGGAACCAGTACCGGAACAGTAACCGATACTGATGGGAAATATTCATTGGCGAACATTCCGGCAAATGCAACTTTGCAATTTTCGTTTGTTGGAATGAAAACCAAGGATGTACAAGTTGATGGCAAATCAACAATAAACACCACCCTTGAAGACGAAACAATTGGGATTGAAGAAGTTGTAGCGGTTGGATATGGATCGATGAAAAAAAGCGACCTGACAGGTTCTATAACAAGCGTTAAAACTGACGCGCTTGCCAGTATCCCGGTACGTTCGGCCACCGAGGCATTACAAGGTAAAGTTGCCGGCGTAACCATTACCTCAACGGGCGGAAGCCCTGGTTCGGCTCCTTCAGTCCGGATTCGTGGTATTGGTACCGTAAACGGAAACGACCCGCTTTATGTGGTTGACGGCTTCCCACAAACCGATATCGGTTGGCTAAACCAATCGGATATTGCCTCGATGGAAATCCTCAAGGATGCTTCGGCCGAGGCGATCTATGGTTCGCGTGGCGCCAACGGCGTTATCCTCCTGACGACTAAAAAAGGGGTGATGAGCAGTACCCACAAAATGAATGTCAGCCTTGATATGTATTATGGTGTTCAGAATGTGACGAAAAAATACGACATGATGAATGCGGAAGAATTTATTGATTACCGGAATCTTGCTTATACAAATGGAACAGGCCAGGCATGGAGTACTCCTGCTGAAAAACAAACCATGTTAACTTTCCTGAAAGATAATTTTGGAAATACCAATGGAACCAATTGGCAGGATGAAATCTTCCAGACAGCGCCCACCCAAAATTACAACGTATCTATTTCAAATGGGACTGAGAAAACCTCTTACTATACTTCTATTGGTTATATGTCGCAGGATGGTATTGTCAAAGAGTCTGATTTTAAACGGTTTTCGTGGAGAACCACTTTTGATAACCAACTAACAAAATGGGCTAAATTGTCAGGTAACATTTCGCTCGTTTCTCAGTCAAGGCGAAACGTGGTTGAAAATACAATATACAACGGTACCATCTTTTGCGCGTTGACCGCCGACCCGGTTACCCCGGTTTACCGGACAAACCTGAAAAATGTCCCCGCTTATCTGTCCAACCTGCTTTTGACTGACAAAATTGATGCAAGTAACCCATACACAGCCTATAGCCCGGTTTTCTTCAACAACAGGCACAACCCGGTTGCCCAACAAGACGTAAACAAGGACAATGTTTGGAAAGATGTTACCTTCCGTGGCGGGCTTAACCTTGACCTGAACCTGACAAGTTGGTTAAAATACCGCGGTTCGGTAAATACATCGTTTTATCGCGCCAACCCTGAGTACTTTACCCCATCATATTACATTGGCGCCTATCAGAATGATGCCGACGGATTTGTGAAAAATGCTTCCGAATTATCAAATTATACCGTTATCGATAACTTGTTGACGTTTGACAAAACCTACGATTGGCATGGCAAACAACATACGACATTCATGTTGGGTAATTCGGTTGAAATGACCAATGGCAGTAAATTTAGCGCTACCAAAACAGGTATTGTCACCAACGACGAATCACAACACGTAATCGACGCCGCGACTAAATCGGCTTCTGCAACTGGAATTAAATCAGAAAGCTACCTGGTTTCCTACTTCGGACGGCTTTTCCAATCGTGGCAAGATAAATACATGCTTACCGCAACCATCCGGTACGATGGTTCTTCAAATTTTGGAGCTGGAAATAAATGGGGCGTCTTCCCTTCTGTTTCAGGTGCATGGTCGTTTGCACAAGAAAATTTTGTAAAAAGTTTTCTCGGAAATACACTCTCGAACGGTAAACTACGCGTTAGTTGGGGGCAAATCGGGAACCAGGCCATTGATGGTGGCGCATACCGGTCAACTTATAGCCTGAACGGTGGATACTACTTATACGGTACCGGATTCCAACTTGCCGGGGGAAAGAGCTACATGGGAAACCCTGATGTAAAATGGGAAACAACAGAACAAACCGACCTTGGAATTGATTTGGGCTTGATTAATAACAGCTTGACTCTTTCTTTCGATTATTTCTACAAGAAAACAAAAGATATGTTGCTTAAAGTTCCGCTACCTCAATACATTGGTTACACCAATAATCCTTGGACCAATGCCGGAAGTATTGAAAACAAAGGGTTTGAATTGAGCCTGAATTATGTTGGGAATGTTGGCGAACTGAAATATAATGTGGGAGGAAACCTTTTCACTTTTGCGAACAAAGTTTTGTCGTTAGGCGGTGGCCAGCCATTGTATGGCGTGAGTGAGGGTTACGACAATAAAACGATCACAAAAACTGAAGTTGGTGAGCCTGTTGGTTATTTCTACGGTTTAAAAACCAACGGCATCTTCCAATCGCAGGCGGAAATTGACAACTATAAAAATGCCAAAGGCGGAAAAGTAACACAAGATAAAGCCCGCCCTGGCGATTTGAGATACGTGGATGTAAACGAAGATGGTGTGATATCGTATGCCGACCGTACTTCGCTTGGAAGCCCATTCCCTAAATTCACTTATGGGTTAAACTTTGGACTGGAATATAAAGGGTTCGATCTGGCCATGACTTTCTATGGAGTACAGGGCAACAAAATCATGAACATGAAAAAGCTCGATTTATATTCAGGTACCGCTTACTACAATGCCCCTAAAGATTTAATAACCAGTGCATGGAGTAGCACAAACCCTTCCAATTCGCAATTCCGGATTACAACCGATAACTCCACCAATGTTCAGGTTTCCGATTGGTTGGCTGAAGATGGCTCATACTTGCAATTGAAAAACATCCAAATCGGGTACAAACTGCCTTCTGTCCTGCTTCGAAAAGCATTTATACAGGAAATGAGGCTTTGGGTGGGCGCATACAATTTGTTCACAATTACCAAGTACACAGGGATGTCGCCTGAAATTGGCGATTCCAGCCCACTCCTTAATGGGGTAGATATAGCTTTCTATCCGCAAGCTGCTCAATATTTAATGGGGTTGAATATCAAATTTTAATATCCTGAATTATGAAAAAGATACTATATATACTGGCAATTGCTTTAATGCTTGTTTTTAATTCCTGTTCTGATAGCTTCCTCGATTCGAAACAATATGCCTCGATTGATGAAGCTGGCTATTATAACACTCCGGATGCAGCATTTAAAGCCGTTACGAATTGTTACGCGAATATGATCCCTTATGGCGATTGGGATTATTACCTGAACCGGATCGAAGTTGGAACCAACACAACCGACGATGCCGATGCCGGCGGATCGGATGCCAACGACCGTGTAGATACAAAGAATATAGCTACCGGCCGTCCACTCACTTCAAACGGGGAATTATTAAATACCTGGACTAGGCGCTTTACCGGAATTTCGCGCTGTAATTCAGCTATTGAAGGTATCACCCAGGCTACCAGTCTGGTTGCTGCCAATGGTAGCGCTGTTTCAGCCGAAACAAAAGCCCGTTATATCGCTGAAATAAAATTCTTAAGGGCATGGTTTTATTATGACCTTGTTTCCACTTTTGGTTCAGTTCCATTGATTACAGCAACCCCGGTTCCAACACAGTTGCCTGCCAAAGCTTCGATTGAAGACCTTCGGGTTCAGATACTAAAGGACATTGACGAAGCGATTGCTGATCCAAATTTGCCAACCAATGTCAGCGGTAGCGAGATTGGCCGGATTTCGAAATATGTTGCTCATGCGTTTAAAGCCAGAGCCTGTTTATTCTTTGCCGGATTAGCCGAAAAAGGAAAAATGAAAGGCGATGCGACTGCCGATTATAATTCAGCGCTTAAATCAGCAAAAGAGGTTTACGACAGTAAAGCTTTCAGCTTGGTTGCCGACTACCAGAATCTTTTCAGGGGCGATTATTTTGCCGGAACACACGCTTCGGAACTTGCCAAGGAATGCGTATTTACGATATACCGGAAATATGTTCCGGGATACATGGACATTGGTTATTGTGCCGCTGTGATGTACGCCGGACGCGGCGAGGTTGGCGGATGGGGCGGCAATTGCCCGACACGCGATTTTGCTGAGTCTTTCGACGCCAGGGATCCGCGAAGAATGTTTTCGGTGATCGAATCGGGTGATATTTTCCCCAATACCGACGGAAAGTTGATTACCCATAACTACAAAGGATACGACAACATTCACTACCAGCAGAGTCGGAAAGCATTCGTTCCTGATAAATACAGAGCGGGTTATTCGCTAGGAGATATTCGTTCTGATTGGACTCCTTATTACATCAGGTATGCCGATGTGATATTGATGTATGCAGAAGCTCTGCTAAAAACCGGAGGCGACAACCAAAAAATTGCCAGCTTGATAAATGAAGTACGTTATCGTGCATTTGTAACAACATCGAAAAAAGATGATGAAGCTTCGTACCGGGCTTCTGAAAAATCGTTGATTGCTATTGACGACAGCTATTTTCAGGCGAATTTAACTGTTAAGTCTGGCGATGATTTGCTGAAGGCAATCAAGAACGAAAGACGTTGGGAACTTGGCCAGGAAGGTTATCGTTTTACCGACCTTTTGCGCTGGGGCGATTATGTTTCGGTAATGAATACTTACAATGCCAAGCAGCCTTATGCAAACAAAGGGAAGCTTGTGACCGATAAAAGTTGGCCATTCCCAATCCCACAAACCGAGATTGATATTGCTAACGGAGTCCTCGTTCAAAACGATAATTACAAATAATATCCGGGTTTGAACTCAGTTTAATATGGGAAGAGGCTGTTTCAGAACATTTTTAGGTATGAGTTTTTGAAGCAGCCTCTTTAAATTGCGGTTAAGAATCCACTCCGAAAATTCGGATGAATACCCCGAAATGGGTGATCTTTAAATGCAAAAAGTATTGTCAGCCCAGAAAGGGTTGAATATGTTATTTAGTTCACATTCAAGCCCTTCTGGGCTGTCATCTTTTCCGATTTGGTTTCCGTCCCGAGAACCCGAGACGGTTGTTCAGATTCAGTCCTTTCAGGACTTTTTGATACTCCGATTTTTCGGAACGGACTCAATTAAACAACGATAACAATCAACAATAAAAACTATGAAAAACAAGAAAATTGAAATTTCGAGAAGAAATTTTTTGGGAACTGTCGGTACTGCCGCTGTTGGCCTAACAATTGTCCCCGGAAATGTTCTGGGAAAGGGCTTCGGGTTTGTTGCCCCAAGCGATAAGTTAAACATAGCAGGAATTGGTGTTGGCGGGATGGGAAGAAACAACCTCCGCAACATGGCAACCGAAAACATCGTGGCTTTGTGCGATGTTGATTGGGCATATGCCGGGAAAACATTTAAAGATTATCCCAAAGCAAAACAGTTTAAAGACTGGCGCAAAATGTTCGATGAACTGGGCAAATCAATCGACGCGGTGATGGTGGCAACACCCGACCATTCGCATGCCGGGGTTACTGCCCATGCCATGACTTTGGGCAAACATGCCTATACCCAGAAACCACTCACGCACTCGGTTTACGAGTCACGACTTCTCACCAAACTGGCAAAAAAATATCGGGTTGCCACCCAGATGGGAAACCAGGGCAATTCGTTCGAATGGTGCCGCCAAATTGCTGAATGGGTTGAATCTGGAATTATTGGCGATGTATTTGAAGTTCATTGCTGGACCGACCGCCCAATTTGGCCACAAGGCTTGGCCGAACCCAAAGGCGGGATGAAAGTACCGAAGGATTTGGATTGGGATTTGTTTGTCGGAACGGCCAAACAACGCCCTTACGACCCGGCTTATACCCCATGGAACTGGAGAGGCTTCTGGGATTTTGGAACCGGGGCCCTGGGCGATATGGCTTGTCACATTATGGATCCGCTGTATTGGGCATTGGATTTAAAATACCCAACCAGCGTGATGGCTAGCTCCACCCTGTCGAACCTCTATTCACCCCCACAGGCTCAGGCTGTTACTTATACTTTCCCGGCACGGAAGCCAAAAGGGAATGTTAAGATGCCCGAAGTAAAAGTTCATTGGTACGATGGTGGTTTGTTGCCCGATCGTCCGGAAGAGCTCAACGATGGCGAAATGATGGGTGACGAAAATGGTGGGATCATTTTCGTTGGGACAAAAGGTAAAATCATGACCGGCTGCTACGGCATGAACCCGACCTTATTGCCTAAATCGGCGATGGCGAATTTTAAACAACCTGAACCTCATATTTCACGCGTTAAAGGTGGCAACGGCGATATCTGGGCTACCAATGCACACGAACAGGATTGGATCAGGGCTTGTAAAGAATCAGCCGATAACCGGAAAGAATCCTCTTCGAACTTCCAGTTCTCAGGTCCATTTAACGAAATGGTGGTCATGGGAGTTCTGGCCGTAAGGTTATCAGGGCTTCAGGGCTTACACCGCGAACTGAAATGGGATGGTGAGAAAATGGAATTTACCAACATTTCGCCAAACGATAAAATCAAAATTGTGACGGCCGATAACTATTCAGTTGTTGACGGAGACCCCCGTTTTGACCGGAGATTTGCCGAATTTAACGCTAAAGAGATGGCCAACGAATGGATCAAACATACTTATCGCGAGGGTTGGTCGTTGCCTGCGATGCCTCAGGACTAAGATGAGTTTTTAAACATTAAGCTAAACAGTCAAAAACATGAAAAATCTTGTTAGAAATTCTTCCATACTTATTCTGACTTTACTACTGTCGGCAACTACCTTTGCCGAACCCAATAAGGCAGAAAAAGCCGGGTGGAAGCTGGGTGTACAGGCTTACACATTCCATAAATTCAGTTTACAGGAAGCCATCGACAAAGCCCATGAACTGGGCTTGAAATATATCGAAGTATATTACGACCAGCCCTTGGGCAAAGGGATGGAAGGAACAATGGATTTCCGCATGAACAAAGCATCACAAGCCAAAGTGCTGGCTTATGCCAAGTCGAAAGATGTTAAAATTGTAGCGAGTGGCGTAATTATCTGCAAAGATGAAGCGGAATGGAAACAGCTTTTCGAATTTGCTTCGGCCATGGGCATTGAAACCATTACCTGTGAACCCGAATACAAACACCTGAAATACATCGACAAACTGGCCAACCAATATAAAATTGATGTCGCCATCCATAACCATCCGAAACCTTCACCCTATTGGAATCCGGATTTGTTTCTGAATGCCGTAAAAGGGTTGAGCAACCGGATTGGTGGCTGTGCTGACGTGGGTCATTGGAAACGTATGGGAATTGATCCGGTTGAAGCGCTCAAAAAGTACGAAGGCCGGCTGAAAACCTTGCATTTTAAGGATATAAAAGAAAAAGAAGCCGGAGAAGAAGAACAACACGATGTAATCTGGGGAACCGGCGTTTGCAACGTTGATGGTATGCTTACAGAATTGAAACGCCAGAATTTCAAAGGATTATTCTCGATTGAATACGAATACAACTGGGACAATTCGGTACCCGACATCAAAAAGTGTATCCTGAATTTCAATAAGGTAGTTGACAAGCTATACTAAATTTTGAAACCAAAATGTTTCGTGGTGGAAATTCCATTGCCGTCGCATGAATGTGACAGCAAAGGATACCACATTCATTATATAAATTACTTATTTACAATCACTTAATCCACCATTCGCCCTTAGACAACTGAAAGAGTAGCGAGGAAGAAAACCGTCCGCGCGACAACATATTTCAAAACAAGAACTCATTTCGGACGAACAGTACAGTCGTTCTAAAAACTAGTTACATGAGAATGAGAGGAATAATCAACATAGAAACAAAAATTTGTTACCTTATTCGAATACTAAACGACAGTAAATAATTGATTCCCATGAACAAATTTCTAAACGAGATAGAAGAACAGCCTGAAGCGTTAAACCAGACTTTAAACTATTTTGCTGAAGGTAAGGGAAATGAAAGCCTGTATCAGGTTGTTGCCCTTTGGCAATCGGGCGAATACGATAAAATCATCTTCACCGGAATGGGTAGTTCCTATTTTATATCCTACGCCGCAACTTGTCTACTCAATCGTAGTCATATCAAATCGTTTGCGATCAATGCAGGCGAATTACTTCATTATCAAACCTTATTGCTCGATCAGTCAACGCTTTTGATTTGTATTTCGCAATCGGGTGAGAGTTTTGAGATTGTAAAGATTCTGGAGAAATTATCATCGGACGTTACCGTTGTCGCTATTTGCAATGAACCTGACAGCACCTTGTTGAAAAAAGCCCATGTATCGCTGCTGAGCAAGGCTGGAAAAGAAGAAATGACTTCAACAAAAACATTTGTTTCCACTTATTTAGTAGCCTATCTGTTATCGCTGGTATTTGCCGGGAAGTTTAATGATACTTCGGTTACCGAAATCGAAACGGCCATTCAGGCGGTATCTGGATTGCTAAATAATCGGGACCAGTGGCTTGATGGCGCTGTCAAAACCATTGCTCCTGCGCCGTTTGTCCAGTTGGTTGGCCGTGGCCCGGTATTCGCCTCGGTACAGCAAAGCGCTTTAATGCTGATGGAAGCAACCCGTAATCCGGCTTCAGCTTTATTGGGTGGCGAATTTCGCCATGGTCCGATGGAAATGATCAAACCGGGGTCGCGCGTGGTTATGTTTGCCCCTTCTGGGGTTACATACAGCCAAAGCATGACCGCCACCTGCGATGTGTTGAAGTTCGGTGGAAAAGTACTGTTGATTACCGATCAGGTTCCTGCAATCAAAGACGATAACCTTTTTTCTATTGTAATTCCATGCACAAACGAACCCTTGTTTGCCATCACCAGTGTCATTCCGATGCAACTGATCGTTAATCAATGGTCGATTGAAGAGAAAAACAAGCCAGGCGATTTTACGCGCGGAGCGAAAGTTACCTCCATCGAATAGAAATGAAAAACGAACGCATTGCCATTGGTGTTGATATAGGCGGGACGAATATCCGTGCAGGGGCTGTTGCTCCCGACGGAGGTATAATCGGAGAACCGTTTTCGGTTGCTACCGGAGCCACAGATCCGAAAGAACTTATTGTTACTCGAATCATCGAATCGATAAACGCTCTTGTCGAGCGCAATAACTTGGGAAAATTTATAATTCAAGGTATTGGCCTGGGTGTTACTGGCCCTTTGGACGTGAAAAATGGAACGATTCTGCAATGCCCGAACTTGCCAACCATGGATTTCTTTCCGTTGCGCGAGGTCATAGAAAAGGAATTTAACCTTCCGGTTTTCATGAACAACGATGCCAATGCCATGATGCTTGGCGAAAGCTTCTGGGGAGCAGGAAAGGGGTCGGACTGTGTTCTTGGGATCACGTTGGGAACTGGTTTGGGCTGTGCAATTGTGATAGACCGAAAAGTTTGGATGGGAGCTACAGAAACTGCCGGAGAAATCTGGATTTCACCTTATCAGGATGGGATTATTGAAGATGTTGTTTCAGGAAATGGGGTTAGCATCCTTTATGAAAAATCAAGCGGACAAAAACTTACCGCCCATGAAGTTGCGGCTCGGGCTTTCGCAGGAGATCCCCGGGCGGTGGCTGCATGGAACGAATTTGGAAAGGCAGTTGCTTATGCCCTTTCGTGGTCGGTCAACCTGATTGACCCTGATGTGGTGATTATTGGCGGATCGATGGCTAATTCTTTGGAACTGTTTTATCCTGCGATGCTCGAATTTCTATGTCAGAATGTATGTCCGATTCCGGCGCAGAAACTTCGTATTGTGAAGGCTCAACTGGGTGACAATGCCGGTTTTATTGGCGCCGCTGCTTTGGTTTTCTAGTTCACCAGGGCTAAAGCCCAAACGAGGAATAAAATACACCTTTACCGCTGCATTCATGCAACGGTAAAAGATAATACCTCGATAAGTATGTACTCATATTCACTGCAATATCCTTTGCCTTTCGGCTTTAGCCAACGGACACGAGAATACCGAAAAGGCAAGTTTTTACCCCCGAAAAAGCCTTAGATTGATGTTTGTTGGCTTTGTTAACAGTTAATTTATACGACATGAGAGTTTGTGCATTTCTACTATTGTTATTGATCTGTTTCAAGGTCGAAGCCCAGCGGATCAAGCTGACGGATAACTGGCTGATCAAAAATTCGATTGAGGTAAAGTCGCCTGACGAAGAAGTTTCTTCGGTTCAGTATAAACCTGAAGGTTGGTATCCGACTTCGGTACCAACAACGGTGCTGAGTGTATTTGTAAAAAATGGCACCTATCCCGTTCCTCATTTGGCGATGAATAATTTTCAAATCCCTGATGTTTCGGATTCCTTCAATGCCAAACACGACCTTGCCAAATACAGTTATTTGAAAGACAAAGCAAATCCATGGAAAGACCCGTATTGGTTCCGGACCGAAGTTATTTTACCCAAACAATACCAAGGCAAGCAGATATGGCTCACCTTCAACGGAATAAATTATCGTGCCGACGTATGGGTAAATGGCAATTTGGTGGCCGATAGCAAAGAAACAGTTGGAATGTTCCGCCGGTTTAAACTGAATATCACCCCATTTGCAAAGGCTGGAGCAAAAAATTGTATCGCCGTAAAAATCCATCAGGTCGATCATCCCGGCAATCCGGAGCCGGGAACCCAGTTCGAGGTTTTCGGTAATACGCGCGGTCATGCGACCGATATTTTTAAGGATGAAACCCTGAAAATGTCGGGGGGTTGGGATTGTGCCCCGGTTATTCGAGACCGGAATATGGGAATTTACCAGGATATTTTTCTGGAAGCTACCGGCAGTGTCTCTATCGAAAATCCTTATGTGACCACAACTTTGCCTTTGCCCGACACCACCCGCGCCGACATTCGCCTGCAAGCCGAACTTAAAAACACCTCCAACAAACCGATCAAAGGAATGCTGGTTGCCAAAATCGATTTGATCAGCGATCTGGTATTCCCTTCTTACACGAAACATCTGGGAGGTTCCATGTCAACAATTACGGTAAAAAAAGAAGTTGCAATCCAACCGAACGACATTCAAACCGTTGTTCTCGATCCAAACGAATTTTCGGCACTCGCGGTTAAAAATCCATATCTATGGTACCCGAATGGTTATGGCAAGCAATATTTACACCGGCTGAAACTCACGTTTGAAGCCGATGGTAAAACTTCCGACCAGAAGGAAGTTACGTTTGGGATCCGGCAGGTAACTACCGAGCTAAAACGCATTGGTGATGATTACGGACGGGTATTCCGTGTAAACGGGCAACGCATCTTTTGCAAAGGAGGTTGGCTTCAGCCTGATATGATGCTTGATCGAAACCGGAAACGGGTATTTGATGAAGCTCGCCTTTTAGCCGAAGCAAATGTCAATATTGTTGGAAATGAAGATGATCCTGCGCCAACCGACGATGTGATGGAAAGTTTCGACAAATATGGATTGATGTATTGGGAAGTCTTTTTCCAGTGTTGGCGGATGTACCCCGGAAGCGAAACTGCAAGTTATCCGTTGGATCATCAGTTAGCTGCCACCGAAGTTGTTGACATGGTAAAACGCTACCGCAATAATCCGAGCATTGTGGCCTGGTTCACAGCCAACGAGGTGATGGTAACCGAAGATCTTTATACTTCGACCAGAAATGCAGTCAAAACATTAGATCCGTCGCGACCTTTTATCCCAAGTACCAACGTCGATTGGGATGTGGATAAACTGACACCATACATCAAAGACGATTTGCCTACAGGAACCTGCGATGACGGCGCACCCGATTACAATTGGAATCCGCAGCCTTATTATTTCGACAAAGTAGAAGAAGTCCATCTGCAAATGTTTCGGAACGAGTTGGGTGTTCCAGCTATTCCGACTTACAGCAGTTTACTTAAATTTATTCCTTCTGTCAATCCGAAACAATCACAAAACCTGCAGAACCCAATTTATCCATTGGATAGTCTTTGGGCTGAACATGGAGCCTGGGATGGCCCGAATTATTGTTTCAGGGCTTACGACAATGCCATCCGGACGCTTTATGGCAATCCGAAAACGGCCCGACAATACGCAGATAATGCACAGTATGTGAATGCAGATAGTTACCGCGCCATGTTCGAAGCGGCCAACCACCGGATGTGGGACATCACCAGCGGGGTAATGCTCTGGAAACTCAACTCGTGCTGGCCCGATGTGGGTTGGCAATTTTACGACTGGTTCCTGAATCCCAATGCAGCTTATTATTTCTCGAAGAAAGCAATGGAACCGGTACATATTCAGATGAACGCGAACAACCGGAAACTTTCGGTAATCAATGCAAGCCACCGCTCACTGCAAGGGTTTTCGGTTATGGCTGAAATCGTTGATTTTAATATGAACGTCATCTGGAAATATACCGATATCGTTTCGGTGAATGCAGATGGTTATAAGGAATGCGCAGACATCCCCAAACCGATGAACAGCACTCCTATTTATTTCGTCAGGTTAAGTCTGAAGGATAAAGCCGGTAGCCTAATCTCAGAAAACCTGTATTGGCAATGTGCGCAACACGAAGACTTTTCGCCACTAACGGTTTTACCTAAGGTGAATCTGGGAAAAACGGTATCGATCAGCGATCAGGGCAATGAGTTGAAAATAACAGTAACCTTAAAGAATGAAAGGAATTCGCTCTCATTCTTCAACCGTATAAAACTTTGTTCCGGGAAAACAGGGGATGAAGTGCTGCCTGTTTTCTGGAGTGACAATTTTGTAACGTTGTTTCCCGGCGAAACCAAAATAATCACTGCCATTGTGGCAAAAGCAGATTTAACCGGGGCAAATCCGGTTATTGAAATTGAATAAATCAAACTAAAAAATAAATCATGGATAGACGAAAATTTTTACAGGCATCAGGCTTGACATCGGCAGCATTGCTATTTCAGAATCAGTTGTTTGCTTCAGCAATGTCGGGTTTGGGCACAAATTCGGCGATTAAACCAATTGCCGGTTCCTGGTTCGAATTTACGCACGGGTTTGCTCCTGAAGGTAAATACTGGAATCCGGTTTTGCCTCAGTTTACAACAGAACAATGGAAAGCCAAAGTGAAGGAAATCAGCGAAGCAGGGATGGAATACCTGGTGCTAATGGCAGTTGCCAATGACGGGAAAACCTTTTATCCATCGAAGCTGCAGCCACGTTACGATTAT
>Ga0079306_1000623_pt1 | contig 30635 bp, 27 predicted proteins | sample Methanotroph_Enr_FD_79181 | JGI IMG/M metagenome (GOLD analysis project Ga0079306, IMG submission 79181) | Enriched soil microbial communities from Old Woman Creek wetland in Ohio, USA - Methanotroph_Enrichment_5 | ecosystem: Environmental > Terrestrial > Soil > Wetlands | place: USA: Ohio... | reverse complement strand
TATGGGTCCGCCGGGGTCTCCCGGAGCCCGACGCTTGCGTAAGCGCGGAGGGCGAGGGGGAAGGGGCGAGCACGGTGTGCGAGACCCCGTCCCCGCCGGACCCATACCCTTGCCGCCCCGACTTCGCTTCTCGCGGTCTTATATACCTGATCATGTTAATGAGATTAATGTGATATTTGCCACATTTGATAATTAACAATTGACAGGAAACAAATAATTGAATAAAGTATTTCCAGAAAGTGAACCCTAGGGGTAGGGGACAGATACTACAACTGCAAAAGCAACGCGCTACTGAGACAAGATCAGTAGTTCTCCGGCGTTAGTGAAAGATATTTTCACGAAGCCGGCGGGGTTGTCGCACATAAAAATCGAGGGGGAGGGGAAATGAAAAGTACACAAAAACGGGCGCGGACCACAACGGGACGCCGCCGCACGAGCCGCAAAAAGCTCAGCTCCATAGGAATTACCGCAAAATTTCTGCGACAGACGTTCTGCTATCTTAAGGGGGAGCAATTCCTTAAGGCGTCGAACCAGCTTATCTGCGAGGCATTTTAAGGAGGAAAGATTATGCCTTCATCAGGCGTCATAGACGAAAAAGACACCCGCCCGGATGTCGATTCGCGGTCCCTGCCGAAAGGGTACGGGGCCACGATGGCCGCCCTGCTGCCGAGGGACCCCAACTGGATGTTCCTCTACTGGGAAATAACCGCGGGCGCTAAGGCGCGAATCCAGCGCGAGAACGGCCAGGATGTTTTCGAAAAGTCCAAACAGGTAGTACGCGTATACGATTTAAACCCGTCCGAAGGTTCAGGGGGAAAGTACTTCGACATCCCCGTCATGCTGGACGCCGGCAGCTGGTACGTCCAGGTGCAGGACACGGGCGGGTCATATTGCTGCGAACTCGGCCTCGTCCTGCCGTCCGGCAGCTTCGTAGGGATAGTGATGAGCAACCCGATCAAACTGCCGGCCGGAAGGGTCTCGGACGTCACCGACGCGAAGTGGATGGCCGTCTCCGAGGATTTCGACAAACTGCTGCAGCTCTCCGGGGTCGAGTACATCGGCAAGGGCTCGGGTGAAGTCGCCAAGTCGCTGGCCCAGCGCTGGGAGATGCTGCTGGCCGTTTTCTCGCGGGCCGGGTCCTGGGGGGTCAGCTCTATGTCTTCCCGGGCCCAGCATAAGCCGGCCGAAAAGAAGTTCCGGCTGGCCGCGGACTGCGAGCTTATCCTTTACGGCGCCACGGAACCGGACGCTTTCGTGACCGTGGCCGGGCGCAGGGTAAAGCTGAATACGGACGGGACCTTCTCTATGCGCTTCGCCCTGCCGGACGGGAATACGGACCTGCCGGTGAAAGCGATGTCCAAAGATGAAACCGAATCGCGCCAGGTAGTGATAAGCGTGACCAGGATGACCGCCTAGCCGCCGCGCTGTCCGCCGTTGAGGACAGCGTCATGAGGGGAAAGGGGAAGGGATGGGGGGGAATATGCTGCGTGAAAATACCGTTTTTGCCCAGAAGATCATTGATTTTTACACCGAGAAAGGGGTGGAGTGCTCGGTCGTGGACGAACATCTATCGCTGCTGGTGACGCTCTCGGAGGAAGGCAAGAGCCATGAATTCAGATACGGCAACAGGGCTTTCGCCGGGATCCATAATATTAAAAAGTTCTACCTGGTGCTCGAGAAGGAGCTGGCGAAGCTGAAGGCGGCCGCAGCCTCCCCTTCGGAAAAGAGCCATTCGCGGGCCAGATACCGGGACCAGGAGGATGCCGGGGAGGAGGCGCAGGTTAATATCTGAACCGACGCGGAAGCCTGGAAAGTCAAAGGAGGCAGACTATGAGCTTAAGAGATATGGTTCCGTTCAAAGAGAGGCCGGCGGGCACGCTGAGACCGTTCGAATCGATCGGCCGGGCGCTGGAGGACCTCTTCGATCTCGATCTGACCGGCGGCGGAAAAGGGGTAAATACGCCGCAGATAGACATCAGGGAGACAGACAAGACCGTCGAAGTTTCCGTGGCGCTCTCCGGCGTGGAGAAAAAAGATATAAACCTGGACCTGACGGAGAACTCGCTGGCCATCTCCTGCGAACGCCGCGAGGAAAGAGAAGAGAAAGGAACGGGGGGCTACCGCCTTAAAGAGCAGAGCTACGGCCGTTTCTACAGGTCGTTCAGCCTTCCGGCGGCCGTAAAGACCGGCGACGCGAAGGCCGTCTATAAGGACGGGGTGCTGAAGATAACGATGCAGAAACTCAGGACCGACAAGACTCGGCAGATAACCGTGGAGTAGAACAAGGGGGGAACATGAATACCGGAATAGCCACTATAGAGCGGGACATAGAGAAAATGCGGGACAATATAGAGCACACGTTCGACACGTTCCTGAGCGGCAGGAAAACGCCCGCCGAAGCTTATATGAGCGAATGGGCGCCGGACGCGGATGTCACGGAGGATAACGACGGCTATACGCTGCAGGTCGCGCTGCCCGGCGTGCAGAAGGGCGCGGTCGAAACCGAGGTGAAAGAGAACACTCTGGTGATCAGCGGGAAACGGGAGATCAACGAGAACGCCCGGCGGAACTTTATACGGCAGGAAATTCCCTCCGGGCGCTTCTTCCGCGCGTTCAGAATAGGCGTTCCGATCAAACCAGGTTCCGTTAAAGCCACGCTCAGGGACGGGATCCTGGAAATAAGGCTGCCTAAATCAGAAGAGGCCAAGCCGAGCAGGATACCTGTAGAGTAAACGACATTTTCAGCCCCCGCCGCGGGCATCCGGACGGGGGCGAAAAAATGCGGACAGGAGGCGCTATGAGGGAGAAATACCTTTGGCTTGCGATAGCCATCCTTACGGCATTGACGTTGGGACAGGCCTGCTACATCTACGAGCAGAAAGCGTCGGCCATAGAGATCTCCGACCCGCCCCCGGTACAGCCGAAGATAAAGCAGATGGCCTACGCCGACAAGGCCTCGGAAGCGCAGGCGGAAGAACTGGAGAAATGGCGGAAAAAGGTCCGCGAACAGATAAACCAGGGAGGCGCCCTGCTGGAGACGGATTTCGACAGCTACTTCAACGACCGGTTCTTCTCCGGCAGGCCCGACCCCTTCGCGGATATCCAGCGCGTGCACTCACAGATGTCGAGCGAGTTCGGCAACGGCAAAAAGACTTTGTTCGACGGCTACTGGAACAAATGGTTCGAGCAGCGGCTGATGCCGGGGCAATTCAACCTGGATACCGCGACCACCGACAGCGACGTGACGCTGACCCTCCGGGTGCCGGGCCTCAAGACCGCGGACGTAGATATCACGAAAGAGCGGATAAAGATCTTCTTAACCACCAACGCCTCGCCGGAGGGAAAAAGCGGGGAGGCGCTCATCAAGAAGACCCCGCCGCAAAGCTACATAAAGATACTTCCGATCCCGGCCGACGCCGTGCCCGTCACAGGCAAGGCCCGGATCGAAGGGGACCTGATAAAAATAAGGTTCGACAGGAAGAGATAACCCGCGCGGACTACAGGAAGCCGTTGTCTTTGAGGAAGCCCCGGGTTATACCGGGGGCGCGGGCCGCGGCGTACTTGCCGAGGATATCGTATTCGATGTTCAGCAGGCCGCCCGGCTTCAGGTTTCCCAACACCGTAGTTTTCCAGGTATGGGGAATGACGGCCGCCCTGAACGAAGACCGGGTAAGGCCGTAAACGGTAAGGCTTATCCCGTCCAGGGCCACGGAGCCTTTCTCGACCATCACGGCGTCGCCGGGCTTTTCCACCTCGATCACCCGGCTGTTCCCCTCGTCCTTTACGGAGAGGAGCCGCGCCGTGCCGTCCACATGGCCGGTCACGAAATGCCCGCCCAGCCGCGCCCCGACGGAGAGAGCGCGTTCAAGATTGACCTGCGAGCCCGGCTTGAGCAGCGGCAGCGTGGTCCTTGAAACGGTCTCGGGGCTCATGGCGAAAACGGCCCGCCCCGGCTTGAAGCCGGTCACCGTCAGGCAGGCCCCGTTCACGGCCACGCTTTCGCCGTCGGAAAGCCGCCAGGCCGCGGGCACGGAGAGCCCCAGTTCCCTTGGGGAAACGGAGCTCACTTTTCCTATCGCTTCTATTATTCCTGTAAACATCAGAACCTCAGGTCCAGCATAAGATCGGGCCCCGCCCGCCCTATGGAGGAGATCTTCGCCTTTATCCCCAGCTCTTCGCGCGCGGCGTTGAGCGCGTCCGGCCAGACCACCGAATTCCGGGACTGCGTGCCGCCGATGATGAGCGGGGAGACGAAGCAGACGAACCTGTCGGCCAGCCCCTCGCTGATGAACGAGCCCACTACCCGGCCGCCGCCCTCCACCAGGATATGGCTTATCCCCAGCCCGCCCAGCGCCTTGAGGAGCGCGGGCAGGGAAACCCGGCCGTTCGCCGACGGCAGCACCAGGATCTTCGCGTCTTTGGAAAGTTTCTTCATGGCCGTCACCGAGGCCCGCCGGGTAGTCGCCACGAGAACGCGCTCGTTATTGAAGAGTTTCGCCCGGCGCGGTATCCGAAAAGTAGAGTCCAGCGCTATGACCCACGGCTGGCGCTTGACCCTGACGCCTCGCACGTCGAGCCGGGGGTCGTCCGCCAGCACGGTGCCTATCCCGGCCAGCACGGCGTCGGCCTCGGCCCTGAGCTTATGCCCCTCAAGCCTGGCCCGCGGCGACGAGATCCAGCGGGACCGCCCCTGAGCGTCGGCTATCCTGCCGTCCAGACTCTGCGCTATCTTCAAAGTAACGTAGGGCAGGCCGGTGCGCATGAACTTGTTGAAAGCCGGGTTGAGCGCCTCGCATTCTTTTTTCAGCACTCCGGCCTTAACTTTCAGCCCGGCGCGCCGCAGCAGAAGCGCGGCTTTTCCGCCGTTGGCGGGGTTGGGATCGGAAGCGCCGATAAAAACGGACGCTATGCCCGCCTTCAGAACGGCCTCGGTGCACGGCGGGGTCTTGCCGTAAGTGGAACAGGGCTCCAGCGTGACGTAAAGAGAGGCGCCGCGCGCGCCGCCCCGGCAGGCCCGGAGCGCGTTTATTTCGGCATGGGGCCCGCCGAAGGCAAGGTGCGCGCCTTCGCCGATTATCTTCCCGGCCCTTACTATCACGGCCCCGACCATGGGGTTGGGGTGCGCGCCGTAGCGCCCCTTCCGCGCCAGCTCTATGGCGCGGGACATGAAGCTTTCATCCCTGTTAAGTCCGGACATACGAGAACGCCCCGCCGCTTACTTGAGTTCTTTGAACAGGTTCGCCATCTCTATCGCGGTGACGGCGGCTTCGGCGCCCTTGTTGCCGTGCTTGACGCCGGCGCGCTCTATAGCCTGCTCCAGGGTGTCGGCGGTAATGACGCCGAAAGCCACGGGGACTTTATGCTTCATCGAGACCAGCGCGATGCCCTTGGCCGTCTCCTGCGCGACGAAGTCGAAGTGGGGGGTTTCGCCTTTTATGACGGCGCCCAGGCAGATTATGGCGTTGTAGCCGCCGGTGGCGAGTTTCTCGCAGACCAGCGGGAGCTCGTAAGCGCCCGGGGTCCTGACCACCGTTATGTCGCCGTCGGAAGTCCCGTGGCGCTTGAGCGAGTCCACGGCGCCGTCCAGCAGCCGGCTGGTGATGAAGTCGTTGAACCGCGAGACCACTATGGCGAATTTAAGTTTTCCGGCCGTGAGGCCGCCTTCTATAACTTTCATGTTGTTCTCCTATTTACCGCGGACCGCGCCGATAAGATGTCCCATCTTCATTTCTTTGGTTTTCAAATACCTGGCGTTGTGCTTGTTGGGATGAATGATCAGCGGCACCCGCTCTTTTATCTCGAGGCAGTATCCGCCCAGACCAGCCAGCTTGCGGGGATTATTGGTGATAAGCCGCAGCCGCCGCAGGCCGAGGTCGCAAAGTATCTGCGCCCCTATGCCGTAATCGCGCAGGTCAGCCGCGAACCCCAGCGCCTCGTTGGCGGTGACGGTATCATAGCCCTTGTCCTGCAGGCTGTAGGCCTTGATCTTGTTGGCCAGGCCTATGCCCCGGCCCTCCTGGCGCATATAAAGGATGACGCCGGCGCCTTCCTCGGCTATCATCTTCATCGCGGCGCGCAGCTGCGGGCCGCAGTCGCAGCGCCGCGAGCCGAAAACGTCTCCGGTCAGGCATTCCGAATGCACGCGGACCAGGGCGGGGTCCCTCACTTTCCCCAGCGTAAGGGCCAGATGCTCGAGTCCGGTCAGGCGTTCTTTGTAGACGGCGATATCGAAGGTCCCGAACTCCGTGGGGAGCGTGGAGGAAGCGGCTTTCTCGACGAGGCTCTCGTTGCGGCGGCGGTAGGCGATCAGGTCGGCGATCGTGCCCAGCTTCAGGCCGTGGCGGGCGGCGAAAGAGGCCAGGGCGGGCAGGCGCGCCATCGTGCCGTCGGGATTCATTATTTCGCAGATGACGCCGGCGCCGGTAAGACCGGCCAGCTTCACCAGGTCGGTGCAGGCCTCCGTGTGGCCCGCGCGGGCGAGAACGCCGCCGGGACGGGCTTTGAGGGGGAAGATATGGCCAGGGCGGGTAAGGTCGGAGGGCGAAGAGGAAGGGTCGGAAAGGACCTTGAGGGTGCGGGCCCTGTCGGCCGCGGAGATGCCCGTGCTTACCCCCTTAGAGGCATCCACCGAGATCAGCCAGTTGGTCTTATACGGGTCCGTATTCTCCCTCTCCATCTGGAAGAGGTTGAGGGCGCGGGCCCGGTCGTCTTCCAGCGGGGCGCAGATCAGGCCGCGGCCGTACTTGGCCATGAAATTAATTTTAGCCGCGGTGGCGAACTTGCCGGCCATCACCAGGTCGCCCTCGTTCTCGCGAGCTTCGTCGTCGGTGAGCACCACCATGCGCCCGGCCCTGATATCCCTGACCAATTCCTCTACGGGGGAGAATTTGATGTTTTTTTTCATAAAAAAAGCCCTGAAGTCCGGCTTCAGGGCGTATAGAGAGAAGGATCGATGATCCGGTAAGCGGCAATTAGCGCTCTAATTACCTGTTACTGATCACAAATTACTTCTTTTCTAAGTTCTTCTTTCATCCGGACTTTACCGTCGGCCCCGGAATCTAACCGGGTCTGCCATCGCTGGCTTGCGGGCTTCCCTTTCAGGTTACCGCCGGTGGGGAATCGCGCCCCGCCCTGAAGAACTATATTTTAATTATACAACAAATTACTCCAGCGTTGAACAGATGGCGTAAGCCGTCAGGTTCGTCGGCACGGCCGCTGTAACGCAGGTCCACGCGGTATCGCTGGACGGATAGGAAGCTATGAACGTCGCGGAACCGGCCGCGTCGATGCAGCCGCCCCCGATGATCAGTTTCCCGGCCGTGCAGCTTGCGACGCAGGTGCCGGTGGTTCCGCAAGCATTCGATATCCGCTCGCGCGAAGCTTTGAAACCCGCGGCCTTGACCTTTCCGGCCACATCCAGCCTTTCGGCCGGGGCGGCCACGCCTATCCCGACTTTCCCGTCGTTCTTCACCACCAGGGTGGAGCCTATGACCTCTAAAGCGCTCTGAGCGGCGTCCGTCAGGTTAGTACCGGCGATGGTCATCGAGGACCTGAACGCGCCAAGGCCGTTCACGTCCAGCTTGGCCTGCGGGGAGCCCGTGCCAATGCCGGTATAGCCGCTCTGGGTGCTGACATAAAGCGCCGCCGAGGCGCGGTCCGGCCCGACGAGGAAGCTGGAAGCCACGTGCATCCTTTCCTTAGGCGCCCCGGTACTTATGCCCACCGACCCGGTGGCGGGGGAGACGAATAAAGCCGCGGTCGAGCCGGACGCCCCGACCAGCATATTAGTGGCCACATGGAACTTTTCCGCCGGGTTGTTGGTGCCTATGCCGAATTTCCAGAGGTTGAAGTCTACGCCGTCGGCGGGACCGGTGATCCTGAAAACCTCGACGCCGTTGCTGATAGCGGAGGCTCCGCCTCTGTAGATCAGGTCGTTGGAGCTGGCCGCGAAGCCCAGAACGCCTTTATTCTGATAGCTGCTCTGGTTTTCGCCCCATACGATATAAGTGGGCCCGCCGGTCGGACGCAAGGAGAGGTAGGCCTCCTGGTCGCCGTAGCTCTCGGCGCCTATCCTTATGGATTTCATCACCTGTAAGGTATTGCTGGGCTCGTTCAGCGGTTCCGCCCAGGCGTTGGCAAGGCCTATGCCGACGCGGCCCCAGGTCGTGACCACGAAATCATAAGTATTGTTGGGGACATCGGTGAGGTTCGTATGAGTGCCGACGGCCAGGCTGTATTTCGCGCCGGGCTTTTCTCCCACCTGCAGGACGGCGTCCGGAGAAGCGCTTATCCCGACGCCCGTGTTCCCGTTCAGGCGGATGTCGGTGCCGGTCACGGTCACCACCCCGCTCTGGTCACCGTAATACCCGCCTTGCGCGGTGACGGAGGAAGCGGCGTGTATCCCGCCGTTCACGGTGAGCGCGTGGGTCTGGACGGCGGTATTTATCGAGACCCTGCCGGTAGAGGTGCTGATATAAAGTATGGCGTTAGCGGCCGAAGTGCTGACCAGCATATTGGTCATAACGTGGAATTTCTCGCGCGTCTGGTTGGGTCCCGTCGTTCCTATCCCGAACTGCCAGGAGGCGGGATCTACGCTAAGCGACGGCAGGCCGATGCGGAAAACCTCCTGGCCGCCCGTACCGGGGTCAGAACCCATAGCCCTGTAGATAAGGTCCGCGTAACCATACTGGTAGCCCAAAGCGCCTTTATTGCCGAAGGCGGAATTCGGATCGCTCCAGCGTATAAAAGTGTCGCCGTCGGTAGCCCTGATGTGCAGCTGGGCCCGCGCGCCCACGGGGTCGGCGTTCGAGATCAGGATCTCCTTGTTCACCTCGAGCGGCGCGGTCGGGTACAGGACCTGCACGCCCACGTTCCAGGTGGTCACTGCCATTACGTAACTGGCGCCCGGGTCGGTCATGACGGTATCGGCCCTGTTCACGGTCAGCGCATACTCCTGCGTGCTGTCGGCGAGCACGGTGATGCTTGAATTTAAAACGCGCAGGTGGCCGGTCATATTGTCCCCGGTCTTGCGGACGCGGTTGTTGTCCGTGCCCGTGACATTCGTAAGCTGGGAACCGTCGCCGATGAAGCCGCCGGGCGCGTTCACAACGCCCAGGTTCACCCTGATGCCGCTCGCCGTGGTGATGCTGTAGGTATTGGCGTCGTCGGGGCCGTTATAGCCCCAGAAAGTGGCGCTTGAGGCCCTGACGGTCTGGACGCTGGCCAGCCCGGTGCCGCTCAGCGTGGTCGTGTACAGCCCCGCCTGCGCCGTTATGCTCGAGGTGGCGATCACGCCGCCGTTCACGGTCAGGCGCGCGAGGTAGGAGCCGCCGCCCAGGGCGGTATTGCCGTTCAGCACCGAGAAAGTCGTACCGGACACTGAAAAAGCGCTGTTTGTCACGGCGAGGGTGGAAACGGTGAGCAGGCTGGCGACATTGAGAGGCCCGGTCATGGTATCGCCGGTCTTCATAACCTTCGTAGTGTCGGTGCTGCTCACGTTATAGAGGCCGCTGCCGTCGCCGTAATACGTAGACCCCGCGGCGAGATAAATATGGGAGCTGATAAAGACCCCGCCCTTGAAAGCGGGGGGCGCGGCGGAGATCTCGACATTATCTTTCAGCTTAAGTTTGGGAGAACTCACGCCCAGCGCCGACGTCACCGTAAGGCTGGAGCCGGCAAGGGTCAGCTGGCCCGTCATCGTGTCTCCCGCTTTCAGCACCAGGCCCGAAAGCGTGGAACCGTCGCCGTAATAAGACAAGCCGTGAACTTCGCCGAGGCCGTTCACCCGGAAGAGCTTGCTCTGGTCGGCGCCGGTGCCCGTGGAAACCAGCAGCAGGTCCCCGGTCTCTCCCGCCCCGGAGGAAATATGCAGGCGCGCCTGGGGTGCGGTCAGGCCGCCCCCGATGTTCACGTTCCCGGGATTGATAGAAAACAAATTATCGCCGAGGATGTCCCACATGGTAAGGGCGGCCGCTTTGACCTGCACCGAGCCGTCGGGGAATTTAAAACCGCAGGTATAGTTGGCGGGATCGGCGCAGCCGGGCCAGACCCCGGTGCTTTCCACGACGCCGGCCACCGCCAGTTTCTGCCCGGGGGAAATGCTGCCCACCGAAATACCGCCCTGGACGAACAGGTTGCTGGAGATGGTAACCGCGCCGAACTGCGTGTTCGGCAGGGCGCCGATAACATCCGCGAGGAAAACAGGCGTGGCCGCGGAGGCCGTCGAGGCGTACAGGGAATTGAAAGCGAACGGGGAAGCCTGGAGCTTTACGCGCGGAGTCATCGCTTCATAGGTCCCGCCGCAGCCGCCGCCGGTGCCTACCTGGATCTCCAGCCACAACCCGCTGTAATCGGTAAAGAGGGAGACCGGAAGGCCGCCGGGAGTAACGGAGCCTATCTCGACGTCGTAGCGCCCCTTGCTCATCCGGAGATTGCACCGGGTCTCCTGAAAGCGGGCCGTGCCTCCGGCAGGGGTATCGTAGATCACGAATTTTATATTCTGCGGGGTTTCAACGGGCAGGTTGGTGATCTTGCTGAGAAGGAAGCCCTGGTAATTTATGCTCTGCGTGATGGCTGCGAAAGCGGGGGAGGGGGAAAGGGCCGGGAAACAGAAGGCTGCGAGGGCGGCAAAGCCGAAAAAGCGCCTCATGATGAATTTCAAAAAGATGTTCTTGCTTGTTTGCATATTCTCCTCCGCCTGCCGCATACTCCGGAGCTTCGCTTATCTTATCACGGCCACGGTCCCGTTATAAACCGTGCCGTCCGCCTCTATCTGGTAGATATAAACTCCGCCGGGCACCGCCTGGCCGCCGGCCTTGGCGTCCCAGAGCAGTGAGTTCCCCGCCGGCCCGGGCGTCATCGTTCCCACCAGGGCCCCGCGCAGATCGTAAATTTTCCCCTTCACGTTCTTCTGCTGCGGGTTATCGAAAACAAAGACCATCGTATCATTTTTGTTATCGCCGTTTGGAGTTATAAGGCGGTTGGTAAGCCCCGCTTTATCGGCGGCGAAGCTGCCGCCGCGCTCGGTAGTCCGCAGCTGGTAGCGGCCAAGGAGCCTGGTCTCCAGTTTTACGCTGTGCTCGCCCGCGTTGACGTCGCCGTACATCTGCATCCAGCGCGAACCGTTGTAGAAATACATGCTGAGCGATTTCTCGTCGGTGGCTCCGGAGGGGACTATGGCCGCGCCCGACTTGGCGTAGTAGAGCTTCAGCGTGCCGTTCTTCGAAAGCCTGAAATCGGCGGCCGGCTCGAGCCCGCCGCGGTAAGCGGAGAACTCCACGGATTTTACGATCCTGCCCGCCAGGTCCGCCTCATGCGTGGAGATCTCTATGCTGTAAGAGTCCATCGGGTCCGCGGAAGCGGAAAAGAAATCCCCGGTGCCGTCCGCCGGAACCTCGAGGATGCTCTGGTTGTCCGGGGCGAGGAAGTAAAGCCCGCCGCTCCGGCTGGCGCGCGCGTAGGACGGGATGGAGACGCCGGCCTGGTTGACGGCCCGTATGTGGAAATAGTCCCCGGCGTCGGGCGTCATGGGCTGCGTCCAAGTCAAAGTGTCGGAGGAGGTTTCGCCTATATAGGCCCACTCCGCGTTGGCGGGGGCGGTAGCCTGGTAGAGCTCGTATTTCTTGATCTCGTAGGGGAAGGCCGGGCTGAAGCGGTTGTTGAAAGGAATGCGGTTCTGGAAGCCGGCGGGAGCCCCCCAGGTCATGGTCACGGAATCCCCGGTCCGCGTAAGCTGGAAATTCATCGGGGCCAGCGGCACGAGCGCGAACGCGGCGGCCGGGTTGGAAAGTTCGGACCACAGCTTATGGCTGTTGAGGGTCTCGAGCGCGAAGTAGTAGGTAGTGCCCGGGTTAAAGCCGTCCACGAGCTTGTTTTCCACCGAACCGGCCGTTACCGGGGTCCAGGTCTGCGCGTATACCGGCGCGGTCGAGAAGCCCGCCTCGGTGCTGAGATACCCGGAAGTGGTATAGCGAAGGACATAACTCTCGGCCGGCTCGCCCTGGCGGCCGCTGTCGGCGGAAGGCGCGGTCCAGGTTATTCGAATGCTATAGCTGGAAACCGTGACGAGTTCCAGGTCCGAGACCGTGGCCGGCACGGGGGAAAAAGACAGTTTTCCGCTGCGCTGCGAGAAGTTCCCCGCCGTCTGCGTGGAGGAGGCCAGCTCCTGCAGGTTCGCGTTCTGCTCGAAGTTGGGGGAAACCAGGTAGGCCGAACCGTACCCGCAGATCCCGTTCGTGTCGATGAAGCGGTCCGAAGCCATCCGCGACGCGTGAAGCCCCGGCGCGGCCCAGTAAAAGGCCGCCAGGAAAAAGTAGGCTCCGGCTTTCAGTTTTGCAGTCACGATTAAATTATATAAGGTCGGTGCGACCAAAATATTACAAAGAGATTTCATATGTCCGCCGTAAAATCCACAACTACGCAACAAAACAGTCACAATTGAAAAGTAGAATTGTTCTAGATATGAAGGTTAAAGGACTCACTCTAAGACTGATCGCGGCCCTGGCGTTCTCGCCGGCCGCGGCTTTCTGCTCCGCGTCGGCGCTGGGGCAGTCCATAGCCCTTAACCGGCTGGTAACGCCGAACGGCGACCACAGGAACGACACCTTCATCTTCCGCTGCTTTAATCCGAGGGATTCGGCGGTCGAGGGCAAGATCTTCGACCTGTCGGGCAGGGAAGTGGCCATTATGCGCCTTAAGCACCGCTCCAACGGAGTTAACTCGTCGATAGCTATCGATAACAATTCGGGCATTTATTATGACCTGGAGTGGAACCCGAACTCCGGCGGTCGGCACCAGGGCGGAACTTATATCTACCAGGTCCGGCTGGAAACGAAGGTCTTTAAGGGGACCTTTGTAGTTATAAGGTAACGGACGGCTGAACGCCCGGCAAAGATTTATGACTACTTTTGTGAAAGAGAAAAGAACAGCGGCGGCCCTGGCGGCCATTATCGCCGTCGCCCCGCTTTCCGCTTTTGCCGCCTTCGAGGACCTCGGGTTCGGGGCCAGGGGCCCCGGCATGGGCGACGCCGTGACCGCGGTCGCCGACGATGTTTCTACCGTCTACTACAACCCGGCCGGGCTTTCGAACCTGGAGCGTCCGAAGGTGATGGCCTCGCACTCCATCTTCTACACCGGCCTCAGCGACGGCTCGAACCTTGGCCTGAGCGCGGTCGCCCTGTCCGTCCCGATCGCCAGCGGCCGCAACGGCACGCTGGGCCTCGCCTGGCAGCAGTTTTCGCTTTCGGGGGTCTACTTCGAGCAGACCGGCCAGATATCCTGGGGCTACCGGTTCGAGAAGAACACGAAATACGAGAAGTTTTCCGTCGGCGGTACGCTGAAATACCTCAGCCACGGCTTTACCCGCCTGGACGAGACCTACAACGCCGTGGAAGACAGCATGATGCAGAACAACAACACCGACCCGGTGCTGGCCGGCGTGAATTCCAAATCCGCCATAGACGCCGACGTGGGAGCGCTGTACAGGCTTACCCGCCGGTGGACCCTGGGCGCGGCCGTCATGAACGCCATGCAGGCGAACGTCGCTTTCAGCAGTTCGGACAAGGACAAGATCCCGATGAAGACCAGGCTGGGAGCGTCCTACAAGAGCCTCTGGATGGTCCTCGCCGCCGACGCCAGGCTGCAGAAAGCTCCCGACGGAAAAATGGACAAGCAGTTCATCTTCGCCGCCGAAAAGATCTTCCCGAGCGTCGACAGGGGCGACATAGGGGTAAGGGGCTCTCTCGGGGCCGGGGACAGGGAATTCAAACAGGCCACGCTGGGTCTTTCCTATAAGATACAGAAGATACAGTTCGACTACGGCTTTTCGCTGCCCATAGGCACGGTGAAGGAAACTTCCGGCAACCACAAGCTGGCGCTCACCTACCACTTCGGCTCGGCCACGCAATCCGAGCTGGCCGAGACCGAGCTGCTGGACCAGTACAAGCGCCTGCGCGAGGCGCAGAATTACAAGAGTCCCCGCGACACCGCCAGCCTGAACGACCCGCGCCTCGCGGAGGTCAAGGCGGAGGTGGCGAAAGAGAACTATTACGCCGCCAACAAGCTCATAATGGAAAAGGCGAACGAGCTTCTGCCCGATTCCTCGGTGATCAACCTCACCCGCCGCCTCTCGACCGTCGCCGCCTTCTACCCGTCGCTGGCGGTGGAGAACAGGCAGAAGCAGTACTGGGAAGAGCTGCTCTCCGGCGGGGCCCGGAACCTGATAAACGGCAACGATATGCGCGCCATGAAACAGATAGCCTACGCGCAGAGCCTCAACCAGCAGGACTCCTCACTCTCCAACTTCCTGGACCGCGCGGCGGAACTCACCCGCGTGGCGGCCGACAGGGTCCCGGCGGACTTCAGCCGCGGCTGGGCCGAGTACAAGATGACCCAATCCGACGAGTTCTACGTCAAGAAGAAATATAACGAGGCTCTGCGCAAGCTGGAAGAGCTGCTTGAGCTGGAGCCGAACGCCCTGATGGCCCTGAAGAAGAGCGGCTCCTGCAACTATATGCTCGGCAACTACGCCCGCGCCGCCAGCAACTGGGACCAGGCTTTCAGGCTGGAACCGGACCCTCTTGAAAAGGCGAAGCTGGGCAAGATGACCGACGAAGCCCGCGCCAAGCAGGGCAAGGCGGACAGCTGGGCCCCCGGCGGGCCGCAGGCCGGCGGAGCCGTGGAGGAAGAGAAGCCCGTCTCGGCCGCCGCCGCCGACGCGCGCGAGATCGAGAAGCTCTACCAGACCGGCGCCGACTTCTACGCCAAAGGGGAATACGGCAAGGCCGCGGACTCTTTCCGCAAGATACTGACCAAGGACCCCCAGAATACGCAGGCCAAGAAGGCGCTGGAGCGTATAATCCGGCTCTCGCGTTAGGGCTCGTCAAAGAGGAGAGGAATGAGGCTTTTCCACAAGTTGAGCGCGGCGCTGATGGCCGCCGCCCTGGCGGCGGCCCTGCTGCTTTCCGCCATCTTCTTCAGTTTCCAGAACCGCACCGTCCGGCAGGCGCAGGACGCGCGGCTGCAGGCGCTTGAGCAATCCGTCTCGGCCATGCTGGGGGAAGCCGAACTGGCGGGGGACCCGCTGATGGCGGTGGATTATATGACCGGGCTCTGCTCGTCCAGGCCCGATATTGAATCCTGTGATCTGGATATAGGCCGGGGGCTGAAGATGCTCCGGACGAGAAAAGCGGTACTGCCTAACAAAAGAGGCGGCAACCCCGTCTACCGGGAAATGCACGGCAGGAAATTTTCCGCGCGGATATATTTTTCACCGGCAGCCCTGGAAAACGAGAGGGAGGACGCGCTAAAAGGGATCTACCGCAACCTGGCCGCCGCCTTCCTCGCTTCCATGCTGGCCTCCGCCCTGCTCGGCCTGCTGCTGGCCAGGCGCCTGACGCGCCGGCTGCGCCGGCTGGCCGCCGAAGCGGCCGAGGTGGGAGAGGGGAAGTTCGGCGTCAAAACAGACGCCTCCGGCTCCGACGAAGTAGCAGAACTGGCCGGATCGCTGAACGCGATGTCGGACCGCCTGCTGGAGCTGGAGACGATGAAGAAGAATTTCACCGCCGCGGTGACCCATGAACTGCGCTCGCCGCTCGGAGTGATAGAGACGTACGCGGCCATGCTGCTGAAAGAGAAAGAAAGTTTTCGCCCGGAAGACCTGGAAGTTTTCAGCCGGATAAAGGAGAACGCCGGGCGGCTGGCGAACTTCGTGACGGCGATGCTGGACCTGGCGAAGATAGAGCGCGGAAAAATGGAACTGCGCACGGCCAAAGAAGACCCGCTCGCGCTCACCCGCGACGCCGCCGATTTCCTGCGCCCCAAAGCTGCGGAAAAACAGGTAACCCTGTACGTCGAGGCCGCCGGAGGCGGAACCCCGGCTATGCTGGACCGGGAACTTATTACCCACGCCCTCACGAACCTGATCTCGAACGCCGTCAAATTCACACCGGCGGGCGGGAAAGTGACCGTGCGCGCTTCCGTCTCCGGCGGGAAATACCGGGCCGAAGTGGAAGATACCGGCCCCGGGCTGAAGCCCGGCGAAGCGGAAAAACTTTTCGCGCCGTTCACGCAGGGCTCGGCCGCGCCCGGCCACGGCGGCACCGGCCTGGGCCTCGCCCTGGTAAAGTCCATAGCCGAGCTGCACAAAGGAGCCGCCGGCTGCGCTCCCGCCCCCGGCGGCGGCGCCCTCTTCTGGCTGGAGATACCTGCAGGGAATGGAGGATCCGCGGCTTTGCATTAAAACTCACGTCAAAGATGTGAAGTCGGGGTCCTGGCAAGGGTATGGGCTTGGCGGGGACGGGGTCGGGACACACCGTGCCCGCCCCTCCTCCCTCGCCCTCCGCGCTTACGCAAGCGTCGGGCTCCGGGAGGCCCCGCCAAGCCCATACCCTTGCCACCCCTCCGGGCAAAGCCGCAGATTCCTTATAAAATTCGTAATAACTCTGTAACGTGAGTTATATAGAATAATAGTGTAGCCGTATGACAGGAACAGCCCTGGTACGGCGGCCGCACAGCATAACTATGAAATCAATCTCACGTCTCCTGGCCATTTTTATCGTCTGCTTCGCCGTCGGCGCCCGCGCCGCGGAAGAACCCGCTCCCGCCTCTCCCAGCGCCCAGGCCGCGGAGCTTTCCGCCCGCATGCAGCAGGACGTCTCCAAGCTGCTCGAAGAACTGGTCGGCCGCGGCCGCGCCCGCTCCTTCATCTCCGTGGAAGGGGAAATAGTCCTGAAAAGCAAAAGCGAATCCGGCGCCCCCGCCGAAGATACCCTCACCCTCCCCGGCTACGCCTCCGTGAACATCCTGGAGAAAACGGGGGAATATCTCAAGCAGCAGCGCGAAGAAAGCCAGCGCACCAGCGAATTCCGCGTTAAAAAACTATCCGTCTCCCTGGTCTTCGACAAGAGCATCCCCGACACGAGGGCGAACGCCATCAAGCTGATGATCTCTTCCGTGCTGCGCCTCAACGAGGCCCGCGGCGACAGCATCATCTCCGAGAAGTCCGAAATGCTGCCCTGGTGGAAAAGCGCCCTCGAAGCCCCGGAAATACGGCCGGTGCTCGTCGCCTCGGCCTTCGGCGCCCTCGCCCTTGCCGTCCTGCTGATCTTCGGCTATATCCTCGCCTCCAAGCTCCTCAGCGGCTTCGTGGATTACGCCCGCATCAACGCCCCTTCGCCCGCGACCGTCACCGCCGCCGGCATGGCGGGGCCCGGCCCCGGCGGGGAAACCGAAATGAACGAATTCGGCGAGATCATCGACGTGGAATCCCGCGCCGCCGCCGGCGGGGGCATGCTCACGGCCGGGTCGGCCTTCGAATTCGTGGAAAAACTCCCGCCCGCCGAAGCCGCCGATATGCTCGCCGACCTGCCGGACGAGGACGCGGCCATAATCATCGCCAATCTTGCCGACCGCAGCCCGCACATCTCCTCCAAGATACTCCTGGCGCTGCAGCCGGCGAAAAAGCAGGCCGTCTCCGCCCAGCTGCTCGCCCTGAAGCAGGCGGACCCGGAAAAAGTCTACGAGATAGAGAACGACCTGCGCCTGAAGCTTGAAAAAAGCCTGAAGGGGGCCGAGAAACTGGGCCGCCTGCTCTCGCTGGTGAACGAGACCGAACGCAGCGAGATAATGGACAATCTTACCCGCTCTAACCCGAAAGGCTCCGAAGAGCTCCGCCGCAAGATGGTCACCTTCGACGACCTCTGCCGGCTGGACGAGAAGAACCTGCGCCCGCTGGTGATCTCGCTGCCCTACACCGACTGGGCCGCCGCCCTGCCCGGCGCCGGCGAGACCGCCGCCGCCAACGTGACGCGCCTGCTGCCCGAGGACGTCCGCATCATCGTCAAGGACATGATGCTGAACCGCCCCGAAGAGGAAAAGGTAATGGGCGCGCGGGCCAAAATAATCTCGGCCGCCATAGACCTTAATTCCCGCGGCCGGATAGTCATCAAGGAGGCCGCATGAGCGGCGGCTCCGACTCCTTCAATTCCGAACTAGATTATCTCTGGCGCGCCGTCGGCGAAGCCCAGGACGCCTCGGCCCGTTCGGAGACCGAACGCGCCGCCGCCAGGGAAGGCCTCAAGGACACCTCGGCAAAAGCGCTCCGCCTAGAACAACAGCTCGCCGACAGCCTGTCGCGGGAACTCCGGCTTAAAGCCGAGACGGAGAAGCTTAAAGCTTCGATAAATAAAGACGCGGAAACCCTGGCGCTGGCCGCGAGCCGGGCGCGCGAGGCCGCGGAGCTCAAAGCGGCGCTCCTGAAAAAAGAGAACGAGACCGCGCTCTCGGGAGCGGAGCTTGCGGCTCTCCGGGCGGAAACCGGCAGCCTCAGGGAAGCCCTGGCCGCGCGCGACGCGGCGATCTCCTCTTTCAAGGAAAAAATAGCGGGGCTGATGTCCCTGCCGGAACTTGCCCGCGCCCTGAGGGAAGACTCGGAGGTTTCCGGAAAACCCGCGTCCGCTTACGAACATCTGCTCGAGAGCGTCGAGAAGGGGAAGCGCGCCGCCGAGGCCGCCGCAGCCGCCCTGGCCGCCGCCTCCGAGCGGGAAAACTCGTCGAGGAGCTCCCTGGACGCTGCAGAAGACGAGCTTTCCAGGCTGCGGACGGAACTGAGCCGCAAGGGACGGGAACTGGCCGCGCTGGAAGCCGGACTTGCCCAGGCCGCTTCGAAAGAAACTATCACGGCGGGGGAAAAAGCCTCCCTCCAGGGCCGCGCCGCCGCGCTTAACGCCGCGCTCGAGGAAAAGCAGACCGCCCTGAAGACCGCGCTGTCGGACTGCGCCGCGCTTCGCGCCGGGATGGACGCCTCGCGGTTCGAAGCCGAAAAGCTGCGCCGGACCGCGGATGAATACGCTTTGAACGTACAGGAGCAGCGCTCCAATTTTACCGGCGCCGTCGCCCAGGTCTTCGAGCTGCAGAAGCGCGCCGCCGCGCTGAAAAGCGCGCTGGGCCAGGCCCAGGAACAGAACGCGGCCCTTTCGGAGGAGCTGAAGGGGCGCGCGGCGGACATCGAAACCGTCAACGGCCTGCTGCGGGACGCCAAGAACAATTTTGCCGGCGAGAAAGAAAGCTCCCGGCGCGCCGGGATAAAGATCAAGTCGCTGGAAGGGGAAATAGAGAACCTCAAGACCAAGATAGCCGCCGCCGCGGATTATTCCGCGCGCATTCTGAAGGCGGTGGAGGACCGCGACCTGCAGATCACCAAGCTGAGGACGGACCTGCATAAGATCGAGGAACTTGAGATAGAGAACGAGGACTTGCGCCGCAAGAACGTTAAATTCTCCGGCTTCCTGAAAAGGGAGCAGACCGACTTCAACTCGCGCATGATAAGCGCGCTAGAAAAAGCGTCCAAGGACCTGAAGACCTTCAATCTCCGCATCCCGGCCGCCGAGCGCAAAAGCCTCGAACCCGCCATGAAGAACCTGCTGGCTTCCGTCAACCTGCTGAAAGGCTGGCAGGAATACCTGGACCCCGAAACCCCGGAGCTGGAAGACACCGACCTGGCCGGCTTCGTATCGGGCGAGACCGCCAAATGGGAAAGAGCTTTCAAGCAGCGCAAGATCTCCATCTCGGCGGCCGTGCTCAACCCGCGCCTGCGCGCGCGCCTTTCCCCGGAAAGGATGAAAATGCTTTTCTACCAGCTCATCAAGAACGCCTACGAGCGCCTGCAGCAGGGCGGCAGCCTGCGCGTCACGCTTAAGAACGCGGAGGACGGGCGCCATGCCGTGCTTCAATTCGAGGACAGCGGCCCTGGCTTCGCACAGGAAGCGCTGTCGAAGCTTTACGCGCCGTTCAACACCACGGATAAGGGTAAGGCCGGCATAGGGCTGGCGGTGGCCCGCCGCATAGCGGAGAAACACGGCGGGACGCTGGAAGTTTCCAACAAGAAGGAACGCGGCGCCATAGTTGAAGTGCTGCTGCCCCTGTAAGGACAGGCGGCGCCGGAACGCAAGAAAGCCGCAGAAGCCCGATAGGCTTCTGCGGCTTTCTTGCGCCCTGCTTCCGGTCTACAGTTTAAAGATATACCCCAGACCGAAAACGGTCCTTATTTTAGAGCCGAACTTTCCCAGCCGGGAACGCAGCGCCTCAATGCGCTTGTCCACCGCCCGCGGACCGGCCCCCAGGCCCTGCCGCCAGACCTGCTCCAGCAGGATAGTGCGCGCTACCACCCGCCCCTGGTTCTTGAGAAAATAAAGCAGGAGGTCGAATTCCAGCGCCGTAAGCCTGACGCGTCCCTCCCCGACCGAAACGGTCCTGGCTTCCGGGGAGATCTTCAGCGCCCCGAAACTGAACTCGTCCGGCTTGAGGGCGGTCCGCTCGCAGGCCCCGGTCCTGGTCAGCAGGTTCAGCAGCCGGGCGCGGAAAAGGCGCCCGTCCGGGGGGAAGGCGAAGTATTCGTCCGCCCCGTTCTCCAGGGACAGCGCCGCCGCGGCCGGGGAATAAGGGCCGGAGCCGGTCAGCACCAGCAGGAGGCCGGCGGTCTTCCGATCGCCGCGCAGGACGGAAACCAGGTCGCGGCCGCTCATGTCGGGGAGAGAAGAATCTATTACGGCGAGGCCGCCGGGAGGGGCTTTCAGGAAAGCCGCGGCCGAAGGATAAAATTTAAGGCGGAAGCCGGCCAGGGCGCTCTCGAGGAAGGCGCGGACGCGGGGATCGGACGTAAGGCAGGCGGCGGCGGGTTTGCTCATGCGGGGAAAACCGCGGCCTTTATCCGCCGCAGCAGTTCATCGGGGTCGAAAGGTTTCAGCACGTAGCCGGCGGCTCCGAGCTTCAGCCCCTCGGAAACCATGTCGAGTTCGGAGCGCACCGTGAAAAATATTATGGGCGTGCGGGCCAGCGCCTGGACCTTGCGCATGCGGCGCGCGGCCTCGAACCCGCTTATATCCGGGAGGCCCACGTCCAGCAGTATCAGGGAAGGGGGAGCCTTCTCGGCCAGCTGCACGCCTTCGAGGGCGGTCGGGGCCGTGATCACCGCGCAGCCGGCCTTAGCCGCTATCCGGGCGGCTATAGCGAGGTAGTCGGGTTCGTCGTCCACGACCAGGACTTTCGGACGGTTTTTCATCAGGGCTTTTTTGGGACCAGGGCTTCGACTTTCTTTTGCAGGTAGGAGAGCTCCACCGTCTTGCTCATGAATTCGCGGCAGTTCGATTCCTGCTTGAAGAGCTCGCTCATGTTCTTGTCGAAGAACGTGCCCGTGATGACGAGCACGGGGATATTGCGCGTATCGTCGTCGGACTGCAGGCTGCGTATGACCTCGATCCCGCCGATATCGGGCATCATGACGTCGCACAGGATGATGTCCGGGCGGATGGCCTTGGCCTTCAGCAGGCCTTCGCGGCCGTTGTCCGCGATCTCCACCGTGAAGCCCAGGTCGGTGAAGTAGTCGCAGACCATGGTGCGGAACTCCACATTATCGTCGATTATCAGCATCAGGTTCATAGCGAGGCTCCGTACGGCTTATTTTAAGTACTGCTGGTATAATGCAAATCGGTCCCGCTTTCAAGCGGCTGGCGGCGGCGGCGCCGCGTGCGCGGAAGGCGCGGCGGGCCCGGCGGTCGCGGCAGGCGCCGGGGGCTTCGGGGCGGCCAGGGACTTCGAGACCGTAAAGATGAACTTGCTGCCCTTGCCCACCTCGGACTCCACCCAGATCCGTCCCTTGTGCAGTTCCACCGTCATCTGGCACATCGCCAGGCCGAGACCGAAACCCATGCTCTTGTGCTCTTCCATCTGGGAATATTTCTCAAAGATCTCCTTGCGCTTGCTCTCCGGGATGCCCGGGCCGGTATCCGCCACCGAGAAGAAGACGTCGGCCGCGTCTTCCCAGGTGGAAAGGGTTATGCTGCCGCCTCCCGGCGTGAATTTCAGCGCGTTGCCGATGATGTTGGTGATCACGCGCTCCAGGAGTATCGGGTCGGCCGTGAGCCGGATCTTGGCCGGCAGCGGGGTGACGAACAGCTTGATGTTCTTCGGGCCGGCCACGGGCTCGTGGTTCTCTTTGATGCGGGTTATCACCGCCTCGGCGTCCACGTCGTCCAGCTGCAGGCTCATGGTGCCGCGCTCCAGCTTGGTGGTGTTGAGGATGTCGTCGATCATGCCGCGCAGCCGCCGCGACGAGTACAGCATGCTCTGCAGGTACTTGTCGGTGGAGGGGGAAGGGGGGATCTTCTTCATCAGGAGCTCGGTGTAGCCCTGCAGGGTGGAGAGCGGCGCCCTCATGTCGTGCGTGATCATGTGGAAGAAATCTTCCTTGGCCTTCTCTATTTCCTTCTCGCTGGTGATGTCGCGGATGATGAGCACGCGGCCGGGACGCTTGAGCGTGGCCAGCAGGAACTGGTTGGAGATGATGCGGAAGCTCTTAAGCAGCACCGTCGAGGTCTCGGTGGGGACCGGGGCGTCGACTTCGCTGCGCAGGTACTTCTCCTTGAGCGAGAGCATTTCGGTGAGGACCTTGAAGAACGCCTCGTTCTTCACGGAGCGGGGGATGGAAACCTCCGGCGAGATCTTCGGGATGCCCAGCAGCTTCAGGGCCGTATTATTGGAATAAATAAGGGAACCCCGGTCGTCGACCAGGATGACTCCGTCGGAAATGGTGTCTATCAGCGCCTGGGCCTTGCCCTTTTCCTCGACTATCTGGTTCAGCTGGAAGGCGCGGTAGGCCTGCAGCTCCAGCATCAGGCGGTTCAGGACGCCCACCAGCACCCTGATCTCCGGCCACCCCTGCTGCGGGATGACCTGGTCCAGGTGCTGGGTGCGCAGGAAGCCTTTGACGCCGCTGACCATGCTGTTTATCGGGACGATGATCCGGTTCGAGATAAGGAAGACGACCACCATGGTGATGGCGAAAATGGCCACGGCCAGGAGGGAGAACACCAGGATGGATTTGCGCTGCTTGCCGTACAGCTCGTCCTCGGACTGGATCGAGACCGCCGCCCAGTCCAGCTTGTCTATAGCGGCATAGGCGCCGGAATAATCTTCGCCGGAAAAATTGAATTTGGCCAGCGTCCCGGTCCGGCCGCCGGCCTGGAAGGCCTTTTTCATCTCCGCCGGCTTGTAGTCCAGGCCCTTCATATCCTGGCAGGGGAGGGGAACGCCCTGGCCGTCGGAAACGAATACGCGCCCGCTGCGCCCGGCGTGCTGGGCGTTGATCTTCCCCAGCAGCTTGTCCATCGCGAAATGGAAGACCACCACGCGCCCGTCCACCAGCGGATAGGCCAGCGGGAAAAAGGCCTGCCCCTTCACGCAAAGGACCGGGCCGGGGGTGACGATGCCCGACTCGCGCGCCTGGCTGGAAACGCCGACGGCGTAGGAGGCCAGGGATTTCTTCTCCTTGACCTTGTCGCTCTGGAGGAAGAACTGCTCCTTTCCGTCCTTGTCGAGCAGGCTGAGCGACATGATGTCGGAATTTATGCGGGCCGCCTGCTGGATCACCTTGGCCTCGTCCAGTTTCTTGGCCTGCAGCGGGTTCTCGATCTCGTAGAGGAAAGCCAGGCTGCGGTTCGTGGTCAGGAACCACTCGTCGACGTTGACGGCGGAAAGCCCGGAGAGGCCCTTATGCAGCTCGTAGTAGCTGGCCACCGAGGAGTTGTACTGGTAAATGTTCCAGCCCACCGAAAGCAGCAGCGGGAGCACCGCTATGCCCAGAAGGATGAGTAGGAACCGTGTAGTCAGCTTCATATAAAAACCCGGGGCGTCAGATCTCGTGCCTGATGATATTTATTTCTATGCGCCTGTTGCCGGAGCGGCCCTCAGGGGTGTCGTTGGACTTTACGGGCTTGAACTCCCCGTAGCCCACCGCCGAAAGCTTCTCGGGGGCGACGCCCTCTTTCACGAAGAACTGCAGCACCGAAAATGCCCTGGCCGAGGAAAGCTCCCAGTTGGATTTGAAGCGGCTGGAGGGGCCCAGAGGGCGGTTGTCGGTGTGGCCCTCTATCTGTATCGGGTTGGGCAGGTCCATGAAAACCGACGTAAGGCGGTGCAGGTGGGGGAAAGAAGAGGGCTTAAGCACGTCGCTCCCCGGCTCGAAAAGTATCGGGTCGGAAAAGTTTATGCTTATCTTGTTGGCCGAGATCTCCACCTGGGCTATCTGCTGTATGCCGTTCTTCGAGAAAAGAGTGCTTACTACGGACTGGTCCTTGCCGAAGGTCTCTTCGATGGCTTTCTGGCTGAACTGCGTATCAATTTTTTTAGAGCTGTAAAAGGCGAACAGGATCATGAAGAAGATCATGAGATAGCTCATCATGTCGCCGTAGGTGATGGCCCACAGGGCGCCGCGGTTAAGCTCGTTCTCCAGCTCGTCTTCGCGTTCGTAGTAGCGCATAGTTTAGGCTTTGCCCGGGATGCCCTTGGTTACGCCTTCCATGGTCTGGTAGCCGCGCAGGTGCATCTCGATCAAATGGGGGGTCTTGCCGGACATGATGTCGATCACGCCTTCGAGGATAAGCTGGAGCACCAGCGTTTCCTCCATGGCCCGCAGGCGGATCTTGTTGGCCACCGGCACGCAGAACATATTGGAGAAGCCGATGCCGAACAGCGCGGAGGTGATGGCCACGGCCATCGAGCGGCCGATCGCGGCCGGGTCCGAGATATTGCTCAGGGTCTGGATGATGCCGAACAGCGTGCCGATAAGACCGAACATGGGGGACAGCACGCCCATGGTGCGGTACAAATTCGAATCCTCGGACACATCCAGGCGCCGGAGGCGGATCTCCTCCTCCAGGATGGCGCGGGTCTCCCTGGACTCGGCGCTGATCATGGCCACGCTGACCGCGCGCTTCAGGAACCCGCCGGCGAACGCCGGGTCGGTATTGGTAAGGGCCATGATGCCGCCCTGCTTCTGCGCGGTCTCGGCCATGCCCACCAGCGTGCGCACGGCAACGTCCATGGGAGGGGTCTTTGGGGAAGAAAAAATATCGATTAACGCCTTGATGCCGGCCAGAAAGCGCTTGTAGGAGGTGTTGATGATGGTCGACGCCAGGGTACCGCCGAGCACGATAACGATGCCGTGCGCGTTCAGGATATGGCCCGCGACGCCCGAAGAATAGGCGCCCCACGTCACTACGGCCGCGCCCATCACGAAGCCTATTATTGTCATTAAGTCCATAAGTATAGATCTCCCAAAAAAGCCGGCATCCCGTTATATTTATTGTAGCGGAAGCATGTTTCCAAAACTTTACATATATATATTATAAAATTGCGCGGGAGTATTGTTCCGCTCAGGCGTCCTGCCAAGGGGCTTTTGCAGGGCGCATTTGCTTTTTGATACCATTGACTAAAGGATCCCTTACAACGAGGACCCCCCGGGCTTACCCGATTTTGCGGGATAACAGGAGTTTATATGGATTATTTGCTGACCGAACAACAGACGATGATACGCGACCTCGCCAGGAAGATAGCCCAGGAGAAGATAAAGCCCGTGGCGGCGCATTACGATGAAACCGAGGAGTTCGCCTGGCCGATAATGAAGATCCTGGCCGACAGCGACCTTTTCGGCGTCTACCTGCCCGAACAGTACGGCGGTCTGGGCGGCGGCATCATGGACATGTGCCTGGTTACCGAGGAACTCTCCCGCGCCTGCGGCGGCATAGCCCTGGGCTACGCCGGCACCGGCCTGGGCACTTTGCCCATACTCCTGCACGGGTCCGAGGAGCAGAAGAAAAAATACCTCCCCGACATCGCCAAGGGCAAGCGCCTCGCGGCCTTCTGCCTGACCGAGGCCGAAGCGGGCTCCGACGCGGGCTCCATAAAGACCACCGCCCGCAAAGAAGGCGACAAATATATCCTGAACGGAACCAAGCAGTGGATCACCAACGCCGGCGAGGCGGAGATCTACACGGTCATCGCCATTACCGATAAAACAAAAGGCATTAGAGGAGCCAGCGCTTTCATAGTGGAAAAAGGCACGAAAGGCATGGAGTTCGGCAAGAAAGAAAAGAAAATGGGTATCCGCGCCTCCGCCACGCGCGAAGTCATCTTCACCGACTGCGAGATCCCCGCAGCCAACCTCATCTCGAAAGAAGGCATGGGCTTCATCGTAGCCCTCAAAACCCTGGACACCTCCCGCCCCGGCGTGGCGTCCCAGGCCGTGGGCATAGCCCAGGGCGCGCTCGACTGCGCCCTGGAGTATTCCAGGACCCGCGTGCAGTTCGGGCAGCCCATCTCCAGCTTCCAGGCCATACAGCACATGCTCGCCGACATGGGCACCCAGCTCGAAGCCGCGCGCGCCCTCACCTACGCCACCGCCCGCATGTCCGACTCCGGCGCCAAAGCCATGTCCAAAGATTCCGCCATGTCCAAGCTTTTCGCCAGCGAAATGGCCATGAAAGTAACGACTGACGCGGTCCAGATCCTCGGCGGCTACGGCTATATGCGCGACTACCCGGTGGAAAAATATATGCGCGACGCCAAGATCACCCAGATCTACGAAGGCACCAGCCAGATCCAGCGCAACGTGATAGCAGCCAACATGATAAAGGAGACTTTAAAAAAGTAACACCAGCGGCCCCAGGCAGGCAAAATAACAGGAGCGGGTGGCGAGGGTATGGGTTCGGAAGGCCCTCCCGGAGCCCGACGCTTGCGTAAGCGCGGAGGGCGAGGGGGGAGGGGCGCGCACGGTGTGCGCGACCTCGTGCCTGACGGGCCCATACCCTCGACAGGACCCGCGAACCAGCAAGCCTGCCGCAAAACATAAACTATCTCATGAATATAATCGTCTGCATCAAACAAGTACCTAACACCACCGACGTCAGGATAGACCCCGTCACCAACACCCTTATCCGAGACGGCGTAGAAAGCGTCATCAACCCCTTCGACACCTACGCCATCGAGGAAGCCGTGCGCCTGAAAGAGCGCCTCGGCGGCAAGGTCACCGTCCTCACCATGGGCCCGCCCCAGGCCGAGAACGCGCTGCGCGAAGCCATCTCGCTCGGCTGCGACGAAGGCATCCTCGTCAGCGACCGCAAGTTCGCCGGCTCCGACACCTGGGCCACCAGCTATACCCTCTCCGCCGCGATAAGGAAAATAGGAGACTTCGACGTCATTCTCTGCGGCAAGCAGGCCTCCGACGGCGACACCGCCCAGGTGGGCCCCGGCATCTCCGCCCACCTCGACATCCCCCAGGTCACCTACGTAAAGAAAATAGCTGAGATAACCGAGAAGGCCGCCAAAGTCGAGCGCATGACCGAGGAAGGCTACGACGTGGTGGAAACCCCGCTCCCCTGCCTCTTCACCGTGGTAAAAGAGATCAACACCCCGCGCATGCCGTCCCTCAAAGGCCTGATGCGCGCCAAAGCCGCCAAGCCGCTCAAGTGGACCGCCGACGACCTGGAAGCAGCCCCCTCGGCGCTCGGCCTCGACGGCTCCCCGACGCGCGTCGTCAAGATATTCACGCCGGAACAGAGAAAAGGCGGAGAGATGCTCAAAGGCGGCGCGGCGGAGATCTCAAAAGAGCTGGCGGAACTGCTCAAGGACATGGTGATATAACATGGCCTCAATTACCATCTCGATCGATACCTGCACCGGCTGCACCCTCTGCGTGAGCACCTGCCCTTTCGGCGCCATTCACATGGCTAACGACAAAGCCGTTATAGACATGGCCAAGTGCACCCTCTGCGGCGCCTGCGCCGCCGTGTGCCCCGTAAAGGCCATAGAGCTGAAACAGGATGCCGCGGCCGCCAAGGACCTCTCGGCCTACAAGGACGTCTGGGTTTTCTGCGAGCAGAAAAAAGGCGTCATCCAGTCCATCTCTTTCGAGCTTCTCGGCGAGGGCCGCAAGCTCGCGGACAAGCTCGGAGTGAAACTCTGCGCCGTGCTTCTCGGCAGCGGCATGGAAGACGCCGCGGAGAAGCTGGGCGAGCGCGGAGCCGACAAGGTCTACCTCGTCGACCATCCCGCGCTCAAGTCCTACCAGGACGACCCCTACACCGAAGTGCTCGTGAAGCTGGTGGAGGAATATAAACCCGAAGTGATACTTTGCGGCGCCACCACGATCGGCCGGAGCCTGGTTTCGCGGGTAGCCATAAAGATGGACGCCGGGCTTACCGCCGACTGCACCCAGCTCGACATCGACACCGAAAAACGCCTTCTGCTTCAGACCCGCCCGGCTTTCGGCGGGAATATCATGGCTACTATCATTACACCCAACCACAGGCCTCAGATGGCCACGGTGCGCCACAAGGTGATGAAGGAAGCCGGAGTACAGGCCGGCCGCCTTGCCGAGATAATCAGCAAGGTATATCCCGAAGAGATCTTCGCCTCGCGCACGAGGCTGCTGGATATCGTGGAGGAGATCGGCGAGACGGTGAATCTGTCGGAAGCCGATATTATCGTGGCAGGGGGGCGCGGGATGGGGGGGAAGGAAGGCTTCGCGCTGGTCGGGGAGCTGGCCAAGGTCCTCAACGGCGCTGTGGGGGCTTCGAGGAGCGCGGTGGACGCGGACTGGATCCCTTACTCGCACCAGGTGGGGCAGACGGGGAAGACGGTGTGCCCGAAGCTTTATATCGCCTGCGGTATCTCGGGGCAGATCCAGCACCTGATAGGGATGCAATCCTCGAAGGTGATCGTGGCGATCAACAAGGACCCGGACGCGCCTATCTTCAAGATCGCCACCTACGGCATAGTGGGCGACGTGAACGAGATACTCCCGGCGCTGACGAAAGAATTCAAGAAAGTACTTAACAAATAAGGAAATTGCGTCTTTGAAGAGACTCACGTCAAGGATGTGTAGTCGGGGTCCTGGCAAGGGTATGGGTACGGCGGGTACGGGGTCACGCACACCGTGCGTGCCCCTCCTCCCTCGGACTCGGCGCTATGCAAGCCTCGTCCTCCGGGAGGCCCCGCCGTACCCATACCCTTGCCACCCCTCCGGCAAAGACGCAAACTTACTGATAGATCAGGGGATTAAGACTATGACTAAAAATTCTATACCTCTCAGGAGCATGCCGGAGTGGAAGGCGCTTGAGGAGCATTTTGCGAAGAACGGGAAGACGCATCTGCGCGAGCTCTTCGCGGCCGATGCTAAGCGCGGCGAGAGCATGTCCGTCGATACGCTGGGGATCTATTTCGATTATTCCAAGCACCGGGCTACTGCGGAGACGATCGAACTGCTTGTGGCGCTTGCCGAGGCTTCGGGGCTGCGCGACGCGATAGACGCGATGTTCAAAGGCGAGAAGATCAATCTTACGGAGAACAGGGCGGTGCTGCATACGGCCCTCCGGGCGCCGAGAGGCAAAGTTATAATGGTCGACGGCCAGGACGTGGGGCCGCTGGTGCACGCGGTGCTGGACAAGATGGAGGTGTTCGCGAAAAAGGTACGGGGAGGGGAATGGAAGGGGCATACCGGGAAGGCGATAAAGAATATCGTGAACATCGGCATCGGCGGCTCGGACCTGGGGCCGGTGATGGCTTATGAGGCGCTCAAGAATTACAGCCAGCGCGGGCTGACCTTCAGGTTCGTTTCCAACGTCGACGGAACGGATTTCGCCGAAGCCGTGATCGACCTGAACCCGGAAGAGACTCTTTTCCTGATCGCCTCGAAAACTTTCACGACGCAGGAGACGATGACCAACGCCGGCACGGCGCGGGGCTGGGCGCTGAAGACTTTAAAGGACCCCGCCGCCATCGCGAAGCATTTCGTCGCGGTTTCCACCAACGCCGACCTGGTCTCGAAGTTCGGCATAGACACCGCCAATATGTTCGGTTTCTGGGACTGGGTGGGCGGGCGCTACTCGATGTGCTCCGCCATCGGGCTCTCGACGATGATCGCCATCGGCCCGGAAAATTTCCGCGCAATGCTGGACGGCTTCTACCAGATGGACGAGCATTACCGCACCACCCCTTTCGAACGCAACCTGCCGGCGCTGATGGGCCTGCTCGGCCTGTGGTATAACGACTTCTTCGGCGCGCAGACTATCGCCGTGCTGCCCTATGAGCAGTATCTCAAGCGCTTCCCGGCCTACCTGCAGCAGCTGACGATGGAGAGCAACGGCAAGCGCGTAACCCTCGACGGCACGGCGGTAGACTACCAGACCGGCGCCATTTACTGGGGCGAGCCCGGGACCAACGGCCAGCATTCTTTCTACCAGCTGATCCACCAGGGCACCAAGCTTATCCCCTGCGATTTCATCGCCTTCTCGAAAGCCGCGCATAAGCTGGGCCGCCACCACGACCTCCTGATGGCGAACGTCTTCGCCCAAGCCGAAGCCCTGGCCTTCGGCAAGACCGCGGAGGAGCTGAAGCAGGAAGGCGTAAAAGACTGGCTCATCCCGCACAAAACCTTCGAAGGCAACCGCCCGTCCACGACCATGCTCATGGACGAACTCACCCCCGCCGCCCTCGGCAAACTGGTCGCCCTCTACGAGCACTCCGTCTTCACCCAGGGCGCCGTCTGGCGCGTCGGCCCCTTCGACCAGTGGGGCGTAGAACTCGGCAAAGTTCTCGCCGGCCGCATCGTCCCCGAACTCGAGAGCGCCGCGGAGCCGGAACTCAAACACGACGCCTCCACCAACGCCCTCATCCGGCGCTACCGCAAAGCCCGCTGATAGCGCTGGAAATATTTATACGGAGGGGTGGCCGGGGTGTTGCCCCGCGAACCCTTTGCGGAAGGGGGGTCCCCAGCCTAATTATCCCGGCTGGGGGGAAACCGACGC
>Ga0079306_1000617_pt1 | contig 30958 bp, 20 predicted proteins | sample Methanotroph_Enr_FD_79181 | JGI IMG/M metagenome (GOLD analysis project Ga0079306, IMG submission 79181) | Enriched soil microbial communities from Old Woman Creek wetland in Ohio, USA - Methanotroph_Enrichment_5 | ecosystem: Environmental > Terrestrial > Soil > Wetlands | place: USA: Ohio... | reverse complement strand
TGGAAATGGATTTACTTGCCAATGCAGAACTTCCCGAAAATGTTTCCCAGAATATCTTCTGTAGTAACTTCACCCGTAATCTCACCCAGGTGGTGCAAAGCCGATCGTATATCTGTTGCGATCAGGTCGGTAGGGATATTGGCATCGAGACCTGCCGAGGCTTCCTGTAAGGCATGGAGTGTGCTTTTTATCGAATCGTAATGCCGGGCATTGCTCACAATTGCCTGGTCGCCGATATTAGCTGTTTTGGCGGTTTTTATCAGCCGCTCAATGATCAGGTTGACGTTTTCCTTGCGCTTGGCTGAAATGAAGATTGTTTCAAGGTCGAAAAGCGCAGTAATGTGCGGAGGTGCCTCTACCATCAGGTCTGTTTTGTTGCCGATAAGCAGGAAATGCTTTTCAGGATCATCAATATGGTCGCGGAATTCTTCCTTTAATTCTTCAATTTCATCAACAGTGATGGTACTGATATCAAAAAGGTAAAGTATTGCTGAAGCTTCCCTGATCTTCTCATAGGTCCGGCTGATACCGATGGTTTCTATAGTATCAGTGGTATGCGACCTGAGCCCGGCGGTATCGATAAACCTGAACGTAATTCCGTTGGTGGTAAAAGTGTCTTCAATGGTATCGCGCGTTGTGCCGGGAATCTCACTTACAATAGCTCTTTCCTCGTTGAGAAGGGCATTGAGTAAGGTCGATTTCCCAACATTAGGTTTCCCTATGATTGCAACCGGAATTCCTTTCTTGATTACATTCCCCAGCGAAAATGACGATGCCAGGCTGGTCATTTCGGCGATAATGCCAGCCATCAATGCTTTCAACTTACTGCGATCGGCAAATTCAACATCTTCTTCGCTGAAGTCGAGTTCTAGTTCGAGTAAAGAGGCAAGGTCGAGCAACTGGCTGCGCATCTCTTTAATCCGCTGCGAAAATCCACCCCGCATCTGCATTAAGGCAAGATCGTGGGCAACCTTCGATCGCGAAGAAATCAGGTCGGCGACAGCTTCGGCCTGCGACAAGTCGAGCCGGCCATTCAGGAAGGCCCTTAAGGTAAATTCGCCTTCTCTTGCCATGCGTGCACCTGCATCAATCAACACTTCCAATATCCGTTGCTCTATATATTCCGAACCATGACACGAAATCTCCACAATATCATCCCCTGTGTACGAATGGGGAGCACGGAAAACCGTAAGCACTACTTCATCAATAAGTTCATCCCTGGATGCGAAATAACCGAAATGTGCCGTGTGCGTTTCGAATTGTCCGACAGTAAAGCTGGCTTTTGGTGTTCTGAAAAATAAAGCAGCTATGGATACGGCCTTTGGACCCGAGAGCCGGATAACAGCTATGGCACTGATTCCCGGGGGAGTTGACATAGCACATATCGTATCATTTTTCGACAACGAAGTATATGGGTTCATAGGTTGTGGCTGTTAGGAATACAAAGATAGTGAGTAAGCCGGCAGATTCAAATTTTTAAAATGCTTTTTTGAAACAGGCAAGTATTTAAATCGCTTATAATCAGGATCATTTATATAAATCCGGTTCTAATCCCCGCCATCACTTACGCTCTCTAATTCCCGGTCTTTGTTTCCTTCGAGGATCGAAAGCACCGATTTGATATCATAAACCGTATTGTTTTTCCGGTTGCTTAATACAATAATTACAATATCTGCATCCATATCCATCCACAACATGGTACTGAATCCTGCCCACCAGCCGCCATGATAAACGTAATGGACTTTCTTCATGTCTTTAGGGTCGGTCATCAACCTGAAACCCAACCCATAATTATGCCGGCTTCTGTGTTCAAAACTGCGCGGGGTAAACGCTTCCTTAAGCCAGTGTTTGCTGAGCAAACATCCGGAATGTAATGCAAAATACCAGTTTTCCAGGTCACCTGCCGAAGCAAAAACGCCCTTGTCACCATATACCCCGTCAAAAAACTCCCTTTCGCGGCGTTTGTTGCCCTGGTACCCGGTAGTCCGGTAACATCGTAAATTGTCAGGAGCAATAGTGTCAATAAAAGAATGTGTCATTCCCAGTGGCTCAAATATTCGGGTCCGGATAAACTGGGCATAATTCATTTTACTTACCTTTTCAATAATAGATGCCAGGATCACGAAGTTGCTGTTGTTGTAACTGAAGCTTTTGCCGGGCTGGTTATAAGGTGCGGGCAAGGGATCGGCTTCGCTGAACCATTTCAAAATGGTATCATTGGTTGGGGCAGGGCCATTTATTCTCCTTTTGTCCTCAAAACAATACAGGTAATTGGGCAATCCGCTCCGATGACTCAAAAGATTCTCAATAGTGATGCCATGGTATGGGAAAGAGGGAATAAACTGTTGAATGCTGTCGCTTAGTTTGAGCTTCTTTTCCTGTGCTAAGAGTAATACGGCTGTAGCGGTGAACGTTTTGCTTATCGATGCAAGCTGAAATGCGGAATTCAGATACAATGAATCTTTTTTGTTGAAATCAGCAAATCCAAATACGTTATGATACAATATCACGCCTTTCTGAGCTATTAATACTGAACCATTAAATCCCTGGTTTTTGGCTTTTCGCTTAAACAGGGTGTCGAGAGCAAAGGATTTCTCCTTGGCATGAATCTCTTTCCTGATATGGGCTTCCTGTTCAGGAGTAAGCGTGTTTTTGTCCATACAATTGGTCAGGTGTACCGGATCATGTTTGGTTTTATAGGAACAGCCTGGCGTTATAAGTAGCTGGGTGGCAGTTAGCAGGAACAGGGAAATATATCGTGTAGTACGTTTCACGGGATGATATTTTGATTTTACAAAAGAAATTAAACATGTTTTACGCCCGACACCATTCATGCGGAGGTTGTTAACAAACGAGTGTTCAGTATTTTTTTTTTTTTTTGAACACGGATGACGCAGAAAGAATGAATTATTCCGGATCCCGGATTAAAACTTCCGGTATATCCGGCTTTATGTAAGATCCGTCAGTATCAATATTGAATCTCTACGTTATCTTAACTATACACATCAGACTTCCGACACCCCAATCTGATATCCGGAATCTGCAATTCGATTTTTTTTTTACCTTTGGCCACATAAATATTTTTCTACGATGAGCATACTCGTTAATAAAGATTCCCGGATTATAGTTCAGGGATTTACCGGAAGCGAAGGAACATTTCATGCAACCCAGATGATCGACTACGGTACCAATGTGGTAGGAGGGGTTACTCCGGGTAAAGGTGGCAACGAACATATCGGCCGGCCGGTTTTCAATACAGTGAAAGAAGCTGTGAAAGCTACCAAGGCTGACGTCTCTCTCATATTTGTGCCACCTGCTTTTGCTGCCGATGCCATTATGGAAGCAGCCGACGCAGGTATTAAAGTAATAGTTTGTATTACCGAAGGTATTCCTGTGAAGGATATGATGGCTGCCAAAGAATATGTTGATGGCCTCGATTGCCGCCTTGTCGGGCCAAACTGTCCTGGTGTAATTACTCCCGGCGAAGCAAAGGTAGGCATTATGCCCGGATTCATTCATAAAAAAGGTATTGTAGGAATTGTATCCCGTTCAGGCACCTTAACTTACGAAGCCGTCGACCAGCTAACCAAAGCCGGTTTAGGTCAAACAACTGCACTGGGAATTGGTGGCGACCCCATCATCGGAACAACTACCCGCGATGCAATGGAACTGTTTATGGCTGATCCCGAAACAAAGGGAATTGTCATGATAGGTGAAATTGGTGGCAACATGGAAGCGGATGCAGCTTACTATGTGCGTGATCATGGTACAAAGCCTGTTGTCGGGTTTATTGCCGGTGCTACTGCTCCTGCAGGCCGTACTATGGGACATGCCGGTGCTATTGTTGGCGGAAAGTCCGACACTGCCGAAGCTAAAAAAGCCATCATGCGCGAGTGCGGTATTACCGTTGTTGATTCGCCCGCCGAAATCGGGGCTGCCATGCTTAAACTATTGAAAAAATAGTTCAAGTCTCAGTAACGTATAAAAATTCCGGATCTTAATATTGCCTGCCCTGCTGGTTCATGGCAGGTATAATAAAAAGAGGTACAAACTACCCTTGACGGTTTCGTTGGTTGTGGTTTGTACCTTTTTTTTCTTGTTTCGCTCTGGAAGTATAATTTAAGGGTTAATAGTCATACGGTGGTAATTCAGTGTACTTGAACTTCTGAATGTTAAAACCCTTGAATCTCTTCAAACCCTAAAACCCCTGCTTCTTCTCAATCCTCTCATACGCTCCCATATCCGGTGGTCCGGGAACCAGTCTCGATACTCCTTTCCGGTCGTGAGTAATATCAGGAACAGTAGTATTGATAATGTTTATAGATGCCGCATCTATTGCAAATGACAAAGTATCGAGCTGGAAGTTATTTGAATCTGCGTTAATAAAGTTTGCTTCTTTATTGATAATACAATTGGTAAAGTCTGATTCATAAGCTGTCACTTTATCCCAGTTCACCAGGCAGTAATCGAATTGAAAAACAAATGGAGTGCCTTTCATCTCATACAAATCAATTTCGCTCGACTGGTTGCCTGTTACTATGCAATTGCCAAAATAAGCGCCTGTCAATTCTCCAGGTAACTGTTTGCCGGTTGTATCCAGGGTGTAATTGCTTATCGAAAGTGCAGGGTAGCCACGACCTCCGAAATAACGGGCCAGTGTACAGTTGCGGAAATCGTAATTTCCTCCGTTTTCAATAGATACTACATTTCCTCCGCAATTTGTAATCTGGCAGTTGGTAGCAACAATATGCGCTTTTGTGGCCAGGATTCCATAGTTTGTCATATTATGAATCATACAATTATGGAGTCGTAAGGGTTCACTATTACCAAACCCGCTGCTGTCGGCCTGTATACCCACTTTGGCATTGGTGATTTCAGCATAGGTAAAGCTGTTATTCAGGCTGCCTTTTTCAAGCCAGATGCCATCCCACAAACCCGGTTTGTCGCGATAATATTCCTCCAGCCTGTCGCCAGTGAAGATAACCGGCAATTCCAACGTACCTGAAACCTGCAACGAAGCGCCCGACCGGATTTCGAGACTGCTGCCGTTATGAAAATATAACCTGGTTCCGGCAACAATATTCAATCTGCAACCATCATTCACAGTCAGTTTTCCATAGATTACATGCGGTTTATCGGCAGGTAGCGTTATTTCACCTGTCAATACTGTGTTCAGATGAAAATAAGCATCTTGCCCCCAGGCAACTAATTTCACATCCTGTAGCTTTCCATTGGTTTCGAAAACGATAGAATCACTCTCCACTAAAGGACTGTTTTTATTATTCGGATCTATAGTTACTTTTATAAAAATATAAGCACTGTCGTTTGGACCAATTTCCAGGTCGTGATATTCTTCGGCAGCTGTACCATCAATATTCAGCCTGAAAGGCGATGCTTTTCCGCGTGCCAAAGTAATTTTCGAAATATTTATTCTGCTTTTTCCGCTGTTGCGGATTACCAGCGAGCGCGTACTCGAACCGATAGAAGTGAAAACTGTGTCGAACATGACTGTATCCGTGCTGAATCCAAGGCTAAATCCCGGATCGGTATTGAATTCATCTTTCCTGCAGCCGTTAAACGCCAATGCGCTTATTATCAGTATAAAAAGTAAAAACCGCCCGGTTTGGTTAATTGTCATTATACTCTTTTCTGTTAGGGATGCAAAGATAGCTGAAAGAGAATCTATTTATTTAAACGTTTTTTTTAAATAATTAATATCTTTTGGGAAACATTTTTTGTAATTTTAAGGTTCTAATACATATGAAAAGTAACGATCAGATATATACCGGCTCACATCTTGAAAACTTGTACCTTTGTACGTTCACAGGTAATCTAATATAATGAGTGCTAAATAGTTGATATACTATGGATTATATTAAATTTGACAAATCGGAACTGGTAAATCTCGAGTATTCTCTCAACCGTGAAATGCTCCGATCCAACAGGGCCGGTTCGTATGCATCCACCACTATCATAGGCTGTAACACCCGTAAATACCATGGGTTGCTGGTTACACACCAGCCTCAGCTCGATGGAGGTATGCATGTACTGCTTTCACAGCTTGATGAAACCATCATTCAGCACGACCAGGAGTTTAATCTTGCGATACACAAATACAAAGGCGAAAAGTATAGTCCGAAAGGCCACAAGTATGTTACCGATTTCAGCATTGATACTAACCTGCGTATCACCTACGGCGTTGGTGGGGTCGTTCTTACCAAGGAAATGCTTTTTGCCGGCAACAGCGACAGCATTATTATCAAATACACTTTGATGGAAGCTCATTCGCCTACCCTCATTCGTTTCAGGCCATTCCTGGCGTATCGCAACATACATGCACTCAGCAAAGCCAATAACTATGTTGAACGGAAATATGATGCAATTCCTCATGGAATAAAAGTCAGGATGTACCTGGGTTACCCTTACCTGCATCTTCAGTTTTCAAAAGAAAATGAATACATTCATGCCCCCGACTGGTATTTCGACTTTGATTACATGCGCGAAAAAGCTAGAGGCTATGAATCGCTTGAAGATCTCTATACGCCAGGGTATTTCGAATTACCTGTAAAAGTGGGTGAAAGTGTATACTTTATGGCTAGCCTCGAGGAAGAGGACCCCAAATCGATCGCACGTATGTACGCACTGGAATTGAAAAAACGCATTAACCGCGATAGTTTTGAAGCATGCCTTAAAAATGCTGCTGAACAATTCATTGTAAAACGGGGGAAAAAATACGAGATCATTGCAGGGTTCCATTGGTTCGGGCGGGTAACGCGCGATACATTTATTTCTTTACCCGGGCTGACACTTTTACAGGGTGATTTTAAAATTTTTAAAGCAATATTGGAAAATAGTCTTTCCGAAATGAAAGGCCCGCTTTTTCCCAATTCCGGAACCGGTCTCAAACTGGAATACAATTCGGTAGATGCATCTTTGTGGCTTTTCTGGACATTGCAGCAATATATCAAATACAGCGGCGACAAAACCGTATGGAAGCATTATGGAAGTTATCTTAAACTGATTTTGAACAGTTTCCGGGAAGGAGCGCCTTACAATATCCATATGCTCGACAATGGCTTGCTGTATGCAGGAGAAACCGGTTCGGCGGTAACCTGGATGGATGCCGTTGTGGATGGCAAACCTGTTTCACCCCGCACCGGGCTGGCTGTCGAAGTAAATGCGCTTTGGTATAATGCCATTCGTTTCGCAATTGAATTGGCCGGGAACGCTGGTGAAAAGGATTTTGTGAACGAATGGAGACCTGTGGCAGATCAGATTCCGGATGCCTTTGTTGAAACTTTCTGGTATGAGGAAAAAAATTACCTGTACGATTATGTTCATGGCAATTTCCGCGATAAATCCGTACGCCCGAACCAGATATTTGCTGCATCCCTGCCATATTCACCACTCAACGACGACCAGTGTAAAGGTCTGCTCGATTGCGTGAGGTCCGAATTGCTTACCCCACGCGGATTGCGCACATTGGCCCCTAAAAACCCGGAATATAAGCCTGAATATACCGGTGATCAGTCTTCGCGGGACCTTGCTTATCACCAGGGATCCGTTTTTCCCTGGCTGTTTGGCCATTTTGCTGAAGCATGGTTAAAACTATATGAACAGGGCGGGGTTGCCTTCATAACCAAAATCTATAGTGGTTTTGAAGAAGTAGTTATGGAACATGGCATTGGTACTATTTCGGAACTCTACGATGGTGACCCTCCTTATCGGCCTTCAGGTGCTATTTCGCAGGCATGGAGCGTTTCGGAACTTCTGAGAGTAAGCTATATGCTTGAGGAAATGAAACCCTCTAAAACAAGGAAATTGAAATAAAGATGGAATTAAATAGAAAACAATGAAAGTATTAATGTTTGGATGGGAGTTTCCTCCCCATATTACAGGAGGTCTGGGTACGGCTTGTTTCGGACTTACCAAAGGCTTGCTCAAACATGGGGTTGAGGTGCAGTTCGTAGTACCTAAAGCTTATGGCGACGAAAGCCAGGAAGCCGTGCGGCTGGTGAATGCCAGCGATGTAACTGTTATGATGGATGACCCGGTATTTCGCGAATACTGGAGCCAGATCACCTATATGGAAATTGGTTCAAACCTGATACCCTATGTTGGACCCGAAGATTTTCAGCAAATGGTTAAAGAGAATCTGAATGTAAAATTTGAGGAATCAAGCAGGGTTTTTGCAGAGAAATTTCAGTTCTCGGGCAAATACGGACACGACCTGATGGAAGAAGTCGCCCGATATGCACTGGTAGGCGCCGCCATTGCCGCCAACAGCGAATTCGATGTTATTCATGCCCACGACTGGCTGACATACTCAGCCGGTGTAGCTGCTAAAAAAATATCGGGCAAACCCCTGATAGTGCATATGCATGCTACCGAATTCGATCGTTCAGGAGAGAATTACAATGAAAATGTATATGAAATTGAACGCAAAGGCATGGCCGAGGCCGATCGGGTAATTACCGTCAGTAATCTCACAAGGAATATCGTTATCGAACGGTATCATATCGATCCGGAAAAGGTTATAACAGTGCACAATGCCGTTGAACCACCCGAAAATACTGAATTGCTGGATGCTGAAAAACATGTACGTGAAAAAATCGTTACCTTTCTCGGAAGGATCACTTTCCAGAAAGGTCCTGAATACTTTATCGAAGCAGCCTGTAAAGTGCTGGAACGTGATAAGAATGTACGTTTCGTGATGGCAGGTACTGGAGATTTAATGGAGAAAATGATCAGACGGGTGGCTAAATTAAAGATTTCATCCCATTTTCACTTTACCGGATTTTTGAAAGGGGAAAATGTTGATCGCATGTTCGCGATGAGCGACGTATACGTAATGCCGTCAGTATCCGAACCTTTCGGTATTTCGCCTCTCGAAGCCATGCGTTCAAATGTTCCGGTGGTTATTTCAAAACAATCAGGAGTTGCCGAAGTTCTCAATCATGTGATGAAAGTCGATTTTTGGGATGTGGATGCTATGGCTGATGCCATATATGGGTTGTTGCATTACAAATCGATTAACGATATGTTTGTGACCTATGGTTCTGAAGAGGTGAACAACCTGAAATGGGAATCAGCTGCACGTAAAGTTGCCGATGTCTATGAATCAGTAATGTAATACCGCAAAAACCATTATAATTAAACATGCTTTTTAAAACGAAGATATATGAGGTCAATTTGTCTTTATTTCCAGGTACATCAACCCTTCCGCTTGCGGACATACCGGTTTTTCGATATTGGCGTCGACCACTATTACTACGACGATTATCAGAATAAACGTATAGCCCGACGAATTGCCAGCGATTGTTATCTTCCGGCCAACGAAATTCTTCTCGGACTTATCAACGAATATGGCTCGGCATTTAAAGTCACATTCAGCATTAGTGGCACGGCACTCGAGCAATTTAAAAAGTATACTCCTGAGGTAATAGAGAGCTTTAAGCGGCTTGCAAAAACCGGTAATGTTGAATTCCTGGCCGAAACTTACTCACATTCATTAGCCGGGTTGAATAATCCGGCTGAATTCAAAAGACAAGTCCAGGAACATGCTTCTGCCATTAAAAAAACATTTGGCCAAACCCCAACTGCTTTCCGAAATACAGAGCTTGTATATTCTAACAGCATTGCTGGCCAGGTTTTGGAAATGGGTTACAAAACAATGCTTACTGAAGGTGCAAAACAACTTTTAGGATGGAAAAGCCCTAATTTCGTTTATTTCAGCGCTCCTCATCCAAGGTTAAAACTGCTTCTGCGTAATTACCAGCTCAGCGATGACATCGCTTTCAGGTTTTCGCAACAGGACTGGAGCGAATGGCCGCTTACAGCCGAAAAATTTGTAAAATGGGTCAACAATGTGGATCCGAAACAGGAACTTGTCAACCTGTTTATGGATTACGAAACTTTTGGAGAACATCAGAAAACGGAGTTTGGGATATTTGGTTTTCTCAGGGCATTCCCGGAACAACTCATAAAAACGCGTAAATGGATATTCCGAACCGTGAGCGAAATTTCTGATGATATGCCTCCTGTTGCTGGTATTAATTGCCCTCACGCCATTTCGTGGGCTGATGAAGAACGCGATCTTACTGCCTGGCTTGGCAACGACCTTCAGAATGAAGCTTTCTCGAGCCTGTATAAGGTTTCGGATATATTAGCTACCTGCAAAGATGCTGACCTTCACCGCGACTGGAATTACCTGCAAACAAGCGACCACTTGTATTACATGTGTACCAAATGGTTCAGCGATGGTGATGTACATAAGTATTTCAATCCTTATGGATCACCCTATGATGCATTCCTGAATTATATGAATATCCTTACGGATTTTCTGATCAGGGTAAGGGAATATTCCGAAAATTCTCCCGTTGCACTGAAAGAATCCCTTGTATTAGTAGATGCTTCCGATAAAAAACAAATGGTCATAAAAGAAAAAACTCCGGCTAAAAAGAAAGTTGAATCCAAAGCTTCAATCGTAGCAAAAAAGGTTAAAAAGCCATCTTCTAAACCCGGGAAAGCATAAAAACCAGTATGGGGTTATTTACATTTTTAAATATATTGTGAATAACTTAAAATCATGGTACTTTTAAAATTATTACTTTTGCAGACCTCTGATTAAGGCTTTCGACCTTTCAGAGGTCTGATTTTTGTGCATCACCTGTAGTATTGAAGCACTAAATTACTTGAACCTGAAGTTATTATATGAGTGAAGATAAAATACTGAAACCTGATTACTTGTTCGAAGTAAGCTGGGAAGTATGCAATAAAGTAGGAGGGATTTATACGGTAGTAGCCACTAAGGCTCCCGGAATTCAACAGGAATATGGTAACAATTACATTCTGATCGGCCCTGATGTTTGGAAAGAAACAAGCCAGAATCCTGAGTTTACAGAAGATAAATCAATATTCCGCACCTGGCGCGAACGCGCTGAAAATGAAGGCTTGCGGATTAAAATAGGCAGGTGGAATATCAAAAGCCGTCCTGTGGCCATTCTGGTTGACTTTACACAATACTTTCCTACGAAAGATAAAATACTGGCTGAATTCTGGGAAAAATATAAACTGGACAGCATTACCGGATCCTGGGATTATTTTGAACCCGCATTATTTGGATATGCAGCCGGTAAGGTGATTGAAAGTTTTTATGAATACAGCCTTACCGCTCAGGATAAAATCGTAGCTCAGTTCCATGAATGGATGACCGGCGGTGGCATACTTTATCTCAACGACCGTGTACCGCAAATAGGTACTGTGTTTACTACCCATGCAACGGTTGTCGGAAGATCGATTGCCGGTAATAACCTGCCTTTATACAGCCATTTCGAAGAGTACCATGGCGACGCAATGGCAAGCCGGTTTCATGTTATGGCAAAACATTCGCTGGAACATATTGCAGCCATTGAGAGTGATGCCTTTACAACCGTTAGCAAACTTACAGCGAACGAATGCAGACAGTTCCTCGACCGTGAACCGGATATTATTACACCAAATGGATTCGATGATTCCCTTTTTCTGGATGAAGAGACTTTATTGGTAAAAAGACAGACCGCGCGTGAGAAACTTCTTATAGTAGCCCAGGCTGTTACAGGACAATCGTTGCCGGCTGATACTTTATTATTACTCAACAGCGGAAGGTATGAGTTCCACAACAAAGGGATCGACCTATTCCTGGATGCGCTTGCAAACCTGAATCATAATGAAAGCCTTACCTATCCGGTTGTAGCTTTTATCACTATACCAGCTCATCACTCGGGTCCGATTCCCGGATTATCCGAAAAAATAGAATCCGGTACTTTTGAAAATTCAGAAGAACCACATTACCTGACACACGGACTCTTTGAACCTGATTATGATCCGATTTTGAAACGACTTAAGGAAAATAGTCTTTTCAATTCAATGCAGGACCAGGTGAAGGTGATATTTGTACCTAGTTATCTCAATGGTAACGATGGTATTTTTAACCTTGGTTACTACGATCTGCTGCCTGGTTTCGACCTGTCAGTTTTCCCCTCTTATTATGAGCCATGGGGCTATACCCCGCTCGAAAGCCTGGTGTTCGGTGTTCCTACCGTTACCACTTCACTGGCGGGATTTGGATTATGGGTCAGAAGCCTGGACAAGGATGCCGGTATTACCGTTATCGACCGTAATGATGAGAACAACGAAATGGTAGTGGAATCTATGGTTTCGGTCATATTATCAGTCGAAAAAATGTCGGAAAGCAGACGGGCTGAACTTTCAGCATCTGCCATTTTGCTTGCGCACACAGCTTTATGGAGCAACCTGCTGATTAATTATAAAAAGGCTTATTCCTTTGCGCTCGAAAAAGTGGGCGACCGTTCCGATCTGTTCCGTGATAAGCGGCAAGCCGAAACCGTTATCAGCGTTAACGGCAAAAAGACTTCTCATCCCGAATGGCGTAAAGTGCTTGTTCGTCAGGCATTTCCTGATGCGCTGCAAGGTTTGCTTGCACTTAGCCGGAACCTATACTGGTGCTGGAACAGTGAAGCCACCGATCTTTTCCGTATGATCGATCCGGAGCGTTGGGAGTATTCCGATCATAACCCTATTGCACTTCTCGAATCGCTTTCTTTCAGCCAGTTGCAGGCAATGGAAAAGAATCCTGATTTCATGTCCCGGCTTAAAGAAGTGATGGCGCATTTTGATGCTTACATGGACCAGAGTGCGAAAAAAAAAGGCCCGAAAATTTCGTACTTCAGTATGGAGTTCGGACTGCACGAAAGTGTTCAGATATATTCCGGCGGATTAGGCATTCTGGCCGGCGATTACCTGAAAGAAGCTTCGGATTCGAATGCGGATATCATCGGTGTTGGTTTATTATACCGTTACGGATATTTCAAGCAGACACTTTCCCCTTATGGAGAACAGGTTCCTCAATATTTCCCTCAAAAATTTACTCATTTGCCGATTAAGCCGGTTCGCAATGCGAACGGGGAATGGACTATGGTAAGTATTTCATTACCCGGACGTATTCTTCGCGCTAAAGTGTGGCAGCTTGACGTAGGACGTATACCTTTATACCTGCTGGATGCTGACATTGAAGAGAATTCCGAAGCCGACCGGACTGTTACGCACCAGCTTTACGGCGGTGATCTTGAAAACCGATTTAAACAGGAGTTACTGCTTGGCGTCGGAGGAATCCGTTTACTGGAAGCCATGGGCATTGAACCTGATTTATACCATTGCAATGAAGGGCATGCCGCATTTATCGGAATAGAACGTATGCGTAATTATGTGCAAAATCATCAATTGTCATTCTTACAAGCTATTGAACTGGTAAGAGCTTCAACTTTGTTTACCACACATACCCCGGTTCCTGCCGGTCATGATGCCTTCACAGAAGACCTGCTTCGTACCTATATTCCACATTATGCTGTTCGTCTCAATATTTCATGGAATTCGTTCATGAACCTGGGCCGATATTATGAAAACAGCAATGACCAGAAGTTTTCGATGAGTGTACTTGCTGCCAAACTATCACAGGAAATTAACGGTGTGAGCCGCATTCATGGCCAGGTGAGCAGACAGATGTTCAGGTCAATGTACAATGGGTTTTATGAAAATGAAATCCATATAGGATATGTGACGAATGGAGTGCATTTTCCAACATGGACCAATGCGAAATGGAAGAAGCTTTATACGCAGGAATTTGGTGCTGCATACCTGCAGGATCAATCAAATCCGGAATACTGGAAGAAAATTCATAATGTTCCTGATGAGCGGATTTGGCAAATCAGGCAGGATCTGAGAGGTGAACTCGTCAGCTATATAAAAAAGCGCTTAATCGATATGATGGGCACGAGTCCGGAAAATCCAAAACAGGTAATTGAGGTTGTTGAATCGTTGAATAGTAAAGCACTGACTATTGGTTTTGCACGCAGGTTTGCAACCTATAAGCGGGCGCACCTTCTTTTTTCGAATATTGAACGTCTCGCGCAGATACTGGGCAATCCTGATCACCCGGTGCAATTTGTTTTTGCAGGAAAAGCACATCCAGCGGATAAAGCAGGTGCCGATCTGATCAAACGGATTATTGAAGTATCCCGAATGCCGCAGTTTGTAAGCAAGGTGGTTTTCCTGGAGAACTACAATATGGCAATGGCACGTAAGCTTGTTCAGGGGGTGGATATATGGCTGAATACACCTATGCGACCGCTGGAAGCCAGTGGGACCAGTGGTGAAAAAGCAGTCATGAATGGTGTGTTAAATTTCAGCGTTCTTGATGGCTGGTGGGCCGAAGGCTATCGCGAAGATGCGGGATGGGCTCTGAAAGAAGAACGCACATACGAAAATCAACAGTTCCAGGATGAATTGGATGCCGAAACCATTTACAATATTCTTGAAGATGAAATCATTCCCGCTTTTTACGATCGCGACACTGACGGAGTGCCTCATGCATGGATTAAATATGTGAAGAATACTATTTCAGGCATTGCTCCTCATTTTACCATGAAACGCCAACTCGACGATTATTTCGAGAAATATTATCACAAACTTGCTACTCGCTCAGCCTTGTTGAAAAAAGATGATAATGCGGCTATGCGCAACCTTGCATCTTGGAAGTTCAGGATGATACGCAATTGGGACGGTATCGAAGTAGTGGATGTTATATTCCCGAACCCGACCAATGATGAACTGAAACTGGGCGATATTTTTAAAGCGGAAGTAATACTCAGTTTAGGCGATATTGCACCTGACGATATAATGATCGAAATGGTTTCAGGTCAGAAGGTGAATGACCAGATGGTAGAACCCCAGGCAATCCGCGAATTAGAGCTGGTTAAGGTTGATGGAAACCAGGCACATTTTGCCATTGAAATGGAAATTTCCCTTGCCGGCGTGTTCGACTTTGCTTTCCGAATTACACCGAAAAATCCAATGCTGCCTCATCGTATGGACTTTAATCTTGTTAAGTGGGCGTAGTACGCAAAGATGAAAATCAGCACGAAGAGACAAAATAGGAGCGAGGGGTGACAAGGTAACCGGAATTAATTCACCAAGTAAAAGCCAACAGGCTAACTCCTCATTACAAATAACATTAAACCAATAACTACAGATATGAAATTACTCGAAGGGAAAGTAGCCCTTATTACCGGAGCTTCACGAGGGATTGGCAAAGCCATCGCTCTTGCTTTTGCTCAACAAGGCGCTTCAGTTGCATTTACCGATATGCGCCGCGATGAAATAATGGAAGCCACCGAACGCGAAATACAGGCCTCAGGGGTTAAAGCTATGGGCTATGCCTCCGATGCAAGTTCGTTCGACGACACCGAAAGAGCTGTGGATGAAATTGCCAAAGAGTTCGGCCGTATTGATATCCTGGTAAATAATGCCGGTATTACACGCGACAACCTGCTGATGCGTATGACCGAAGCCGACTGGGACCTGGTTATAAAAGTGAACCTGAAATCAGTCTTCAACTTAACCAAAACGGTGCAGAAATACATGCTTAAGCAACGCTATGGTTCAATTATCAATATGAGCTCAGTGGTAGGTGTAAATGGTAATGGCGGACAATCCAATTATTCAGCTTCAAAAGCCGGTTTGATCGGATTTACCAAATCCATCGCACAGGAACTTGGGTCAAGGAATATCCGCTGCAACGCCATTGCTCCCGGTTACATCGAAACCGAAATGACAGCTAAATTATCAGAAGAAGTGCGTACCCAGTGGGCTGCTCAGATTCCCTTGCGCCGCGGAGGCAAACCCGAAGATGTTGCCCAGGCTTGTGTTTTCTTTGCTTCCGACCTTTCGGCATATGTAACCGGTCAAGTACTCAGTGTTTGTGGCGGAATGAGTACATAAAAAAATACCGATTTATTCTCGCAGTTTTAAGGTAATTATTTTAAATTTTTCAGAAACAGCACTTCCTCTTTGGATGTTATAGCTGATACTTTTATCAGCATCGCCCTTTTCGTTCCGAATGGCTTTTGTTAATTTGTGCTGTGCCAAACTGTTCATCATCAAACCCTCCGGAAGTCTGAAATGAAAATCAGATTTAGTTAGTAAAAAACAGTGATAGGTTCATACAGGCTATCGAGTGCATTTTAGTGTTTTTCAGGAATATAAAAATACTTCAAATCCAGGGCAGATGCGAGAAGATTGATCTTTTGCGGATTTCAAAAAATCTAAAATAGGACAGCTTTTTACCTGGCGTCCACGGCCATGAATAACCCATAAAATTGATTAAAATTTATCTTTTAGGATCAGAAGATAAAAAATGGTTATTTTGTTTGAATTGAATCCCGGAGAATTTTGCGATTTAGAAGAATTAATTCTGGGATCTGCCAATATTTGTAAAAAATGCAACTTGTATAAACAGCATAACCATGTCTGTATAAAATTTATTTTAAGCGGATGATCAGGGAAATTTGCTGGTAGTCAAAAGCCAGCCACCGATTTATGAACTTTTTTCAGGATGAAATATTTTGGCTTTAGTTATCAGTGGAAACGGGGAAAGTAGTCAACGCCCTTTGGGTAGTCATTACACAATATACATTTGATCCGTCTGATGATCTTCAATGCGGAATTCAGATGAATGATAGAATTAAAATCGAAAATCAGAGGAGCTATAAACTGCAGCATTTCTGCAAGAGCATCATTTATTTTATCCCGTAATGGGGTGCGAGGATTTTCATGAACAAGCCGGATGGTAAAATGCGTTTCAGAACAACCGCTAGTTTCTGTTCTGCAGAGGCTATCACATAACGGTGGCGAGGGTTTCTCGTTTCAATGATCCTAACAAGTTTACGTGCAAGAACATCCGGAGTCCAGCCCCCGTTTTCATCTTTCTCGATGATCGCAAGGGATTTGCTGAATTGTTCAGCATAAGGATCCCCAGCAGGTTTCGTGAGGAAATTGCGGCGGTTAGCTGTGTTATTAGTGTGAAAATCACCGGGATTTATCACTACCACTTTGATATTGAATGGTTTTAATTCCATCCGCAATGATTCGCTTAATCCTTCGATAGCAAATTTGCTCGCTGAATAAAATCCCTGGAAAGGCAATCCCATCAGCCCGCCGATTGAACTGAAATTAATAATAGTACCGTTCTGCTGTTTGCGCATGGCAGGCAATACTTCCCTGAGAAGGTAAACCATCCCCATAACGTTGGTATCCATCTGCATTTTGGCATTTTCGGGAGGAGTAGTTTCAACAGCCCCTCCGGTATGCATCCCGGCATTGTTGATCAGGATGTCGATTCGTCCTTCTTTCTGCAAAACCTGGCCAACAGCCTGACGAATCGATGAAAGATCAGTCAGGTCCATCTTCAATACATTAATATTCTGCTTGGTTTCTGTTTCCTTTCGGACAGTCCCGTAAACGATATGTCCCTTTTCAGCAAGAAGTTCAGCCGTCTTCCGGCCAAAACCAGAGGATATTCCGGTAATAAGAATTACTTTTTGCATAGCGGGAATTTAACAATAGAAAGTGCTGACTATTTTGTGACAGCAGCAGTTGTAAGCACACCAAGTTTCATAGCGACTTTAGCAATTTTGTCGATGGCAATATCCAGCTGTTCAAAAGTGTGAGTGGCCATAAGTGAGAAACGTATCAGGCTGTCTTCTTTAGGTACGCCGGGTGATACCACCGGGTTCACAAATATTCCCTCTTCGAACAGAATCCTGGTCATTTGCAGCGCCACCATCTCGTTCCTGATGAACAGAGGAATGATGGGCGAAGCTGATTTCCCGGTATCAAATCCCAGGTCGTTGAATGCTTTTAAAGCATAATCAGTGAGTTTCCAGAGGTGACTGATCCTTTCAGGCTCACTTTCCATAATATCGAGAGCTGCAAGAACCGTGGCAGTCGACGAAGGAGTCATGCTGGCACTAAAAATCAGAGAACGGGAATTGTGTTTCAGGTAATTGATCACATCTTTATCAGCAGCAATAAATCCACCTAACGATGCCAACGATTTGGAAAAAGTTCCCATTGTCAGGTCTACCTTGTCACTAAGGCCAAAATGCGATGCTGTTCCGGCCCCGTTTTTGCCTAAAACTCCGATGGAATGTGCATCGTCAACCATAATGGATGCATGGTACTTTTCAGAGAGCCTTACAATTTCAGGCAAATTAACGATATCACCTTCCATGGAAAAAATTCCATCCACTACAATCAGCTTGATTTTATCGGGCTCACAAAGTTTCAATTTTGCCTCAAGCGAATGCATGTCATTGTGCTGAAACTTCAAAATCTTTGAGAATGAAAGCCTGCTTCCTTCAATAATTGAAGCATGATCTAATTCGTCCAGTAATAAATAATCGTTTCGGCCGGTAAGCGCTGATACAACGCCTAAGTTAACCTGGAAGCCTGTACTGTAACAGAGAGCCGCATCTTTATTCATTAATTTAGCGAGCCTGTGCTCCAACTCGATATGAATGTCGAGTGTGCCATTCAGGAACCTGGATCCGGCGCATCCTGTACCATATTTATCAATGGCCTTTTTGGCAGCTTCTTTGATTTTTGGGTGGTTGGTAAGTCCCAGGTAGCTGTTAGAGCCAAACATCAAAACTTTTTTCCCGTTTATCAGAACTTCTGTGTCCTGATCCGATTCGATAACCCTGAAATAAGGGTAAATACCTGCTGCCATTGCTTTTTGAGGAGCATCGTATTCTGAAAGTTTATCCTGAAGTAGTCCCATAAATTCTATAAGAGCATAATTATTTGACGCAAAAGTAACGTTTTTTTTGTTTGCAAGATCGCTTGCCTGGAATTCTTGATGTAAATCAATGTTATCAAACAGCCAGATGATCCTGTTATATTTAGTTTGCGGGCATTTTTAAAGTCAAAGATATATTATTTGTTAATGCAATGCCAGTTTCTTTAATCCTTAATCTGTTTTATTAAATTCCTGATTATAGGACCTTTTTTTTATGTTGACCTGTTGCTGCAATTTATGTATCCGATATCTGTAATCCATCAGGTTTTTTGTGTTTCCATCTGCGATGGGTCCAAAGCCAGTATTCAGGAGCTTTGCAAATATCCTGCTCCAGTAAGCGCAGATGGTTTTCCGTAATTTCACCCGTCTGAGTTTTAGAGGCATCGGTACAGATTAATCTGGTATGATAAATATACCTTCCTCTTTCTACTCTTTCCATGCTTCCGTAAATTACTGCCATTTTCAGTTTTCGTGCAATTTTTTCGGTACCATTAAACACAGCTGTTTCCTGGTTAAGGAATTGGGTCCAATAAGCTCCTTTCGGATCGGGCGACTGGTCGCCCAGGAAAGCAGTCATATTTATTTCACCGCGGTCGGCAAGCATACCTTTAAATGTTCCGGACATTGTATAAAGTTTACACGAAGTGCTGGTCCGCATTCGCGACATCAAACGATCAAAATATGGATTGCTCAATGGATGATAAACCACATAAGTCTGAAAATCTGTCTGTAATGGTAAACCGCTGGGGCAGTATTCCCAGTTGCCATAGTGCCCCATTACCAAAATGCCGCTTTGGCCTCTGGCATATAAATCTTTAAAAAGGTGTTGTGTTTCAGGAGCCATCTTGCACCGGGCAAGTTTTTGTTCGGGACTCATGGTGAATAGCTTCAGCATTTCGAAAATCATATCCGTAAAATAACGGTAAAAATGAATTTCTATCGACTTTAATTCTTTTATAGATTTTTCGGGAAACGAATTCGAAAGGTTCATGCTGACGATCTTCCGCCTGTAGCCCATAACATAGTATAGAATCAGGAAAAAGAAGTCTGAAAAAACAAAGAGAATACGCCAGGGGAGTATTGAGAAGAAATATATAAATGGAACACAGGTATAAAATACTATTGCGTGGCCGAAATTTTTCATATGATTTTAGTATTTAGTATTGAAAAACTAAAACTGTATAAAAAAATAAACCGGCAATATTCATTGGTTCTGATCTTTCTCAAATTGATGAATGCTTAAGATATTACAGGAAGAAATTTGTCTTATTGAGTTTAACGGGGGTTTCAGCAATCATTCATGGTGAACTGAAGAATTAATTCTTGAAAAATTTCGTGGTAAAGATACTGATTTTCGGAGTTGTACCTCATTGCCGAAAAAGCTTCGGATCCAACCTGCGGCATCCGAAAACGATCGCCAATTGTTGAAGCCGGGAAAAGTATAAATAATAAATGAAATGCGGGTTTAAGCCGCACTACAATCCCTATGCTTTGCAGAAATAAGTATGAATTTCCGAATCTGAAACAGTGAGCACGTAAGCCGTAAAACCATTTGCTTTAACTTTTTCGATCAGTGGCATAGGTGTAAAAGGGGTTATCAGCTCAAATATACGACCTGGTTGCATTTCTGTGGTCCGTTTGATTACTTCTGCCAACGGATGCTGGCCTGACTCCAGCATTTCGCGTGCATCAAGGATTTCACTGATTTTGGCAGTATCAAACCAGAGTGGTTTTTCATTTAGATTGTTCGTTGCATTCATAATTTCGGTAATTTGATTTTGTCCTGCAGCGTTGCGCAGGGAGTTAATAATTGTTGCGAGAGGTATATCCCCAACCACGGCTACCTGTTGCAATGTGGCTACCCTGCCAATGGTGCGCCGGAGAACCGGATTACGCAATTTCTGGAAGGCAGGGGCGAGGTTGATCAGCATTTCTTCTAGTTCGGGATAATTCTCAAGAAATTCCCCGATACGGGTTTGTGGTGTGATTTGGGGCTTTAACATACAAGGTTCTATCTTAAAAATGTTCCAGTTTCCGTTTTTATCCGGCCTTAAACTTTACCCTTTTAATTCTGCGTACTATTTCCCGTATGACAACAACCTTTGTTCCCCTTCAAGGGCCCTCAGGCCGGTGAGATCCTGCGAAAACTCAATGGTTCCCATATACTTATTTTCTTTATCGCGAAGAGGCAGGTAGGTGATGTAAATAAATTTTTCGCCCATCTGTATCCAGAATGGTGCTGCACTTTCCTTTCCGCTCTTGAAATCTTTGAGTATCTGATCCACAATATGCATGCTGTGAGGCGGGTGGCACATGCGTACATCGCGACCCAGAATTGCCCTGTTCCGATCGAAAATCCGGTGCTGTCCCTGGGTGAAAAATTTCACTTTATCATTCTTATCCACGAAAGTAATATCAATAGGCAAGGTGTTCAGCAGAAGAGTTAATTCGTCAATAGAAAAGCTTCCACTGGAAAGACGCACAACCCCGCCAGAGAACTCGTTGCGCAAATCGAAAGCAGTTGTTTCTGCATTTTCAGGAAGCCACTCATCTGTCGGGTCAAAAAGGCAATACCCGATTTCGTTGGTTTGTTGCAATATCGCATACCATTCCTGGTCGGTAAGTTCGTCCATGGCCATGGGGAACAGTATTTCGTCCTCTTTCATGACCATATCCGTTATAGCTTTTGAAGCGGGTGCGAGTACGACATCAATTATATCCGCCATTTCTGATGCAGTTGCGCCCTTTGCATTCTGCAAAGCTTCGATGGCATTTTTCAGGAAAGCCCGGGTTTCATCATGTTTGCCCCACATCACGGTTGGTGGTCCGGTAATACCTTTTGATTCGAGGAATGGGAAGAGCAGGTTTTCCTTGCGCCGGTAATGTTTATCCACATCCATCAGGGCATTGAAAATGGAAAGCATTTGCATTCCAATGGTATCAATAGCTTCGGTGCTGTTACTCAGGGCATTTTGATTAATATCTGCGTAAATTCCGTTCAAAGTCATTACCAGTTTCTCGAGTTCGCGGTTCTCTTTTTTAAAAGTATCAACCGGATGGCCTGCTGGAATTGGTTTTGCCTCCGAAAGATCAATATTGCCATCAAGAACCATGGCATGGATATCGCAAAGTTTCAGTACTTCCGAAACCGGAAGACCTTCCTTGATAAGTTCCTGCTCCACTTCAACCACTTCATCATATGGAATTCCTTTGAGCAGGTTGGTGAGTTGCGTTTTAACAGTTTCAGGTGCTTCACCTTTGTGCAACTGGAGGATCATATGCTTTAAAAGCTCCTTCCGGTTTTCCGAATTGTTGATTAATTCACTCATTGATTATGTTTTAATGGATTATAACAGGTGTCAAAATATATCCCCACAGGATTAGTGCTCTTATTAAGATTAATTCTGTGCAAAGATATATAATAATTCAGGTACACTAATACCTAAATAAAAAATATTTTTTCATTTATATTAATAAAGGCAAGAAGAAGAGCTCAGTTATTTTTTTAAAATGATTCATCACAGCGTTTTACAGAGACATATAATTAAAAAAAATATATCTAAGTAATCTGGATAAAGGAATTATTTATAAGTTTGTTTAACCTAATCTTTAAAATACTCTGACATGAAAACCAGGCAGATATTCTTTGTTTTTTTTCTTTCAATTGGAATGTTTGGCATTGTTGCTGCACAGGATTGTGGTTATTATACCCTGTCGAAAGGTATGGTGTTCGGTTATCAGAATCTGGATGCCAAAGGCAAAGTTACGGGTACAATGCGAACTACTTGCCTTGATGTAAACAAGCTTGGCGCAGCACTTATTTACAAGGTTAAGAGTGAATATACTGATGCAAAAAACAGCAATCAATCGACTCACGAATATGAAATGCGATGTGAGGATGGTATGTTTTATGTGGATATGCAGAATTTTGTAGATCCAAAGTCCATGGAATCATTCAAAGATATGGAGGTAACTGTCAACAGCAAAGATATGATGTATCCTGCCGGACTAACATCCGGGCAATCACTGCCTGATGCCAGTATCACTATTTCTGCCGCCTCCGGAGGCATAAGTTTGTTGAATTTGTTGGTGAATATAACCAACAGGAAGGTCGCGGGAACCGAGGCAGTAACGGTTCCGGCCGGTACATTCCAGTGTTTTAAAATTACCTATGATGTTGAAACGAAACTGATGTTTAAAATAAACACTACGGTGGCTGAATACATCAACATGGGTGCCGGTAATATTAAAACAGAGACTTTTGATAAGAAGGGGAAACTGATTGGATCAACCGTTCTCACGGAGTTGAAAAAATAAGTAAGCCAAGTATTGGCTTTTGTCTTTTTGAAAAATACCTGCAGAAGCGAAAATTTTGCGATCTTTGCGTGTTTATTTATAAAACCCTTATTGGTAGTGGGATTTTCGCTTATTACTTCATATTCTTCCTGGTTTTTATTGTTATGTGTGATGGCTGGATCCGCCTATGCCAGCCTGCTGTATTTTCGTGAAAAAGACAATAATTTCAATGCGTTAACAACCCGGATACTGGCGATACTGAGAGGCGTGTCGGTGACTCTGATCTCCTTTTTGCTTCTTTCTCCCTTAGTGAAAAATACATCCCGGTATACGGAGAAACCCATTGTATTGTTGGCACTTGACAATACCAGTTCCATAGTCCTGGGTAAAGATTCATCGTACTATAAAAATGAGTTTGTGCCTGAATACCGGAAACTGGCCGATGATCTTTCGAAGTACTATAACGTGCAGACCTTTACTTTCGGAGATAAGATTTCACCCGGGCTCAATGCTGCTTTCAGTGAAAAACAAACCAATATGGAAATGCTTTTCAATGAGATCCGTGATCGCTATTCAAACCGGAACCTGGCGGCATTGATACTTGGCAGTGACGGAATTTATAACCAGGGAGCGGACCCGCTGTACATTTCCGATAATGCGCCTTACAATATCTATACGGTAGCTTTGGGCGATACCACGCAAAAAAAAGATATCGTTATTTCGAGAATTAACTATAACAGGATCGCATTCCTGGGCAACGATTTCCCGGTTGAAATAACAGTTACAGCTCATAAAAGCAAGGGATTGAAGAGTAAAATAAGCATATCGTCAGGGAGCCAGCAGTTTTACAGTGAGAATTTCAATATAAATGAGCAGCCATATACACATACTTTTACCACCAAATTAACAGCTTCAAAGCCGGGCATGCAACGTTACCGCATTGCGGTTTCGGCAGTTTCCGGTGAAATCAGCACCGATAATAATTATCAGGATATATTTGTCGAAGTCCTTGACGGCCGTCAGAAGATACTTTTACTTCAGGCTTCACCTCATCCCGATGTGGCTGCTCTGAAGCAAGCAATAGAAAAGAACCGTAATTATACAGTAGACAATTTCATGCTCAGTGATTTCAATGGTTCAATTGCTTCATACAGCCTGGTTATTTTACACCAGATACCCTCGCTTACTGATGTTGGTTTCCAGGTTACCAACCAGCTGAAAAAAACTCCCGTCCCGGTACTCTATATTCTTGGTGCACAATCCAATATTCCTGCTTATAACAGCCTTATGACAGGATTGCTTATCCCGCAGAACCTGAGTTCCTTTAATGAGGCAACAGGCATGCTAAATCCGGATTTCAGTCTGTTTTCGGTAAGCCCTGAAATTGAACAAATAATCCCTGAGTTTCCTCCACTCCATGTCCCGTTTGGTCAATACAAACCAGGCACCGCAACCCAGGTTTTATTGTATCAGAAAATCGGAAATATCAGCAGCCATATTCCTCTAATACTATTTAACCAGGGCATTGACCGCAAATCAGCCACCATTACCGGCGAAGGGATATGGCGCTGGCGGCTGGCTGATTATTCCAAAGCCGGTAACCAGCAAGCATTTGATGAACTGTTTTCAAAAATTATTCAGTACCTGGCAGTTAAGGAAGATAAAAGCCAGTTCAGGGTAATACTGAAAAATAATTTTAACGAATCCGAAACGGTTGAAATTGATGCTGAACTATACAACGACAGTTATCAGCTTGTAAACGATCCGGAAGTGAATATTGTAATCTCGGATGAGAATAAAAAGAGCTTCCCGTATTCGTTTACCAGGACAGCAAATGCTTACTACCTGAATGCAGGCAGCCTGCCACCGGGTAATTATACATATAAAGCCTCAACCAGTTTTGGTGGTAAGGTATTCCAGAAAACCGGCATGTTCAGTGTATTGTCGTTGAATGTTGAATCGATCAACACCGTTGCCAATCATGTGCTGCTTAACAATATGGCCGCGCGTCATAAAGGGAAAATGATTTTCTCGTCACAACTGGACCAGATTAAAAAATTGCTGTCATCCCGCGACGACCTGAAAACAGTGGTATATTCGCAGAAGCTGTATACCGACCTGGTAAGCTTTTTGCCTGTTCTGATCCTGCTTCTTGGCTTGCTAACATCTGAATGGTTTATCCGCAAGCGAAACGGGAGTTATTAAGGAAGAGAAGCGTTTTAAGGGTTTAACTGTTTGAAGAGTTTAAAACAGTTAAAGTATTAAATCTGGAACTAGATTCACCAGCAGACATTTGAAAAAAAACGAAACTTCTCAACCCAAAATTCTTCATTCTTTTTATAATTTTTAATACCAATTAATTACCGAACGCACATGAACCCACAAACCCTCTTCTACATTCTGCTCTTTATCACTATAGCTGGTTTTGCATTCGATCAATGGATCAATTACCTGAATACTACCAAACTCAGCAATATTCTGCCTGAAGCGTTAAAGGGATTTTATGACGAACATACCTACAGCAGACAACAGGATTACGAGCGTGTCAATTACAAATTTGGCCTGATTTCAGATATTCTGTCGTTCCTGGCCATTATAGCCATGTTGCTTTTGGGCGGTTTTGCATGGATTGACGGAATTGTCAGCTCATATATCGGTTATGCAATTTTACAGGCGATTTTCTTTTTCGGAATATTGGCTTTCGCCTCCGATTTGCTGAGTATGCCGCTTGATATTTATCACACTTTTGTGATTGAGGAACGTTTCGGGTTTAATAAGACAACGCCTAAAACATTTGTGATTGATAAATTGAAAGGCTGGCTTCTTGCCGCTTTTGTCGGTAGCGGAATACTGGCACTTATTGTTTTTATTTATGAAAAGTCAGGATCCTGGTTCTGGTTGCTTGCATGGATCAGTATCTCGTTTTTTACATTGTTTATCAGCTATTTTTATACCACCTTACTTGTTCCTATATTCAATAAACTTACACCTTTGCCTGCAGGACAGCTTCGCGATGCCATCGAGCAGATTGCCTTCAGCGCCGATTTCAGGCTGAAAGACATCAGCATCATGGACGGATCGAAACGAAGCACGCGTGGAAATGCCTATTTCAGTGGTTTTGGAAGGAAAAAGAGCATTGTGCTTTTCGATACCTTAATTAACGAGCATAGTATTGACGAGCTTGCGGCGGTGCTTGCGCACGAAATCGGGCATTATAAAAAGAAACATGTTCTGAAAGGCCTGGTATCAGGCGTTTTACAAACAGGCGTGCTGCTTTTTGTGTTATCTTTATTACTTAAAAGTCCGCTTGCATCGCTATCCCTTGGCGCTTCAGTACCTTCTTTTCATATGTCTGTTATAGCTTTCGGTATCTTATACAGTCCTGTGTCCATGATACTGGGAATCCTGTTCAATTCAATTTCGCGAAAGCACGAATATGAAGCTGACCGTTTTGCTGTCAGCCTTTCGAAGCCCGGAGCGCTGCAAGAGGCTTTAAAACGTCTTTCGGTAAAAAACCTGAGTAACCTTACCCCTCATCCATGGTATGTATTTATCCATTATTCACATCCCGCTCTTTTACAGCGGCTTGCAGCAATAAATAAGGCCGGGAAACCGTAAAATTGCCGCGAAATATGCTTCTGCAAGGAAATGAAATAAAAATGGAGTAATTTTGTTGCTTAAATCATAAGGAAACAAACCCATCAAATGAAGGATAGTGATCTCAAAAGCAAGGCAGGCTTCCTCGGAGAAAGAACGCTGAGATTCTATTACAGGATCAAATATCTTTTACAAGACTGGATCAGGATACCCCGGGAAGCGCCAATATGGCTGAAAATGTTATTGGTTGGTATTTACAGCCTTGCTTTTATACTTATACTTACACTGGCTATTGATATTAATCTTTTCTGGCTCTTCGGGCGATCGCCTAAAATCAGCGAACTCAAAGATCCCAATTTAAGTCTTACTTCCGAAATTTACTCCGCTGATGGTAAACCCTTAGGAACACTTTATACAGAAAACCGTACTACAGCTGTTTTTGCGGATTTGCCTGAAAATCTTGTTAATACGCTGATTGCTACTGAAGATGTCCGGTTTTATAAACACCATGGTATCGATATCAAAGCAACTGTTGCAGCAATGTGGTCGGTGGTGAAGGGAGAAAGGCGTGGCGGAAGCACTATTACGCAGCAGCTTGTCAAAAACCTTTTTAAAACGCGTAAAGATTATTCTACCGGTCTGCTCGGTTCTATTCCAGGCGTTTCTACGTTGATAAGCAAAGCCAAAGAGTGGATAAATGCATTTAAAATTGAGTTGTACTATTCAAAGGAAGACATTCTTATAATGTATTTCAATACGGTCGATTTTGGCAGTAATGCTTATGGTATCAACTCGGCAGCTTCAACATTTTTCAGTAAAAAACCTGCGCAACTTACTTATAGTGAATCCGCTGTATTAGTTGGATTGCTGAAAGCGCCTTCATCATACAGTCCGGTATCAAATCCTGCCCGATCGAAAACACGCCGCAACCAGGTTTTTGGTCAGCTCGAAAAATATGGTTATATCAGTGGACAGCAAAAGGATTCGCTGGTTGCACTTCCCTTAAACCTTCATTACCAACGTAAGAGTTTCTCCAAAGGAAATATGACTTACCTGCGCGAAGCTATTGTCCGCGATCTGCAATTGTGGAGCAAAGAATCCGGGTATGATATGTGGACGGATGGATTAAAGATATACACGGCAATTGATTCGCGGATGCAGAAATATGCCGAAGAAGCTGTTGCCGAACACATGAAAAATCTTCAACGGGTTTTTAACCAGACTGCAAGCGAAACGGTAGTGCCGTGGAAAGATGAGAATGGTAAAGAAATTCCGGATTATTTCCTGAAAAAAGCCAGTGATCTGCCTCAGTATAAATCACTTGCCAGACGGTACGGCGAGGGAAACGACAGTATCCGGATTGCGTTAAGTGTAAAGCATAAAATGAAGGTTTTTACGTATAACGGCGAACGTGATACGACTATGTCGACACTCGATTCTCTGAAATATTATCAGAAATTCTTCCAGTCCGGATTTATGGCTATGGAGCCGGCAACAGGTTTCGTGAAAGCCTGGGTTGGCGGAATCAACTATAATTACTTTAAATTCGATCATATTGATCAATCGAAACGTCAGCCGGGATCACTTTTCAAAGCTTTTGTTTATTCAGCTGCTTTCGACCAGGGTTATGGGCCTTGTGATAAATTTACCGATCAGCCTGTATCAATTAAATATACAGAGAATGGCGTCGAGAAAGAATGGAGCCCTAAAAACGTAGACCGAAGTCATTCCGGCAGCATGTCCCTGAAATATGCCTTTGCCCGGTCGGTGAACTCCGTGGCAGTACAGCTTACGCAAAAAATCGGATGGAAAAAAGTAATTGAGTATGCTCATAAACTTGGCGTTGAATCGGACCTGGCTGATGTGCCTTCAATTTGCCTCGGATCGAGTGATGTTACCCTTGAAGAAATGGTAAATGCATACTGCACTTTCGTAAATGATGGAATGCTTGTGAAGCCGATATTGGTAACCCGCATCGAGGATCGCGACGGCAAGGTGATTTTTGAGGCTGTCCCTCAGAAAAAACAAGTCCTTAATCCTGAAACGGCCTTCCTGATGGAGGTCTTACTCAGGGCTGGGCTTACAGAACCAGGCGGTACAACGCAAGGTTTATTCGAATATGATCTTTTCAGGTATGGAACAGAATTCGGAGGCAAAACCGGTACTTCGTCCGATTATACCGATGGATGGTTTATCGGTGTAACTCCTGGTCTTGTGGCTGGTTGCTGGGTTGGAAACGACGACAGGGCTATCCATTTCAAAACATCGCATGTTGGAGAAGGGCTTCGTACGGCTCAGCCAGTGTATGGCAAATTTATGGCTAAAGTGCTAAAAGATGAAAGCCTGAAAGAATACAGGCAGAAATTCCCGAAACCAACAATTAAAATAAGCAAACCATATAGCTGCCAGACCGTCCTGCCCAAAGCTGATTCGCTTGCACCTGTTTCTGATTCTCTTTCCATAGAATAAAGTGTGCTCATCAAAACTATAATCTTTCTAAGTTGTTAAAATAATTCCATAATCATTTAATTTTTTACGAATGCAAATCACGAAAAACACAGTAGTTTCTCTTAGTTATATCCTGAAACGCGACGACGCAAAAGGTGAAATTATTGAAGAAACCAAAGCCGGAGATCCTTTGGTATTCCTATATGGAAATGGTCAGATGCTCCCGAAATTTGAAGAACACCTCAGCACACTTAAAACCGGGGACGATTTCGAGTTTACGCTCAGCAGCGACGATGCATATGGCCAAATGGACCAGGATGCCATTATCGACCTCGATAAAAGTATTTTTATGGTTGACGGTAAATTCGATGACGAGATGCTTGCCATTGGTAATGTAATACCAATGCGCGACGACCAGGGCCATATGCTGCAAGGTATTGTGGTTAGTGTGAGCACTGATTCAGTCCGAATGGATTTCAATCACCCGATGGCCGGTAATACATTGCATTTCAAAGGCAATGTGATCGAAGTGCGTACGGCTACCGATGAAGAACTCAGCCATGGCCACGCCCACGGAGCCGGCGGACATCATCATTGATATAGTTTACGGTTTAGCTGGCTGGATCGACCCATTTAAAGCTGAAATGTCCCTGTACAATCATCCTGCTTATTACTAAGGTATACCAAATGCCTGAAATAGAAAGCGGGATTTTTTTTTAATCTAGATTAATAAAAACTGAATAATAATTTTTCTTTTATTCTCTTTTCCCAACCACTTTCCTGTTTTAGGATGGATATCTGATTGTTTAAACTTTCATCCTTGTTTTATCTCCAAAATTGGTAAAGAAAAATAAATTTAATATACCAGATGCATCTTTGCATTCTTCCGCCATCCCGCATCATACTGGTTCTCAACAAAATAAATCTGTAGTTCGGCATCATATTTGTTCCCGGCAAACCAGATTGTTTTCTTTGCATCATATTTGTTAATGCAAAAATACCAGAGTCCTTTATTGCCGTAAGCATCATAAGCATTGCTCATCTTGTACACCAGCAAGTCTGCGTCATAACGGTTTTCGACAACAAACACCTTGATTCCGGCATCATAACGATTATTGCAGCTATAGACTTTTTGGGCAGATGCCGAACAAAGACAACTCAAAGAAAGAACAGAGAATAAATCCCAAAAAGTACGGTTTTTCCATGTCCCGGAATTTGAAATAAAGATAAAAACATTTAAGTATAAAATCTGTCGGAGATATTTGAAAAAAGAAAATATAAAGTCTTAAGGGAGATCAATAGCTCTGTAAGGTATTACTAAAATTTCAGGTAGAAATCACTGGTAAGTTCCCGGTATTCATGGCTGTGAATATGCATTGAACTATAAATGCAAATTTCATTATCGATCATTTCTGCTTGTTTAATTCGTGTAAATATTACCATTACACGATGAGGTGAATGTTTCGGAGAACTTTTCACCCGTGTTAACCGTATTGGGTAGATAGAAAGTCTGGCAGCTTCCTGTTTCCAGTTTTCATATGCATCGGCAGGAATAATAAAAGCTGCTTTCCCGTTTTCTGTCAGTAAGTCAGATGTGCATTCCAGTAAGTCCCGTACTGATAAAGTGTCGTTATGACGAGCTAGATTCCGTGCTTTGTCGGGCGTTTTCAGGGAATCAGTAAAAAACGGCGGGTTACATATGACCAGGCTGTATTTATGTTTTTTTTCTAACGAAAACGCCTGGATGGTGGTGTTGTAAATATGAATCAGGTCAGACCAGGGGCATAATTGTACGTTACGTTCAGCAAGGGCTGAGGCATCATGGTCAATTTCGACAGCATCGATCGCAATTTTTGCGTTTCTCTGTGCCATCATTAAGGCCAATATTCCAGAACCTGTGCCTATATCCAGTATTCTTGTTTC
>Ga0079306_1000616_pt1 | contig 30962 bp, 28 predicted proteins | sample Methanotroph_Enr_FD_79181 | JGI IMG/M metagenome (GOLD analysis project Ga0079306, IMG submission 79181) | Enriched soil microbial communities from Old Woman Creek wetland in Ohio, USA - Methanotroph_Enrichment_5 | ecosystem: Environmental > Terrestrial > Soil > Wetlands | place: USA: Ohio... | reverse complement strand
TCAAGTATAATTGGATACCTCTTGATGCTTATCTCTGTTTTCAGAATCTCAAAGAACGACTGTCGTTTGTTTTAAATAACTTCGGGACAAAATACGACATTATATTTTGACCTTTACTTAATTATTCTTTTAAAATAATAATCCGGTTTGGGTATTTTCTTTTAAATCATTGCCAATCATAGACAAAAAAGTTTTTTCATCTACCAGTTTCACACCTAATTTTTCTGCTTTCTTCAATTTTTCGGGCCCCATATTTTCGCCAGCAAGTATAAATGAGGTTTTGGCAGAAACGCTTCCAACGTTTTTGCCACCATTCATCTCAATCATAGCCTTGTATTCGTCACGCGAGTGCAGGGTAAAAGTACCGCTGATAACAATGGACAAACCGGCCAAAGCATCTCCATGGGCCTGCAATTTTTCATCAGACAGGCTCATTTGCAATCCGAATGACTTCAATCGATTCACCATTTCAACATTTGTAGGATCGGAAAAATATTGCACCACGCTTTGTGCAATCCGTCCTCCAATTTCCTCTACAGCAACCAATTCCTCAAGCGTAGCGCGCTCCAGGGCTTCTATATTTTTGAAAGCATAAGCCAGTTTCTTTGCAATGGTCTCGCCTACAAAACGAATTCCCAGTGCAAAAACGACACGTTCGAACGGTACTTCTTTCGATTTTTCGGCACCATCCTTTATATTGTATGCTGACTTAGAACCCAATCGTTCCAACCGAATCAGATCGGGAATTTTAAGTTCGTAAATATCGGCAATATTATGCAATAAATCATTCTGATAGAGCAAATTTATAGTCTCGCTGCCCAACCCGTCGATGTTCATGGCTTTCCGGCTGACGAAATGCTCTATTTTTCCTTTTATCTGAGGCGGACAAGCATTTTCATTGGGACAATAATGGGCTGCTTCGCCCTCGAAACGCACCAAATCAACACCACATTCAGGGCAATTTTTGATAAAGTTCACTTTATCGCCTATAAGAACGCGGGCGTCTTTATCTACTGCCGTAATCTTGGGAATAATTTCGCCGCCTTTTTCCACAAAAACCATATCGCCTATATGCAAATCCAGCGCTTCGATAATATCGGCATTGTGTAACGATGCACGTTTTACGGTAGTGCCCGAAAGTTGCACCGGATCCAGGTTGGCAACGGGCGTAACGGCTCCTGTCCTACCCACCTGGTACGAAACGGAGTTGAGACGCGTAACAGCCTTTTCGGCCTGAAACTTATAAGCTATTGCCCAGCGTGGTGATTTGGCCGTAAAGCCTAGATTTTTCTGTTGATTGAGCGAATTGACTTTAATTACAATGCCATCCGTAGCCACCGGAAGATTTTTCCGTTCAACATCCCAATAGTTGATAAATTCCGAAACTTCGTCCAACGTTTTGCAAATGCGGGTTGCTTCTGAGATTTTAAAGCCCCACGAATGTGCCGCCTGCAGGTTTTCAGAATGCGAGTAGAAAGGCAGGTTTTCGCCCAACAAATAATATAAATAGGCATCGAGTTTGCGACTCGCCACCACAGCTGAATTTTGAAGCTTCAAAGTGCCCGAAGCGGCGTTACGCGGATTGGCAAACAGCTGTTCTTCTTGTGCTTCACGCTCGCAGTTCAGCTCATCAAACACCGACCACGGCATCAGAATCTCTCCTCGAATCTCGAACGATTGTGGATAATTTCCGTGCAACCGCAACGGAATGCTCCGGATTGTTTTTACATTGGCCGTTACATCATCGCCTTTTTCTCCATCGCCACGCGTTACAGCACGAACCAAAGCACCATTCTCATAAGTCAACGAGATGGAAGTACCATCATATTTCAGTTCGCAAACCAGTTCAAAATCCTCGTTCAACGCTTTGCGGGTACGTTCGTAAAAATCCTGCACTTCGCCAATTGAATACGTATTTCCCAACGAAAGCATCGGATACACGTGCGCCACCTGATCAAAACCGCTGGCAATATCGCTTCCAACCCGCTTTGTGGGCGAATTCGGATCGTAAAATTCCGGGTATTGGGCTTCCAGTTCCTGCAATTGCTTCAGCAGCGCATCAAACTCAAAATCGGAAATAGTAGGTGCCGACTTCACATAATAGTTGTAATTATGCTGCTCGAGTTCTCGACGTAGTTTTTCTATCTGGGATTTCATACAATAATAATTGAACCTCTGTTCTAAAAAAAGGATGTGAAAACAGTTGTATTTAAATGTGATTTACAAAAGTAAGAATTTACAGACAAGTAGCCAAGGAAAATTTGAATTCGACTATATCAAAGTTAGAATAATATCCCGGGGTTGTTCAAGCCAACTTACCTTTAAGTTGAGCCAGTTTGGTCAAACTTAAACCAGTTTACCTTAGAGTTGAGTAAGTTCGGTTTTAAACCGAACCAGTTTACCCTGTAGATGCCCTCGCATACTTTTCGGTTAGGCCGTGCTGCTTTTGAATCGAAGAATTTCGAATAATTTATTCGTAGCGAATAATTTTGGCTGGATTAATTTTGGTAATCAGGTATGAAGGACCAATCATCATCAATAGGGATGCAATTAAAGTACCTGCATTGAGGAGAATGATAAACAGCCAATTGAATGAAATCGGAACCGTGGGTACATAATAGGCTTCCGGATCTAGCGGAATAATTCCGGTGAAGTATTGAATAGCACAAAGAGAAAGGCCTATTACATTGCCCCACAACATGCCTTTGCCAATAAGAAAAGCGGAATGATAAAGGAAAATCTTACGCACCGACCAGTCTGTCGAACCTAATGATTTCATAATCCCGATCATATTGGTACGCTCCAGGATAAGAATCAGCAAACCGGAAATCATATTAAAGCCGGCAACCGCAAGCATAAGGATAAGAATTACCCATACGTTCATATCCAGCAAGTCGAGCCAGCCAAAAATCTGCGGATTTACCTGTTTAATAGTTTGGGCAAAATAAGCCTGGCCCTGGTCGCTAAACTTATTTGCAGTGGCGTCATACACAGCATCACCAACTTCGTCAATACGGTTAAAATCATTTATCAACACCTCCATTCCACTGATGGAATCAGCAGGCCAGTCGTTCAGTTTTTGCACCTGTCGCATATCAGCCAGGATAATCAGTTTATCGTACTCAATAAAGTTAGTGGAATAGACACCCGTAATCTTAAATTTACGAGCCCGAACCTGATCCTGGATAAAGTAAGTAAAAAAGCTGTCGCCGAGTTTTAGTCCAAGCAAATTTGCAAGGTGTTTGGACAGAACCACCTGATTGCTTGGCGTATTTCCTGTTAGATCGAGGGTATTTCCTTCAACCATATTTGATTTGAAAAAATTCCAGTCGAAGTTTTTATCAATTCCTTTTACAACAATTCCCTGGAATTCAGTATCGGTCTTGATAATTCCGGGCTTTGTAACAAATGGCTGAACGTGTTTTACACCATCAATGTTGGAAATTTTCTTCATCAAAGCATTATCTGCTTTGATCGGATTCATTTCGTAGGTGTTGTTATTATCAAAATTAGTAATTTGAATGTGTCCTCCAAAACCAATGGTTTTATTTCGGATTTCCCGTTTAAAACCAATTACCACCGCAACAGAAATAATCATAACTGCCAATCCGAGCGCAATACCGATAGTAGCAATACGAACGGCAGGACGAGAAACATTCTTCTTGCCCTGCTGAAAATGGATTCGTTTAGCTATGAAATATTCGAGATTCAAAATGTGGATTGTTGGTTGATTAGTTAATTGGTTAATTGGTTATTATGCAGTTGCCATATTAACTCATTATGTTAACCAGTCAACGAATCAACTAATTACTAATAATTAAATAGTTCGCCCCGGATAGGCTTGCAGTGCTTTTCCAAGTACTACCAATGCATGTTTCAGGTCTTCTTTATCCAACACATAAGCAATGCGGACTTCATCTTTTCCCAAACCATCAATTGTATAAAAACCGGAAGCCGGAGCCATCATCACTGTGTACCCTTCGTACTCAAAATCGGAAAGCAACCATGCACAAAATTTATCGGCATCGTCGATTGGCAAACGCGCCACGGTGTAAAATGCACCCATTGGAATGGGCGAATAAACCCCCGGGATACGATTCAAGCCATCGATCAGGAATTTACGGCGTTCCACATACTCATTGTACATTTCAAGCATATAATCAGCCGGCGTATCCATAGCGGCTTCGGAAGCAATTTGGCCCAACAAAGGCGGACTCAGACGTGCCTGGCAAAATTTTATAACGTTTTTGCGGACTTCTTTATTCTTCGTTACCAACGCACCAATACGAACGCCTGTCATGCTGTAGCGCTTTGAAACAGAATCAATCAACACCACATTTTCCTCAATTCCATCCAAGTGGAAAGCCGAAATATAAGGCGCTCCAGTGTAACAGAATTCACGGTATACTTCATCCGAAAACAAATACAAATCGTATTTCTTCACCAAATCACGAATTTTATTCATCTCGGCGCGGGTATACAAATATCCCGTCGGATTATTCGGATTGCAAATCAGGATTCCTTTGGTTTTGGGAGTTATCAGCTCTTCGAATTTGTCAACATGTGGCAATGCAAAACCTTCTTCAATAGTAGAAACAACCGGTTTTACAACTGCTCCTGCAGCAATGGCAAAAGCTGTATAATTGGCATACGCAGGTTCCGGAACAATTATTTCATCGCCCGGATCGAGGCAACTCATAAAAGCAAAATTCACTGCTTCGGAACCACCTGTCGTAATAATAATATCTTCTTCGGTAACATCAATATTGAACGTGTGATAATAAGCCGCCAGTTTGGTTCTGAGGCTTTTAATACCATCACTCGGACTATATTCCAACACGGTACGGTCGATGTTTCGAATCGCATCCAACGCGACTTGCGGTGTCTTCAAATCGGGCTGGCCGATATTCAAATGATACACTTTGATACCGCGTGCTTTGGCTTTATCGGCCAGCGGAACCAATTTACGAATAGGCGATTCGGGCATTGCCTGCCCCCGTTGTGAGGTGTGTGGCATGTTTTTTAGTTTTCAATGAACAGTTATCAGTTTGCAAGCAAATGTTTCACTTTGTAACAATAACTGCGTTTTACATTATGATTTGATGGCGCAAAAGTAGTGAATTTTACCCGAATAAGAAAGATATAGCCGATAGTTTATAGTTCACAGTTTATAGTTGATGGTTTATAATGCGAATTAAGGACTGAAATAATGTTTCGAAAGTTTCCAGTGTATGAACAATTCACAAACAAAACTCTTTATCAACTACCAACTATGAACTATTTCAAGTCAACCATTATCTTCAGATTAAACTGGCGGCTGGTAAGATAATTTGGAACAGCCAGTTGCTGGCCGTATATATCGCTCACCCAGTAATGGGAGTTGACATTATTGAAATTCAACAAGTTGAACACTTCGACATTCAACCAGATACTTTTCACATGCTTTAGCCACGGTTTATCCATGATTTTGTCCGCTCCGTTAACCAAGACACGCGATGCACCGATATCCACACGGCGGTAATCCGGTGCACGCCAAAAATTGCGGTATTGCAAGTTGCGCGGCGCACCAAACGGTAAACCGTCCGACCAGATAAACTTCAAATGCATTTTATATTTTGGATTATTGGGCAAATAGTCCTGAAACATCATCGAAAAGACATAACGTTGTTCATTGGAACGAGGCAACCAACCGGGATAAACCGTTTCGGTTGCAACAACTTTTCCATTTGTATCGAACGTTTTATCAATATAGAAGTCATTCAGCAAATTTTCTTTCGAGTCCATTAACGACAGGTTTATCCAGGAATCAGCACCCGGAACCAATTCCCCAAACAATTTAAAGTCGACACCGGCGGTATAGGCTTTCGCATCATTTTCACCGGAATAACGAATCCGCACATTATCAACCGTGTACGAAACAATCCGGTCGGCCAGTTTCAGATAAGCTTCGGTGGTAAACTTAAACGGCCGTCCCATTAACCGGAAATAATGATCGCCGCCTAATACAAAATGCAAACTGCGCTGAGCCTTGATATTTGAGTTCAGCTTGACATTCACATTGCCGAGTGAATCGCTAACTGTTTGTCTAACTTCCTTGTAAAACGGTGCCTGATAATAAAGCCCTGTTGCAAAACGAAAACTGAAATCACGTTTCCAATGTGGCAGATATGAAACGGAAAAACGGGGACTCACCAGCAATTCTTTATTAAATGTCCAGTAATTCCCGCGCAACCCGCCTGTAACCGACAAAATACCGGCATCCATATTCCATTTATATGTATCCTGGAAAAATGCCGTCGTACGCCAGCTCGACATGGTGGTATCGGATTTCATGGTATAATACAAATTCACCTGTTCGTCGCTGAAAGGCAACGAGTGGCCCACAGAGTCGCGCCACTCCCACTCGCTTATTTTATCATGGATAATTTCATTCTGAAGAGTTACGCCCCATCTCATTTTCTGATTTTCGGTGTCATATTCGCCTAAATGCGATATGTTTGAAACAGTGGCATTCAACCTGTTGCGGGCATGTTCCTGATATTTTCCAATACCGAGCGTTTCGCCTTCTTTATTCTCTGCCTTCAAATCCATTTTTACTTCACTCAAGACATATTCGCCCAAAATATCATAAGTTTCGTTTTCATTTGTATTAAATGAGGAAGCCAACAGACTTAATTTCATCCCTTTTTTAGGCGCATAATTCAGAGTCAATGCACCAAACGCTGTGCGGAACAAATCCTTTTCCAGTCCTTCAAAAAAAACTGTCAGGTTACGGCCGGTATTATAAGTACCAAAATTTGTGGAACGTGTTTGGGGTTCAAACTGATAACTATTTTGCGAAAAGTTACCTAAAAAAGTCAGTTCCCATTTCGGTTTGAGTTGAAATGTCAGGTAAGTTTGGTAATCTACAAACGACGGCTTGTATTCCCCTTTGGTATCGAGCGTTCCGAGCAGGTATTGCGAAGTTTTATACCTAATTCCATGCATTTGTGTGAAACCTTTGTTGGATGTTCCCACATAAGCCGAAGCCCCTAACAAACTCAACGAAGCAGTTGCCTCAAACTGTGTCGGCTTCTTATATTCAATATCCAGTACCGACGACATTTTATCACCATATTTCGCATCAAATCCACCTGAGGAGAACCCAACATTCTGAACCATATCCGGATTGATAAAACTCAGGCCTTCCTGTTGCCCTGCACGCACCAATAGCGGGCGATAAACCTCAATTCCATTTACATAAACGGCATTTTCATCGAAATTCCCACCACGGACATTGTATTGCGAACTTAGTTCATTGTTGGAACTTACACCGGTAAATGTAATTAATAGCGATTCAATTCCTCCGGCTGCATTGGGCATCAGGCGGTATTTTGAAGGATCAACAACATCGAGGGTTGAAGTCTGCCGGCGTTGACCACGCACGTTTACCTCCTGAAGTTGTCTATCAGTCGCTCTTAACTCAACTGATATCTGAAGAATGTGTTTGTTGGTTTTAATAGTATGCCTGATACTTTCGTACCCAACCATAGAATATACCAGCGTTGCTGAATCTTTGACATCGGTAATCAATTCGTAATACCCGTTTTGATTAGTTCTTGTCCCAATCGTCGTATTATCTAAATAAACATTGGCCAGTTCAATTCCGCGGTTGTTGGTGTCAATGACATATCCGAAAACGCGCACCTTCGTTTGTGCAGACAAAACAACGGGGAAAATCAGAACGTAAAATATATAGAAAAATTTTTTCTTCATGCAATGTGAATGTTACTTCCGGGTATAAAAGGAATCTCCCTTTTTTAACGGAAGAAACTGCTATTTATTTTATTGGGATGTATTTTTCGGGCAAAGATACAACAAACAGTAGAAATTGAAAAAAAGTACCACAATTATACATCAACGAACAATTGATTCAAATCCTGCAATAATTCTTCAACCGTCATGACGTTTCTATCATTTAACAACCATCCATTTTCTGTAACTGAAATCTGTACATCTGCGCCCTGAACCACCATATATCCGGCCCGTGCTAATGCACGAAGTGTCCAGTACATGCGGGTTTTATCGCCCGACACCCATACTTGTTTCGTCATGGGATAGTTCATCGAGAAATTGCCATTGGCAGCATTAAAGAAATAAGACTTGCTTTCGAAAGCCTGGCTGAAACTGCCGTTAAAGACCAAATCTTCAGGCACACCACACTCTACACCACGTTCGGCGCTGATAAGCCAAATCCTGTCGGCTGCCTGAAGCGCCAAATCGAGTTCGTGGGTCGAAAGAAGAATAGCTTTATCCGTTTTATGCGCCAACCGGTGAAGCAAAAGCATGATTTCCACGCGGTTTGGCAAATCGAGATGCGCCGTAGGTTCATCAAGCATGATGATGGGCGTATCCTGGGCAAGTGCTTTGGCAATCATAGCCCGTTGCCGTTCACCATCCGAAAGCTCATTGATATTCTGATGCATTTTATGTTCCAAATGAACCATTTCAATGGCTTCGCGAATAATCGAATCCTCTTCGTCAGTGATATTTCCCCACCAATCACTATACGGGTGACGTCCCAGCGATACCAAATTATAAACCGTAGCATTTTCAATATCCACACGTTCTGTCAGAACCAGCGCAATCATCAATGCTTTTTCCAGCTGCTTCAGTTTGGAAATTTCTTTTCCATCAATCGTTGTATTACCGGATAATGATTTTTGCAAGCCTGTCAATGTACGGAGCAAAGTAGATTTTCCACTTCCGTTCGGACCTATCAGACACACCAGTTCGCCCGACTGCAACTGCAAGTTAAGCCCGGACTGAACCGTATCGGTTTTTCCTTTTTTGGAATAACCAATGGATAAATCATGTGTGGTTAGAATTGACATATTACCTTTTTTTCAATATTATCCAGATAATTATGGGGGCACCAAACAGCGCACTGATTGTATTTATTGGCAGCGTATAGGCCGGCATTTGGGAAATTATATCACAAATGAGTATCAATGATGCGCCGCAAAGAACCGTTGCAGGCATCAGAATTTTATGGCTGGATGTCCGGAAAATACCACGGGCAATATGCGGAATGGCGACACCCACAAAAGCTATCGGACCGGTAAAAGCTGTAATTCCTCCGGCCAATAAGCCTGTTGCAATTACTATCAGGAAACGCGTGCGGACAATTGAAATTCCCAACCCACGTGCATAATTTTCGCCAAGCAATAAACCATCCAATCTTTTTTGCAGGAAAAAAGCCATACCCAAACCTACTAATGCAACCGGCAACAGCACTTGCATGTACGTCCAGGTCACCGCACTCAGGCTGCCAAAAGTCCACATCACGAAAAGTTTGATAGCATCCGGATTGCTAAAATTTTGCAATACACTAACAATAGACCCCGCAATGGTTCCAAACATAAGACCGACTATCAACAGCGAAACAGCATTGTGTACGCGAAACGACACACCAACAACCAACGCCAACACCACCGAAGCCCCAATAATGGCCGCAGCAATCAATGCCCAACCGCTGCTGACAAATGCCACCGGCAATACCGAAGCCGCCATCATTACCAACGCCACACCCAGGCTTGCACCCGAGCTGACCCCGAGAATATATGGGTCGGCCAATGAATTGCGGAAAAGTGTCTGCATCATCAACCCGGCTACCGACAAAGAAGCACCTGCTAACACCGCCGTAATGGCTTTAGGCAAACGGAAGTTGAGCAGTATTTCCGAATTGATGCCCTCCGCTCCTTTTCCAAAAAACACCGACACAATCTCACGGAACGAGATATGAATGCTTCCCCAGGCCAAATCGGCAAGGAAAAGACCCACCGCCAGGAACAAAAGAGCCAGAAATAATATGAAGTTACGGGATTTCATCATGAAAACACTTGTCTAATTATTTTTATTCCAGTCGAACTCGTATGTACGTTCGAACTGATTTTTCGGGCCTCAAAGATACAAAATAATGCCAATTTATTAACTGTAACGAATAAAAAAGGACAGGTCGCGACCTGTCCCTACATCAATGTTGTTACATCATTTCAATTTTTGCGCGTAAACCAATTCATATCCAGGTAAAATTTCGGGATGAAGAATAGAAATTACGTCCGAAAGCAGTAAATCCGGCCGGGCAACGGCACTTTCCCAAAAGTCATTGGCAGTGGAAGGCAACAAGCGCTTATTGAAATTATAAACCTGCTTCAATTTTACCGGGCGGAAATAAGCATGCTTTGCATCGGCATTTACCAAATCAGAAATGGAATTAAAATTACAATTGAGCCAGATATCTGATTCCGAGAAATTTTTCAGGACTGTTTCCACGTTAAGCGGCAAACTCCCGGCTGTGGTGTCGTTGGCATAAAAATAGCGGGCACCGGCATCGGCAAACAGTTTTCCCATGAAGTTTCGCCCTGAAGGCATATACCATGTACCGCGAAAATTAGAGCCGGCCATAATGTTTGGTTTGTTTTTTATGGCTGCAGCTTTGGCTTTAATATCGTTATATCGTTTTTCAACATCTGCAAAAATGCTGTCGGCAAGCTTTTCTTTATCGTAAAATGCTGCCACAAATTTGATCCATTCAGCCCGCGCCAGCAACGAAGTTTCCATCCATTCATTGTTGAAAATAACCGGTATTCCCGCTTGCGAAACCCGTTGTGCATAAGGATCATTCTGGTTGTAACCGCTCATCATCACCGCTGCAGGCTTCAGTTGCAGTGTTTTTTCTACATTAATATTAAATGCATCGCCCAGGTCTGCTATCTTGCCCTCTCCTATCCGCTTGTTGATTTCGCGGTTATAAATAATTTTTGGAGAACAGACGCCGTTTACCCTTTGCAATTCGCCCAATAAACTCAGGAACTCAAAATGTGTAACCGAAGCTGCAACCAGCGTTTGAAGCGGAATCTGAACCTTAGTTCCATTGGACGGTGTTTGGGTTTTGATATCTTTCACCAGAAAATAACGGGCATAGACCGAGCCTTTTACCCACGGACTATAAACGATTACCTCCTTGTAATCAGGGAAATATTTGATAGTATAACCTTCGGCATAACTCAGTTTCAGCGAATCGGTTGGTTGTGCATCTTCTGTTTTTGTGTTTTTGGGAGCACATGAAATAAAAAGAAAAACGGCGAGTAGTGAAATGATTGAAATATGTTTCATAAGTTGCAATTAACGCAAAAAACCGCCGAGCATTAACTCCGCGGCTCCTGAATATTCTGTGTGAAATTCTGCGGTTTTATTTGCCGCAAAGATACAAGTAAATTGTAAATCGGAAATGATTAAATCGTAAATTCTTTTAGTGTCCTCCTGTTGGAATGTTTTGTTTTGCATCCGAAGACTCCGGCTCTTTCACAAACATCCAGAAAATAACTGAAGTAGTAATCAGCAATCCGCAGAAAATATAGAGCAGCTGATGATTTCCGGTAGCCTTAATTACATTGGCCACACCGTTGCTCATCATTTGCGGAAGCACTACTGCCAGATTGAAAACACCCATATACAATCCCATTTTGGCGGGATTCACGCGTTCGCTCATAATGGCAAAAACGATAGAAATCACTGCTGACCAGCCAATTCCGACCAGGAACATTCCGATATAAAAATCAATTTCCACCCGGCTAAAATAAGCAATATAGAAGTAACCGATAGCCGAAAATGCCAGTGCAGCAATGTAGGTTTTTACCCGACCGATTCGTTTGGCTATGGATTGCAATATTAGTGGGAAAATAGCGCCAATCAGATTCAGGATAAAGAATCCGAGCGAAACCATATTTCCAACCGACGAGCCCGAAGTTTGTGTTACACCGGTTAGTTTTTCTGCAAACCAGTTGGCTGAGATATTAGAGATATTGATATTGGGCAAAATCTGGTTCTCAATAAAAAAACCGGACAAGATAAACATGCTCTGGAAAGCCACCCAAGTAAACGAGTGTGCCAGCATAATTTTCTGAAACTCGTTCCGATTCGATTTATTTTTAATGCCCTGGATGATAATGTAAATGCCTATAATCACAGAATAGGCCAGCGCGCAAATCAAAACCGGATTGTGCCACCCAGCGAGTGCCTCTGTAAAAAAATGGAAGAACAAACTGAAAATCCCAAAAACCAAAAAACCATACAGCGGAAAGATTTCCTTGAAAATTTGCCAAACGCCAAACGTTTCATGAGTTGCAGTTTGTGCGGCTTCCGTATCTTTCTTCTCCTGAATAAACAAAATTGGAAAAACAGCCGTCAGAAAAACAATGACCGCAGCAATGTACAACAGGGTTTCATTCCCGAAAACCATGGAGAGAAAATAGGCAAACACACCAAAAAAGCCGGACATTATCTGCATCCATACATAACCGGAAGTACGAACCTTGCCTTCGGGGGTAAGGTCGGCAATAATGGAACGGGCCGGATTGAAAGTCACGTTTACCGACAAATCCAGAAACAAAGCGATAATAGAAGCAATCAGAATAATATCGGTAATACCGGTAATATGCGAAATGCCTTGAATATGCGGCAAAGAAAGAAATGCGAGCGTACTTACCATTCCGCCAATCATGATAAATGGACGGCGGCGGCCACCCATAAACCACACATTATCACTCACGAGCCCGACAATTACCTGCCCGAAAATTCCGGCTATAGGTCCGGCAAGCCACACAAAAGCAACATCGTGAATATCCAAACCGTATTTGTTGGATAGAATCCAACTCAGGGCCGCGATTTGAGTAGATAAAGCAAAACCCACAGCTGTGGCTGGCAATCCGAGCAACGCCAGGAACGTATTACTCATTTTCTTTTGAATGTTCAGCATGATATTTCAGATTATTAGATTTCAGAACAAAAAGCTTAATCCCAAAAATGGACAAAAAAAATTGCATTCCGGCAATTGGAATGCAATTATATTAATTTTAATTGAGAAAGTCCGTAAATTCAAAATATGATTTCAAAATTCAGAGCGCAAACGTTTGTTGAAACTACTCCCTACTTCTTAATTCTTACTTCTTACTTCTTACTTCTTACTTCTTACTCCTTACTCCTTACTCCTTACTCCTTACTCCTTACTCCTTACTCCTTACTCCTTACTCCTTACTCCTTACTCCTTACTCCCTACTTCCTACTTCCTACTGCCTACTGCCTACTATTTCAAACTCTTATTTATGTCCTCAATATACCCTAACACTTCATCGCGTCCGGTTCGTTTTTCGGAAGAAGTGAGGAAAATCGGTGGCAATTCTTCCCATTGCTCCTCCAGTTTTTCTTTATAAGCACGAATACTCTCCACCCCTTTCACATGCGATAATTTGTCAAGTTTGGTAAATACGATAGAAAACGGAATGCCATTCTCACCCAACCACTCCATAAACTCCAAATCGATTTTTTGCGGTTCATGCCGGCAATCAATCAACAAAAACAGGCAAGTAAGCTGTTCCCGGTGGAGAATATAGCTTTCAATAATATTTTGTAATTGGCTACGCATTTTCTTTCCAGTAGTTGCATAACCATATCCGGGCAAATCTACCAAATGCCAGTTATTATTAATCAAAAAGTGATTGATCAACAAGGTTTTTCCGGGTTTCGACGATGTCATTGCCAAATCCTTGCGGTTGCAAAGCATATTGATTAACGACGATTTACCCACGTTTGAGCGCCCTATAAAAGCATATTCAGGCAAGCGGCTTTCCGGACATTTCAGATAGTCGGTATTGCTTATTACAAATTCTGCAGATTTTATATCCATAATTTTGGAAGGACAACCTTTGGAGTTGGCCAGATATTAAGTGATTATAATTTTACGATTTAATGAAAGAATATACATTCCTCCGAAAGTTATCAATCCATTTATCATGAGTAATTCGTATCCCAATGCATAATTGAATAATGTTGTTGACAACAGATTTAATCCAAAACAAAGCAATGGCGAAAGAATGGCAATAATTGGCACCAATTTGTCACGAACCTGCCGCCTCGTGAACAATCCGAAAGCAAATAGCCCTAGCAATGGACCATACGTGTACGATGCAATGGTATAAATGGCATCAATAATACTTTTGTTATTCAATGCTTTAAAAACAAACATAATCGCAACAAACAAAACCGACATACCAATATGTGTCAGTTTGCGTTTGCGCTCGGCCACTTTCGGTTCGTCATGTTTCACCCCCAGAATATCCACCGAAAATGACGTAGTGAGCGATGCCAATGCCGAATCGGAGCTTGCAAAGGTAGCCGCAATTATTCCAATTACAAACAAAAAGGTAACCACCGGCCCCAGATATTGTGTTGCAAACAGAGGCAAAATATCGTCGGAAGCAACAGGCAAAGCAATATTATTCTTTGTTGCCAGCATCAGCAACATGGCTCCCAGCGTAAGAAACAGCAAATTCAACGGCACAAACGAAAAACCGTACCAATACATATTTTTTTGTGCATCACGAAGGCTTTTGCAGGTCAGGTTTTTTTGCATCATATCCTGGTCAAGCCCGGTCATAACAATGGCAATAAAAATCCCGCTGAAAAACTGTTTGAAGAAATTCTGTTTGGAATGCCAGTCGTCAAACACAAAAATGCGCGAATGAGGATGATTGATAATTGAACCGGCAAAGTCACCAAAACCGAAATCCAATTGTTTTGCAACCTGAATTACCAACAAAACCAAAGCCGAAATCAAACAAATAGTTTGCAGCGTATCAGTCCATACTATGGTTTTAATACCGCTCCGGTGCGTGTAAAGCCATATCAGGAAAACCGCAACGGAAGCCGTAACAAAAAAAGGTACATTCCACGCATCAAATATAATATGTTGCAAAATAAGCGTTACCAGATACAATCTTACCCCTGAACCAATGGTACGCGAAAGCAGAAAAAAGGATGCACCGGTTTTATAGGAATATTTGCCAAAACGCTCTTCCAGATAGGTATAAATGCTGGTCAGATTCATTTTATAATACAGCGGAAGCAACACATTTGCAATAATAAGATACCCCACAAAAAAACCTAAAACCGTTTGCATATAGGTAAAATCTACATTACGCACCATGCCCGGAACCGACACAAAGCTGACCCCGGAAATTGACGAACCAACCATCCCAATAGCCACCACCCACCACGGCGATTTCTTATTCCCCAAGAAAAAAGCATCATTATCTGTGCTTTTTCTCCCAACTAACCAGGAAATAAGCACCAGAAACGAGAAATAAACAGCTATAATCAACAGGATGAAAAATCCGGACATAAAAAACAATGTGATAATGTGCCAAAATACTAATGCGACAATAAAAGAACTTACAGATTAAACCCTCCGCAAAACTTTGTACGAATGTCTTATTGTCAATAATTTTGCACAAAAATACTCAAAAACGACCGAAGAGAAATGCATTGAACAAAAATAGTTTTGAACCGTTTTTTTTTATATTTTTGCAACTGCATTGAAAAACCGAACATGGCTCAACAACAATTTTCATCTTCCTTACTCGAAAACGCTGTCAACGAGTTTGCAAAACTTCCGGGTATCGGTCGCAAAACGGCTCTGAGACTGGTGTTGCACTTGCTGAAACAATCGGAACACGAGGTGGAAGTATTTGGGAACTCATTTATCCACCTGCGCAAGGAAATTGTATATTGCAAGGTTTGCCACAATATCTCGGACACTGAAGTTTGCCATATCTGCAGCAATCCCGCGCGCGACCATGAAACGGTTTGCGTAGTGGAAAATATCAAAGACGTGATGTCCATTGAAAACACCCAACAATTCCGCGGATTATATCATGTATTAGGCGGCATAATTTCACCTATGGATGGAATCGGACCCAGCGACCTGGAAATTGAAAGCCTCGTTCAACGGGTGAAAGATGAAAATGTGAAAGAAATCATTCTGGCGCTAAGTACCACTATGGAAGGCGACACAACCAACTTTTATATTTTTCGCAAACTGACGCCTTTAAACATAAAAATCACCACCATTGCCCGCGGAATTGCCATTGGCGACGAGTTGGAATATGCCGACGAAGTTACTCTTGGACGCTCAATTTTAAACAGAGTAGAATTTACAAATTCATTTAAATAAAATAGATTAGAAAAAACACATCAAAATGAAGAACATTGCAAGAATTGTAAGACAAATCAATCAGGCCTATTACCTGGTTTATACCACCACCATTTTGTCTACCCTTTTAGGTTATTACTTAACCGTAAACCGTGAAGGAGTGTCCAACATAAAAAGCGAGTTATCTATATTGATTTCATCTCTGATTATCATGTACATAATCATTTCTATCCCTGCCGCACTGGCATTGTTTCACCGCAATCTGAAAAAATGGCGTGAGATTGAAGACGAATTTCTGAAACATAGAAAATACATTTTCGGGGCAAAACTACGCCTGTTAGTAGTTGGAACCGGATTAGTAGCCAGCGTTATCGGACATTTTATATTATATGCAGGCACACAAAACATGTCAATGATTGCCTGTGCCGGTATTGCTGCTATTGCATTGTTTTTCTGCAAACCATCGGCAAACAAAGTTGCCGCCGAACTTGAACTCGAAATAGACGAAGAAGAATAATCTCAACAAAAACAACACATTAGCTATGATTATCGCTGTAGATTTCGACGGAACAATTGTTACCCACGAATATCCTAAAATAGGTAAGGAAATTCCGTTTGCGATAGACACCCTCAAACGATTGCAAACGGCTCCCGATCATTTGATTGTATTGTGGACTGTTCGTGAAGGAGTCCTGCTGGACGAGGCGGTTGAGTTTTGTCGCAGCAAGGGGTTAGAGTTTTACGCGGTTAACAACAATTACCCGGAGGAATCATCCGAATATCCTGAGCCGCGAAAATTGAAAGCCGATGTGTTTATCGACGATCGAAATCTCGGCGGACTGCCTGATTGGGGAGTGATTTACCGAATGATTATGGCAAAAAAACATCTCGAACCAATCACCTACGAAATCGAACAGGAATACCAACTTCCCAAAAAGAAAGGTTTTTTTAAATCTATTTTCGGATAAATACAACAAAAAGCGTGTTAGAAAACAAAATCATACGACTTCGGCCAATAGAACCGGAAGATCTGGACCGGCTTTACGCATGGGAGAACAATCCGCAATTGTGGGCTGTGGGTAACACGCGTAATCCTTACTCCCGCTTTGTCCTAAAGCAATATATTCTTGACTCGCACAAAGATATTTACGAAACCCACCAACTTCGCCTGATGATGGTGAGTTGTAAAACCGGAGAAACCGTTGGAACAGTCGACTTATTTGACTTCGACATCCATAACAGCCGCATAGCACTCGGCTTGTATGTCGATGCCGCATTTCAGGGAAATGGATATGCCAAAGCTGCATTACGACTGGTTGAAGACTATGTGTTCAGCTTCCTTCAATTGAACCAGCTTTACTGTCATATTTCCGAAACCAATACCGCCAGCCGCCAAATGTTCGAAAAAGAAAACTACGAAACAAACGGCATACTTAAAAACTGGATAAAAACCATTGATGGGTTTGAAAACATCATTATTTTTCAAAGATTCAGGTAAAAGAATAATAAAACTTTGAATGAAACCATGAACGGACTATGAAAACAATTCTGAAAAAAGCCATATCGAAATCAACAAAAACACTAAGTCTCGACCTACTCATTGCAATATCAAATCAACGATTATTGCTCCCCTTTTACCACACAGTATCAGATGTAGACTTAGCTCACATTAAACATTTATATCCGATACAGTCAATCGCAGGGTTCAAAAAAGACCTAAATTTTCTTCAGAAAAATTTCAAACCTGTTTCATATTCTTTTCTACAAAAGGATGCAATAATAAAAAATAAGATAAAAGAAAATTGCTTTTTCCTGTCATTCGACGACGGGCTACGTGAGTTTTATGATGTTGTTGCTCCTATCTTATTAGAAAGAGGAGTACCTGCAACTTGCTTTATAAACAGTGCATTTATTGACAACAAAGACATGTTTTTCCGTTTGAAAGCAAGTGTTTTAATTGAAAGGATCAATAAAAAAGCCCTCACATCCGGACAAAACAAAAAACTGGTTGGAATCTTTTTCCAACATGGATTGAGTTACAATTCGGCTTTTGATTTACTCAAAATAGCTTACCAAAACAAAGAAATTTTAGATATTATTGCTCCTGTTATCGATGTGAATTTTCAGGATTATTTAGCCACGCATCAACCTTATTTGACAACAAATCAAATAAACGAGCTCATCCAAAAAGAATTTTCTTTTGGCTCACATTCTGTTTCTCATCCATATTACAATGCATTATCTGAGGATATTCAGGTTCAGGAGACATTAGATTGTTTAAATTATCTAGTGGATACTTTCGGCATTAAAGAACGTTTATTTTCTTTCCCATACACCGATTTTGGTGTAACAAAGAGTTTTTTTGATAAAATAAGCAATAATGTTGATTTATCGTTTGGCACAGCAAGCTTAAAACAAGATACAATTCCAACAAATATTCAAAGAACACCAATGGAAGTATTTGGCTATGAATCTGCTGAAGAAATAATTAAATCGGAATATCTTTATTTTATTTTAAAACGATTAGTCGGAAAACACATAATCTACAGGTCATAATGCTAATTGAATCTTATAATCAGGCTCAACTGAAAGAGTTTATCGAATCTGATTTTTATAAAAGTCTGGATAAAATTCCCATCAGCTACCACAGGGCAATATCACATATTAACAATCCCGATTGCTCTGACGACGATATACTTTTGTGGGCGGCGTACGAAGGTGGCTCTCTGGCCGGATATGCAGGTGTTCTACCCGGAATTTCTTACCTAAATGAAATCCCAAAGAAAATTTATTGGTTAAGCTGTTTTTGGGTTGATGAACGCTACCGAGGTCTCAATCTGGCCTCATCACTCTTTTTTCCTTTAATAAAGCGATATAAAGATCAATTACTTATTTCTAATTTTGTTCCTGAATTAGAAAAAACATATCAAGGGCTTGGTATCTTTCAACCAACAATATTTAAAAATGGTTACAGGTTTTATTTACGATTTAACTTAGCAGACATCATTGCAAGCCGTTATCCCCAAAAGCCATTATTAAAATCAACATTTAGAATTGTTGATAGTTTTGCTAATATTTTATTGTCAGTAAGAACTCCTTTTTACAAAAAATGTAAAACAGAATTCAGTTTTATTGAAAGCAATGACTTTGATGGTGAATTTCATTCATTTACAGATCAATTCAAACCAAACAGCAACTATATTGAAAGGTCATTAAAACATTTTGAATGGATAATTAAGTATCCATGGATTATTCAGGCAAAACCAGACAAAGAGAGTAAACGATATTTTTTTTCGTCAAAATCAAATCAATTTGAATATTGTTCATTAAAAATTTATCACGAGAAAAAACTTCTGGGTTATGCTTTGCTAAAAGTAAGAGATAAAGCACTTACAGTATCATATATTTTTGCAACAGATGCAGTTATGAAAGATATTGCGGGTTATATTTTAGATAAGGCTTGCGCGGAAAAAATTAAAACAATAATGACATATGATACCAGATTAGTAACTGAAATAAAAAAATACAGGAATCGATTTGTTTTTTTTAAAGAATTTAAACGCCCTTATATTATTACTAAAAAAATAGACATTTCAGCATCTTTATTTCAGGAAGGTGATGGTGACTCTGTTTTCACATAAACGAACATGACAAAGCTCGCAGTATTAAGTAATACAAACATGGATCCGTTGAGAAATCATTTACTGAAAATTGATTTCTTAGATTTATATTTTGCCGGTTATAATCAATGGCAATCCGACCTTTTAAACATAGAATCCGGATTGAGTTCATTCTGTCCGGATTATATCTTTATTCATCTGAATGCTGAAGAATTTCAATCAGACATCTATGATTTAATCAACTGCATAGAATCATACTCTAAAAGAAATAAAGGCGTAATTTTTATTGTTTCAAATTTTTCATATACCCCTTATTCAGTCCAAACTTATATCAACAAGGAATATCAGCACGAATCTAAACTCAACGGATCATTATATACTTTTGCTGAAAAGAATGACAATATTTTTGTGCTCAACTTTAACAGATTAATTAGTTTGCACGGATATATAACCCTTTTCGACGAGAAATTCTGGTATCTTGGTCGGATTATACATTCATCAAAAGGGTTTGCCGTTTTAGCTGATGAACTGAAAAATGTATTCAATTGTCTCTTGGGGAAAACGAAGAAAGTACTCATTCTTGATTTAGATAATACACTCTGGGGAGGAGTTGTTGGCGAGGTTGGTTGGCAAAATATTCAACTGTCACAAGAGGGTATCGGACGCATTTATCTTGATTTTCAGCGAAAAATCAAACAATTGCAACAAACCGGAGTTCTACTGGCCATTTGTTCTAAAAACAATGAAAACGATGTAAAAGAAGTTTTTGAGAATAACAAAAATATGCATTTGGCATGGGAAGATTTTACTTTGCATGAGATAAATTGGAACAATAAATTTGAAAATATAACTAAGATGGCTGCTTCATTGAGTTTAGGTCTGGACTCAATGGTATTTTTAGATGACAATACATTTGAAAGAGAGCTTGTTACTCAAAGTATTCCCGAAATCATTGTTGCCGATTTTCCAAAAGACATTTCCACATTAAACCGGTGGTTTATAACTGATGTTGTATATCCATATTTTGGCAAACGCAAATTAACTAACGAAGATATCAATAAAACAGACCAATATAAGCGAATTATTAATCGGGAAGAAATAAAAAAACAACTTGATTATAATGAATTCATCAAAGAGCTGAATATCAAACTGAATATTTTTGAACCAACAAGTGATTCATATTTTAGAATTGCCCAGTTGACTCAGAAAACAAACCAGTTTAATCTGACAGTAAAAAGATATTCGGATTCAGAGATAAAAGCAATGTCTGAAAGTCCCAACTACAAGATATTCGGTTGTTCATATGAGGATAAATTTGGAAAAGAAGGAATAATTGGCTGCGCAATCATAAAGATTTGTAATAATACAGCATTTATCGATTCATTTTTATTAAGTTGCAGAGTGTTGGGCCGGCGTGTAGAATTTACTTTTTTAGAAAACATTCTCAAAGAGCTAAAAGAACTAAAAATAGAAACAGTAGATGCATCTTATATACAAACGTCACGAAATATCATAACTAAAGATTTTTACAGTAAATATGGATTCTCAGTACTTGAAGACAACAGGTTTACTATTAAAGTACGATAGAACTCACAGAACAGGTAGTGCAAATCTCTGACAATCTAAAATATCAAAACTGAAACACATGGAATTAGAACAAGAATTGAAAAATGTTTTTTCTCAAACGTTTAATATTTCTCAAGAAAAAATATCGCTAAAAACCAGACAAGTTGATTTAGCTGAGTGGGATAGCCTGGGACAACTTCGACTTATTATGGAAATTGAGACCGTTTTCAATGTTTCATTTTTAATTGATGAAATAGCGACCTTAGATTCATTTGAAAAGATACTATACAATATACAGACTAAGCAAAAAGTCGAAACGAACAACTAGTACAACGAAATGAATTTTTTGAAACAAGCACAAAAACAGCAAGCCGATGCGTCGACTTGCTGTTTTTGTGCTTGTTTATCAATTGATTAAATTCTTATGCAACGTAGACTTCCAGCAACGTAGCGTTATTCTCAGGAATCAAACCTATTTCGTCAATACAAGCCGGAACAAGAACCGTATCACCTTTGCCAACAACAGTTTTTTCTCCATTACTTTCAATTGTCAGACTTCCTTCCAGACACATATAGGCTACGAACGTATCCAATGAACCGTAATTACGCGTTACAGCTTCATCAAAACGCAATATATTGGTTGTGAAATACTCACATTCCACCAAAGGAGTTATTTCGTTTAATTGCGCGCTATAGACTGTTTTCGGATTTTTTGAAGCAGCAAAGTTAATCACATCCAAAGCCTGCTCTGTATGTAATTCACGTTCGTTACCGTTGTCGTCAATACGTTTATAATCGTAAATACGATAGGTAATATCGCTGCTTTGTTGTATTTCGGCTACCACCACTCCTTTACCAATGGCATGCACCAATCCGGCAGGAATAAAGAATACATCGCCTTTTGTTACAGGCACTTTTTGAAGCAGGCCCTCTACTTCACCGGCTTCCAGAGCATCCAAATACTCATCACGAGTGCAATCTTTTGTGAAACCGATAATCAGTTCCGCTCCCGGATCAGCATCCACCACGTACCACATCTCGGTTTTTCCGTATGAATTATGACGTTCAGCCGCCACTTCATCGCCCGGATGCACCTGTATAGACAGATTCTCGTTCGCATCAATCAGTTTGAAAAGCAAAGGAAACAACAAACCATACTGGTCATAGATTTTATCTCCAAGCAATTCGCCCATGTAGATTTCAATCAGCTCAGCCAGATTGTTACCGGCTAAAAAACCATTGGTTACCACAGATTCATCACCTTCATAACCCGATAGTTCCCAGCTCTCACCCAACTTATCTGTTTCCGCTGGTTTTTCAAACAGGCTTTTCAACTTAGTTCCGCCCCAGATTTTATCTTTCAGAATAGGACTGAATTTCAATGGATATAGCACTTTATTCATCTCTTTTAAGTTTATTGTTAGTAATTCAGGACTCCGGCATTAATTACAGGAGAAAAAAAATGAACAATTAATAAATATCTGGGTAACAGAATTATTAATTGTTCATTTTTAAATCATTTTCATTGGAGAACTATTCTGATTTCACACGCTTAGCCAGATTTTGCTCCCAAGCCCAGGCACTACGCAGAGTTTCTTCAACTGTTTCTGTTGCAGTCCAACCCAGTTCGTTATTAGCATAAGCCGGATCAGCCCACACTTTCTCGATATCACCTTCCCGGCGGTCAACTATCTTATATGGAATCTTTACTCCATTCACTCTCTCGAATGTTTCAATAATTTCCAACACAGATAAACCGCGTCCTGTTCCAAGATTAAATGTCTCTACTCGTGATTTTGTCTTTTCGTTCAGCATACGTTGAACGGCAATTACGTGCGCTTTAGCCAAATCAACTACGTGGATATAATCGCGGACACATGAACCATCAGGCGTATTATAATCGCTGCCAAAAACCGAAAGCTGTTTGCGGATGCCAATGGCAGTCTGCGTTACAAAAGGCAACAGGTTATTTGGAACCCCAAGTGGCAATTCGCCAATTTCAGCTGAAGCATGCGCTCCAATCGGATTAAAATAACGAAGGATAATGCTTTGGTAACATGGATTTGCGTGAATAGTATCACGGATTATCTCTTCTCCAATTTGTTTTGTATTTCCGTAAGGTGACAAAGCCGCTTTAATCGGAGCACTTTCTGTTACCGGCAATACATCAGGCTGTCCGTACACAGTACAAGACGAAGAAAAAACAAAATTTTTCACCTTGTGAATTGGCATCAACTGCAATAAATTAATCAGAGATACCAGATTATTTCGATAATACAACAATGGCTTCTCAACCGATTCACCCACCGCTTTGCTGGCTGCGAAATGAATAATTGCTTCGATGTCTTTGTATTTTTCGAACATGCGGTCCATGCTCACATAATCCACGCAATCAATATTTTCGAAAGCGGGTCGAATGCCGGTAATTTTCTCGATGCCATTCAAGACATCGATATTTGAATTGGAGAGATTATCAACAATCACAACTTCAAAACCTACCTTTTGCAATTCAACAACCGTGTGCGAACCAATATAACCCGCTCCACCGGTTACTAAAATTTTTGCCATACAACTATTTGATTATTATTTAAATAACTTTTCAGGATATATACCTTTTCGCACTAATTCATTGATTTTCAGCACTACTTGCGGACGATCTTCAACATAAGTTACGCCAAACCATTTCGAAGGCGTATCAAGGACTTTGCATGTAGCTTTACCTTCTACGATCAGATTATTTACTGCCAACGGAATATAAAATTCTGATTTCAGTTGCTGTCCGTTTTCCGCCAGGAATTGTTTGAAATACTGCTCTGAGTATTCAAAATAATCAGGAGTAAAGCCCCACATATTCATCGATACCGGTGTGTTTGCACTGATTGCGACTTCCTCACCATTTTCGTCAAGATAATTGATGGTTCCACCTTTTTCTTCAATATGAGTACGTTCTACCACGTTTTGCAACAGTTGATTTTCGTCAACCACGCATACACCGCGGCTTACAGCTCCACTTTCCGATAAAGTATTACCTACACGATAACCTACCATACAGTATTCATTCTTCTTTCCTTCCACACTACGCAGGAAATCTGCCAGGATAGCAAACGATTCCTGACCGTAAAAGTCATCGGCATTAATTACTGCAAAAGGCTCATGAATAGCATCTTTTCCCATCAACACAGCATGATTTGTTCCCCATGGTTTCTCACGTTCCGGAGTGTAAGTACAACCCGCAGGAACCTTACTGATTTCCTGAAAAACAATATCTGTGTCAATTAAATCTTTGAATTTGTTTATTACAACAGTTTTAAAATCCTGCTCGAAACTTCCGCGGATGACGAAAACAATTTTACCGAATCCGGCTTTAATTGCGTCATAAATCGAATAATCCATGATAGTTTCACCATTGGGTCCCAGTCCGTCTAACTGTTTCAAACCGCCATAACGACTACCCATTCCTGCTGCTAATACAAATAAAGTTGGTTTCATATTACAATTTTTAGATTTAGAGGCGCAAAGTTAGCCAATACTTTTGAATTGCAGAAGAAATAATGAAGCATTTTACAAACTATTATCCAACTAAAACTTTAAAAAATGTAAAGTGAACACTTTTAAGACAATTGTTGAAAACTCAAAAAAAATATATTGGGAACGACAATCAAAATTTCTATCTTTGCAAATCAACCCACGTAAATATGCCTGCAAAAAATAAAAAAAAAGCAATCAGCATTACCATTTGTTTATTAATTGGAATCTGCCTTGCCACATATATAGGAATTTCCTTCTTTACAAAAATAAAAAAGGAAGCACCACAATCTAAAACTTATGCTAAATGTGATCATGTTCATTTCGCCAGCGCTCCCATTGAACCAAGCGACAAACTCAACGATCCGAACGAAATCCAATTAATTCATGCACGAACCAACGGATTAAAACAGCCATTTGCCACGAACGATGAATTTAATGAAAGAATTGGCAATCTGGTTCGCAAGTCTGTGCTTGTGCAGGTTACCGAAAACCGGTTTTATCAGCTTAAATCACTTTCCCATTCACAGCCATATCTTATCCCTGAAGCCATTGACATGCTAAACGAAATCGGCTACAGATTTCAAAAACGATTAAGGGAAAAGAAATACAATAACTATCGTTTCAGAGTAACATCTTTGCTGCGAACCGAAGAAACCCAATACAACCTGAGCCACAGAAACAGAAATGCGACAAAGAGCATATCATGCCATTTATACGGCACAACAGTTGATATTTCGTACAAAAACTTTTTCAACACCAAAGCCGATAGTATCGAAGCAAGCTACGAAGCAGTACAAACTTTAACTAAAATACTGATTGAAATGCGTCAGGAATGCAAGTTATTGGCTGTAAGGGAACGTCATCAGTCCTGTTTTCACATCACGGCTGTACTATGTAAACCTCTGGCAATAAAGAAATAGAATGCCAAACAAGGAGGCAATCAATGAATTTAATCAAATCTCAAGTTGATTTTCTCGTTTAAAATTTCGACAATATGAATTTTTGATTAACTTTGCATTCGATTTAAGGAAATGACTTAGTAGCTCAGTTGGTAGAGCAACAGACTCTTAATCTGTGGGTCGAGGGTTCGAGCCCCTCCTGGGTCACCAAATGAAACGACAGTTTCAGTCAACAACAAGAAAAACCATTCTAAATCATTGATTTGGAATGGTTTTTTCTTTTTATACTAAGTCAGTAAAAGACACTTTTCAACCTCAAAACGCCAATAAATCGTTACCAATTCGTTACCTGTTTTTATCCTTCAATATTAGGTAACGATTTAATAAATTTGTCTTAGCTATTTCCATAATTGTCAGCAGTTTGTCCGCTCTACTTTCATAGATAATATTTATTTTCATCCCATAAATTTTATGTTATGAAGTCAACGTACAGAGTACTTTTCTACTTAAAGAAAAATGCCATTCTAAAGAATGGGAAGACTATTATTATGATCCGTATAACTATCAACGGAGAAATCGCGCAATTAAGTTCTAAACTTCAGGTAAATCCTGATTGTTGGGACGTAAAGACAGGAAAGGTCAAAGGAAGGGCAGCCGAAGCAAACAACATTAACCGGCAACTGGATAACCTAAAAGCTTCTATTGACAAAGCGTACACAAAACAATTTGATGAATTTGGCTATGTTACCCCCGAAAAAATCAAGAACACTATTTTGGGAATTGACCGAAAGAATGAAACTCTCCTGGAGTACTTCGACATGCACAACAAACAGTATGCTATGAAAGTCGGATATTCTACTACAAATGTAACCTACGACCGTTATCAACTTTTGAGAGAGCGGGTTGAATCTTTTCTAAAAGAGCATTACAATATCTCTGATATTGCGATTAATGAAGTAACACCTGTCTTTTTAGATAGCTTTTACATCTATATCCGTAATAACCACAAGAGTGCACACAACAATGCAATGAAAGCCATGCAACGGTTGCGAAGGATATTTTATTTTGCAAAAAACACTGGGCTTAATATCCCTGATCCTTTCTGGAACTTCAATATGAGCTTTGAAACCATGGAAAGAGATTTCCTTAGTCAAAAGGAAATTGATACAATTCAATCCAAACAATTTGCATCAAAGAGAGTTGAGCAAGTAAGGGATTTATTCATTTTTTGTTGCTATACAGGACTTTCTTACGTTGATTTATGTAATTTGCAGGAATCAAATATCCATACCGCATTTGATGATAGCCTGTGGATTATGAGTAAACGTCAGAAAACGAATGTACAATTTAATGTACGGCTTCTTAATATCCCAATACAAATACTTGACAAATATAAAGGGACTCAAAAGGACGGCAAGATACTGCCTGTTATCTCCAATCAAAAATTAAATGAATACCTGAAAGAGATTGCAGACTTGTGCAGCATTACAAAAAACCTAACTTTTCACATGGCCAGACATTCATTTGCCACTACGATTGCTTTATCAAATGGAGTACCCATTGAAACAGTATCCAAGATGCTCGGGCATAAAAGTATCAAGACTACTCAGATTTACGCGAAAATAACTGACATAAAAATGAGTAATGACATGCAAAAACTTTCAGAGATAATTGATAAAGAAATAGCATGTTAGACACATTAAAACAATTCAACAAAAAACTGGTCACAAATTGTGACCAGCTCCCTGAAATTCTAAAAAAACATGTGACATTGGAGTAAAAAAAGTATGTGTTATCCGAAAAATAAGAGAAGCTGTATTGTTCCACCAATACGGCTTTTTTCATACACTATGTAGGGCGTTGATATGGCTTTGCCATACTTCATCCATACATGAGGAACTACCCCGCAATAAACGGAGCAACCTGTTCAATATTCAATCCCGTATACCGACAGAATTCGTCAACAGTTACGAACTGGTGTTCTTCTTTTTCGTTGCGTTCTTTAATCTTAGCAAGCAACAATCTTCCGTAGCGTTCACTCTTTCCTGTGATACGCTGAATATCTTTCGGGTAGATACAAATACGTTTTACTTCCATCTTTCTTACTATATTATGCAAAAATACAAATTTAATTCAGACTCAAATACGTCCATTTTGGAAAAAACGGAAAGGATAGTCAAAGGCGGAAGTACCTGTGTTATAAAGTGGAATTTGTCAATATACTTTTGTCCGTATAATTTTAAAACATAGTATTATGGCACAACAAAAAAGTATTCTGAAATTAAAGGGAACCATCGGTGGAATAACTTTCTACAAGTCGAAAGATGGCTATCTGGCCCGGGAAAAAGGTGGCGTGGATGCTTCACGTATTGCGAATGATCCGGGATTTGCGCGAACCCGTGAAAATGGGGCTGAGTTTGGTAATGCAGCTTCTGCAGGTAAATTATTGCGCGACGCAATGCGAGCACTGGCGAAAGATGCGTCCGATGGACGTGTAACTGCCCGTGTCACGCAAATCATGGCGCAAATCAAGAACATGGACGAAGCAAACGCCCGTGGCGAACGCAGTGCAGCTGAGGGCGTGGCTAAAGATGAAGCTAAAGCCTTACTGATTGGTTTCAACTTTAATGTAAATGCAGCTCTTGGAACTGTTTTGTACAAGCCGTTTGAAGTGGACACTGAGACCGGTGAAATCAAAATTGCCGCACTGACACCCCTAAAAGATATTAGTTTGCCTAGCGGGGCATCTCATATCATTTTGAGAAGTGGTTTTGCAAGCATCAACTTTTTGACCGGTGAATCAGAAATGATTGTATCGGAGCCGGTACGCCTTTCAGTCAATGCAGAAGCTCAGGCTGTCTCGTTGAAACCAGCAACAGTACCGGTAATTGAAGGAACTCATTTCATGCTGTTGTCGATTGACTTTGTACAATCGGTGAACAATGCTGATTATTCTCTGAATAACAATGCATACAACGTGTTGGCCATTGTTGCAGTAGAGTAGACCTCACCCCTAACCCCTCTCCGCATGGAGAGGGGAACTAGAGCAGGACTTAAATTCTTAGAAAGGTAGAATCTAAATTTTAATACAAAATTTATGAAAACAGAGAATAATCAAACAGCTATCAATCCTAACAACATGAGTGTTGTTGAGCGGGTAAAAGCTCCTACTCCGAAGTTCTTCAAAACATTGCGTACAATTGGATTGGCATTAGCAGCATTAGGCGGAGCTATTTTGGCTTCACCAATTGCACTTCCTGCCGGACTGGTAGCCGCAGCCGGATATGTAGCATTAGCAGGTGGGGTGGTTACAGCTGTTAGTCAAACAGCAGTTGATACAACCAATTCAAAAACAACAGAAAATGAAACTCCTTGAAACAAACAGCGACGGCCAAGTGTATGCCGGTACTTGCGGCGGTATGTTGCTATCAGTGTTTAGCAACGTGTTTATAGAAGACCTGGTCAGGACTATTATTCTTGCCGTTGTAGGCGCTGTTGTGAGTTTTATTGTTTCATTGCTTTTGAAAAATTTTATCAGGCGGAAAAACCGCTAAAAAACGACTACTTCCGGTGCGATAACCTTTTGTAGTAGTGAAGCCTCCCAGATTGGGAGGCTTTTTTTGTTCTTTAATCTCATAAAACGGTTACAAACATGAGCTTAAAAATGGCTTGATTATTTGCACCCATCACTAGGAAAACGGGAAATAACTTTTGGGGCCGCCCATCGAGCCCGAAAAAAGTTATTCTCGTTTTTCCGCAAAGGTTAACTGAAGTGAGAATGGAGTTGGTCACCCAGAGGAAAACCAACCCCACCCCACTCAACTAATGTACTTGTAGAAAAGCATTCGCTTGCCATCCTGAACAAGCTTTATGTTTTGTCTAAACTTCTTTTCCATTTCTCCCAAGCTGCGGAGAGCTTCCACGGCTTTTTCAAACTGAGCCGGATTTTCATCCACCCTATTTAAACCATCCAACAGACGAGACTTTACATCCCGTAGCACTACAAACAGGCGCCGGCTGTCAAGGTTTTTGGGGAAAATACTACCTGAAGTGAAACGAAGTGTGGAGATTTTTTCTCAAAACACAAAGTGCCTGACCTTTACTGCCCAAAGCGTGGGTTTACTTCGTGAATAGCTGCTACGCTCGGCATACTTCAAACAAGTTTGAGTCTGCACTCACTTGCAAGCTAATTGTGTTGGCCCCCTTATCTTTGCTGGATTTTTTATTTTTTTGTCGGTAAATAATCTACTCAAAAAGTCCTTATTGTATTTGTCTTTTTGAATCCCTTTGGAAAAAGAAACCATTCCCTAAACAAAACCAAAAGGATTCTATCCATTGGGGCTTACCCGCCGCAGAAAATAAAAACATACACCTCACCCCTGACCCCTCTCCTTGAGGAGAGGGGAAAAAGGCTTGGGTAGTGACTGACTGTATGAATGGAGCTTGCGGAATGGAAAGGAAGGAGACTACCGAAGCTGTGGGGTGCTGAGGTGTGTGCATGAAATGAAAGCGAAATGAAATGTTAGGGTTCGGAGTGATGAACGAACGTAGTTCCTGGAATGTAATGGGCTTGAAAGAATGCATATACCGCAAGCACATGGATAAACTAACCCGGAATGTTTTTAGTTTTCTGCACAACTAATGGGCGGTGGGGAAAATGAGGAGTTGCACGAAGTGCTAAAAAACTTACAAACTGCTGAAAGGAGATTGACAGCTGTCCCCATATTTTGAAAACCTATTATGGTTTTCATTGCTACAAGAAACATATCTTCAATGAAAACTATAAGTGGTTTTTGGGGCTTTACTTTCGGGTTGGCGTAGCCTGAACAACGCACCGTTTAGGTGTAATTACTTTCCGCTCTGCCTTCAGGCGATTAATGGGGAAAACTCGCTGCAGAAATGAAAAACACACCATTGGAAATGCGTAGGAAAAGGGCTTGGGGAAAACGGAATGAATGAAGCTTGCGAAATGGAAATGAGTATTTCCCGAAGTCGTGGGGTGCTGAAGTGTATGATTGTAATGAAAGTGAAATGCAGTATCAGGGGTCAGCGTGAGGAACGAACGCAGCTCCTGGAACGGAATGGAGCGAAAATGGAAATCATATACTGCAAGCACATGGATAAATAACTATATGTTTTTTTGTTTTCTGCACAACTGATGGGTGGTGGGGAAATCTTGAGGTCTTCGGGCAGCGCAGCGGGGCAAAAGCGTTGATCTTGTGCGGCTATTATACATAATGGGGTTATAGGCTTTTTTATTGGGTTTATCCCCAGCTGAAAGCTGAAAAAGCCTATTAACTACATGTTATGTATAATAGC
>Ga0079306_1000615_pt1 | contig 30993 bp, 27 predicted proteins | sample Methanotroph_Enr_FD_79181 | JGI IMG/M metagenome (GOLD analysis project Ga0079306, IMG submission 79181) | Enriched soil microbial communities from Old Woman Creek wetland in Ohio, USA - Methanotroph_Enrichment_5 | ecosystem: Environmental > Terrestrial > Soil > Wetlands | place: USA: Ohio... | reverse complement strand
TTCTCCGCCTTCGGGCCGGAACCGATCTGCCAACGGCTGGAGCGCGGCGACGCCCGCATCCTGGTGACCACCGAGCGGCAGTACGAGAAGAAAGTGGCGGGACTGCTGGAGCGCCTGCCGCAACTTAGCTGTGTCCTTCTCACCGATGCCTTGAAGGATCGGGGTGAAAAGGTCCTGTCACTCCCTCGCCTGATGGCCGAGGCCTCCACAGTATTCACCATCCCTCCCACTGCCCCGGAAGACATGGCCGTTCTCCACTTCACAAGCGGCACCACCGGAATGCCAAAGGGGGCGGTTCACGTCCACAATGCCGTTCTCACCCACTTCAGCACGGGAAGGTATGTCCTCGACTTTCATCCCGACGATATCTACTGGTGTACGGCCGATCCCGGTTGGGTGACCGGTACCTCCTACGGGATCATCGCTCCGCTGGTTCACGGCATCACGAGCATCATCGATGAGGGAGATTTTGATGCGGAGCGCTGGTACCGCATCCTGGAGGAGCAGCGGGTGACCATATGGTACACGGCTCCCACTGCGATCCGGATGCTCATGCGCGCGAACATCGAGCCGCGCGGCCGATTTGACCTCACGGCCCTGCGGCTTATCCACAGCGTCGGCGAACCCCTCAACCCCGAGGCGGTGGTCTGGGGAGAAAGGACCCTCGGGCTGCCGATCCACGACAACTGGTGGCAGACCGAAACCGGCGGCATCATGATCGCCAATTACGCGGCCATGGAGATCCGGCCCGGTTCCATGGGACGGCCGTTACCCGGAGTAGAAGCAGCCATTGTCCGGAGAATCGATGAGAAAACCGTGGTGCTTGCGGGTCCGGATGAAGAAGGAGACCTGGCGCTTCGTCCCGGCTGGCCCTCCATGTTCCGCGGCTATCTCCACGACGAGGATCGATACCGAAAATGCTTCGTCGGCAACTGGTACATCACCGGCGATCTTGCCCGCCGGGACCGGGACGGTTACTTCTGGTTCGTCGGCCGCGGCGACGATATCATCAAGACAGCCGGCCACATGGTGGGGCCCTTCGAGGTAGAGAGCATCCTGATGGAACACCCGGCGGTGGCCGAGGCTGGGGTTATCGGCAAACCGGAACCGGTTATCGGCGAGATCGTCAAGGCCTTTGTCGTCCTCAAGGAAGGGTATGAGCCGAGCGAGGCGCTGCGACTGGAGTTGATCGGCTTCGGGCGGATCAAGCTCGGTTCGGCGGTAGCACCGAAGGAGATCGCCTTTCTCGACACCCTCCCCCGAACCCGTAGCGGCAAGATCATGCGGCGGCTCATCAAGGCGCGGGAGTTGGGTTTACCCGAGGGGGATACCTCGACCCTGGAAAGCGACGCGTGAAAGGTTCATGGCAGGGGCGGCCTTGCGCCCAGAAAAGGGGAACCGGAAGGGGTTGCCCCTTTCCGAACAGCGAGACAAAACATGAAAAAGAAACTGCCCCACTCGACAGCCGACCGCGCGCATGGCCTCCACTTTCTCCGGCAGATGCTCCTTATTCGCCGCTTCGAGGAGAAGTGTGCAGAACTTTACACCGCCACGAAAATCCGTGGCTTTCTCCACCTCTACATCGGCGAGGAGGCGGTGTCGGCCGGGGTAATGGCGGCCCTTGCCCCGGATGACGCGGTGGTGGCGACCTACCGGGAGCACGGTCAGGCCCTGGCACGGGGGGTAGGCCCGGGCGCGCTTATGGCCGAGATGTACGGCAAACAGGAGGGTTGCTGCCGCGGACGTGGTGGCTCCATGCACATCTTCGACGCCGCGACCCGTTTCTACGGCGGCAACGCCATTGTCGGCGGCGGGCTTCCCCTCGTCATCGGCCTAGCGCTGGCGGACAAGATGCAGGGACGGCGACGAGTCTCCTGCTGTTTCTTCGGCGACGGCGCCGTAGCCGAAGGTGCATTCCACGAAAGCATGAATATCGCCGCCCTGTGGCAACTACCGGTCCTCTTCGTCTGCGAAAACAACCTTTACGCCATGGGGACCCGGATCAACCTGGCCCAGTCGGTCACCGACCTGGCAAGCAAGGTGAACGGGTATGCGGTTCAATCCGAGGCCGTGGACGGAATGGATGTTCTGATGGTGGAGGCTGCGGCGAAAAAGGCAACCGAGTTCGTGCGTCAGGGGAAAGGCCCCTATTTCCTTGAATGCCGCACCTACCGCTTCCGCGCCCACTCCATGTTCGACACCGAACTCTACCGAACAAAGGAGGAGGTAGAACAGTGGAAGAAGCGCGACCCCATCGTCCTTCTTGGCGACTACCTGCGAAAGAAGGAAATCCTAAGCGACGCCGACCTGGAAAAACTGGAAAACGAGGTAGCAAGCGAGGTTGAAGCTGCGGTTGCCTTTGCCGAGGCAGGGACTTGGGAGCCGGTGGAAGAGCTGACCCGCTTTGTCTACTCGGATCGGAGGACGGGATGAACGGGGGGGAGCAAAAGATCCGGACAACGTACCGAGAAGCGGTGCGCGAGGCGCTCCGAGAGGCGCTTAAAAAGGATGAGCGGATCTTCCTCATGGGGGAGGATGTCGGCCACTACGGTGGCTGCTACGCCGCGAGCAAGGGGTTCTTGCAGGAGTTCGGACCGGAACGGATCCGTGACACGCCCATGTCGGAGCTCGCCTTTACCGGGGCAGGAATCGGCGCGGCTCTGGGAGGGATGCGCCCGATCGTGGAAATCATGACGGTCAACTTCAGCCTCCTGGCTCTCGACCAGATCCTCAACAACGCGGCCACCCTCCTCCACATGTCGGGAGGGCTCTTCAACGTTCCCCTCGTCATCCGGATGGCCACAGGTGCGGGTCGGCAGCTTGCCGCCCAGCATGCCCACTCCCTGGAGGGATGGTTCGCTCACATCCCCGGCATCAGGGTGCTTGCCCCAGCTACCTGCGAGGACGCCCGCGGCATGCTCTGGACGGCGTTGGAGGATCCCGACCCGGTGCTCATCTTTGAAAACCAGACTCTTTATCCCATGGAAGGGGAGCTGTCGGTTGCCGCGGGGCCGGTGGATATCGAACACGCGCAGGTGAGGCGCGCAGGGGGGGACGTGAGCATCATCACCTACAGCGCGAGTCTCTACAAGGCGCTGGCCGCAGCGGAGACTCTCGCGACCGCAGGAATCAGCGCCGAGGTCATCGACCTGCGGACGTTGCGCCCCCTGGACGATGCGACCATCATAGCCTCGGTTACCCGAACCCATCGTGCGCTGATCGTGGACGAAGGGTGGCGAAGCGGGAGCCTCGCTGCCGAAATCAGCGCCCGCATCATGGAGCAGGCTTTTTATGAGCTGGATGCTCCGGTAGAGCGCATATGCAGCGCCGAGGTCCCCATGCCGTACGCCCTGCACATGGAGCAGGCAGCGCTGCCGCAGGCCGCAACAATCGTAGCGACTGTCAAAAGAATGGTGCACTCCAATGGGTGAATTTCGCATGCCCAGCTTGGGCGCCGACATGGAAATGGGCACTCTGGTCGAGTGGATGGTGAAGCCGGGAGACCGGGTCAGCCGCGGCGACATCATCGCCGCGGTGGAAACGCAGAAGGGTCTCTTCGAGGTCGAGAACTACGACAACGGTGTCGTGCAGGAGCTTCTTGTGCAGCCCGGGACGGAGGTGCCGGTGGGGACGGTACTGGCAACGCTCAGCTCCGAAGGGATGGCTCCTGCTGCCGCACCAGCCGTGCCGGGACGAACCGTGGCTATGCCGGTACCTGCGGCGGAGCCCGCCGTTAAACCCGTTCCCGCACTCTCGCCCCCGCAGCCGGCGGTCTCTGCGCCGAAACGTCTCCCCATCTCCCCCTCGGCACGCAAACTGGCGGCGGAGCTGGGTGTCGAAATCGGCGCGATACCTGGTACCGGCCCCCACGGTGTCATCCAGCGCGCCGATGTGGAGCGGGCGGCACAGGAGAAAAAGGCTGCAGTGCAGGCGCCGCCCCCTCCGGCTGCGGAAAAGCCCGCCGCTGTCGATTACCAGTCCGGCATGCGACAAGCCATTGCCGCGGCCATGAGCCGCTCCAACCGCGAGATCCCCCACTACTACCTGGAGACGGCTATCGACATGAGCGCAGCGCTCAGCTGGCTGGAGGGGGAGAACCTGAAACGCTCCATCAAAGACAGGATCCTCCCGGCGGTGTTCCTCCTCAAGGCGGTGGCCCGGGCGCTTGCGGAAGTGCCTGAACTGAACGGCTTTTGGATTGATAATCGCCATCAGGTCCAGGAGTCGGTGAACATAGGCTTCGCCATCTCGCTCCGCCAGGGAGGGCTGATCGCACCGGCCATCCACAACGTAGATCTCTTGAGTCTGGATGAACTGATGGCCGCGACGCGCGATCTGATTAGCCGCACTCGCAGCGGTCACCTGCGTAGCTCGGAGATGACCGATGCCACCACCACGGTAACGAATCTGGGGGACTTGGGGGTTAACACCGTCTACGGTGTTATCTACCCTCCGCAGGTGGCGCTCATTGGCTTCGGACGGATTTCCGAGCGGCCCTGGGCTGAAAACGGCATGCTCGGGGTACGACGGGCTGTGACAGCGACACTGTCGGCTGATCACCGCGCCACCGACGGTCACCGCGGGTCTCTGTTCCTGGAAGCCCTCAACCGGCATCTTCAAGATCCGGAGAACCTATGACCGATGCTCAGCTCGAAGAAATAGTTTTCCGGGGCTTGCGTCAGATCGCCCCCGAAGCTGACCCGACTGTCCTTCTCCCCGATGAAAACATCCGCGCGGCCCTTGACGTCGACTCCTACGATTTTCTTCAATTCCTGATCGCCATCAGCGAGGAGACCGGGGTGGACATCCCTGAGGCCGATTACCAAAAGGTATTCACCCTGGCTGGGCTCTTTCGGTATCTCTCCGCCGCCTTGGCTAAGAAACCCTCGTGACAGCAGCCACGATCAGTGGCCACCGATTCTGTCGGGGGGAGCACCTTCTGCCCTTGCTGCCCTTGCTGTCCGGTTCTGTTGGTTGAACGTTACGGTTTTGCCCTACGAACGAACAGGACCAGAAGCGGGACCCATCCCGAATGCGGTGCGACGGTTGCCGGTGTCGGTATCAGTCACCCAAAATAAATACCGGAGGACTTATGCAACTTGAAATGCACGCCATCAAGATCGAGTATCCAGAGGGGAGTAACATCATCCTCGGCCAGACCCACTTTATCAAGACAGCCGAGGATTTGTACGAGATCATCGCGACCACTGTGCCCCAAGCTCATTTCGGAATCGCCTTTACCGAGGCATCCGGGCCCTGTCTGATTCGGACGGAGGGGAACGACGATGAGTTGGTAAAGGAATGCGTGACAGCCCTGAAGGCGGTCGGCGCCGGCCATGTCTTCTGCATCCTGCTGCGAGAGGCCTATCCCATAAATGTTCTCAACCAGATCAAGAACTGCCCGGAAGTCTGCCATATTTACTGTGCTACGGCCAACCCGCTTCAGGTAATCGTAGCTTCAACCCTCCAAGGGTGGGGTATCCTCGGTGTGATCGACGGCAGTCCGCCCCAAGGGGTGGAGGCGGACGAGGACCGTCGGGGGCGCCATGAACTTTTGCGCAGCATCGGCTACAAGCTTTGAGATTGGTCAGGAACACGGCTATTTGGAGGGATGCTTTAGTACAGAAGCTGGAAACCGCAGACCGTGCCTGGTCATGAAAAAATCACTTTTCAACCTTATTTTTCAAGACCAGGCACCTCCACCACCTGGGCACCTCCACCACCTGCAAGACCAGGCACCTCCACCACGAGGGACCTCTACCAGGGCACCTCCACGCTCTGAATTACCCTATCCCGTTCGAAACCACCGCCTCTGGCTGCTGCTCATTGTCCTACGGTCTCTTCGCTGTAAAGATCGCCCGAAGCGGTGCCGGGTGTCCTTCGATCGTCTTCCCCGCATCATCCGGATCGAGGAAATCAGCCAGCGATTCAAATTCCATCCACTCCGTCGAGCGCTGTTCCTCGCGGCTGGTACGGTTGGTGTCGACGCAGGCAATCTCCGTGAACCCGCAGCGCTCAAGCCACAAGGTCATCGCCGCAATCGACGGAAGGAACCAGACATTGCGCATCTTGGCGTACCGTCCCTGCGGCATGAAGATGGTCTCCCGATCCCCTTCGACAATCAGCGTCTCCAGAATCAATTCTCCTCCCGGGCGCAGGCAGCCCTTGAGCTCGAAAAGATGGTCGAGGGGGGAACGGCGATGGTAGAGGACGCCCATGGAGAAGACGCTGTCGAAGCAGGCAAGATTAGGAGGGACATCCTCGATGCCGATGGGGATGACATGATGCTGCGCATCGCAAAGATAGCGTTGCATCACCTGGAACTGCAGCACCGAAACCAGGAAGGGTTCGATGCCGAGGACGAAGTCGGCGCCGGCGCCGCGCATGCGCCAGCCGTGATAGCCGTTGCCGCAGCCGACATCGAGGACCCTGCGTCCGGCCAGCGGCTGAATGTGCGGCAGCAGGCGCTCCCACTTCCAGTCGGACCGCCACTCGGTATCGATCTCAATGCCGAAGAAATTGTAGGGGCCTTTGCGCCAGGGGTGAAAGGCCTGGAGTTGGCCCCTTAGCTCGTTGCGGTTGACTTGGCCGAGATCGGCGCCGGAGCCGATGGTGACATTGTCGTGCAGCGCGATTCGGGACGGGCGTAGCTCCGGCAGCGACTTAAGAGCGCTCAGCCAGCGCGCCAGCTTGCCGTGACTGTCGAGGATGAGTCTCTCCGGCAGGGTCTTTTGCAGTTGCTCTGACCAGAGATCCTGGCCCATGGCGGCGAGCTGCGGATAGAGGGGATCGTACCAGTTCATTTAATCGCGACCAGAGAGACAAAGTTGAAGCACTGGAACCAAAGATCAGAGGAAGAGAACCCTGCCGCTTGCAGACGCTCTTTATGACAGGCGAGGGTCTCGGGGATCATAACCTTCTCCAGCGCTGACCGCTTCTGGCTGATCTCCAGATCGCTGTAGCCGTTGGCCCGTTTGAAGTCATGATGCAGTTCCTCGTGAAACTGCTGCCGCCCCGGCTCGCCAAAAGCGATCTTTTCGGAGAGGATGAGGATGCCGCCCGGATTGAGCCCCGCATAGATCCGCTGAATCAGCGCCAGACGCTGTGCCGGGGGGATGAACTGCAGGGTGAAGTTGAGGACGACGATCGAGGCGTTCTCAATGGTGACCTCCTGGAGATCGGCACAGAGCATCGTCACCGGAACGGTCGGCACAGGATCGCTGGCCAAGAGCTCGCGGCCGCGCTCGATCATCGCCGGGGAGTTATCGACCGCGATGATGTCACAGTCCGGCTGACCGATCCGCTGGCGCATGGCGAGGCTAGCCGCCCCGAGGGAACAGCCGAGATCATAGCAGTGACTCCCGGCCTGGGCGTATTTCGCGGCGAGGATGCCGATATTGGATATGATCATCCCGTAGCCGGGGACCGAGCGTTGTATCATGTCGGGAAAGACCGCGACGACCCGTTCATCGAATCGAAAATCGATCATTTCCTGCAGGGGCGCAGCATAGATGGCATCGGTTTTTTTGCTCACGTTCGTCTGGTCCTCTTTGAAAGCTGTTCGTAAAAAAGAAAGAGGAAGATACGTGGTTTGCGGCGGAACATCAACCCCCTTGTTACAAAGCCATCAAATCACAAAGTTATGATGTCGGGGGCTTGGCCAGCTTGGAAGTGTTCAGGGCAGGCGGAGTGACCTGCCCAGACGGCAGCAGATACGAGGAGGGAAAGGACTAGTGCGGCGCCGGGAAGGGTGTAAAGCGGGTTCCTGCCGCGGCGCTCTTGTTTTTTCCTCACCTCGAACTTCCCGAAACCGGGATCTTCACGTCCTCTTCAGATTCTAAGGTGGCTTTGACAAGTTCCAGCAGTTCCTCAAGCACCGCGGGCTTCGCTCTTGGAAAAGATTGCCAAGTCACAAATGGAGCTTACCAGATCATTCTTTGTCATGCGGGCTCACGTGTTGGTAGAATTGTTGCGGGCGCTGAGTCTTTCGGATCGGGTCACGATCTATCTGAACCCACCCACTCGATCTGAGAAACGCGATTATCCTTTTCGCCCGGATGGAGTCGTCAAGTATGTCCCTGGGGACCGTTCCGACCTCGCCATTGGGGAAAATTACCGTCATTTTTATTTCGATATTCTCCGTGGTGCACCTCGAATTAGGCACCCAAATATTCTCTCGCTGCACTGCTGGAATATCTCGGCTTTTGTACTAACCCTAGACTCTCGGCTCTCAGAAAATCGCCGAATTTAGAGTCAGCGTCTCGTATGTGGCGGTAAACCCAGTTGTTGAAAAACATCAAAATGTCAATGAATTCATTTGTGTTATTATTGTTATACATTTCGAGGAAATTTATCTTAAATAATTCGTGCGACGCTTTGTGAGCCAGATAACTACAGTACGAGGTGCCTATCATAAGTATCTCCTCGTAAACGAAGCAATCCGTCAAGCACTGGAATAATTCGTCTAGATTGAACAAATCAGTTACAATTCCCAATACATATCCATCATATGTCTCATTGAGTAGGCGCATTAGGTATCGGTGATTCTCATCAATATCCTTGATGCCTACCAAGAAGTCTTTACTCCACCCAATGACAGGCATATGTCCTCCGTAGCTTGTTTGCCAATCCTAGTCACTTGATTGCTTGGACGCAAAAAAGCCGGGGGCCTCTATATCAGGATGATATTTCGGCGACCCGGCTGTCTCGGTGAGACCCTATAGGCTTTCCGTCCCATCCTCGCGGATGGTTTAGTATTGTCGTCTATCTGAAATCATTGGTATTTTCAGTAACGCATCGTCAGATATGTGTCAAGCATATTCAATCTGTTCCTATCCTCTGCATCGCTCACTTAATCTCTCGACCTGAAACACGAAGCTCTCATGTTTCGCGGAGAAAACGGAAGCAGGCACCTCGGATTGAGGTGCCTGCTTCCGTTTTTCGCGACGGGCCTTACGGAGCTATTTTTTCTTGGTGTTCGGCTTCCTTGCGGTCTTGACAGTAGCCAGTGCTTTTGCTTTCTCTGCCTTGGCGATTACAGCTTTCCTCGCCTCAAGATTGGCCATCCGGACATCTCTTGCCTTCGCAAGGTTGTCAGCGAGTCCCCTATCCAATGCCATCGCCCTACGTGCCTCGGAGTAACTCTTGGCAGACAGCACCTGCTTCGCCGGAATCCCGAACTGCTTTTTGTAAGCCCCAGGTTTCATCTGATGTGCGGTACTGAGGTGACGGGCCAGAGTCTTGAACCCGCCCTTCCCGCAGACCATACAGGCGATTTCGTTCTTCTTGAAAGCTTCCTTGACAGATAGGGTAGGTTTCAGTTCTTCCCCGGCTGCTACAACCTGTCCGGATTCAAGACTAACCAGTGCTGCATGTACCTTACTCATTTCGGCAATCAGCTCATCAGTGGTCAGTTTGCTCTTTGTGGCATGAGCAGCTACGAGCTGCCCGGCTATCTCAACTAAACTTGCCATTAAACCCCTCCTTGTGGGAATACGCCCGCATACTAGTATTGAAAATATACCATTTCAGCACTTCATCTTATTTCAGATTTAATAATCGTCACCCCTCCGCCGGGATATATTCCAACTCGCGGTTGTTTTTCTGCGTGCAGGAGCGTCCCTCGAACGCCGCCCCTTCGGCCACTGTCAGGCGGACAGTATAGATATCGCCGTGTACTTCCCCCTTCGGCTGAATTTCCACCGACTCCGTCCCCCGGCTGTTTCCGGTAATTTTCCCGCCGATGATAAGTCCCTTGCCGGTGATGTCGCCGATGACCTTTCCCGATTCACCTATGATCACACAATCGGCGGAGACATTTCCCTCGAAGCAGCCGTCGATCCGGACAGTCCCTTTGGATGTCAATTCACCCCTGAATACCGATTCGGCTCCGATGACAACCTCCAGCCTGGTGTGTTTCTTGCCCTTGAACATAAAATTGCTTTCTCCTTTTCACTTATGCATCGGTCGCCTACCGACACCTTCGGGATGGAAGGTTTAGCTGGCGCCCTCTTTAAGGAACGGTGCAGGATTCACGCTTTTACCATCGACCCAGACCTCGTAATGGACATGGGGACCGGTGGAAAAGCCGGTCGACCCGGAATAGGCGATAATTTCGCCCCGTTTGACCTTCTGGCCCGACCTGACCAGGTTTTTCGTGTTGTGCGCATATACCGTGCTATACCCGTGGCCATGCTCGATCACCACGATGTTGCCGTTGCCGGCGCTCCGGTCGGCAAAACTAACCACCCCGTCCGCCGTGGCATGCAGCGGAGTCCCCAGGGAGAGGGAGATATCCACCCCGGTGTGAAGTTTCTGCACGTTGAACAGGGGATGCTCTCGCATCCCAAATCCGGAACTGATGCGTCCCTCAGCCGGCGAACCATGGGGGGTGGCAAGATAGGTATCCCGCTGCTGCGCAAGGTAGGCCCTGATTCCCTTCACCGATTCCATTGAAGCGTTGACCTCCTTTTTGAGCGCCTCTATGTCGATGGAACCGGAATCGGCCTCGGCGGCAGCAAAGCCCTTAACGACCTCTTTCTTTGAGCCGAGCGAAAAGAGCTGCCTGAACTGGGACTCGGACTGCTTGAGAGAGGACATGGCCGATGCCATCTCCTTGAAATTCTGATTTATTGCTGCGTAATCTTTTTTCAGACGGTAATGCTCATTTTTCAGGCGGTAATACTCTACGGCCTGAACCGAGAGCGAAGCGGTGTAAACAACGCCGAGACAGGAGAGAGCAAAAAGGGCAAGAATCGATGCAACCGGCAATTTGATACTGCGGGAGTTGGAGCGGGAATGTGGAACTACCATGATTGTGACAGGTGTACGGATCTTTTTCAGCCATAGACGGAATCGGTTCATCGGCATAGCCCTCTAACGCTTCATGAATGAGGCTCTCGCGGTCATTCCAATATCAATAAAATCCAGAAAAGCGAATGCTTTTCACAAGTGGACAAAGACAATGCATCCGGTAAAGGTGCCCCCCCAGTACTCATCACCTATCATTCACATCCGGTAGAGATACGTTTCAGATAGAACTCTGAAAGCTGGAAGGCGTTAACCAGACCCAAGCAGCGGGCAAACTCAAGTACAAAACCGCGCAAGTAGACGGGCGCGGGGAGATGGCCGACTCGTTCTGCTTCTATATCTTCCAGCTTGGCACTGCCGATTTTGGTGCGATCGGCCATCTGCCTGATTGAGAGCCCCGCCTGTTCCCGCATCCAACGAAGGTAGGCGCCTGTGGACAGTTCCTGGTCCGGAATTGTGCCGAGCTGGTCAACCTCCGAGCCCCCGCCCGGGTTAGCACCGGACTGATGGCTGAGGGAATCGAGGATACTCTGGTATGCCGATTCTATCTGTTTTAACCGCTCTTGCCGTTCCAGCTCGGTCAGCAGGGAGTAAATTGCCAGCGACCCCTGCGAGTAGAGTTCCTTAAGCCGTTGATAAGCTCCGTTTACCTCCAACCGTCCAACACCTGCCTCAAGGCCGAGGACTTCATAGGCATCATGCATGCTACGCCTCCCTTTATGAGTGAATCAACCGCAGGGCCATCGCGTCTATGACTGTGGAAAACTGACAGTTCGGCTGTGATGACAGAAGTGGCTTCTTTGCCAGTATGGAAGCGATGACACGATCATCGTTGCGAACGGCACCAAGGGGTTCCAAGATGACTCCGAAAAAGTTGCGGCAGGCAACGGCAATGTGGTCGCTGAGATGCAGATCTTCCTCGCGCCGCACCTGGTTGACAATCACCTTGGGCCGTTGCGCCGCCATCGCCGTGTTAATAGCCAAACCCGCCTCGGGCGCCTCCTGGCTGATGTACCGGACCAGATCCCGGTCTGAACGGATGCCATGACTATGCTTTTCGGCAAGAGCTTGGTTGGCGAGTTCGGTCACCTCTGCCTTTGCAACGGCCTGTTTGAAGCAGCGGTGCAAGGCGGCGTTGAGGAAATGGTAGGCATTTTCTATTGATGTTGGAGTCGGCACCACAACCAAAATCGGATTGTGGGCGGTGTTGTAGAAATCGATAACATTGAATGATGAGCCGGCACCGAGATCCAGCACTACGACATCTGCATCTATTGTCGTCAGCTGTCGGATCAGTTTGAGCTTTTGGGCGTGTTTGAGATTGGCCATATCGAAAAGTGCGTCGGCGCCGCTGATGAGATCGAGATTGGGAATGCCGGTTGGGGTTATCAGGTCACTAACCGACGCCGACCCCCGGTTGAAGAGGGAGGAAAGGGTAACCTTGGCTAGCGGCAGACCGACCATGGTATGCAGATTGGCCCCCCCCAAGTCTGCGTCCACCAGCACGCAGTGTTGCCCTCGACGAGCAACGGCTACGCCGAGGTTAGTGGCGATAACCGACTTGCCGACTCCCCCCTTGCCGCCACCCACAGCCCAGATCATGGGCCGTTTTCGAGGTGGTGCCTGTCGCTGCGCAGCATCTTCCGTCATCTACTCTCCTTCGAGTCCGCTCCCGCTTTAGCACGAAGTTGATGCTGTTACGTTATCGACGATCGGTGTGGCTCGGTGCCAGATAAACCGGCTACCTTGATGGTTGAGACAAGCCCGCCACAAGAGCATAATGAGTGCCTGCAGTAATTTGAACCTCGTTTTTTACGCCACCTGCGTGAGGTCCCAAACGCAAAAAAGCCGGGACCATATATCGTTGAGATATTTGGCGACCCGGCTGTCTCGATGAGACCCTGTAGGCTTTCCGTCCCACCCTCGCGGGTGGTTTAGTATTATCGTATCTTTAGTCGGAGCAATGTTGTTGAGGCAAAATAGCTCAGTGACGTCAATCAAGTCAAGAGTAAAGTGTATCCTGTCAATAGTGGATACTGCCATCTCAAGTGGCACTTGCTGTATACAGAGACTCTGTGCTATCAGGGCCGACGATATATTACCAAGACGCGAAGGCACTGTGGCGGTGGTAGATGATTACGATGGAGCTTAGACTGTTATTAGCATCTTTTCTTTCAGCTCACATCCGAGCTCTCATCACAACGCACTCAGTTAGTCAGGATAAACAAGTTAAACACTGACAATAACGTTATCGACACCTTAGACAAGATGCTGGTTACTGCCACCGCGGAAAAGAACGGCGACGTGGCTTGAGCCGATATATGACACCATCGGCAGTATGCAGCACAACGGGGCTGAGGAATCTCCAAAGTGCCAGGTGATTCGGAAGAGAAAAGAATTCAGACCTTTCCACTAAAAGAATACCGGCAAGCTGAAGTAAAAGGTCGCGCCCTCACCCACCTTTCCTTCAGCCCAGATCTTGCCACCGTGACGTTTGATGATCCGTTGCGAGGTCGCGAGTCCTATACCGGCACCCTCAAATTCAGTACCATGAAGCCGCTCGAAGATGCCAAAGAGCTTTTGCTCGTAAGCCATGTCGAAACCGACCCCGTTATCCCTGACGAAGAAGGCTTCCTCCCCGGCAACCTGGGTCATCCCAAATTCGATGCGGGCCGCGGGCTTCTTGGAGGTGTACTTCCAGGCGTTGCCAAGCAGGTTCTCAAGTAACAGCCGCATCAAAGACAAATCTCCCAAAACATGGATGCTCTCGGTTACCCTGGTCTCAACGCAGCGCTGCGGATCGGTCTCATGAAACATGTCGAGCACATGCACGGCCAACTCGCTCAAGTCGATGCCTTCCAGCTTCAGTTCAGTCCTGCTCATCCGGGACAACTCCAGAAGGTGATCTATCAGCGAACCCATCCTGCTCGATGCCGCACATATGCGGTCCAGGTAGCTGCGAGCGTCACTGGGGAGCTCCTTGCCAAAATCCTCGATCAGCATGGCGCTGAAGCTGTTGATGTGTCGCAAGGGGGCTCGCAGGTCGTGGGAAACCGAATGGCTGAAGGATTCCTGCTCGCGGATTGCCGTTTCGAGTTCGGCAGTGCGCTCGCTGACCCGCTGGTCCAGTTCTACGCTCAACCTGCGGAAATTCTCCTTGGTTCGTTTGAGTTCGGTGATATCGAGCATCGAACCGACGAGCCCGCCCAGAGTGCCGTCAGTGTTGTAAAAGGGAGCTTTATAGATGACTACGTCGTGGATCGTACCGTTCCTGGAGTAGATCTTGCTCTCGTAAATTTTCTTCTCCCGTCGCGCGAACAGTTCCAGCTCCATCTGGCGATGCTGGGCCGCGGACTCCCCTAGTCCAATTTCGCAGCCGCCCTTGCCGTTTATCTCTTCTTCCGTGAGCCCCAAAAGTGCCGTGAAGGCAGAATTGTGGCCGAGATACCTGTCCTGGACATCTTTATAGAAGATGGGCATGGGCATGGTTTCCACAAGCGTCCCCAGGAACTGCACATCCTTTTTCAGATCCATCCGCTGCTTCTCGAGTGCGCCGAGCATGGAATTGAAGGAATGGGCCAGAACACCGATCTCGTCACGGGTGGAGACGTCCAGCCGCTCCGTGAAAGTGTCGTCCGTCGCATACGCCACAATGTGCCTCTTCAGATCCGCGAAGAGGTTGATGCTCTTTTTCAGGGAGAGATAGAGGAAAAAGAGCGCGGCTAGGAGAAGAAGTGTAAAACTCACGGTCTTGAACAGAATACGCTGCCACATCGCCGCAAAACTCGCGGTGACGTTTTTCTGCGAGAAGAGTATGCCAACGGTATTTCCGAATGCATCCCTGACAGGCCCCATCCCCACCGCGAACGTCTGGTCATTCAGATAAACGATGGACAGCGTGAAGCCATGCTTCGCTTTTTCCATGGCCCCCAGCAGTTTGGCAGCCAGCTTAAGAGTCACTTCCCTGCTCGTTGGGTACAAGAGCGCATGATTGCTCAGTGTTTCTCCCTTGACATGTGTGGGCTGACCTTCGAGGTAAGCTGCAGAGAGGAAGAGGCCGACATCGAAGCCGTTAATTTGCTTCATCTGGCCCAGGACGTGGTCGATCTCCTCGGCTACCTCGAGAAAACCGATTTTGTTGCCCAGGTAAGAAACCGGATGGACACTCCGCAGCGAGAAGAAGTTTTGCCCAAGCTCCAAGCCGCTCGATATGCTGCCGGTTTCGCAGGCTTTCCTGAAAGTCGCTCGGGCAAGCCTGTCACCGGCCTCCTCGGGCTTGTGGACCCTGAGGAAGACGGTGCCGTCCGGTTCGATGAAATACATGTGGGTAATGCTGTTTTTCTGCTTCATCTCCTTAAAGATCGGGAGTGCTTTTTCCAGCAGTCGATCTCTTTTCTTTTCGGCGAACAGGCTTAGTAGCGGATCAAGCCTGGTAAGGCCGATGTGCGCTCTAGCCAGACCTTCCGCATCTGAAGCCAGGATCGAAGTGAACAGGCTTGTCTGGTCTTTGGCAAAGTCTTTGAAGTCAGCCTCAAGCAGATCTTCCATCGCGTTCTGGTACGTGAGAATCCCCAAAAAGATATTACTAATCGCAAAAAAAGCGGCAACGGCTATGAGAACCCTTCTCTTGATTGTCATCCGTCGCCTCCTGGACAATGCATTTTACGTCTGACGTCTTGAGAAACTGGCGGTTGATTTGCCCAAGGGGGGGGAACGCTTAACTGATGTCGGTCTGTGGAGAAGGTGGTCTTGATACTTTTGAGAAATATCATGATTTTTGATTCATGTCACTGCTTTTCCCGACAGCTAGTGATAGGCGGCGCCAGCTTCTGATCAAGGTGTAGTTGAAGTTCTATTCAGCAGAACCAGGGAAGGTTCTCAACTAACAGCCGCAGCAAAGACAAATCTCCCGAAACATGAGTACTCTCAGTTACCCTGGTCCCAACGCAGCGCTGCGGGTCGGTCTAGTGAACCAGAGCACATGCACGGCCAACTCGCTCAAGACAGCCCTGTACCGGAAGTCGTCCAGAGCGTACCCTGCCCCCGGCTTGGTACAGGACCGTCAGGTTTTCGCTGAAAAAAGTACTAAGCTACAAAACGGATGCGGAGACGCCGGAGGCAACAAAAAAGGACCTAGCCAGCCATGGCCAAGTCCTTGATTATTTTTTGGAGAGGGAAACGCGAGCGCAATGTCGCAAGAATCCGTGACCCCATTCTTGCTTCAAGCCCACCCGTATCATCTCGACCGACCACGATAGTCGCCCTGCGTTGCTTTTCGCGCAGCGTCCAGCACAGCGTCTTACACGCCTCGCTGCTCGCCAGACTTTCCTCTCTCGGCTTTTCCTTGCCAATGACGCCAGCTTGATTGTAGGGCTGCAAGCACCTTATCTCTAGGGTGATCGAGAACGAATGTGTCCAAATAGAAGAGATTGGGATCAGTTTTACTGAAGATCCTGCTTTGCTTGGCGTTACGTTTAGTCGAATCAAAAGGTGTAGGTGCCGTCAGGGTGAGTTCAATAGCCCAATTGAAACTATTATCCTTACCGTTGACTCTTATCAATTGCATCTTGTCTATCAGCCGCCATGGCAACAAATCAGCCTCCTTGGTGAATGATCTTCCGAATTTATAATAGATATGAATGCCATCGGAATTGATCTCCAACACAGTTGGCGGAGCCAGCAAAAGTCTAATTCCTCGGAGTAGGACTAGCGCGGTGATAAACACAAATGCCCATGCGACCCAGTTATATTGGGGTACGATAGCATTTTTATTAAGTGCCAATAGTAAAGGTGTTCCGACTGCTAGGCTGACTATGATGAACATAAATGAAGGTATTCGACTGTATTTTATAATCATACTATCTCACGTATTCGTCCGCTAACGTCCAGGTGAGCCGCATTCCGCGGCTTTTCGCGCAAGGTCCGCTCGACCGCGGCGTTGGGCGTCACGGTAAATTAGTTGCCAGGATTTGAGACATGCAGCACATTGTACGCCTGAACATTGGGCGCATTGGAGAGAGACGTAGAGTCGCTCCACATACGGAAGCGCACCAATGTCCATGTCGTTGGCTCAAACGCGGACAGTGCCAGCAACGCATGACTTTCTTTAACTGCCGAGGAAGCTAACTCGCGCTCAACGCGCTGAAGCGTTTCCAAGTCGGAAAACGGCGTGATGGGCGTGATTTCGCGACTGGCGAACTTGGCGAGTGACAGTTTACTTCTTTTTTCGGTGCAGATAATCGCAGGCCACGAGCGCACGCTAGGCCAGCCGAAGGAATTGGCCAGCCCGACAAAGCCTGCGCAACTGATGAAGTCGCGCAGGCCTTCGCAATCTCGCCAAAGATAGAAGGGCGCGTACAAATTCTCGTTGCTGTGAGTGACTGGATCATCTTTCCGCGCAGTCAAGTATGCCTTGAACGCCAAGGGGGCATGATCGTCTAGAGCATGACCTTTTTCTCTTACACGACGGTCGATGATAGACATGTCATAGTCGGCCGGAAGGGTAAAGCTGTATTGCATTGCGATCATTGGCGACCTCGTATCGTGTGAATTAGGAAATCGTGCGGGTTCGCGATTGTGATGTCCAACACCTAGGACATCGGCGTGGACGGTGCTGCGTTCTTTTCAGGGCGCGCCCCCATGGTTGCCCCACGTCACTGTTTATAGACCGTAATCAAGGCAGCGCTCTCGAAAACATCTTCAGGAGAGACTACGGTTTCCTCAAGAGGGACCCCTTTAGGATAACGCTCAGCCACAATGGCTTTCACCTCGGAGGAAGAGAGGTCGAAGTCCTTCATTTTACGGACATTGCCGACGTCTATCCTGAGTGCTCGATGGAAGCTTTTCCAGACCAGTTCCGAGCAGTACAGTTTGTCGTCCGACCAGTTGAATCCGAAATCGTACGGTCTGCCTTTGAACGCCAAAGCGGCTGCCCGCAGCTTCGCCAGATTTCCACTGTTCAGGACTTTGTCCGCATTCTTGAGCCTTTTCGCCAGAAAATGTCGGTCGCCGTCCCTCCCGACCCAGGAATCGACACTGGTAAACTTCACCGGACCGACGGCTTCATACACCATGAGCTTGCCGTTGTGTCTCAGGATCATTCCGACATGGCTGAACCGGGAGTTGGTCGCCAACTGGATTGCTCTAGTCTGGGAAGACGGGAACGACTGGAATACGATGTCGCCCTCCCGCAAAGGAAGATCGCCAGCGAAGCAAGTGATAACGAGACAGATGATCACGACCATACAGAATAAAAAAATTCGTCTCATATTACCCCTTTGGACGTAACGGTATGCGCCAGACATATGGAACGCAGTGGGGTCAGGGAACGCAGTGGGGGCAGATCTGGACCTGGACAAATTAGCCCTTCCTGAAGAGGGTGAGTTGTCTTTGTCTTCCCCGTCGTGTCCATGTCCAGACCAGACCCCTCAACCTGCCCTACTCCAGAGAGTCTCCATATTTCTTTGATGCCTTCCATTTTCCCCTTACCAACTCCTTTACTACAATAACTTCTTTTTTATTTTCGATTGAGTATTCTGTCTGTTTAAAGAGATGGAATTTATCTTTATTGTACCCATAGTAAAAATTCGTGCCTGCACAGCACCCCATAGGAGAATTAGTGATTAAGATTTTATTTTCTACATCAACTATTGGGTTTGCAAACTCATTGTCAAAAGACACGTTTGCGAACATCCTTTTCTTTGGATTGTAGGTCCAGACGTCAAACATGTTACCGCCTGACCCCCAACCGATAAGAATGAGGAGATCATTGTAGCCATCAAAGTTAAGATCCTTAAACTCCATCAGTCTACAGGAAGAACAGGGCATTTCTGCATCAGCTGAAACTATTGTTTGAAGTTTCTCTCCAGATGGTGAGAAAACATCTATTGCCTCAAGGAGGCCATCCTCCTTTGACGTCCTGATTTGGAACTTAAATGGGGCTACTGAGTTGTCAATGATCGCACTTATGGTCATTCCCTCTTCAATTTTGTTCTGAACTGGTTCTGCTTCAGACAGGGAAACTGAAATTGCAAAAAATATAAGTGCAGAAGCCGTTATGACGGATTTCATAAGTTTCTCCGTTCAATATTTGGGTGAGAGGTGGAGCGGCCAAGCTTTCATCGGCTTTCCATCACTAGGTCCAGGGGGACCTGCCCATGTAATCATTCCTAACTTCCTGCAGCGAGGTTTTTCCTACTTACAGGTAAACTTCTTTTGGCTACCATTCAAATACATACCGGAGTTGCGCATGGTTTCATGGGCCCCCAGACTACCCTGGGCGTTATTTAAAACGCACGTCTTACTCTGATGCATCATTTATGGCCATGTCCGTGCTTCTCCGTTGCTTGCTTTTTGTGAGCCGGCTCCCCATGATGCGCTGCATGCCCCTGTGCGTCCATCTGCAGACGCTCCACGTAATGGGTATACTCGACGTAGGCTGCCACGTATTCACGACCTTTCTGTACGCTCTCGTCCTTGTGCTTGAGTGCTTCTGCCACCTTTTCGTGTCGCTCCCGAATACCCCGGTTGACCGTATCAGTAACCATCTTTACCAAACCGTCGGGAGAACCTACGGCCAATGCTTTGTCCGCCTCGGCTATAACCGGCTCCACTTCACCTGCGGGCTTCAGCCCAGTGAAGGGTGCACCTTCGCCGGCACGGTGGACTCTTACCAGTGTTTCGAAAAACTTGTTCTCAGCGGCTTGCTGTTGTTTCTTCCCCTGCGCAGCAAGTGCCTTCTTGAAAGCATCTTTCACGTTTTTCTCATCTTTGGCTTGCACCCATTTAAGTGCCGGTGTGACATCTTTGTCCGCCAGAGCCTTGCGGGCATCCTGGACAACAGGACCATCCAGAGTGTCGCAGTGCGCTGCGGCATAACTATTAATACAGAGGGACATTGTTGCTGCGACAACGACTATCAGAAGTATTTGAGTCCAATTCGATTTCGTTTTCATTGGGCCTTGCTCCTTTGCGTAAATTTTGATTTGCCTCTTTCTCTTCTTTGGGCTAACGGGGCAACCGCTGAGCCGAGAGCGTCAGCGAGACGTACTCTTGCGGCATGTTGGGTGTTATTGTCGTCCGCCACGGATAGAGCTTCGATGAAATCGAAGGCTATCACGGTTGTTAGCTGATATCAATTCTAATGTGTTAAGTACCTATTTCTGATTTCCCTTAAACATTACAGTTCCTCCTGACTAAAGGGTCCCCGACCCCCTCCCCTTTCCAGGATGATCACTACGACAGGCACCGATGTTCGTGAAGGCGCAGGAGAGCATGTAGAAGAAAATGCCGGTGACCCTTGCGGGGGTTCCTGGCGGTGAAACCTATCACCTCCTGCTCTGACATTCAGAGGGATACCACGGGTTCCCAGGGTGGTGCACTTTTCATTACCGCTTTTGGGTCATTTTTGCATTAACCGGTGACACCTCCGGCGCGGCGAAATCATTCACCTGAGCTGCGAAATGATTTGCCGAGCGAACAAAAGCAATCTCCCGAGAGCAAGATTCATTTCCCTCGTCCTTAAATCATTTCACCAGTCGGAATAGCAATCCGTTGCTCGATACAAGCGTTATGTCCGGCAGTAATTCCTTTCTGCGCTGGGGCAAATGCTTTCTCTGCTCGTCAAAAGCAATTGACTCGTCAGCGGAATCAATATGCTGAGCAGTAGATTGATTCCCTTCGCCAACAAATCATTTGTCCATGTAGCAAAAGCATTCGCTTGCTCGATAAAAGCATTCTCCTGCTAGGCAAATGCATTCTCCTGCTCGGCAAATGCTTCCGTTGCTCGGTAAATGCATTCCGCTGCGCGGAAGTTTACTTTTGCACCCGGACGGTACATTTTGCCGTCCGACAAAAGCTATTTGCCGGCCAGCAAAAGCTTTCGGCTGAGCGAAAGTTTCATTTTCTGGGCCGGCAATTCATTTTTTCTAGCGGCGCAAGCAATTCGTTGCTCGTCAAAAGCCTTCTGCAGTCGACAAAAAAACTTTTCCCAATCGGGAACGCACTTTTGCCTCGAATTCGAAATTGTTTTACGGGATGGCGGTCTATAGCAGGTTAATTTGAGGTGGACAGAGGCCGGCCCCTGCTTGGAGGTAGTTGATCAAACGCAAAAAACCCTTCATCAGCACTGCCCCGACTGTGTGTCAGGTTGTGGGCCAAATGAAGGGTCTTCTGCTTTTTAAGTAGCAAAACAACTACTTAGTATAAATGGTGGCGGTGCAGGGACTTGAACCCCGGACAACACGGATATGAGCCGTGTGCTCTAACCAACTGAGCTACACCGCCAAACTCATAGTAAATTCTTATACTTCGGCTCTCAGCAACTCTCTTTCCGGCAGCGCCTCAAGAGTTTTCCTTTATAGACTAGCGCCTGTTGTTTGTCAACAAAAAAACTCATTGGAAAACGAATCCAGCACACATCGAACCCGCTCCGCGGGACACTGCCCGGACCAGGTCCAGCTGTGGTCGCCGGGTAGCCGGCGCTACTTCATCACCTCGAGCAGTTCCACCTCGAAGACCAACGTCGCGTTGGGCGGAATCGGCCCGGAGCCGCCGGCACCGTAGGCAATGTCGGGCGGGCAGAAGAGCTTCGCCTTGCCACCCACCTTCATCATCGGTATCCCCTCGGTCCAGCAGGGAACCACCTGGTTCAGCTTCAGCGTGGCGGGCTGCCCGACGAGATACGAGCTGTCAAACTCCCTGCCGTCGATGAAGGTGCCGCGGTAGTTCACCTTCACCTGGTCGGTCGGCTTGGGGCTGGGTCCGGTCCCCTCCGTGAGCGGAAGGTACACCAAACCGGATGCGGTCTTGACCGCCCCCTTCTCCTTGGCGGCCTTATCCAGGAACGCGCCGGACTTGGCGGCGAGCTTTTTACCCTGGGCGTCGCGGCGGGCCAGCGCCATTTGCTGGATCTTGTTCTTGTACCCTTCCAGATCGACCTGGGGCGTGGCACCGGTGATGCCGTCGGTCAGCCCCTGTTTCACGAAATCGAGTTCCTCGGGGGTGAGCTCGAAGCCGCTTGCCTGCCGGGCCATGATGAGCCCGACTGCGTAGAGGGTCTTCTGGTCCTCGGTGACCGGCTTGAGTACTTCGGCCTTCGACTGTCCTGCCGCATAGGCGGGGAGCGCCATCAGGGTGACGAGTGCTGCAATGACAAGTGAGCGCATGATGTATTCTCCTGTAGGTTAAGTCACGACAGCGAAGTATAGCAGTCTATCGGGCAGGGTAAAAGGCGCAGACAAAAAAAAGCACCCCGGGGGAGGTGCTTTGCATTGCATTCTTCATTACGCAGGAAAGTTACTTCTTGGCCCTGGGCGCAGCCTTCGCCTTGACGGGCTTGGCAGCCTTGGCGGGCTTGGCGGGCTTGGCGGCCCCGCCCTTCTTCGCCTCGATGTTGGCCATGCGTACCTCTCTCGCCTTGGCGAGGTTGTCGGCCAGACCGCGGTCCTGAGCCATCTTCCTTCTGGCCTCGGAGTAGCTCTTGGCGGAGAGCGCCTGCTTGCTCGAGATGCCGAACTGCTTCTTGTAAGCGCCCGGCTTCATTGCATGGGCAGTGCTCAGGTGACGGGCCAGGGTCTTGAAACCACCCTTGCCGCAGACCAGGCAGACTACCTCGTTCTTCTTGAAGGCGTCCTTCAGGGTGAGAGCCGGCTTGGCCTCCTCGGTCCCTTCGATGGACTGCCCTGCTTCCAATCCTTTCAGCGCCGCATGAACCTTGGTGATTTCAGCAAGAAGCTCATCAGAAGTCATCGGCGTGCTGGATGCGTGCGATGCTACGAGTTGTGCAGCAATTTCTACTAAGGTTGCCATCCATTACCCTCCTTTAGCAATTAAGTATGTAGGATTATGAGCAGCAGTAGAATGAATGTCAACAGCAATCTGCATCATTGACAAAATTGTTTCAATTTGTAAGGCAGGTAGTGTGTGGCGGAAACACTGAGCGAGGTTGCTGTGGAATGTGAAACAGTGGTATCAGGAGGGGGAAATGTGTGGTAAGGCGGCATGAGATTAGAAACTGGCAGCAGACTGTTTTATCATCGATTTGAGCCCCACTATTACCAATGGGTACTGGCAGTAATCTGTTATCAACCGGCTCGTATTCGGGGCCTCGCCTACTTGAGTGAATGAACCGGAATGGAGTATTCAGAACTCCTGAATTATTGCCGCACGCCCTGCGCCAAATAGCGCAGTCCGGTCGTTCAGAATGACTTTGACCGGGATGGAGGCGAGCAGAGGGGTTAAGCGCCCCTTGTTGCAGAAGGCGTCCAGGAACGCAGGTTCCTGCAGCTTTGTCAGGATGCGCGGCGGGATGCCGCCGCCCAGGTAGACGCCGCCGGTCGCCAGGAAGCGCAGCGCCACATTGCCGCATTCGGCACCGCAAATGGACACGAAAACCTCCAGGGCTCGCACACAAAGGGCGGAGCTGCCAGCGAGGGCCGCCTGGGTAATGACCGGCGCGGGGTCCACCTGGGCGAGCTCTGCGGCGATGGAGGGGTCTTCGGTGGCGTAACGCCGGTCCCTGAGAAAGTGGTAGATGTTGACGAGCCCCGGCCCGGACACCACCCGCTCGTAGCTCACCCGCCCGAACTGGCTCCTTAAGTAGTGCAGCAAATCGGCCTCCAGGTCGTTTCGGGGGGCAAAGTCGGCGTGTCCCGCCTCGCTGGGGAGCGGTCGGTGGCCGCGGCCGTCCCAGTAGGCGAGCGCCTCTCCCAGGCCGGTGCCAGGCGACACCACGGCGATGGTCCCGGTCGGCTCTGGCTGCCCCTCGTTCAGGACGGCCAGGTCCCGGTCCCGCAGCATCGCTATGCCGTAGGTGTTGGCGGTCAGATCGTTGATGAGCTGCACCTCGGGAAGCCCGACCTCCCGGGCCAGCAGCGTCCCGTCGATGTGCCACGGCAGGTTCGGGGTCTTGACGCCTCCTTCGATGATGGGACCGGCAATGCCGAAGCAGGCCCGTTGCGGGATGAGCCCGTGCTGGGTGCGGAAAAGCTGCACGATCCGGTACAGGCTCGGGAACTGGGCGCTGGGGAAGTGCCCCTCGGCACGGATCGCCAGCTCTGCGCCACGCTGTTCGAAATAGGCGAGACGCGTCGAAGTGCCTCCCACGTCTCCGGCTAGGATCAGCATGACAACCTCCGGGTTTTCCTTAAGGGATGTGGAGCAGAAGCGGTGCGGGCCGGGAAGCAGGTATGGCGCTCAGCCGGCACCGGCACCGGCACCGGCTAGGCGGCGTGCCGCGCTGGCCGGCCGGGTGGCTACCGGCCACCGTCGGACTCCTCGACATTGACCAGGTAGTCGACCCCTTCCCAGTTGCCCGCATCGGGCCAGTAGAATGTGAAGATCACCCTTTTTCCCGCAGTAAGCGACGCGGTATCCAGATCGACCACGTGAAGCCCGAGCCCCGAGTCGCGCGACGAGGCATGCTGCACCGTGCTCCAGGCGTCGCAGCTCCAGTCGATCAGCACGGGCGACTGGGTTTCGATGCGCAGCTTAAGGCCGGCGGGAAGCGAGCGCAGTTTGTGGTTAAAGCGCCAGACCAGCCGGGTGGCGGCGGTCTTGTTTTTCTGGTAGCGCTTGACCGTCTGGGGCGGCAGGTCGAAGACGCGGCCGTCGCGCAGCGAGCGCAGCAGTTTAAGGTATTCGGCGTGGGCCCAGACCAGCGGCATGGCGGAGCCGCTCGGGCGACCGTAGAATAGCTCGTGCTCCGGCAGGTCCGGCGCATCCCAGCACTGCTCGGGGATAAGACCCTCGGGACTCGCCAGCGATTCCAGGGTGCCCTTAAGGCGTCTCGCCTCGTCGGTACGCCCAAGGGCCAGCTCGTAGTGGGCGCGTTCGCCGGTCAGCAGCGGCCAGGCGCGGCCGCGCCCGGTGCCGTCGAAGGGGGCGCCGTCCTCGTGTTCGCCGTAGCCGTCGTCGTTATAGCGGTGCCAGACCGGTCCGCCGGGCATCTCCGTCTTGAGCAGCGCGTCGATCACCTTGACCGTGGCAAGGATGCGCGAGTCGTCCGGCGCGCGCAGCCCGAAGCGGACCAGGGAAAGCGCGTCCGGGCTCACCAGATGCACGGCGGGGAGCTCCTCGCCACCTCCCACCCGGTTCCGGATCGGAATCATTTCCGGGAACCGGACCTGCTCGGCGGCCGGATCGATCGAGGCGATGCGCACGTAGTAGCCGGGGACTTCAAAATCGCGGCACCAGTCGGTGCCGGTCACGTACATCCAGCGTTCGATGGAACCGTTCCAGACGTCGGCGCACTCGCGCAGGTAGCCGGCCGCACCCGACTCGCCAGCGCCCTCGGCCAAATCCGCCGCAGCAAGGAGCGCCGCTATCTGGGCCCCCACGGTGAAGGGCGCGTAGCCGGGATCCTCCTCCCAGCGGTCCTGAGGGCTTACCGGGCCGTGCTGCACCAGGTAGCAGGCGGCGCGGCGCACCATGGGCCAGAAGCGCAACGCCTCGCCGGCGGCCAGCACCCCCTCGCGCAGCGCCAGGTCAACCAGGAGCACCGGGAGCGCCGTCTCGTCCATCTGGATGCCGCTCCAGTAGGGGGTGCCGTCCAGCCACAGGTTCTGTCCCCAGTGCCCGTCCTCCTCCTGGGTGGCCTGCAGGTAGCAGAGCACCCGGCGCACCTCGCGGAAGGCCCCCGCGGCCATTAGCCCTCCCCCCGCCTCGACCAGGTCGCGCGGCCAGGCAAGGTGGTACCCTCCAAGATCGTTATCCCCTTTGCTGTTACCCCAGGGGACGGAAAGGCTGGCTATGATCCCGCCGGGAAAGTTGCTGGCCTCGTGTGCGCGCACGACGCTGGCGCTGCACCGGTAGAGGTTCTGCCGCGGGTGACCCTGCTGTTCGTCCAAGGGGATCAGCGTCTCCTGCCACGATTTCCAGCCGCGGAAAAACTCGCCGCGCGCCGACTCGAAGCCGTCCTGAAGCGCCGCACGAGCCCGATGACCGGCCTCGGCGGCCCGGCTCCCGAACCCCAGGGCCAAGACGAAGGAGCCGTCTGCGGCATCGAGCGCCACCTCCCCGGTCAGGGCGACGTTGCCATTCTCGGCCCGGGTGTAATCCCAGGTAAGCAGGCCGTGCTGCATCAGGTCCTGCCAGCCGTCCGAGCGGCCGACGTACCCGACAGACAGGCCGCGCCAGGGGACAGAACTTGCGAGCGCCAGGGCGACCCCATCCCGTTCGCCGAAGAGCATCTGCACCCCTTTGTACTCGCCGATCCAGGCGTTGTTGCCAGCCCCCTGGTTGGCCAGGTGGGGCGCCAGCAGCACGAACAGGCGATAGTCCACGATCCGGCCTTTTAGGGCGCTGAACCTGGTCTGCTGCAACACCACCGGGCGCCGGGGATCGGTCAGGATCTCTTTCTCGATGCGGTAGCGCCCTTCCTTGCAGGTGGATACCGTGCGAAAGGCCGGGACTCCCTCGGCAAGCCAGCTCACCTCGCAGAGAGAGTCCCGCTTCTCCTCGGAGCGGAAGGAGCCGCCGTCGGTCACCAGGAACCCCAGGTCGCGCACGCAGGCCTGATCGATGCGGGGATAGTAGATCTCGTTGAAGATACCGTGGCTTAGAGTGAACCAGACCGGGCTTCGGGAGCTCAGTGAGGTGCCGACCGCGGACTTGGCGCTGGAAGTCCAGCGCGCCGGGATGCCGGGCCAGCCGGGAGCGAAACGGTCTGAGCTTTCCATGTCGACCCCCCTGCGGGATTTTGCTTCTTTCGGTTAGCAGCGCCTGAAGCTGCCTTCGTTATGATAGCGGTAAAAACCTCCATGGCAAGCCTGCTGCGGCGAGCGCAGCAACGCCCTCACCTCAGACACAAAAAAACCGCCGGGAAGGAAATCCTCCCCGGCGGCAGTTCTATCGCTTGGCAAACTCCGCTCGCTCAGGGCCGGGCAGCGGGCTCCGTGCCCAAGACCCGGGCCAACTCGACGCTCAGGGCGGAAAGGGCCCGGCCGTAAGCAGCCACCAGGGCGTCGTACCCCTCCCCCGCCGTCTCGCGCACCACGAAACGTCCGGTCTTGGCAGCGCCGGCGGAAGTCCCGCGCAAGGACCAGACGGCCTCGAGGCTCACCCCCTCACCCGCCACGGCCTCGAAACGCACGATATCCAGCAGCACCCGGTAGTCGGCCCCGGTTCCGGCCTGTTCCAAGTAGGAAGTGACCTGAGCCGAGGGGAGCAGACGTCCCAGGTCGACCGCCACCACGCGGGCAACCCCGCTCCTGAGCGGCTCGGCCCAGCGCTGCATCTCGAGGATGTCTACCCGGTTGGCGGCAACCCGCACCACGAGTTGCGGCCGGTCCACCAGCTCGGGCAGGGTAACCGGACCGACGACGATGCGCCGCACTCCGGTTGCCGCAGCAGCAGGCGCCGGACTGGGGGCGGCCCCTTGCGTGGCAGCCGCAGCAGGAGCGCTCTTCGTGACATCGCCCCTAACGGGAGAAGCGGCGTCCGGGGAGACGACCGCGGCAGAGGGAGCCGCCAGGCTGCGGGGAGCGGGCTCCAAGGTATAGAAGGTTACCCGGGGCGACCTGCTGCAGCCGGCGCTGCCCGCGGCGAGGCTGACGGCGAGTACGCCGATTGCCAAGGTACGCATCATTTTTTATCCTCCTGTTTGCCACGGACCAGAGATTCCGGATGCTGTTCCAGGTAGTCTCCCAAAACCCGCAACGACTGCGCGGCACGCGAAATCTCGCGCAGCGCCTCGCGCAAGTCGATCTGCAGCGGCGCGTCGGGCGCCAGCACGCGGTTGGCGCCGCCCAGGGTGGTACGCGCCTCCCCAAGGGTGCCGCGGAATTCGCCCAGCGTCCCCCGTACCTCTTCCAGGGACTTGCGCGCCTCGACCAGCGCCGAGCGCGCCTCGGGTACCACCGACTGATCGATGTTCTTCAACATCTTGTCCGCGCTCTTCAAGGTGGCATCGAGCGATTGAACCGTCTTCCTGGCGTCTCCGCTTAATTCCTCCACCGGCAGGCTCTCGAACTTCTGAACGATGTGCATCAACTGTTTCTGCAATTCGCCCATGGTGCCCGGCACCGTCGGGAACCTGGGGGGCTGGGCACTCCAGTCAATTTTGGCCCGCTTCGCTTTGGGGAAGAAATCGAGGGAGACGTAGAGCTGACCGGTGACCAGGCTGCCGCTTTTGATCTCGGCGCGGAACCCGTGGGAGACCAGGGAGTCGAGGAGTTCACGGGAGTTCAAGGGGCGGGAGTGCGGGGTCTTGCCCTGGCGCTGGGAGCGCAGACGGTCCGGGTAGAACCGCACCTCCACCGGAATGGCGACTTCGGAATGGGCGGCGTTGAGTGCCACGTCGATCTTGGTCACCTCACCCACCGTCACCCCGCGCAAGTCGACCGGCGCACCTACCGCGAGCCCGCGCACCGATTCCAGGAACACCAGGGTGTAGGTCTCGGCAGTTTCCACATGCTTCAGGGCCTCTTCACGCGTGTTGAACAGCGAGAACACCGCGTTGGCCTGGGCCACCGGCGCATCGAAGCGGTCCTCCGGGGTCTGAAAGGCGATGCCCCCAAGGAGTATGGAGACCAGCGATTCGGTGTTCACCTTCACGCCGCTTGCGCTGAGCGACACATCGACCCCGCTGGCGTGCCAGAAGACCGAGTTGGTCTTCACGTACTGATCGAAAGGGGCCCGAATGAAGGCCCGGACCGTGACCCCTTTGCCGTCGCGGTCCAGCTCGGTGCCGGTCACCTGCCCCACCGGGAGCCGGCGGTAGAAGACCGGCGAGGCGGTGTCGATCGAGCCTACGTCGTCCGAGTGCAGCACGAACTGCCGACCGGGAACGTCCATCGAGACGGCGGGCGGTGCCTCCAGGCCGACGAATTCGTCCCGGCTCTCCGTGGAGCTGCCGGCGTCCACGCCGATATAGGAGCCGCCGATCAGCGTGCCGAGCCCGGAGACGTTGCCGCCGGTGATCCGCGCGCGCACCACGTAGAAGCGGGTATCCTTCACCAAAAGCCCGCGGGCGTCCTTGGACAGTTCGGCGGTCACCACGACGTGCGAACGGTCGTGGGCAATGGCAAGCTCCTTCACCTCGCCGATCTGCACGTCCTTGTACTTGATCTTGGTCTTGCCCGCCTCCATCCCCTCGCCGGTCTTGAAGGTGATGGTGATGGTGTCGCCGCGGTCCATCAGGGTCTTGACGGCAATGGAGAGGCCGATCAGCGCAGCGACTATGGGGATGATCCAGACAAGTTGGATCGCATAGCGCCGGTGCGGCTCGCTGACCGCATCGGGGATCTCGGGAAGGTCGGGGTTCTGCGGCGTGTCGGTCATAGTTTCTCTCTTTCCAGGGGATCCCAGATCAGGCGTGGATCGAATTTCATCGAGGCGAACATGGTGAGCACCACGACGGCGCCGAAGGCCACCGCGGCCGGTCCCGCCTTGACCGTCGCCAAGGAGCCCAACTGCACCAAGGCTGCCAAAAGCGTCACCACGTAGATATCCAGCATGGACCAGCGCCCCACCAGTTCGACCAGCCGGTAGAGCCGGGCGCGTTGACGGGGATGCCAGGTGGAGCGCCGTTGCACCGAGACGAGCAAAATGGTGAGCGAGATCAGCTTCAGAAGCGGAATCGTGATGCTGGCGATGAAGACCACCAGCGAAATCCCCCAGGAACCGGTCTTCCAGAGGTGGACCACGCCGCTCATGATGGTGTCCTTGCGGTAGCTGATCAGCGAACCGGTCTCCATCATGGTGAGCAGGTTCGCGGGAAGGTACAGGATGTAGGCGGCGATCAGAAACGCCCAGCAACTGGCCACCGAACCCGGCTTGCGGAAGTGCAGGCTGGCTCCGCAACGGGGGCAGTGCGCCGCCTCAGACAGGTGCGTGCGCCGCGATACCAGGCTGCAGACGTGGCAGGCGCAGAGTCCCTGCCCGGCCGCGCTCTGAACGGGACCGTTCACGATGCCACCCAGCGGCCGGTGATGCGGTCCACCCGGTTCCAAACGTCGCGGCTGCTGAATGAGGCGGCCGCAGCTGCCAAAAGCAGGGTCAGGACGGCAAAGGACCAGAGGGCGACACCGGGAATCACCTTGAAGTTGCTGGTGAGTTTCACCAGGGACACCAGCACCCCCAGCATGAAGACCTCGACCATCCCCCACGGCGCAACCATACGCATCAGCCGCAACAAGAGCGTGTAGCCGGGCGGCAGGCGCAGGAACTTAAGCGGCAACAAAAGGTAGGCCATGGAGAACAGCTCCAGCGCCGGGATTACAACGGTGGTTACCAGGACGACCAGGGAGATCGACTGCATCTCCTGGTTCCAAAGGGAGTTCACCGCCTCGAGGAGGGTGATCCCCTTGACGGTGCCCTGGGACTCGATGGCGAAGATGGGAAAGGCGTTGGCGATGAGAAACACCACCACCGCGGTCAGCGAATAGGCGAGCGTGCGGTCGATGCTGTCGGTCGCGTTTCGGTACAGCACCGCCCCGCAGCGGCTGCACGAGGCGGTGCACCCCGGGTTCAGCGGGATCTCGCGCTGCAGCAGGTCGCAGTCGTGGCAGGCTATGAGTGGTGCAGAATGGGACATCCGTGTGCCGCTCCCTTACGGCGTGCTGCTGGCTGGGTTGATCGAGCTACCGGAAAAAACCGGCATCCCGTGGCACGGTCCTCAAGAGGTGTACTAGAGGCACCGGAGCCGTTTGTCAAAGATACCACAGTTGATTACAGTCCGAAACCGCAGCCAAAGAGAAAGGGGCCGCAGCCTGAGCAGCAACCCCTGATGTATTGTCGTCGTTATGCGAGCCTACGGTCCGGAAAACATGAGGCCCGTGCTCCAAAAGGATAACGCGCTGCTATCCATCCAACTATTACAGTATTTCATCCTTGCAGGCAAGTGCGATTTTGATAAATCAACGCAACTGATCCTGTAACCTGCCACCTGCATCGATCATTTAACGTGATGAGGTTCTGCGCGGCTGAGCCTCACGTTGCTATTGATCCAACGTCATCGATTACCTCACAGGGATCTGCCACCACCGATGTCGGCAGGCAGAAGAAAGCAGACCGAGCAGGCAGGCCGACGGACATCCGGCGGGGGGGAATCAAGGCTTTTTTTGTAGCGCAGGGGATCTCTTCTGGTAACGACAAAGGCGGGATGCTCGCGGTTCAGGCAGGAACCACAGGAGATGTTTGGGTGTCATGCCGGCAAGTCCGGATGTCGAAAAGTACCTTCATATG
>Ga0079306_1000612_pt1 | contig 31027 bp, 24 predicted proteins | sample Methanotroph_Enr_FD_79181 | JGI IMG/M metagenome (GOLD analysis project Ga0079306, IMG submission 79181) | Enriched soil microbial communities from Old Woman Creek wetland in Ohio, USA - Methanotroph_Enrichment_5 | ecosystem: Environmental > Terrestrial > Soil > Wetlands | place: USA: Ohio... | reverse complement strand
GCAAGGGTATGGGTCCGGCGGGGTCTCCCGGAGGACGAGGCTTGCATAGCGCCGAGTCCGAGGGAGAAGGGCCGAGCACGGTGTGCGAGAGCCCGTCCCCGACGGACCCATACCCTTGCCGCCCCGACTGGGCATCTCGCGGTCTTTTATAATTATTCGAACTCGGTGAGGTGTTTGCGGTATTTCAGGGGGACGTTCTGGCGCTGGAGTTTGGGGTTGGTCCGTTCCTTGATGGCGGCGGTTTTGAAGAAGTGTTTCCAGAGGGTCTGGACTTCGGCTTCTTTGCCGTCGAACTCGAGGGCGCGCTCGGCGGTGAGGGGGGCGTAGATAAGTCTTTTGTCGAAGTAGAACGCGGCTTTGCCGCGCTTGGCGTCGTGGATGACCCAGTTGAATTCGCCCAGGCGGGCGCGGAAATGGGGAGTTAAGAGCGGCAGGATGTTGTGGTCGGGCTCTATCTTCGAATAAAGGGTTTTGTCCGCCAGCTCCTTGAAGCGGACGAAGCCTTTGAACATATGGGTTTCGCCGCCCACGCTGGCCGCGAGGGTGTGCACCTTTTTAACCCTGTCGTCAGCCAGCATGCTGTCGGCTATCGGGCCTTTCGCGGCCAAAAGGTTCACATACTCCAGGATGGCCGTCTCCGAGCCGCGGACTTCCGAGAGGAAGGCGAAGCGGACATGCTGCCAGGACTCGGCCGAGCCCCGGCTTTCCACCAGGTCCCGCGCCCGCGCGGCTTTTACGGGATCGCTGCCAGCGCTGATGAATTCTGAAAAAAGCCCGGCCTCGGTCTCCGTTTCCCTGGCGAGGGAGGAGTCCGGCAGGTTCTTTTCCAGCGCGAGGTCCAGCGCCGTCAAAAAGCTAGCAAAAGTTCCGTCGTAGGTGTAGGTCGCGCTCATAGCTGCCCTGTAACTGTCCCGGTCAGGCCCTCCTTCACCAGCGCCTTCTCGCCGAACAGGTCAAGCTGGCCGTTGGGATTCTTGTGTTCCAGCAATTTTATCTTGATGGCTTCGCCCGAATCTTTTTTCAGGCCGCGGTATTTGCCGCCCGCCGTCACGAAATAGGTGGCGCGCTTCATCACTACGCCCAATTTTTTCAGATCGTCCAGGCTGAGCGGGGCCGCCCGCCGCGCGCGCAGGATGCGTTTGGCCGAGGTCACGCCTATGCCGGGCACGCGCAGGATCTCTTCATAGGAGGCTTTGTTCACCTCCAGCGGGAACTTGTCCAGGTTGTTCAGCGCCCAGACGGTCTTGGGGTCGAAAGACAGGTCCAGCGTCGGGTGTTTCTCGTCCAGCAGTTCGTCGGCGGTGAAGCCGTAGAAGCGCAGCAGCCAGTCGGCCTGGTAAAGGCGGTGCTCCCGCAGCAGCGGCGGTTCTATCAGCGCGGGCAGGCGGTTGTCCTTCGAGACCGGTACGAAAGCGGAGTAGTAGACGCGTTTCAGGCGCATCTTGTCGTACAAAGCCTCGCTCAATTTTATTATCTCGCGGTCAGTTTCCGGAGTGGCGCCTATAATAAGCTGGGTGCTTTGCCCCGCCGGGGCGAAAGCGGGGGAACTTTTGATGGAGCGGCGCTCGTCCTTCGAAGCGGAGATCCTCTGCGCCAGGCGGCTCATCGGCCCCAGCACCGTGGCTTTCGTCTTGCCGGGGGCGAGGAGGCGAAGGCTTTTGTCAGTGGGCAGCTCGATGTTCACGCTTACCCTGTCGGCCCAGAGGCCGGCCTGGTCTATCAGGTCCTGGTTCGCGCCGGGGATAACCTTCATATGCACGTAGCCGTTGAAACGGAATATCTCCCTCAGTTTCCTCACCGCTTCTATCATCAGCTCCATCGTCCGGTCAGGGGACACGACGATGCCGGAGCTGAGGAACAGCCCTTCTATATAATTCCTCTTATAGAACTCGAAGGTGAGCCCCGCGATCTCGTCGGGTGTGAGGATGGCCTTGGGAGAGTCGTTGGAGCGGCGGTTGATGCAGTAAGCGCAGTCGTAGACGCACTCGTTGGTCATCAGGATCTTCAAAAGCGAAATGCAGCGGCCGTCCGCCGCCCAGCTGTGGCAGACCCCGCTCATATGGGCCGAGCCGGTGCCGCCGGCGCCGCCGCGGTCCGAGCCGCTGGAAGCGCAGGAGGCGTCATACTTGGCCGAGTCGGCCAGTATCTCAAGTTTTTTCTCCAGGTCCATATAAAAAGTCTAGCAGACCAACCCGACAAGGGCCTGTCGGGTTGAAAAACAGTTTTCGCTTAGGTTTCAAGAAAGCCGGAGGGCTATTTCTACATTATAGCTGAGCGTCCCGGAAAGCGCAACTCTGGAAAAAGTCTGCGCCGGACAAGGCAGAACAAGGTCAATAAGTTGTGTCTTTCCGCCATTCCGCCGCCCGGCCTAATATTACAGACTCTTGTATTGAGGGTGAAACCGGTTCCGACCGGTTTCTATAGGGGGGTTATGAATTTCTGGTACTGGTACCTGCTCTCTGCGGCAGCTCTCTCTTTTTCCGGGTACGTCATTCTTAATCTTCTGCTGACGGCGGCATTAGCGGGGCTAGTGCATTTTCAGGCCAGGTTCGCCGCCTCGAAGAGCGGCGCGGTCACCGGTCTCAAGGCGGCCGCGCTGGCGGCGGCGGCGCTGGCCCTGCTGTGGCGGGAATCTTTCCTTCCCTCTACGTCCACAATCATTTCTTTCCTGGCGAACTCAAGTACGCGCCCGTCGGCCCGGTATATCCTGGAATTCCTCTGGCAATCCGCAAATCTGCCGATGATCTTTGCGGGGATCGCGCTGCTGGCGCTGGTGTTCTTCGTCTCGCGCAAAAAGCCCATGCTGCTTACCATGTCCGTGTATTCGGTCCTCGCCGCCGCGTGGCTGATGCAGCCGAGGCAAAGCACGGCCGGCATGGGCGACTTCACGCCCGAGGCCTTTTATCATGCGGAAAGCGGGAGGAGAGTGGCCTTTTCGCCTCCCGCGAACAAAGTGGCGCCTTTCGATATTCTCATTATCCATATCTGCTCGTTGTCCTGGAAAGACCTGAAGGACGCGGACTTCGATATAGTTCCGTTCTTTTCGAAATTCGATTACGTCTTCACGGATTTCAGCGCGGCCTGCACTTACAGCGGCCCCGCGGCGATGCGTGTCTTAAGGGCCGCCTGCGGGCAGGTGCCCCAGCCGCAGCTCCTCAAGCCCGCGCCCGCCGGCTGCTATCTTATGGACGACCTGCGCGCCGGCGGTTTTAAGACCTTCACGATGTTCACCCATGACGGCAGCTACGCCGACTTTTCCAACGTCGTGCAGAAATACGGGCACGCGGACGCGCCCCTGGGGATAGACGGCCTGCCGGTGGAATACGTGATGTTCAACGGTAAAGAGATGTACGCCGACAACGCGGCGCTGCATAAGTTCTGGGAGGCCCGTTCCGCGTCGCCGGCGCCCAGGGCGGCGCTTTATTACAACACCGCCAACCTTCACATAGGGACGCACAAGCCCGGGGTCTCCCGCGGCGTGGACGACGCGGTCGACTACAAAGAAAGGATGACCGCCCTGACGGCGCAGCTGGAGGAGTTCTTCTCGGAGGTGGAGCGCTCCGGCCGCAACGCGGTGGTCCTGTTCGTGCCGGAACACGGCGCGGGTTTAACAGGCACGAAGATGCAGGCGAAGGATGTCAGGGATATCCCCATCCCTCCCATAGCTACCGTGCCGGTGGCGGTGAAGCTGATAGGGAAAAGTTTTTATCCCGGCGCGGGCCCGCAGGTTATAACCAAACCCGTCAGCATGCTGGCGCTGGCCTGGCTTATGGCGGAATTCCTGCGCAATAACCCATACACCAAGTACGCGCGCAAGCCCGAAACCGTAGCGGCGGAAATCCCGGGGACGGATTTCATGGCCGAGAACGAGTACACCGCCGTGAAGCGGGTGGGCCTGGGCTATTTTTACAGGCTGAAGGAAGGAAAATGGGCCCCGCTGCCGGTCTACGCGGATCTTCCTCCCGGCACCATACCAGCGCCGGGGGATTTTATGCGGAAGGTAAGATGAAGAAGAGGGCGGCTTTTTAAGAAAGCGATCAGGCAGGAAAAAGAACTAAACCAAGGAAAAGCTCTCGATAATCGCCCTTATGTTTGCTGCAGCTCGGTTAGTACTGCGGCGGGCCCAGGCGCCCGGGCAGCTCCGCCTCGGTAAAGGGTTTGTCGAGATAGCGCCCGATCGGCTGGGAAAAGCCCCAGTCGTCCCTGTAGGCCCCGGCTTCGCGATAATACTCCAGGGCCCTGGCCCGCATCCCCTTCAGGTCGTAAACGTTCCCCAGCTTCACCAGCGCCCACACGCCCCAGCGCGACGGCGGCTGGCCCGGGGCGTCCTTGAGCGTGGCCGCGCCGCGGGCGAAATAGACCGCCGCCTCGTCGTACTTTTTCTCCGCCAGGCTGGCGGCGCCGAGGGCGGTGTACACGCGCGGCAGAAAACGCCGGCGGTAGCCGGGCTTCCCGCTTTGCACCGCCCGCAGGTAAGCCAGCGTCTCCGCGCGGGCCTCGCCGTACTTTTTATCCGCGTAGAGGGCGAGGATCTCCAGGAACCGCATCTGCGGCTGGTTCGGGAATTCGGCGCGGAGCTCGCGCGCCCATTTCAGGGCCAGTGCCGGGTCGGAGTAGGGACCGGGCTGCAGGCGGATGTCGAGCAGGAACAGCCTTGCCGCCAGGGCGTTGAAGTCCCCCTTGTCCCGGCAGAGGGCCAGGTACCGCAGCCCCGTTTCAGCGTTCCCGCTCACCATCAGGCGCGCCAGCACCTTGACCACGCCGGGCAGCATGCCGGCGTAATATTCGTACAGGCCCAGTCCCAGGTATGCGTCGTAAAGCCCGGGGGCGATCCTGAGGGCCCTGCGCGTGATGGAGACGGCCTTCCTGCCGTTGAGGTACGCCTTCAGCCAGCGGTGCCGCTGCCCGGCCTGGCGCGCGCGCAGCCCGTAAATGCCGCCCAGGCACAGGCAGGCGTTGGCGTCCCCGGGGTGGGCCTCCAGCCATTTCTCGCCGGCGGCCTGGGCCGTGTCGAGCAGGGCAGCGTAGTCCGCGGCCAGCGCGGGGGAGGACTCGTCCTCCAGGTATTCGAATTCCGCCCACTTGGCCAGGGCCAGGCCGAAATGCGGGAACGGGTGGCCGGGATATTTCCGCAGCGCCAGCCTGAACTCCTTTTCAGCCTCGGCCGGCTCCACGGCGTAGACGGCGTCGATGCCTTTCCTGGAGAGCAGGCGCAGGCCGTCGGGCAGCGGTTCGAACGCGGGCGGGGCCGCCGCGGCCGCGGCCAGGGAGCAGGCGAGCAAAGTTTGGATAAAGGCTTTTTTCATATTCTCAGAAACCTGTTTTAAGTCCCATAGTTTCCCCGCGAGGCCGCCCGCCCCAGAGCTTCGCTTTAACTTCGTGCCCGCCGAATTTGCCTTTTCCCCGTGTTCCCGCCCGCGGCGCGCCGCGCGTCCGGGTCAGAATACAATATTTTCCGAAAATGTCAAAGCGCCCGTAAAGCCGTATACGGAAGGGGACTTATACGGAGTGATTGAACCCCGGACTTTTGGTATTATAAGTGAAATTTCTTTTTGAGAAATTTGGCAAAAAGAAAGAATTAGGGGAAGAAAAATGAAAATAATATCGCTCACGATGTTGTCCGCCTGGTTTGCCGCTTCAGCCGGCGCGCAGGGCAGCCCGGACCAGGTCCCGCCGGCACAGCCCGTAATAAGCGCGCCCGCCCAGCCCTCAACGGCCAAGCCGGCTATGCCTTCAACGGCTAAGCCCGCTATGCCTTCAACGGCTAAGCCCGCTATGCCCTCAACGGCGAAGCCGGCCATGCCTTCAACGGCCAAGCCCGCCATGCCCTCGGACGCTAAGTCCGCCCTGCCCATGGTCCCGCCCCCGGGGCAGGTCATGACCGCTCCCACTCAGCCAGTGACGCCGGTTCCTCAGCCAGTAACGCCGGTCCCCGGGCCCACCTTCTTTTATCCCTCCTTTAATCCCGGGGCCGAGCAGCCTGTAAGCACAGGCACGGCGCCCGCGTTCTTTCGCCCTGTCCATAAACCATACCCCGCTTTAATAGCGCCCTCGGACATGGACTCCGGCTTTCCGCCAATTCCCAGCGCGGGCAAAGATGCTGCCGGGGAGACGCCCGCTCCCGCGCCGGTCAAGACCGAGATAATAATAATTCACGACACGCCCGGAGAGAAGAGCGCCGACAGCGTGGCGGCGCTGAAGAAACAATACGCCGGGGAAATAAAGGCGCTAAAAGAAAGCCTTAAGAACAGGCCGGCCGCGGAAATACGAAAGGCGGTGAAGAGCAGGGAGGCCGAGCAGGAAAAAACCATCAAAGCCCTGCGGGACGCTTTAAAAGCCGATAAAAAACAGCAGGAAGAAACCGGTACAAAGCCCGCGGTCATTACCTCGCCGCCCATTCGTAACGCTGCCGAGTAGGCTGTAGGGGCGTCGCCGTTATGCGTGTCCCCTCTTTGGCTGTGTGCTTGTTTCCAGACAAACGATGTTGCACAACCCGGGGAGGGGACCTTTAATTATTATCGGGTTGAAAAATAGTTTTCGCTCAGGTTTCAAGAAAGCCGGAGGGCTATTTTTATATTATAGTTGAGCGGCACCGGACCTGCAACTATGGAAAAAGTCTACGTCTACGCCCTCGCGGCCAACCTCAGTTTCGCTATAGGCGTCCAATTCTTCACCCATTACGCCCGCAGGACCTCCAGCCTGTGGGTCAACTGCTTCAAAGCGTTGGTCGCCGCCGCGCTGTTCGGCCTGACCATAGCTTTCCAGGGCGGGTTCCATTCTATAACCCTCTCCTGTGCCGCCCTCTTCTTCTTTTCCGGGGCCATAGGCCTGGGCCTGGCCGACATCTTCCTGATAAAATCTTTCTCGCTGATGGGCCCCGGCCGGACCATGCTCCTTTTCGGCTTCCAGCCGCTGGTCATTGGCGTTGTAAGCTATTTCGCCTTCGGCCAGGCGGTGGACGCGCGCAAATTCATCGCCATCCTGTTCTTCGTGATCTGCCTGTTCATTTTTTCGCTGGAATCCTTCAGGAAGCACGGACATTGGAACATGAAGGCGATGATGTTCGCCCTGTTCGGCATAATTTTTGACGCGGTGGGCGTGCTGGTGACCCGCTACGTCTTCAATAATTCTCCCGGCATAGGCACTACCGAGGGAAATTTTTATAGGGCGCTCGGGGCGCTGCTCCTGTTCGCGCTGCTTTCGCGGCTCCGGCCTTTCCAGTTCTTCGCCAAATTTAAAGAGCTGTCCCGCCGCAGCCTGCTCTGGATCACGGTCGGCTCCATAGCCGGGACCTACCTTTCCCTGATGTTCTACCTTAGCGCTATCAGGTACGCCGGGGCCCTGGCCGCGGTTTCCGGCATAGCCATCACGGGCACTATTTTCGCTTCCGCTTTCGAATGCGCCGTAGACCGGAAGCCGCCCTCGGTTTACCTGCTGGTCTCTTTCGTATTTTTCCTCGGGGGAATGAGCTTTCTTTTTTGAAAAATGCCCCCACTTTTGTATCATAAAGATAGCGGGTTATCTATGCGAAATTTTTTAGGCTTCCCTAACCTCGAACAGGAGCGCGCCTGATGGCCGAGATCAAGGGCCGCGTCCTGGTGGTCACTTCAGGGAAAGAGCTCCTTGACGAGATGTCGCCGTCCATGTCCGGGCGGGGCCTGGAGCTGGTCTGCGTGCCTACGCTGAAGTACGCGGCCGAGCGGCTGCACGCCGGCGACTGCACCGCCATGGTGGTGGATTTCAACCGCGTCCCGCCGGCCGAGCGCGAGGCCTTCCTCACCCTCCACAAACAGAATCCCAAGATCCACCTGTTCACGCTGGAATCCATAGCCAGCATGACCCCCACTTTCGTCTCGCCGCTGCGCCGCCTGACCTGGCCGCTGCCGCAGGGTTTCGCCGACCAGGTCCGGGTGATAGCGCGCCCCGTTATAGTGCTGGCCGACCAGGTGCTCTTTACTACCGGGGCCCTGCAGACCGCTTTCCAGCAGTCCGGGGTGCAGCCTAACTCTCTTGAATCCACCAGAGGCCTGCCGGAGTTCATCCGCGAGCAGAATGACGCCAGGATCCTGGCCGCCCAGCCGAAAAAGGCCAAAAAGTCCTGGTCGCTGCTTGGCGGAAGCGACGAGGAAGAAGCGCCCTCGGCCGGGCCTCTTCCCGGCAACGTCGTAGTCGCCCAGTTCACCGGGACTATGAAAGAAGCCGACGCCCTGGACGCCGCCATCAGGGCCGCCACCCCCGAGGCCGTCTGCTATTTCGTTTCCGGGGTGGACACCGCCCGCTACGCTATCGAAGCTCTTAAAGACGGTCATCCCGTGGCGCTGCCGCGGGAACTGGCCGGGCGCATAGCCGGTATCCTGATAGAGAACAGCGAAGGCGCCGACGTCCGCCTGAAAAAGCGCGAGACCGAGCGCATCCTGATGCTGGACAATTTCAAGCCCGCCCTGACTACCCTGGGCCAGGCTTTGCAGGGCGCGGGTTACGAAGTGACCGCCACCATGAGCGGCGAAGACGCCCTGGGGCTCTGCCGGAAAGGGGCCTTCCACCTGGCGGTGCTGGGCACCTCCACCACTTCCACGCAATATTCAGGAGCGGAGCTCGCCCAGAAGATGCGCGAGCGCGATCCCGACCTGCGAATCATCTTCATGGTGGACCAGTACCCGCTCAAGGCCGCGCTTCAGGGCGTCAGCCAGGTCGTGGAACTGGGCCTCGACGACGCCATCCTGAAGCCGGTGGAAGCCTCACGGCTTATCTTCTCGGTTGAGAAAGCCCTGGAGAGGCGTTTCCTGATGCTGGAGAACGAGCGCCTGCTGAAAGAGACCCAGGTTCTGAACCAGCAGCTGGCCGCGGTAAACGGCTTCCAGAAAAATTTCTTCGCCACGGTGGCCCACGACGTAAAAAGCCCCCTCACCGCCATCCTCGGCTACTCCGAAGTCCTGACCGGCAAGCTGAAGGCTATGCCCAGCGAGCAGCGCTACGCCGCCAATATCCAGACCTCGGCCAAAACTTTGAACGTCCTGATCTCCGACCTGGTGGACCTGGCCGCGATAGAATCCGGGAAACTGCGCGTGGAGATCGGCACGCTGAATTTACTGGCCGTCATCCAGGACGTTTACGAGCGCGTGAGGATAGCCGCCCAGAAGCGCAATCTCAATATGACTTTGGAAGCCCCGCCTGTGCTGCCGCCCATGGCCGGCGACGACGCCCGCGTGGGCCAGGTGGTGCAGAACCTCTGCACCAACGCCATCCAGTACACCAAGGAAGGCGGCAAGATCACCATTAAAGCGGAGACCCTCCCCGACCGGGTAGTGGTCAGCGTGATCGACACCGGTATCGGTATCTCCAAGGAAGACCTCCCGCGCGTGTGGGAGCGGTTCTTCCAGACCAAGGAAGCCCAGGGCATGCGTAAGGCCGGCTTCGGCTTGGGCCTGAAGATCGCCCGCGAGATCGTGCTGCGCCACGGCGGCGAGATGGGCATTGAGTCGGAACTCGGCGTCGGTTCTCGTTTCTTCTTCTTCATTCCTACAAAAAAATAAACCGGAGCCGGCCTTATGATCGAACTCGCTTTGGCCTGTCTTTTCTCGCTTACTCCCGCCGCTTTCGCCGCGGAGAAAGCGTTCGCCCCTGAAACCTTGGCGCCCTCTTATATCCCTGCGGACCGGCCCGCGCAGGCCGAGCTGACGGCGGAACTGCGCTCGAAAATAAAGACGCTGAGACTCAACGGCAAAGGCGGCCTTTCGAAAGCAATTCTGCTGCTGCCGAAAGACCGCGGCGGGGCGGGAGTGCTGAGCTTTGAGATAGAAGCGGGCAGCCGGGCCGGGGTTTACCAATGCGAAGCCTTAGGCCGGGGAATGACGTCCACCACGCCCGTGGCCGGCTGGCAAACGGGGCTGATAGGCGACGCTACAATTTACTACGCGCCCGGGGACGCCACCGACGGCGCCACGATACCCGGGGTCTACGATCTGCGGAATATTTCGCCGGAGAAATACGAGATAGCCCTGCTGGGCAAGCCCGGCAGCCCTGAAAAAGAAGCGGCCGTGCTGGCCGCTACTAAAGGCAGCGGCGGGAAGCCTTACTTTTCCGGGGCGTGGCGGGACTGGTATCCGTCGGCCGTCAGCGTGATGCCGGTGGACCTGATCTGGGCCGCGGATTCCCAGGCCGGAACCCAGGGAGAGGGAGTTCCCTTCTTCGAACGCCGCTCAACGCCATCCAGCGAGGCCTCGAAAGCCAGACAGGCGGCGCAGCTAGCCCACAATCCCAAATATTATTTCGGCCCTTACGGGCGCACGGGTTTCGCGGTGCACACCGACAGCTGGGAGGACCCTGAAAAGCAGGGCGCCCCGCAATACGCAGGGCGGCCGGAGGCTGTGGATTTCCGCTGGCGCGACACCAGCGGCTGCGTTAAACTCAGGCCCGCCTGCCTGGCCCTGCTGAACGAATTCATCGCCGAGCAATCGGCGCTTGGCCGCCGCGTGCAGCTGGAAGCCTATGAAACCCCGCTGCTCGACCACCTGCCCCAGGCGCTCCCAGTAAAGAATGGTTCGAAGCTAATACGTTAAGATCTACGGTAGCCGCCCTTATGTTTACTACAGCTCTCCGTTCCTGTACAGTTATTAGCCCGAAAGCCGCCGCAATCTTCAGGTGGTCCCTGGTCTTCCTGGGGGCCGCGCTGCTGCTGGTTCCGGCCGGGCACAGGTCGGAGACCTACCTGGCCGTGGAAGTAGCGACGGACGCGGCCATATTGCTGCTGGTGGCCCGCGGCGGCCGCGGGCGCGGCCCGGTCCTGACGGCCATGGCCGTCTCGCTGCTGGCCGCCGACATCCTGTACTCTGTCACGTACACCCAGGCGGGCTTCACGCCCTTCCTCTTCCATGTGCAGGTCACCGCGTACCTGGCGTACAGCCTTTCCACTGCCTGGTTCCTGCTGAAGACCTACAAGGAAAGCGGGCCGGAGGGCGGCGCCGAGTCGCTGCTGCTGCTGGCGCTCTTTGCCATCTTTACCACGCTGCAGATCAAGTACGTCGCTATACCTACCTACAGCGGCATCTTCGCCTCCACCTACGTCTACCTGATGACCACCGTCCACAGGACGGCGGAGTCCGGGGTGCTGGCCCTGGCGGTGCTGCTGGGCATGAAGGCCCGTTCCCGCTACTGGTTCTTAATGCTTATAGGGCTTACGCTGCTGCCGCTCGCCTCGTTCGCCATAGGCTATAACACTACCATGGCCAACGGCGTACCTTTCGCGGAATACGGCTGGGTGGTCGGACTTTTCCTGCTGCTCGCGGCCCAGACATACGACCCCGGGCCGGGGCAGCATTTCGCAAAGTGGAGCAGCGTGCGGGTGCGCCTGGTCTGGTTCGTTTCGCTTCTGGCCGCGGTGCTGCTGCTGCTTCTGTATCTGATGAAGGCGTTCGTCTCGGGCGACACTTTCACGCTTACCTACTCCCTGTTCTTCATGCTGTTCGGCGTGTGGCTGGCAGCCAACCTGATAGCCCTGCGAGTCTCGGAGGACATAGACGGCATGCTGGCCGGTCTGGAGGCCGGCGGGTCGGCGCCGGCCGGCGCCTCCGCGCTGACCATATACGAGGCCGAGCTGTTCGCCGGCCGGCTCAAGGCCGCCTACGACACGATCAAATCCCAGTCCCGGCTGGCGGCCTTGGCCGATCTCTCGGCGCAGGTAGCGCACGACATCCGCAGCCCGCTGGCCGTGCTGGATGCCGCCTTAAAAGACGTTTCCCAGTTCCCTGAAAGCAAGCGCCTGCTGATCAGCGGCGCGGCCGGCAGGATCAGGGATATCGCCGACGACCTGCTGGAAAAGAACAGGCAGGCTGGCCCCGGGGCGCGGCCGCCCGAGGCGCGCCCGCTCTCCGGCCTGGTAGAGGCCGTCCTGGCCGAAAAGCGGCTGCAGTTCCGGGACCGGAAGGAAGTTTTGATCGAGGCCGAACTCGGCCCTGAGGCCGGCGGGATCTTAGTCCTGGTACGCCCGGCGGAATTCAACCGCGTCCTGTCCAACCTCGTCAATAACGGGGTCGAGGCGCTGGAGCCGGGCGGCAGGGTCCTGGTCAGCTTTACCGCCGTGGAAGACAGCGTCATGCTCAAGGTCAGCGATAACGGCAGGGGTATAGCGCCGGAGATCCTGGCCAGGCTCGGCCAAAGAGGGGAAACGCACGGGAAGGCCGGCGGCTCGGGGCTCGGCCTCTACCACGCGAAGGCCGCGGCGGAGGGCTGGGGCGGATCTCTGTCGGTCAGTTCTGAGATAGGGAAGGGGACCACGGTCGCCCTTACCCTGCCCCGCGCCGCGCGGCGGGCCGGCGGCCGGGCGCTGCTCCTGGACGACGATGCCCTGGTGCGCTTGAACTGGAAAACTGCCGCTTCGGCCGCGGGCGTAAATTTCTCCGCGTACGAAAAAATCGCCGAGTTCCTGGCCGCCGCGGCGGCGGAGCCTGCTGATACGCCTTTATTCATAGATTCGGAGCTCGGCGTCGGCCGGGCGGGGGAGGAGGTGGCCCTGGACCTGCATGAAAAGGGCTTTTTGGACATAACCCTGGCCACGGGCCACGCCCCGGAAAAATTCGCGCAGCTGACCTGGCTGAAAGTCGCAGGCAAGGAGCCGCCCTGGGACCTGCAGGCTTAGCGGCCGCAAGATGTGACCGCATAGGCAGCGTTGGGGCAACAGTAGTGAAATAAGGAGCGCATATGACGGAACCCGAAGATCAGCGGCAGAAATTTCAGGAAACTCTTAAGTGGTACGCGATAGGCTGCCTGGTCACTTTTGTGGCGTATTACGTTATGATCTATTTCAAGATGGATATAAACAATATCGCGTCCTGCTTCCAGATAAGCTGCGGGATACTGCTGGGGGCCATGCTTCAGATGCGGTCGAAGTGGGTGGACAAAAAGTAAAGCCCGGCATTTAATGCGAAGGGCGGCCCGATATTCACGGTCGCCCTTCCAATGAAAGGAAGGGAAGCGGTTTTGAAAAGAATTCAGGCAGAGAAAACTACAACCTGCAGCTCGAGAGGACTTACATCAATGAACTCAGACATGCATCACCGCGAGATCATCCTGCTGGGCCTGCCGCCTGTTACCCCCGAAGTCAAGGGCATGTGGCACAAGGGCTACCCGGTACACAAGGGCGAGACCGAGTCCAGCGTGAACTTCGCCACCCTCCTCGCCAAGAAGAAAGGAATAGTGCCTGACCAGGACCTGCTGCGCAGGGAATGGCTGAATTTCGTGGACACCCTGCTGCTGGCCGGGTTCCACCTGCACATCATCCCTTTCCCCGAAGGGCTCAACCGCCCCGACAGCCTGTACCACGACGCCGTCTTCATCCGCGACGGCGGCATGATCTTCCGCAGCATCTGGATCAAGGGCCGCTTCAGCGTGAAGGACCGCATCGTGGAGGGCGAATACCATTCCCAGCTGATCTCCACCAAGCTGAAGAAAACCGTCATCACCCTGCCGAAGGGCGCGTTCCTGGAGGGCGGCGACATCAATTTCATTAAATCCGCCGGCGGCAGCTATTATTTCGGCGGCCTGTCGCGCTCCAGCAGGGCCGGCCACGACTTCGTGCGCGACATCGTCCGCCCCGACAACTATATCCTGGTCGAGTCCGAAGGCTACCACCTGGACACGGTCTTCACGCCCGTGCTCTCCGCCGACAACCGGCTGGCGGCGCTCATTATCGCCTCGGAAAGCATCAAGCCCAAAAGCCTGGCCCAGATCCGGGCGCTGGGGCTGCCGGTCATCGAGGTGTCGGCGCAGGACGCCTCCGGCACCGGCGACAGCCTGGGGAATTACTCCGTGAACGCGCTGATAGCCCCGGGCGTAATGGTGAACTGCAGCCGCTTCGCTACGCCCGGCGTGGAAGCGAAGCTGAAGAAGCTGGGCATCCAGCGCTTCGTGGCCCCGCTGACCAGCTTCAAGTACGCCGGCGGCTCCGTGCACTGCCTCACCAACGAGATCTACTGACCCGCATCCTCTGATTCCGAGGATAAGGTGACACACAACTTAATTGGCCACAATTAAGTTGTGTGTCACCTTGTTTTTCGTATTTTGCCGGCGGTATCACCCGAAGACGGCGTAAGACCGGGGGGGCAGCGAGGCCAGGAAGTTCTTCCCGGCGGGCTTAAGTGTGACGCCGCTGTTTATGAGCGCGCGGGGATTCTTGCCCAGCGAGCTTTTGCTTACGGACAGTTCTTTGCGCGCGGCGCTGTTGTTCAGCAGGCAGGCTAAAGTTTTTCCGCCCAGGAAGCGCCTGAAAGCCAGCGCCTCGCCGTCGCAGCACTCTTTTATGAATTCGAATTTGCCGCGCTTTATAACCGGGTTGTTCTTCCGCAGCCCTGCCAGTTGTTTGTAGAGCTTCAGCAGGTCCTTGTCATGAAGTGCCTTTAAGTCCCACGGCATGCCGCAGCGGGTCCCGGCGTTGAAGACGCCTTCCAGCCCGATCTCTTCGCCGTAATAAACGTTCATAGCGCCCGGGAACAGGAAAGAGAACACCACCGCAAGCTTCATCAGGGCCTTGTCCCCGCCGTAGGTGTTGAGCATCCGGTCCGTGTCGTGGCTGGACATCATATTCATCTGAGCCAGGGTGGTCTCGTACTTGTACTGGCCCAGCAGGCCGGTTATCTCTTCGATGAATTTCTCCTGGCCGAAGGGAACCAGCTTGCGCCCGTCGTAGAAATGGGTAAGCTTCAGCTTCTCGCCGCCGAAATAGGAGATGCAGGCGGCGCTCAGCTGGTAGTTCATCACCGCGTCGAACTGGTCGCCTTTCAGCCAGCGCTTGGCCTCGCACCAGATCTCGCCGGTGATATAGCACCCGGGGTTCACAGCTTTGCAGATGCGCCGGAACTCCCGCCAGAAAGAATCGTCGTTGATCTCGTTGGGCACGTCCAGCCGCCAGCCGTCTATGCCCTGCTCCAGCCAGTATTTGGCCACGCCCAGGATGAACTTGCGCACCTCGGGGTTGGCCGTGTTGAACTTCGGCAGCGCCGGCAGATTCCACCAGCAGGCGTAATTCGGTTTCTCGTCCTTGGCCAGGTTGTAGGCCTTGAGCGGGTAGCTGCGAGGATGGAACCAGCCCCGGTAAGGCGAAGCCTCGCCGTTTTCCAGCAGGTGGTTGAACTGGAAGAACCCGCGGCTGGCGTGGTTGAACACCCCGTCCAGGATGACCTTTATCCCGCGCTTATGCGCCGCTTTCAGGAAAGATTTAAAAGCCGCGTTGCCGCCCAGTATGGGGTCCACAGCGTAGTAGTCGAAAGTGTGATACCGGTGGTTGGCAGCCGAGGCGAAAATAGGGTTAAAATAGACGGCGGTGACGCCCAGCCCCTTGAGATAGTCCAGCCTCTCTTCGGCGCCTTTCAGATTTCCGCCCTTGAACCCCTCCTGGGTCTCAGTCGAGTCCCACTCCTCGAAAACCCCGTCTATCTTCTCCGACTTCGCCTTCGCGAAGCGGTCCGGGAAGATCTGGTAAATAACCGCGCCCTTTATCCAATCGAGATGGTCCATGGTGAATTCCTTTTAACTTTAATTCTAAGCCGCGTCTTTGCTTCGGAGGGGTGGCAGGGGTGTTGCCTCCCGAACCCTTTGGGGAGAGGGGGGCCCCGCCATAATTTCCCTAGGCGGGGGGGAACCGCGCAACGGTTCCCATCTTCCAGGGTTCGGGAGGCAACATCCCTGACAGGACCCCGACTACACATCTCTGACGTGAGTAATGCAAAGACGTTTCCTTACCCTATAAAAAAGTCCCCCCGGGTTTGCCGGAGGGACTTTTTGTGCTGCAGGCCGCTCCGTCTTATTTGTCTATCTTGTTGCGCTTTTCCATCTGGCGCTTGAGCTGCTCGCCCATGGAACCCATCGCGGGCTCTTCGGCGGCCGCGTGAGGCTCGTTCTGCTGCTTCTGGTACTTCTGCATCGTAGCCGCGGTCTCGTCCTGCTCGCGGCTGATCTCGGCGGGGATCAGCGAGATGCGCTTGTTCTGCGTATCCACGTTCTCCACGCGCACTTCGATGGACTGGCCCACCGTCAGCACGTCTTCCGGGTGATTGATGCGCTTCTCGCCGCCCAGGCGGGAAACGTGGATGAGGCCGTCGACGCCGTCGCCCAGGGTAATGAAAGCTCCGAACGGCGCCAGGCGGGAAACCTTGCCGGTGTGGTAAGAGCCGTTAGGCCATTTCTGGTCGGCGGTGTCCCACGGGTTGGGCAGAGTGTCCTTGAGGCTCAGGGAGATCCTGCGGTTGTCCCAGTCCAGGCTCTTTATCAGCACTTCCACCGGCTGGCCGGCGGTAAGCAGGTCGCTGACCTTCTCGGTGCGGCCCCAGGCCAGCTCGGAAACGGGCAGCAGGCCTTCCACGCCGCCGATGTCCACGAAAGCGCCGAATTTCTGGATCGAGGTTACCACGCCGTGTATTTTCTGGCCCTCTTTAAGGGTCTCTTTCAGGACGGCTATCTTTTCCTGACGCTCTTTCTCGACGATCTCCTTGCGGGAGAGCACGATGTCGCGGCGGTCGCATTCGATGATGAAGAAGATCATCGTGGAGCCGATATAGGCTTCTTTAGCCTCGTCGCGGCGGATGCCCATCTGGGAGAAGGGGCAGAAAGCGCGCAGGCCGCCGGAGATGGTGATCTCGAAGCCGCCCTTCATTTCTTTCGAGACGGTGCCTTCTATGGGCAGGTGGCTCTTGAAAGCGTCCAGGATCTGGGCGCGGGCCGCGGGGCCGGTGCCGATCTTGGTGGTGAAGCGCATCTCGCCTTCTTCGGTGTACAGGAAGTAAGCGCGCACTTTGTCGCCCTCTCTAACGAGGAGGTTGCCTTCGGCGTCTTTAAGCTCGGCGATGGCGATGTAGCCCTCGCCTTTGCCGCCCACTTCGATCAGCGCCCACTCGGGGGTGAGTTTTACGATAGCGGCTTCCACCTTCTGGCCGGGTTCCATCCTCGTCGGCTCTTTGTAAGCCTGTTCGAACATCTCCGCGAAATTTTCTTCGTTTTCCATTGTGGTCTCCATTGTAGTCTCCAGGGTGTTTGTAGCCTAGGTTGTGCCGGACTGATAGCGAAATCGTTTTGCTCCGCAGTCGGCCTAACGCGCGGGTCTTATATCATTTTACAAAATTAGAGGCGCTTATAGGGAACTACCCTGCTCAGGGCAGCGCGTAAAGCGTGAAATACGCGTTCGAGTACGCCTGCTTGAAACCCAGCGGGGCCGAAGCCCTCCGGGCGACGTAAGCCGCGCCGTATTTCTTTTCCAGCTTAATGAACCCCGCCTCCGTGATGGCGGAGTAGCCGAGGTCGGGTCCGGCGGAGCGCGGGTCGCCGGTCCGCATGTCGGCTATCCTTCCGGCCCAGTCTTTTTCGAAGCCCGGGGCCCAGTGCATGGCGCCCGCGTCCAGCCATTCGGTGACCGGCGAACGGAGCGAAAAAACCCTGAACCCGTAAGTGTCGGGCGGAACCAGGAAGACCGCGGAGACCGGGGTATTGGCTCTCGCCCATTTCTGCAGGTCGATCCAGGCGGCCGAGTCCGCGCCGTAATTCCCCCAGGCCCGCTCCGCGATGCGATAGTTGATCAGCGGCAGGTACGGGATGAGGACAGCGGCCAGCGCGAGCAGCGCGGCGCGGGCGGGGCTTATGGCGCTCCTGAATGATTTCCCGGAAAGGGCGGCCAGGCCGAACAGGAGCAGCGCTACGGTATATTTTTTGTGCTCCGCGGAGACCGCGGGCAGTAACAGGAGTTCTTTAACGCAGAAGGCCGCGCCCGCCAGGGCCGCCGCCCTGAAACTCCATGCCGGGCCATAGCGCCAGGCCAGGAGGAGGGCCAGGGCGAAAGCGGGGTAAACGGTCGGGCCGGTTTCAGTGAAAGACAGCAGGATCAGTGCGCCCAGCGCCCAGCCGCCGGGCTCATCTTTTTCGAACATTAAGCGGATGAAGTCGGCGGCGAAGACAATGCCGAAGAGACAGAAGAAAGAGTCGCTGCGGAAAAGCTGCAGGTTCACCAGGCGGGGCAGGGGGAGCAGTTCTCCGAAGATAAAAGCCGCGGTCCACATCGCGTAAAATGAGAGCAGGAAAGCCCTGATGTTCTTCTCGCCGGGCGAACCGGCCCCGCGGCCGTAGATCAGCAGCAGGTTCAGCGGCATGAAAACCGCTATCCTGAACCATTTCGCGCCATTCCAGCCCGAAGGGAAGTAGTGGCCGGGATACCAGAGCTTCAGGATGGCGGAATATTCCGGACCGGGCCCGCCGAACTGGTTCGGAAGGAAATGCAGCCAGGCCAGCCAACCCAGGGCGATAACGCCGAGCACGGCCCAGCCGCGCCGCATGGCCGGGACGTCCGGCGCCTTCCATAGCGCGAAAGCGTACAGCGCCGCCAGGTACAGAGCCGGCAGGCCGTTCACGAAAAGCATCGCCCCGAGCGCCGCGAAAGCGGGAAGATATTTTTTTCTGAAGAACATCAGCAGCGAAAAGGTCCCGATGAGGCCGGCCAGCGTGCTCTGAAAAAAAGAGGTCTTCAGCAGCGGGTCGTCGCCCAGAAAAGTGAGCACGTTCGTCTGTGCGCTTATGGCCGCGAGCAGCATGGCGGCGAAAGCCGTGCGCCTGCTGCCCGTCAGATTCTCGGCCAGGTCGAAGGTGAGCGCCAGGAAAAAAAAGCGCGCGGCCAGGTAGGCGGCCAGGTGCAGGGTCTCCAGCGAGGCGAAGCGGCTGAGCAGGGCCATGGCCTGCGGGTACAGGGAAGGGAAGGAGGAGAAAGACTTGAGGAAAATATCGCCGGGATAAAGGGCCGGGTCCGCCAGTTTGTTGATGTAGGGGAGGACCTGCGCCAGGTTCGGGCCCGCGCCGAAATCGTAGCCGAAGATGAGCACGGATAAGCCCGTCAGTACCGCGGCCAGGGTATATTTAGTTTTCACCGGCTATATTATATAACTTAGCCGGTTCCGCCGGGCTTTTTGGCCCGTTTTCTCAATATTTTGTATCATAAGTATGAACTTCATCGAGTGAAACTAATCGCCACCCCGGCGGCAGGATCAAAATGGACACCACCAAGAAATCTCGCTTCATCCTCGGTATAGCCGGCGGCTCGGGCTCCGGGAAGACCACTCTTGCCGGCAAACTTATAGACCAGTGCGACCGGATCGGCGTGACCGGCCAGCTTTTTTCGCTGGACAATTACTACCAGCCGCTCGACCATCTCAGCTTCGAGGAAAGGAAGAGCTACAACTTCGACCATCCCGACGCGATAGATTCCGTCCTGGCGGTGAAGCACCTGCACGACCTCTGCGCGGGCAAGACCATCCAGCAGCCCGTCTACGACTTCAAGCAGCATACCCGCGAAAAAGAGTGCATCCCCTGCAAATCCACCCAGCTGATAGTGGTGGAGGGCTTGTATACGCTTTATTTTCCGAAGATGTTGGCGCTGTGCGACTACAAGATCTTCGTTTCCACCGGCATGGTGACCGCCGTGCTGCGCCGCGTGCAGCGCGACATCAGCGAGCGCGGCCGCGATATCGAGGGGATCAAGCACCAGATCCTGACCACCGTGATGCCGATGTACGAGAATTACGTGAAGCCCACGCAGCGCAACGCCCACTTCTCCATCAACTGGGAAGGCGAGGAGATCCCCGGCAAAGCGACAGAGGGCCTGGTGCGCATGATGCGCGACCACTTCCGGTAAGCCGCGGTTTCCGCAAAAAGCCAAGAGCCCCGGGGCAGTCGCCCGGGGTTCTTTTTTGTTATTCTTGCCAACACCTTGGGCATATGCTAAAAATACTGTGGGCTTTGGGTAGCAATTCTATTTATAAATGCATTCCCGGAGCCCGCATAATATGCGCTCCTCCCTCTTTTTCGTATATCTTCGAAAGACGCTATTCTTTTTTCTAACGCTTATTGTATGCCTTTTCTCTGTCAGGCCTGCCCTCGCGCTTAAGCTGGTGGCTTCCACTGCCCTGAATATGCCGGAACCGAATTTGTATGATTTCGCCAACGGCGTATACAGGGCAAGCAGCGGGGACCTTTATGTTTCCGGAATCCTGAACAATTGGGGTACTACCAAGGAAGTAATCGCCAGATATACCCCGGATCTTGTTCTTGTTTCCTCGGCCAACATCGTTTCATCTCCTGCTTTTGCAGTGGCTCAGGACGGGAGCGTTTATGTGGCCAAAAACGCGGATGGCGGAGGCCTTGCTGTTACAAAGCTAACGCCCGGACTTGCCTTCGCGTCATCGGTTACGGTTAACACCGGTACCGGCCGGTATGGTGAGATGGTCCTGGGCCCCGTCGGAGATATTTATGTTTCGGGCTTGGCTGGGGATATATCTACAGATGCAAAAGGATATGTGGTCCGGTTGGACCAGTCTCTCGCGATCGTTTCTTCCGTCGCCATAAATTCAGGCGGACTGGACAGGTGGTGCGACGTGGCCGTTGACGCATCCGGCGCCGTGTACGCGGTAACGGCTGCGGAATTTTATGACGGCCTGGGCTTGGCGATTTTTAAATACGACTCTTCCTTTAGCCTGGTCTCTTCCGAAGAGCTTCACTTAAAGGGCGGCGGCGGATATACGGATATCGATAGGTTGGATATTTCCATCAGCTCAGGTGATGTTTTTGTAGGGGGAGAGATCTATGATGGAATAAATGGAAGCGGTTTCTTGGCGAAATTCACTTCCGCCCCTATTTTTGCTTCTTCAGCGACCATTATCCCCGCCTATGGATCGATTTACGGAATAACCCCGGCTGACAACGGCTCTGTCTACTTAACAGGTTTTAAGTACCTGTCCGGTATGTATACTGAAATAGTGGTGGCGAAAGTTTCCTCTTCTCTTGTTTTGGAAAGCAGCGCCGGTTATAAGGATTTCGATGCTTATTATAACCGTGGAAGATCAATTGTTTCGGATAATGAGGGCAACATCTTTGTGGCGGGCAGTTTTGCGTCGCGCAGAGGAGGGGAAATTAACTCCGACTTCTGGCTTGGTAAATTCGACGGAACCCTTTCTTATGTGACCTCGGTCACGATTAACTGCGATGAACGAGTTAGTTTCTTGCATCTGGACAGTGTCGCTCTCGGCCCTGACGGCAGTGTCTATGTTTCAGGCAGCGGAGATTATCTGAATAGTGGTTTAGTGGCTAAATATTCACCTCACCTGGTGCTGATATCCTCTGCTACAGGTTTTAACAACAGTCAAGCAGCATATATGGACACAGATGACTCCGGGAATGTCTATTTCCGCACAGAATCTGTCTGGGACGACTATCAAAGCACCAGGACGGTGTATAAATATGACAAGGATCTCCAGTTCATTTCATCACAGCCGTTTGCCGGGAGATTTCAATTTTCCGGCAGATTAAGAGTGACCGCGGGCAGTGTCTTTCTTTCTGAGCGGGCGAAAGACTTGTATGCCAGTATATGGCAGTTCGACTCTAATCTTGTGCTGCAATCAACTGCGCCTTTCCCGGGTCCATATGGCTTTAATGATATCACCGCAGATGAATTCGGGAATCTCTATTCGGTGGGGACTGGCTTTCCACCAGGCGGAGGGTCTTCAGTTGGCGTTTTGGTGAAAGACACACCTGATATGGTAGAAATTTCTTCGGTGAATTTCTCTACTACCACCACGCCTATCTCGGTCGGCGTCAGTACCTATGCGAGGAGCATCTTTGTGGGAGGCATAGATGCTGACGGAGGATTTATAGCTAAGTTCGATTATGATCTTAATTTTATCTCCTCCATGACCCTCCCAATCATTCAGGACGGCTTGCCGAATACCAGGGTGGAGCGAATAGTTGTCGCTCCTGACAACAGTATAATAGCCTCCGGAGCGTTCCAAAACAAGCTATGGTTGGCAAGGCTCAGCCCTAACTTGGTAATCCTTTCATCGATGACTATAGATTTCCCTGAGTATGTATTTGATGATGGCGTTTCTGTAGCTGTTTCCCGTAAAGGCGATGTGTATGTGGCGGGCGGGTCCGGTCCATCTAGCATTGGTTATCTACGTACCGGCTGGCTGGGCTGGTTCACTTACGCGGATGAGGCCGGGGCGCAACAGGGGCTGACGGCTGCGCCTTTCACGGCGCTCAGCACCGGTAGCCTGACCGCTGTCTGGGCCTCCACTTATCAGGCTACTACCCTTTATTACGTTTCTATCTCCACCTCATCGGATTTCACTCCGGTCTTCGCTTCTTCCTCGACATACAACACCCAGGTCGCGTTCGACGGCCTCGGTGTTAACACCACTTATTATGCCCGCGTCTTTGACCCGCTGAAAGGCTCCATGGTGGACCTCGGCTCCATCTCAACTCTTACCATGCCGCCGGCATTTTTTTCCCTGGATAATGTGTGGTCGTCTTCGGCGGCTATTTCCTGGACCCCGAACGGCAATCCTGACTGGACCAAATACGTGATCGCGCTGTGGGACGGCGGGGTTTCCACTGCCACAATAGCGTCGGTTTCAACCACCAGCGCGGTAGTTGGCCTTCCCGAGGGAAGCACGGTCTATCTTAGTGTTCGCTCAATAAACAACGACGGCGTATTTATGCCTTTTTACCCTGTCATATCCCTCCTTACATTGCCCGCCGCTCAGACGGCTGTGCAGACCGGCGTGGACAAGACGGTGCTGTACAGTGGCCCATCCGGAGATATAAAAGCCAATATCCCTGCCGGTTCGTTCGGGGAGGCTGTGAACGTCACTATAAAGACTCCCGCCGCCTGGAATGTGCCCGCCCCCACCGCCGGCCTGCTTGCGCTGAACTCTCCGGTAAACCTTGAGGTGACCCTGGACAAGAACTTGCAGCCGGCGCGCAACGTGGAGATAACGGTCGGCTACAGGGACGCCGACCTGGGCGGGATGGACGAGAGCAAATTGGTGCTGGCGCGCTATGACGAGGCCCATGCCGTCTGGGTGCCGCTACCTTCCACCCGCGACCCGGCTAACAACAGGATTACCGCCGCCACGCGGCATTTTTCGCTTTTCCAGGTAATGCAGGTTACGCCGGCCGCAACTCTTTCCGGAGTTACGGTCGGCCCGAACCCATTGAGGCCGACGCGCAACCCCGGCCAGAAGTTTACGTTCAGAAACCTGCCCGCCGACGGCCGGGTGAGGATATACACCTATCTGGGCGAGCTTCTGTGGGAAGCCGGAGCCGACGTCTCCGGCATGGCCGTGTGGGACGGTCGGAATAAGTCTAATAGCGCCGTTGCCAGCGGTCTTTATCTGGCCTTGGTCGAAGGACGCGGGGGCAAGAAACTGCTTAAGTTGGTGATAGAGCGATGATTCGTAAATGGAGAGAGGCTTTTTTCTGCTTGCTGGTCGTGGCCGCTTCCGCCATGCCTGTGGCGGCTTTATTCGAAAGCGGCGATAAAGGCACTTCCGGAGCGCAATTCCTTAAACTCCCGGTCGGCGCGCGAGCCGCGGCAATGGGCGAAGCTTATTCAGCCGTCACAAAAGATGCCGACGCTCTCTATTGGAACCCCGCCGCTTTAGCCAGTCTTTCCGGCCGGTCCTTCTCATTCAGCCATGCGACCCTTTTCGGTGAACTCAAACATGACTGCCTCGCCTACGCACAGCCTCTCGGGAAGGGCGCCGTCGGGGCCGGTGTGCAGTATCTTTCTGCGGGCAAGGTGATGGAAACCGATGACCTTGGCTTTGAGACCGGCGGGGTCATGCGGCCCAGGGATATGGCCGTGTCACTGGGCTATGCCCGCAGCATAGGCGGGGCGGAACTTGGACTGTCTTTGAAGTATATAGATTCCAGGCTGGCCGGCTCCGCTTCAGCTTTTGCGGCTGACATCGGGGCGCTTGTCCGTGTGTCTGCCCGGTTGAAGCTGGCTTTTGCGGCACAGAATCTGGGCGGGAAGATGAAGTTTGACCGGGAATCCGATCCCCTGCCTGTGAATTATAAGTTCGGTACTTCCTGGGAGATGGGCGGAAGCTGGTTGGGTGCTTTGGATGTTAATTTCCCCAGGGATAATAAGCCTTTTGTCGGGCTGGGGTCTGAGTACCGTTTAAACACCGATGACTGGGCGTTTTCAGGCCGGCTTGGTTACAACACCCGCACCGCAGGTGATATCAGCGGGGGCGGGTTGGCTATCGGGGGTGGGGTGGGTTTCCGCTCTAGCCGGCTGGATTATGCCTTTATCCCTTTCGGTGCTATCGGCGCCGTTCATATGATCTCGTTATCGACTGGGTTTTAGAATATATTCGTAAGGTTTCCTGCAGATCAAAATAAGAAACCCGGGGAGATTCCCGGGTTTCTTGCTTTTGGTCAGGCTAAGCGCTTAGTTGCGCCAGACGCCGTCGGTCCAGGTCACGAACTCGTCCCACTGGGAGGCTTTCGAGAGGGAGAGCTCGTTGTACTTGGTCTCGTAGAGGTTCGCCAGCTGGGCGGGCACGGTCTTGATCTTCATGGTGGTATTGATGGCGATGCCGCCCACCTTGGTGTAATCGTAGCCGTTCTCGGCGTCGGCGTTCAGGCCGACCGAGCGCAGCACCAGGCGCGTCTTGATGAAGCCCATCAGGCTGTCGGCGGCCTGCCTGGTCTCCGGGCTCTTGGCGTTCAGGCCCATAAGGCGGGCGAAGTCGTAGAGGTCGGCGTAGGCCGCGATCATCTTCTTCTTGTCGTTGGCGGGGTCCAGGCTGGTGAAGCGGATCACGCCGGCGACGGCGGCTTTGGCGGCCTCGGTCTCGTTGTTGCGCATTGCGGCGCCGGCGAGGGCGTCCAGGTAGCCGGGCAGCTCGTTAAGGGCGGCGGGGCGCACGGTGGAAAGGGTGGCGCCCATCTTGTCCAGCGGCATGCTGACCGGGCCCACGTTCATCCCGCCGGCGTAGAATTCTTTATACCAGCTCATCATGAAGTCGCTGAGCTGCTCGTTCGAGAAGGAAGGGTTGGCGGTCATGAAGTTCAGAAGCTTCTCGTAATCGTAGCCCTGGGCCAGCATGGTCTCTTCGGAGCCCACGAACAGGCCGACGCTGTCCTTCATCTCGTAGAGGACTTCCGCCATCTGCTGCAGGCAGGCGTTCTGCATCAGCACGTCCACGTGGCCGATCTGGCGCATCATCTCGCCCATCTGGGCGGTGCGGACGTAGTTCTTGGTCTCGTCGTCGAAGAGGATGCCCTTGGCGGTGGTTCCGGTGCCGGAGGGAGCCTGTTCCATCTTGGGGTCTATCCAGCCCAGGCCGTGGTTCCAGAGGACCAGCATATATTTCTTGGCGGGGAAGGCGGTCTTGCCCCACTTGGCGAACTCTACGACGCGCTTGTAGTCGCCCATGTCGGAGTTGGGGTATTCGCCGTAGACTTTTTCGCCGGAGGAAAGGACGCCGCCTTTCTTGGTGATGAGCAGGCGGCGGGAGCCTTTGCCCTTGATGCCGTGCTCGACTATGATATTGATCTTGTCGTTGGAGCCGACTTTCTTCATCTCGGCTATGTCTTTGTCGGCCCATTTGCCGACCAGGCCCAGCAGCTGGCTGTCGCTCAGGTTGTTATGGGCGTTCATGAAGACCATGATGGTCCATTCTTTCTGGGTCTGGGTTTCGGGCTTGTCGGGCTTTATGAAATCGAAGATGCCTTTGTCGGTATCCATCGCCTTGATGTCGGCGGCGCTGATCCCGTTAAGGTTGAAATCCTGGGCTTTTACGGCAGTGGTCCCGAGGACCATAAGCGAGAGGGCCGCTGTGAGGAACTTAAAGTTATTGGTTTTCATACTTATAGTTTAGCGTTTGGGAAGGCTTTTTATAAGGTGCGGAGGGCCCAAGGGGAGGAAGTTATAGGGCCCAAGCCCGGCTAGGCCCTTGGGACGCCCTAGCGCCTTTTTGTATCATTAATTCGGGAAGATATTATTATCCGATACAAAGGACGGGAGCAAGGGACGGAATGAGATACTGGCAATACTTGTCGGAAAGGTTCCCGCCGCAGCAATTCGTGCTGCTGGCCGGGCTGCTGGCCGGAGCGGCCGGGACCCTTCTCCAGGTCCGGGCTTTCGGGCATGTGGACTCTTTCCGCTCCATCCTGCTGGCTTTCCTGGCGCTGCTGTTCTTCCTGTTCCGGCTCCGGCTCTTCGACGAACTGAAGGATTACGAGCACGACCGGAAGTATTACCCCGGGCGCCCGCTGCAGCGCGGCCTGGTCCAGACCTATGATATCTACCGGCTGATACTGCTGAGCCTGCTGGTCGAGTTCTCCGTGGCTCTTTATGCCGGAATAAACCCTTTTATTTATTTTTCCCTCAGCTTCGGCTACTCGTTCCTGATGTTCAAAGAATTTTTCCTGCGCGACTGGCTGCGGGTGCGCTTCAGCGCCTATATTTTTTCGCACGAACTGCTGGTCGTCCCGCTTTTCCTGTACGTAGCGTCCCTGCAGGGGCTCGCGCCCGGGTTCGACGCCCAGCCCTTCGTCTGGGCGGTGGTCCTGTTCCTTGGCTGCCAGATGTTCTTCCTGGAGATCTCCCGCAAAATGCGCGCGCCCGCGCAGGAGAACGCCGCGCGGGACACTTATACCGCCCAGTACGGGCTCGGCGGGGCTTCGGCCCTCCTGATGCTTGTCGGCGCGGCCGCTTTGGCGCTGGGTTACTTCGCCTGCGGACGCAACCATGTCTACGCCGCGGCGCTGCTTCCTTTCGCCTATTTCATTTATTCCATCGTTTCTTTCCTGCGGAGCCCGGACGACGGTAAATCCAAAGCGGTCTTCAATTCGGCGGTGGCCTATTTTACGCTGCTCAACGGCGCGGCCATCTGGGCGGCGCTCTCATGAAGATCTACGACAATTCCAATATCGCCGAAAGCTACTCCGGCGTCACCACCCCGCTGACCTATTCTTTCGCCCGGGCGGTGTACCAGGAAGTGTACGTCCATTTCTGCGGGATGATGGGCGTAAGCCGCGGCGTGATCCGCGCCAACCGGGCGATGTATTCGAAGATGGTGGAGTTCATCGGCGGCCGGCTGTACTACGACCTCATCAACTGGTACAAACTGGTCTCGTTCCTGCCCGGCTACTCTTTCAACCGCGCTTTCTTCGAGAAGATGCTCGGCCTCCAGAAAGAATACCACTACGCCCCGCCGCCGCAGCGCGGCGCCCTGGCGCGCTATTTCATTTTCCTGCCCAGGCTGGTTTTTCAGACGGCGAAAATAGGGCTGTCCTTTCTGTTTATGGGCACGCTGATACGGCGGTTCAACAGCAGATTCGACCGGGAATACGCCCGGCTTTGCGAACTGGACCTCGGCGAGCTGTCCCTGCCCGCCTGCAAGGCCCTTTATTTCCGGGTCTACAACGAGTTCGTGGCCCGGTGGCAGGTGCCTATCGCCAACGACTTCGCCGTGATGGTGAGCGCCGGCGCGGCGGACAAGCTTTACAAGGCCTGGCTGGGCGAGGAAGGCTACGTGCGCTTATTCTCGCGGGCGCACAAGCCGCTGGTCTCGCTGGACCCCGGCTACCGGATCATAGAGATAGTCTCGCTGATAAAAAAGGACGGAGCGCTGCGCGCTTTGTTCGCACCGGGGAACGCCCCTGAGTCCATTCTGCGCGAATTGCGCGGGCCTCTCGCAAATACAGCCGCCGCCCTTAAAATAAATTCTTATCTTGAAAGATTCGGCAGCCGCGCTCCGAACGAGCTGAAGCTTGAATCCAAGACCATCAACGAGCAGCCCGGCTTTTTCATCTCCATCCTGCAGAGCACTCTGGCTTCGCCGGACGGCGGGGAGGCTGAAGAGGCGGAGCGGCCCGACCCGGCGTATGAGCTGAAATTGAAGGCGCTCCCCGCCGCGCGCAGGCTGCTGCTGGCGGCCGTCAGCAGCTGGGCGGTGACCAGCGTTTACCAGCGGGAAGAGACGCGCTTCCGCCGTTCCCTTATCTTCGGGTTCTCGCGCAGGCTGTTCCTGGCCATAGGCGCGAAGTTCGCCGCGCGCGGGTTCATCGGCGAGAAGGATTCTATTTTTTACCTGACCCTGGAAGAAGTGTTCGGCATTATCGACGCCGGCCAGGCGCCGGACGGTCTTGAAGCGCTGATAGCGGGCAGGAAACAGGAGTACGCTTTCTGGAAAGCGCGCGAGCTGCCGCGCAGGATAGAATCCGGTCTTTCCGTCCCAGAGATAGAGGCCGGGCTGCGGGGGGCCGCCGCGCCGCAGGTCCGGGCCGGGCCGCTGAAAGGCGTGACCGCCGCCCGCACGCCGGCGGACCGCGTAAGCGGCGAAGCGCTGGTGCTGGCCGATTTCAACCCCGAAGCTGATTTTTCCGGCAAGATCCTGGTGACGCGCCAGACCGACCCCGGCTGGACCATAGTTTTTCCGCTGCTCAAGGGCATCATAGTGGAGCGCGGCGGGATGCTGTCCCACGCGGCCATCGTGGCGCGGGAGCTGCGCATCCCCTGCATCGTCGGGGTGGAAAGGGCCGTGGCGGGCGTGCTGCACGGTTCGACGATAGAAATGCACATGGATACGGGGGAGGTGCATGTCCAGGCCTGAAGCCTCCGGCTGGCTGAACCTGCCTAACGCGCTCACTTTCTGCGCGTTGTTCGGCGCTTGCGCGGCCATCCTGCTGCTGCTGCGCGGCTGGTTCTATCTTTCTTTTTCGCTCGCGCTGGCGGCGCTGGTGCTGGACGCTTTCGACGGGATGCTGGCCCGCAAAATGGGCCTGGAATCCGAGTTCGGCCGCCAGCTGGACAGCCATGTGGACGTTTTCATCTACCTGCTTTACCCGGCCCTGGCTTTTTACCTGTTCCTCGGGATGAAGGACGTTTTCTCGGTGCTGGTCCTTTTCGTTTTCCTGGCCGCGGGGCTTTTCAGGCTGGTGCGCTTCACGCTGCGCGGCTTCGACTCGCTTCCCGGAGGCGGGCGCGCTTACTTCGGGCTGCCGGTGTATTATAACCACCTCCTGCTGCTGGCGCTGGTCGCCCTTAAGGTGTACCATGCTCCGGGCTTCGGTTATATCGCTGCCGGCGCGGTGCTGGCCGACAGCGCGCTTATGGCCTCGACCATCAAAGTGCCCAAGCCGGTGTCGGTGGTCTCTTTCGCCGCCGTGCTGCTGCTGGTCGCCCTGGTCTTCGGGCTGATGGAATTTTATGGAAGTCATTCAATATAAAACCGGAAAAGCCCCGCTCGAAGCTTACTCGTCGCTGATAAAAAGCATCTACGGCGCGTCTCCCTGCTATGCCGCTTCGCTGGCGGAGGAAGCGCTGTACCAGCTGGCGCCTGAAAACCCTTTCCTGTCTTTCGGCGCGAGGGAAGGCTTCCTGGCGACGGATGGCGGCGCGCCTGCGGCCCACGCCTGCGCCATAACCGACAGCCGCCTGCCGGCCGGCACCGGGCTGATAGGCTATTTCGACGCTCTCGGCGCCGAAGCGGCGAAGGGCGTTATCGCCGCGGCTTGCGCCAACCTGGCCGCCCGCGGGGTAAACAAGATTTACGGCCCGGTGAACGACACCACCTGGCAGCGCTACGGCGTTTCCATAGCCGGGGAGGCCCCGCCTTTCTCCGGCGAGCCGTTCACTCCCCGCGAATACGCGGACTACTTCGAGAATGCGGGCTTTTCAATTTCAGACCGCAGGCTCAGCACGTCGATGGCGGTCGGCGAGCTGCCTTTCGAAGGCTACGGGAACTGCTACGAAACCCTGCTGAAAAAAGGATTTACGTTCGCCGAGGTGGAGCCCGCCGCCCTCGCGCCGCGGGCGAAAGAAATTTATTCGATAGTGAACTCGGCCTTCGGCGGCACCCCGCTTTTCGTGCGGTCCGGGTTCGGGGAGTTCCTGTATTCCGCGTCGGCCCGGGCCGGGCGCGCCGCGGGCGTGATCTTCCTGCTCGCCCACGACGGGCAGAACAAGCCGGCCGCGTTCCTGATGGGGATGCCGGACAGCTGCTCCGGCGGGGAGAACTTCATCTTCAAGACAATAGGCGTTACGGCGGAATGCCGCAGGATGGGGATGGGCCGGGCCCTGTTCCACCTGATGCATCTTCGCCTGAGGGACGGCGGCGCGAAGAAATGCATTTTCTCGACGATGCGCGACGGGAACCCCGGCATCCAGGCGCTGACCGCCTGCGCGCCGGTGCTGCACAGGGGCTACCTGACCTTTATGAAGGAGATCTGATGGCCGCAGGGATATTGATCATGCTCGCCGCCTACGCAGCCGTCTTCGCCTGCGCGGAAGGGCTGCGCCGCGGCGGCTGGTCCGCGCTGCTGACGCGCAAGTTCGCGCACGCGGCCGGCGGGCTGGTCTCCTGCGCGCTCCCGGTGTTCGTGACCAAAGCCGCGGCCATAGGCATAGGCGGCGGGGCCTCCCTGCTGCTGCTGGCCACGGCCGGGAATAATAAATTGCGCAGCATCCACGACGCGGGCCGCGGCGGCAGGGGCGCCGCCCTTTTCCCCGCCGGGCTGGCGCTGAGCGCTTTCTTTTTCTGGGGAGCGGACGCCGCCGTGTTCCAGTGGTCCGCCCTGCTGCTTGGGCTGGCCGACGCAGCGGCGGGCGCGGGCGGCGGCTTGTGGGGCAAAATGAATTACAGTTTAACGGGGCATAAGACCGTGGAGGGCAGCCTGCTGTTCTTCGCCGTCGCGGTGGCCGTGCTGGCCGCTTTCGTCTACGCCCGGCAGGGTTTTATCCCGCTTGGCGCGGCCGCGGCGATAGCCGCCGGCGCCCTGGTGGTGACAGCGGTGGAAAGCGCCCTCGGTAAGGGCTGGGACAATGTCGGGGTTCCGCTGGCGGGCGGCGCGGTGCTGCTGGCGCTGAACGGATTTATAGTCGTATGAAATACATACTTCCTCTTGCGGAAAGTTCCGGAGCCCGCGCCGTGGGAGGCAAGGCTTTCAATCTTTCTCAGCTGGCCTCCGGAGGCTTTAAAGTTCCTGGCGGGTTCGTAGTGGCGGCAAAAGCTTTTAACGAAGCGCTTTGTGCCGAGCTTGGAGAATTCCGTGCGGCGGGGCCCGGCGAAGCCGCAAGTCTGCTGCCGAAGCTGAGGGAAAGAGCCCTCGGCGCCGTTCTCACGGGAGGATTGGGCCGCGAGCTCGGCGAGGCCTGGGCCTCGCTTAACGCGCGCGCGGCGGCGGTGCGCAGTTCCGCTCCGGCCGAGGACGG
>Ga0079306_1000609_pt1 | contig 31095 bp, 30 predicted proteins | sample Methanotroph_Enr_FD_79181 | JGI IMG/M metagenome (GOLD analysis project Ga0079306, IMG submission 79181) | Enriched soil microbial communities from Old Woman Creek wetland in Ohio, USA - Methanotroph_Enrichment_5 | ecosystem: Environmental > Terrestrial > Soil > Wetlands | place: USA: Ohio... | reverse complement strand
CCGCGGTCGAACTGCATGCCCTCGACCACGTTCAGCTCGGTGTCGCGGCCCTTGGCCTCCTCGACGGTGATGACGCCGTCCTTGCCGACCTTGCCCATGGCCTCGGCGATGATCTTGCCGATCTCCTCGTCGCCGTTGGCGGAGATGGTGCCCACCTGCGCGATGGCGTTGCCCTCGACGGGCTTCTTGATCTCGTCGATGGCCTTCACGACGGTCTCGACGGCGAGGTCGATGCCCTTCTTGATCTCCATGGTGTTGGCGCCGCTCACAACGGCCTTGATGCCTTCGCGGTAGATGGCGCGGGCCAGGACGGTGGCGGTGGTGGTGCCGTCACCGGCGATGTCGGAGGTCTTGGAGGCGACCTCGCGCACCAGCTGGGCGCCCATGTTCTCGTGCTTGTCCTTGAGCTCGATCTCCTTGGCGACGGTGACGCCGTCCTTGGTCATGAGCGGGGACCCGAACTTCTTCTCGATGAGGACGTTGCGGCCCTTGGGTCCGAGGGTGACCTGCACCGCGTCGGCGAGCTTGTTCACGCCGCGCAGGATGGCCTGGCGGGCGTCTTCGGCATAGATGATGGACTTGGCCATGTGTATCTCCTGTTGAATCTGAAAGGGATAAACCACGAAGACCACGAAGACCGCGAAGGCGCACGAAAGAATCCTATTCGTGGTCTTCCTGTCTTCGTGGTGAATGCCTTAGCCAACGATGGCCAGGATCTCGTCCTCGCGCACGATGACGTGGTCCACGCCATCCACCTTCACCTCGGTGCCGCTGTACTTGCCGATCAGGACCTTGTTGCCGGCCTTGACGGACATGGGGTTGCGGGTGCCGTTCTCGTTGATCTTGCCCTCACCGACGGCCACCACCTCGGCCTCCATGGGCTTCTCCTTGGCGGTATCCGGGATGATGATGCCGCCCTTGACGGTTTCGGCAGCGTCGACGCGCTTGAGCAGGACGCGGTCGGACAGGGGCTTGATGGCCATGAGACCTCCTTGGATGAAAGAAAGAACAAAAGGTCGCCGTTAGCACTCGGCAACAGCGAGTGCCAAGTCTCTCAGCCCCCCGTCCACCCGTCAAGGTGAAATCCCGACCATGAACATAAATCTTAGTCTATGTAACATATATTTTCTTCCTTGGATTTGAAGGTCTGAGATCCGCTCGCGGTGGCCATCCGGGGTGTACGCTGATGCATATGGAACTCCTGCCCATCCTGCGCGAACTTCAATCCACCCTGGACTACCTCAGGACTGTCGAACGGGACCTCGCCGCGCTTCCTCCGGATCTGGCGGCCCTCGATTCCCGCCTGAAGACCATCGAGAAGCAGGTTTCGGACAAGACCAAGGCCTTGGAGACGGCCCGGACCCAGATCCAGATCCGGACGAAGGATCTCGCCGTGGCCCAGAAGGACGAGGAGCGTGCCCGGACCGCCCTGAAGGCCACCAGCCAGAAGGTCCAGTACACCGCCGCCATCCGCGACCTGGACGAAAAGGAGCGGCAGAAGGCCCAGATCGCCAAACCCCTCAAGGCCCTGGAGTCCGAGGTCGTGAGCCTCGAATCCGCCCTCGCGGAACTGGGGGCCGAGCAGTCCACCCTGAAGGTCCAGTTCGACGAACTCCACGCGGTGTTCCTGGAGGAACACGGCAACCAGGTGGTGGCCCGCACCCAGCTGAGGGCCAAGCAGACGGAGCTGGAGGCCAAGCTCCCGGCCCCCGAGAAGATCCGCTTCCACCGGCTCGCCACCGCTCGCCAGGGCAGGGCCGTCGTCCCCGTGGAGAACGGGGCCTGCACCGGCTGCCGCGTGAAGCTCCGCGGCCCCTTCCTCTTCGCCCTCAAGGACGCCAAGGAACCGGTCGCCTGCGAGTCCTGCCAGCGCATCCTCTTCCTGCCGTGACCCTGGCCGACCGCATCGCGGACCTGCAGGCCCGCGTTCTCGAGGCCTGCACCGTGGCGGGCCGGGATCCTGCCGGCGTCGAGATCCTCCCGGTCTCCAAGCGGCAACCCATGGCCCTGATCCAGGAGGCCGCGGCCCTTGGTTTCCGCCGTTTCGGCGAGAACTACGTGCAGGAAGGCGCCGCCAAGGCCGAGACTGCGCCGGACCTGGCTTTCGTCCTTCTTGGTCCCCTGCAGCGGAACAAGGCCAAGGCCGCCCTGCAACATTTCCGGGAGATCCAGAGCCTCGACCGGCCCGAGCTCGCAGAGCGCCTCCGGCGGCTGGCGGAGGAACTCGACGTGACCTGCCCCATCTGGATCCAGGTGGATCTCTGGGGGGAAGCCACCAAGCTGGGCGGTTGCGCGGAGGCTGATCTTCCCGCGCTTCTCGGCGCCCTCGCGTCCGATCCCCGCCTGCCGCTGCAGGGCCTCATGGCCATCCCGCCGCCGGAGGATCCGGCTGTCTTTCCACAGCTTGCCGCCCTTCGGGACCGCCTGCAGCAGGACCTCGGCCGCCCGCTCCGCCTCAGCATGGGCATGAGCGGGGACCTGGAGGCCGCCATCGCCGCGGGATCGGACCAGGTCCGCATCGGCACTGCCTTCTTCGGGGCGCGGGTGAACTGACCCGAAGGAAGGACTCACCACGGAGACGGGAAGACCACGAAGTCCGCCAAGGTTTTTCTTCGTGGTCTTCCTGTCTTCGTGGTTCAGTCTTAAGGAAATCCGGAGCTCCGATGACCACCCTCCAGACCGCCACGGCCAGCCTGCCCGTCTCCGCCGACACGCTGTACGCCTTCCTTTCCGACCTGTCGAAGCACCGAGCCTTCCTCGAACCCGCCGCCCTGAATTTCCAGGGCGAGGCCGACCGACACAGCTACGTCATCGAGGTCATGGGCATGAAGATGCCCCAGGAGCTGGTGGTGAAGGAACGCGTCCCCGGCCAGAAGGTCAGCCTCGTGCCCGGTGGCAAGAAGCTGTTCGACCACGAGCTGCGCTTCGAGATCTCAGCCGCGGGCGAGGGCTGCAGCCTGCGCCTCGTGGACGAGGCCGACATCCCCGCCATGATGAAGATGATGGGCGCCGAGAAGCTCCTCCAGGGCCAGCTCGACACCGCCCTTGCGCGGATCCAGGAGCTGGCATCGCAGGGAAGGATCTAGGAACCTGCCCCGTCTCACAGGGTGCGGGTCACCTTCTGAAGGTTGGCTGGAGTATCGGGGTCCAGTCCCAGGCGGCTCGCCACTTCCACGCAGGCCAACTGGGACAGGAAGGCGAACACGGCCGTGCGGGCCCAGTGCTCCCCAGGGAGCGGAATGCGCAGTCCAGCTTCGTGGGCAACATCGGCACCGACAGCGAGGAAGGGCACCCCTCGGGTCCGGAGCGTGGTGACCACCGCCTGCCTGGTGGCGATCGGATCATCCCCGCTCAAGAAGAGGATCACCCGATCCGAGGGATGGAACATGCCGATGGGCCCATGCAGGCATTCGGCCGTGGAGTAGCCGAAGGCAGGCATTCCCAGGCTTTCCTGGGTCTTTAATGCTGCGTCCAGCGCTCCCGCGTAGGAGGGCCCCCGGGCGACCCAGGCCAGCGTCCGCCCTCTCTCCAGGAAGGTGGCCAGGGTGGAAACGGCATCGCCTTCGAGGATGGAGGCCATGGCCCGCGCGGTCTGCTCCGCGGCCTGGACGAGGGGATAGCCCGCCAGGGCCGCGGCGGCGAAGAGCTGGGCGGCGAAGCTCTTGGTGGCCGGCACCGCTTTCTCCTCCCCGCAATTCAGCCGGAAGACGGCATCCGCGTGTTCCACCAGGTGGACGTCATTCCCAGGGGCCCCCGTCACGGCCACGGCCACGGCCCCACGGGATCTGAGCCATCTGAGGGATTCGGCGATATCGGTGCTCTGGCCAGATGCGGAGAAGGCATAGACCACGGCATCGCTCCAGTCGGCAGCGGGCAGTTCCTGGGTGGTCAGCCAGGGGTGGAACTCGATGGGGTGCCGGCCGGTACGCAGGGTGAAAAGGTAGGCGCCGAAGGTGCAGGCATTCCCCGAACTGCCCCGCCCGATGAGCACCACGCTGGGGCGGCGGCCGCTGAGCTCGCGGATCGACCGGGCCTGGGCCTCCCAGCCTTCGGCTTCCCTCCGGAGCATGGCCGGAGCCTCCAGGAGTTCCCGCATCATGTGGTTCCCCTTCATCGCGCCACCTCTTCCCTGACCGGGAGGAGTCTCCTGGCCTTCCAATGGCGTTCACAGGGGATGCCCATGCTGGTGCAGGACCAGGGCACGAAGACCTCGAAACAGACGAGACCCGCGACGCAGCGTTGCACACCATGCTCGGCCGTCATGGCCCGATGCTAGCACTTCCAAAGAAGGAATGCCGGGAGGGCCTACACAACTGCAATGACCAAGAATGTTATAAAAATGCACACCCCATGAAAGGATCTGGCCCCTCGGAGCATGACCAGATATCAGGCACCATCCATGTTGCCTTGGCACACATTCCTTCCATGTCCCATCCGGAGGTTCCATGCGCACCGCCCTGCTGCTCGCCGCCCTTCCTGCGCTCCTGGTCGCCCAGGAGACCGCCACCACGCTGAAGGACCAGAAGGCCCTGGCGGTGACCATCTACAACGACAACCTGGCCCTTGTGAAGGACTCGCGGGAGGTGCGGCTGCCGAAGGGCGAGGCGCGGCTGGCCTTCGAGGAGGTGTCGGCCCAGATCCGGCCCGAAACGGCGCTGCTGCGGAACCTGACGGTCCCGAAGGACTTCTGGGTGGCGGAGCAGAACTTCGACTTCGACCTGCTCACGCCCCAGAAGCTGCTGGACAAGTACGTCGGGAAGCAGGTGACCGTGGTGCGCAGCGTGCCCAACGCGGACGGCGCCGGTTCGAAGGAGATCCGTGAGCCGGCCACGGTGCTGGCCACCAACGGCGGCGTGGTCCTGCAGTTCGCGGACCGCATCGAGACCAGCATCCCCGGCCGCATCGTCTATCCCGGTGTGCCGGCCAACCTGCGGGCCCGGCCCACCCTGGTCATCAGCCTCCACAGCGGCGCCGAGAAGGCCCAGCAGCTGGAGCTGAGCTACCTCACCGGCGGCCTCTCCTGGCGGGCCGACTACGTGGCCAACCTGGGGTCGGACGAGAAGACCCTGGATCTGAGCGGCTGGGTGACCCTCACCAATCAGAGCGGCGCCGCCTACCCCAATGCCACGCTGCAGCTGGTGGCGGGGGACGTGAACCGGGTGCAGGACAAGAAGCCGGTCATGTATGAAATGGCCCGGATGGCGGCCGCGGCGCCCCCGCCGCCCCAGATGAAGGAGGAAGGCCTCTTCGAGTACCACCTCTACACCCTGGACCGGCCCACCACCCTGGCCGTGAACCAGACCAAGCAGGTGGCGCTGCTGAGCGCAGGCCAGGTCCCCGTCCGCAAGGAATACCTCCTCCAGGGGCAGAACTACTACTACTCCGGCAGTTACGGTGACCTGGGCGCCGCGCAGAAGGTGGGCGTCTTCGTGGCCTTCGACAACAAGGAATCCAGCCGCCTGGGCATGCCCCTGCCCAAGGGCATCATCCGCGTCTACAAGCGGGACAGCGAAGGCCGGGCCCAGTTCGTGGGCGAGGACCAGATCGACCACACGCCGAAGAACGAGCAGGTACGCCTGAAACTGGGCGATGCCTTCGATCTCACCGCCCACCGAAAGCAGACGGACTTCAAGAGCCTGGGCCGGCAGGGAAAGTTCGGCAACGTCTCCGAGAGCGCCTACGAGATCGTACTGAAGAACGCCAAGAAGGAAGCCGTCACCGTGAACGTGCGGGAACCTCTGCCCGGCGACTGGGAGATGCTCCAGAACAGCCACCCCTTCACCAAGGAGGACGCCCACACTGCCCAGTTCAAGGTGGAGGTCCCTGCGGAGGGCAGCGTCACGCTGACCTACCGGGTGCGCGTGAAGTGGTAAACAAAGGAGGGGCATGGGTCCGGCACCGACCTGCGCCATACTGACCCCCATGCCCCTGTCCGCCCGGTTCCTGGCCCGCCTGCGCCGTCTGCCCTTGCGGCTGCGCGGACGCCTGGGCGGGGGCACGGAGGGACTGCACCCCTCCAAGTTCAAGGGCGCGGGCCTCACCTTCGTGGAGAACCGGCCCTATGTGCCCGGCGACGATCCGCGCTTCATCAACTGGCCCCTCACCGCCCGCACGGGCGAGCCGATCATGAAGCGCTTCGAGGCCAGCCGCGACCTGGTGCTCTGGCTGGTGGTGGATCCTTCGCCCTCGATGTTCCTCGGGGACCCGGTCTCGCCCCTGCGCTGGGCCCTGGAGCTCTGCGGGGCGGCCTTCGCCACCCTGCAGGCCAGCGCCGACCGCCTGGGCCTGGTGGTGCCCGGCGATGGGCGCACTCCCGCTCTGCGCATCGCGCCGAAACGGGGGCGCATCCACGGGCTGCGCATCCTGGAGACCCTCGCGGAGCGGGGGCCTTCCATCCCCACCGAGACGGCCTGGCGGGAGGCCCTGGGCCACTGGGGTGAGCACGGCAAGGGCCACCGTCTGTGGCTCTTCAGCAACGGGGCCGGGCTTCAGGGGCTGGCTCCCCTGCTCAAGCCCCTGGCCACGCGGCACCGGCTGGTCTGGTTCCAGCCCCGGGATTCCCGGGGACGGGGAACCGTGGACTGGCCCGACCCCGGCTTCGCCCCCACCGTGGAACGGCAGCAGTGGGACCTGCTGGAGGACCCTGTCGTGAAGCTCAACGCCTGGCTGCGGGCGGGGGGCGCATGAGCGAAGGAGGCTCCTGTCCACGCCACGGCGTGCTCGAATTTCGCAGGCGAAATTCGAGGCATGGAAAAGCCATGGTGATGGTCGCGGTCTCCTGGCTTGGTGCGGGTGCATCACCGGTCTGGAAGGCGCCGGCGCGGCTGAGGCTCGGCGAGCTGCAGACACTGGAACTGCGGGAAGAGGATCCTTCCAGACCCGGTCCGGGCCGTCCGACCCTGGAGGATCGCCTCGGCCCTTTGCACCTCCGCGCCGTGGAGCCGCTGCCGGATGGGCGGGGCTGGCGTCTCCAGGTGCAGGCCCTGACGCCCGGCGAGGCCCTGGTCCCCCCTTTGGATCTGGGCGACGGCCAGCGGAGTCCCGAACTGCGGATCCAGGTGCCCCGCACCATCCCCTTCGGCGGTCCCTGGGTGGGCTTCGGCGGAGGGAATGACGACATTCTTCCGGCCATCCCCTTCCCCTGGGCCTGGGCCAGCCTCCTGCTGATTCCGCTCCTGGCTCTGGGGACCTGGGTCCTCCTTCGCTGGCGCCGGGGGCGCGGGAAGCGCCGCCTCCATCACGCGATCCATGCCTTCCGCCGGCACTGGCCACCCCGGAAGGTCGACCGGTCCACCTTGGATGAGGCCCACGCCCTGGGGCGGAACCTTCTGGCGGCCCGGTTCGGGGAAGCGGCCCGGGCCTGGGGGACCGCCGAGTTCCTGGCCCGCAGCCTGGGCCCCTGGGACCAGTGGGCCCGCAGCCTGGATGCCGCCCGCTTCGGGCGCACAGAACCGCCCTTCCCCGCCGCGGAGCCCCTGTTGGCTGCCCTGGACGCCCGGAGCGGCCTGGCGCTGGGGGATGCCAACCGTGGGCCCGCGCAGGCGGTCCGATGATCGCCTTCCGCCACCCTCTTCTGCTCCTGGCCCTGCTCCCGCTCGTCTTCTGGGCCTGGCGGGTGATCTACCGCTGGGGAATCCCGGCCTCCCGGCCCTCGGGCCACTTGGCGCGGCTCAGCTCCCATTGGCTTCCGGTGCTGTTGGCCCTCACCCTGGGCCTCGCCGCGGCGGGCCCCGAGTGGCGGAGGAACGTGCGGGGGATGGCCCCGGTGGTGGATTTCGCCGTGGTGCTGGACGGCAGCAGCAGCATGCAGATCCTCGACCAGCCGGACGAGGATCGCTGGCATGCGGCCCGGCGGCTCCTGGCCCAGTTCGTCCTGAGACGGCCCGACGACCGGTTCGCCCTGATCCTCTTCAGCGCCCACCCTGTCACCCTCAGTCCCCTCACCTCCGATCACCTGCGCCTGCTTCGCATGCTGGCCCGCCTGGATCTGGACAGCCGGGATGATGGCACGGCCATCGGCTCGGCCCTGATGACCGCCGTGCGGCGCCTGGAGGACAGCCCGGCCCGGTCCCGGGTGATCCTGCTCATCACGGATGGCGTCCAGAACCGGGGCCGCGTCACACCCCAGGAGGCCGCAGCGGAGGCCCATCAGAACGGCATCCGCATCCACACCGTGGCCATCGGGCATGCGGGCGAGAGCCTGGTCCCCCTGGAGGGCGGAGGCTTCGCACGGTTGCATGTCGAGGTTGACCATGAGGCGCTCAGGCAGGTGGCCCAGGCCACGGGCGGCGAGGCCTTCAGCGCCGAGGATCCCGGCGGCCTGGCCCGCAGCCTGGCCGCCGTGGACCAGCTGGAGAAGACCCTCCTGCCCGTGGATCCCCCCACTGAAGGTCGCCCCCTCGCCCAGTGGTTCCTCCTGGCCGCGGCCTGCTTCGCCCTGCCCCTGGCCGCGGACCTCGCCTTCAAGCGCGGGAAACCACGGCCAGCCTGGGTGGAGGGACCATGAACCTCCCCTTCACCCATCCCTGGCTGCTGGTGCCCTCTGGAGCGGCGGCGCTCGTGGCGTTGGGCCTCGGCCTACGGGCCCACCTGCGGCCCGGTCTGGGCGTGCAGGTGGTCGGGCAGCGGCCCGGCTGGCAGGGCCTGGGCATGGCCCTCATGCTGGCGGGGCTGGGCCTGGGCCTCGCGGAACCGCGCTGGGGCCTGCCGGACTTCCCGCGCCTCACGGTGCATGTGGTGCTGGACGCCAGCCGCTCGATGGCGGTGCCCGACGCCGGCGGCCGCAGCCGCTGGGACGCGGCGGTGGCGGTCCTCGACCGCATCTGGTCCCGGCCCCAGCCAGGCTTGCGCTGGAGCTTGGACCTGCTCACGGGCGACGACATCCCCCTCCAGCCGCCGGGAGAGGATCGCACGCTGCTGCGCGAATCGCTGCGGGCGGTGACGCCGGGCGATGTGGGTTCGCCGGGCACGAGCCTGGGCCGGGGCCTGCCCCAGGTGGCCGCCCAGGCCGATCGGGAGGGACCCGAGGTGATCCTGCTCCTCAGCGACGGCGAGGAGACCTGGGAAGCCCCGGAGGCCGCCCTGGCCCGCGCCTCGGAAGCCCTGAAGAAATCGAGGCTGCCCCTCTTCGCCTTGGCCTTCGGCGATGGACAGCCCCATCCCGTGCCGCCACGGCCCGCCCCGGTCCCCGAGGCCGGGCCTGTCGCGGTTCCCGGCGCCGCCCAACTCCCAGCGGCCCCGGAACCCCTCGCCAGCACCGCCCACCCAGACTTCCTGGCGCGGCTGGCCCAGGCTTCTGGTGGCCGGATGTTCGCCGATGGCGCGACGGCCGCCACGGAGTTGCAAGCGCTGGCCACCGGCAGGCTGCCGCTGCCCACCCGGCGCTCCCTCCAGCCCGCCCATCCCGAGGTGGGAGCGTGGCTGGCCCTGGCGGGCCTGGCCCTCTGGCTCGCCTTCGCGGGCAAGCCCATGGCCCGCTGGCGCCCGGTGCTGGGGCTGCTGGTTGCGCTCTCGACCTCTGCCCTTCGCGCCCAGCAGCCCCCTTCCCAGCCTCCGGGCAGCCGGATCTGGGCGCCCCCCGCCGTGCGAGCCTGGCTGGCCCAGCGGGCACTGGAGTCCGGGAATCTCCCCGCGGCCCAGCGCTGGCGCCCCTCGGACGGAAACCCTTCCCACCTGCTCCTGGCCGCCCAGATCGACCTGAAGTCCGATCTCCCCGGCGATGCCCTCCGGACCCTCGGCCCTCTCGTGGGTCAAGGGGCGCCCCGCCCCGTCCCCTTCTGGCGGGCGCCCGCCCTCCTGCTGGCGGCCCGGGCCCAGGGGGGCCTGAACCACCCGGAGGAAGCCCGTGCCCTGCTGGAGCGCCTGCTGCTGGAGCAGCCGGGTCAGCGGGACGCCATCCACGACCTCCAGACCCTGGTCCGGGATACGACTCCGCCTCCTCCGAATCCCAAAAATCCGCCTCCGCCTCCGCCGCCCCGGCCCAGCATGGGCGCCCAGCAGGACGAGTTGGAGGGACTCAAACAGCGCCTGCCCAAGCCCCCCAAGACACCGGGCGGGGTGAAGGATATGTAGCAGGGGGGCTGTCGGCTCCCAGTTGTCGGCAAAGAAAACGGCGGCCCGGAGGCCGCCGTTTTGCAGCTGATAGCTACTTCGCCAGCCAGGCCGCGAAATCGGCGCCGCTGCGGAAGGCGCCCACCTGGCGGCGGACCTCCTTGCCGTCGGCGTCCAGGATCACCATGGTGGGATAGGCCTCGAGACCGAACTGCTGGGCCAGCTTCATCCCCTCCGGAACCGGGGTGCGGTCCTTTTTCTCCACCAGGGCGGAGAAGGGGACCATCCGCTGCAGGGCGGCCTGCCCCTCGGGGCTGGGGAACACGCTCTTCTGGAGGTACTGGCAGGGCGGGCACCACTCGGTCCACAGGTCCATGAAGATGAGCTTCTTCTCGGCCTTGGCGCGCTTCAGGGCGGACTGGAGGTCATGCTCCCACTTCACGGGCCCCTGGGCGGCGAGGGGGGCCGTCGTCAGGGGGGCAATGGCGAGCAGGAGGGCGACGAGGGGCTTCATGCAGGATCTCCGGTCAGGGGGCGGAAGGACCGTCCAGGGAGTTGGATGTCCGGAACGGGGGGACCGTTCCTCTCCTTCCAGGATAACCGGCCTAATCCTTCCTTCCCGCAGGCCGTAATCCCATGCGAGCCGGGGAATGCCCGACCAACCTTCCAAGGAGGCCGCCCATGCGCGCCGTCATGCTTCCGCTGGCCCTCGCGGCCAGCCTCGCCCTTCCCCTGTCCGCCCAGCAGGCCGCCCGGTTCATCAAGGTGGACATCGTCTCCAAGTCCTTCCATCCCCATGAACATGGCCGGAGCCATGACCGGGACAAGGCCGACAAGACCTTCGATGGTCCCACCGAGGTCCACATCCGCATGCCCGTGAGCCTGGCCAGCGGCATCCTGGACATGGCCGGCGATCGTGAGATCAAGGTCAACGGAGAGTCCAGGAAGGGACTGAAACCCGATCAGTTGCAGAAGCTGCTCCAGGACGCGAAGCCCGGCGACCTGCTCCTGGAGATCACCACGGACAAGGGCGACCATGTCCGCGTGACCATCGAGTAGCCGGAACCTTCCGGATGCAGGAGAGCCCCGCTACGGCGGGGCTTTTCGTGGACAATCGAACCATGGAATCCGTGACTGAACTCCGAGTCCGCTACGCCGAGACCGATGCCATGGGCATCGTCCACCACGCGACCTACCCGGTGTGGATGGAACTGGGCCGCAGCGACTTCCTGCGGGAGCTGGGCCAGAGCTATGCGGACTGGGAAGCCCAGGGGGTGCGCCTGGTGGTGAACGAGATCCGGGTGCGCTTCCGCGCCCCCGCCCGCTATGACGAGCTGGTGCAGGTCCGCACCCGGCTGGCGGAGGCGGGCCGCCGCCGGATCGTCTTCCACTACGACATCGAGCGGGAGGGGACCCTGCTGGCCCAGGGCGAGAGCGTGCACCTGGTGGCGGGATCCGACGGACGGGCCCGGGTGCTTCCCGAGGACCTGCTGGCCCTGGTTCAGGCCCCCTGAGGGCGCCTAGGCGCTCTGATGCAGGCAGCGCGACAGGATGGTGCCCAGGGCGTCCATGATCCGGCAGCGCTCCTGGGTGAAGGCGTCCGTCTGGAAGCTCTGGAAGCTCAACAGACCCACGGGGCGGTCGCCGATGCCCAGGGGCACCCCGTACCAGCTGTGGGGGATGAGGCCCGTGGCCTGCTCCGCCGCCGTGAGACGGCTGCCCGCAGCCTGCCCCTCCTCCAGAGTGCGGATGTAGAGGGAACGCCCCGAACCGAGCACCCGCTCGGAAAGGCCGGCCCGTTCCGACAAGCGGCGGGAAGGGTGGTTCCGGGCCCGCCCCCCCTCATGGTAGAGCACGAAGGTGAGCCGGTCCTCCGCCCAGTCGGCCATGGCCAGGTAGAAGCAGGCCAGCCCCAGCGGCTTGAAGCAGACGTCCAGCAGCGCCTCGGCCAGTTCCCGGGGGGACATGCCGGGGCGGAGGGACTCCAGGGCGGTCAGGAGGAGGGCCTTGTCCTCGTCCAGGTGCCGGACCAGCTCCTGGGTCTCCTCGAGGCGGGCCCGGAGCTCGGCGCTCTCGATCTCCAGCCGACGCAGGCGCTCGTTCTGTTCGAGGAGCGAGTCTTCCCTGGCTTTGGTGCCGAACAGACCCATGCGAACACCTTAGGGGGTTATGGCGGGAGGGGCGATGATGGTTACCTAGAGCCATGAAGATGAGGCGACCCCTCTCCCTGTTCAATACCCTGACACGGAAAGTTGACCAAGTTGTGCCGGCCGACCCGGAAGCGGTCTCCCTGTACACCTGCGGGCCGACGGTCTACAACGTGGCCCACATCGGCAACCTGCGGACCTTCCTCTTCCAGGATCTGCTCAAGCGCACCTTCCAGGCGGCAGGCTACGAGGTACGCCACTGCATGAACATCACGGATGTGGAGGACAAGATCATCCGCGATTCCCAGGGAAGCCTTTCCCCGGATACCTCGAACGAGGCCCGCCACGGGGCCATGAAGGCCCTGACGGACCGGTTCACGGCCCTCTTCCTGGAGGACCTGGAGGCCCTCCGCATCCAGCGGGCCACCTACCTGCCCCGGGCCACCGAGTACCTGCCCCACATGATCCGCCTGATCCAGGATCTCGAGGCCAAGGGCCTGGCCTACGTCCGGGAGGGCAGCGTCTACTACCGCATCGCCGGCCTGCCCCAGTACGGCTGCCTGGCCCACCTGGACCGGGAGGGCATGAAGGTGGGCACCAGCGTGGACGCCGACGAATACGAGCGGGATTCCGTCACCGATTTCGTGCTGTGGAAGGCCACCAAGCCGGGTGAGCCCTGGTGGGACAGCCCCTGGGGCCACGGTCGGCCCGGCTGGCACATCGAGTGCTCGGCCATGGGCATGGAGCTGCTGGGCGAACGCGTGGACATCCACAGCGGCGGCGTGGACCTCATCTTCCCGCACCACGAGAACGAGATCGCCCAGAGCGAAGGCTGCCTGGGCCACCGCTGGGTGAACCACTGGGTCCACGGCGAGTTCCTCATGGTGGAAGGCCAGAAGATGTCCAAGAGCCTGGGGAACTTCTTCAGCCTCCGCGACCTGATGGCCAAGGGGGTGGATCCCATCGCCTTCCGCTACGCCATCCAGAGCAACCACTACCGCAAGGTGCTGAACTTCAGCTTCGAGGGCCTGCGGGCCGCCGAGAACTCGCTGAAGCGCATTCGGGCCTTCCGCAAGCGGATGGAGGGCGGGGGCGAAGCCGGCGGCGGGCCCTGGAAGGAGGCGGTGGCCCCCGTCGTCCGCGTCAACCAGGCCCGCGAGGCCTTCTGGGCGGCCATGGCCGACGACCTGAACACCCCCGAGGCGCTGGCGGCGCTCTTCACCCTCATCAGCGACCTCAACGCCCAGGACGACCATGTGGCCCTCACCCGCGAGGAACGGGACGCGGCCCTGGCCTTCCTCGACGAGACCGACGCCATCTTCGCCTCCTGGCCCCACGAGGCAGCCAGCCTCGACGCCGAGGTGGAGGCCCTCATCGAGGCCCGCCGGGCTGCCAAGGCCGCGAAGAACTGGACCGAGGCCGACCGCGTACGCGACCAGTTGAAGGCCCTGGGCATCATCCTGGAGGACCGCAAGGACGGCACCACGGGGTGGCGGCGGGGCTGAGCATGAACCTGCGCGCCCTCCTCGGCATCGCCCTGCTGCTGGCCATTCTCGGGAGCGCCTTCACCTACATGGCGCGCCGTTCCATGGCCCTGTGCCCGCCCCTGGCGCGGCACCCGGCCGGCGTCTGGGGCTTCTTCGGGCTCTTCCTCCTCCTGATGTTCCTGGTCCCGCTGGTCAACCGGCTGACGGACCACCGGGCCGATGCGCTGTACTGGCTCAGCTACGGCCTCTTCGGCTTCGTATCCACCTACCTCGTCTACCTCATGGCCGCGGATCTGGGGCAGGTCCTCCTGCGACGCCTCGCCCACGCGCCGGCCGCCACCGGCGTCTGGGCCTTCGGTCTGGCCCTGGGCGCCACCCTGGCCTCCAACCTGGCGGGCCTGGTGACGGCCCTGCGGCCACCAGCCCTCAGGTCCGTGGAGGTCCCCATCCAGGGCCTGCCAGAGGGCCTCGACGGCTTCCGCATCGTCCAGATCTCCGACCTGCACCTGGGCCCTCTCGTGCCCGTCGACCGGGTGGACCGCCTCGTGGACCGCACCAACGGCCTGGCGCCTGATCTCATCGCCGTCACCGGGGACCTGGTGGATGGCGAGGCGGATGGGGTGAAGGGCAAGGCCGAACGGCTGGCGGCCCTCCGCAGCACCCACGGGGTCTTCTTCGTGACGGGCAACCACGAGTACTACTCCGGCGTCGGGAAGTGGATCCCGGTACTCCGGGGGATGGGTTGGCAGGTTCTGGACAACGACCATCGGATCGTCCCCCACCATGGAGCCGAGCTCGTGGCCGTCGGGATGCCTGACCCCGCCGCGCGCGGGCGCCGAGGGACGGGCCAGGGCCCCGACTTGAAGGCGGCCCTGGCAGGCGTGCCGGAGGGAGCCACCAAGCTCCTGCTCTTCCATCCCCCCACGGGCTACGAGGCCGCCGAGCGGGCGGGCGTCAGTCTCCAGCTCTCCGGTCACACCCATGCGGGCCAGTACTTCCCCTGGAGCCTCGTCGTGCGCTCCGTCTACCGCTACCCGGCCGGCCTCCACCGGCACGGGGGCATGTGGCTCTATACCAGCGTGGGCACCGGCTTCTGGGGGCCCCCCAACCGGTTCCTCGTGCCGCCCGAACTGACGCTGCTGGTGCTGCGGCGGGCCTGAACGTTCAGAGCGCCGCTCGCACCATCTCCGGCTCCAATTCTTCCAGGCATTGCCGCCGCTGGCAGGCGCGCTCGCGGCAGGGGGAGCAGGCGATGCCGGTGCGGAGGATCCGCCCCGCACCCTCCGGGATCCCTGCCACCACCGGGTCGCTCGATCCGTAGAGGCCCAGGGCCGACACGCCCAGGACCACGGCCAGATGGAGGAGCCCCGTGTCCGGTGCCACCACGCGGTCTGCCTGGCGCACGGCCGCCGCCAGTTCCCACCAGGACAGGCGCGGGAAGGCAGGCACCCCGGTGAGTTCAGGCAGCCAGGACCGGAGCTCCTCCTCCTCGGGCCCCAGGGACCAGCGGAGTTCGCAACGGTCCTTGAGCATCCGGGCCAGGGCGATCCAGTGGCGCAGGGGCCAGCGCTTGATGGCCCCGCGCCGGGATGCACCGGGCACCAGCACCACCCTCGGTTTTGCGGCCTGGGCCCAGATGGGACCGGGGTCGGGCAAGGACACCTCCTTCAGCACCGGCCTGAAGCGGCCCAGGCCCGTTTTGCCCTGGCTGCGCCCGAAGGCCTCGACGAGCCCCAGGGCCTGGTCGTAGCGCGTCTGATGGCGGAAGGGGAGCGGGTGGGTCTGGAGGGGGCCCGCGAATTCCTTGGTCACCCCATCGCCCCAGCGTTCCGGGATGCCCGCGAGCCTCGGGATCAGGGCAGCCTTCAGGATGCCGTGGAAGTCCAGGCTGGCCTCGCAGCCCCGGATCTCCTCCGCAGCGCGGCGCAGCTCCGGCAGGGCCGAGAACGGGTTCGAGAGGCGTTTGCGACGGACGACCACCGGCTCGAGCCAGGGAAGCGGTTGCAGAAGGAAGGCGTGGCGGTCCTCCACCACGGCCCGCAGCCGGGCCTCGGGGAAAGCCTCGTGCAGGTTCGCCCAGGCGGGCAGGACCCGCAGGATGTCGCCGAGGGCCGACAGGCGGAGGAGCGCGAGGTTCATCGGACCATGCTACCCGGGGGCCTCAACGCCCCTTCATGCCCTCGACCCAGGGCTGGAACTGCTTGTCCATCCCCTGGATGTGGAACACCAGCCAATCGTGCATCAGGGGAAGGATCTGCTGGGCGGTCACCGCCGTGGGATCCGCATCGTGCGCCTTGAGCAGGCCCGCCACCCGGGCCACGAACTGCCGGTGGACCTTGCGGTGCTCGACCAGCCCCGGATAGGCGCAGGCCGCCATGAGGTCCTCCTCGTCCCTGAAGTGCATGACCGCGTAGGCCGCCAGGAAGTTCAGGTTGCGGCCGAGGCCATCCAGGCTGCCCCGTTCGACGGCCTCGGATGCTTCGGCGACCATGCGGAAGAACGACTGGTGCTGGGCATCGATCCGGTCATCCCCCACCCGGAGGGATTCGTTCCAGGTCGTGGCACCGAGGGCCGCTCCCCCAGGCCCTGTCGACAACCCGGTCCTCGGGTCTTCATTTTGGGTGGGGTAGGCTGGGGGCATGAAATCCTTCGCCAGGGACCAGTCCAGGAACCCTCCTCCCCTGAATGGGCTGGATCGGATTCTCCGCCGGTTCTCCAGGGTAGCCTACGGAACCGCGGTCCTCCTCCTCTATGTACTGGCCTCCACGGCCCTGGGTCTGGCCCTGGCGCCAGCCCTCTGGGCCTGGAGCCACCTGCATCCCCTGGCCCTCCGTCTGCCCCAGGCCCTCCACTGGTTCACCGCAGGGTTCTTCCTGGCCCTGTGCTTCTTCATCTTCGGCCTCACCCTCCTGGTGGTGATCCCGCTGTACAACTGGGCGCTGCCGACCCGGGTAAGGCCCTTCAAGGGGGGGTACTACACCCTGCATGCCCTGCCCTGGTTCCTCCACAACGGGCTCTTCTACCTTGTCCGGTTCACCTTTCTGCCCTTCGTGACCCTCACCCCGTTCGGGGTCTGGTTCCTGAAGGCCATGGGCATGAGGATCGGCCGCCATGCCTTCATCAACACGGAATACATCAGCGATCCCCAACTCATCACCATCGGCGACGACGCCGCCCTGGGAGGCAGCGTGCGGATCTTCGCCCACTACGGCGGGGGAGGCAACCTGGTGATCGCGCCGGTCACGGTGGGCCACCGCGCCACCCTGGGCCTCGCCTGCTGCGTCATGGGGGACGTGGTCATCGGGGATGACGCCACCATCCTGCCCCAGAGCGTGCTGCTGCCGGGGAGCCGCGTGGGGGTGGGGGAGACCTGGGGCGGCGTCCCTGCGCGAAGAATCGACCGGGAGGAGATGGAGCGGATCAAGGCTGAAATCCGTGGCCTGTCCGAGACCTTGGGGTGACGCCACCTACGGTCTCGATGCTCACCCGCGCCGGGGCCCGGCTCCGCAGGCTCCCCCGGAGCCTGCTCCGTCACCCGGCGGGGTTCGCGGGGCGGCGTCCCTGCGCGAAGAATCGACCGGGAGGAGATGGAGCGGATCAAGGCTGAAATCCGCGGCCTGTCCGAGACCTTGGGGTGACGCCACCTACGGTCTCGATGCTCACCCGCGCCGGGGCCCGGCTCTGCTGACCGCCACCTTGGAGCATTCCGAGTCTTGGCAGAAGGGGGATCCGTTGAGACAATCAACGTTTTCCCCCGATGGGGCCTTCTGCGGTCGTGCCATGAACAAGTCCAGTCTCCTCCCGGCGTTCTTCCTGCCTGCAGCCCTGGTCGCCCAGGCTCCGGCCCAGCCTGCGGCCCCGGCGCCGTCCCTGGGCGAGCAGGTCCGGGCGACACGCCCAGTGGTGGAGAAGCTCATCTCCGACCTGAACTATTCCGAGGCCCTGCAGCGCGCCCAGGCGCTTCTGCCGGCCACCCGACCGGCCTTCGACAAGACCAACAACCAGACCATGGTGGCGAGCTGCCTGCGGGCCATCGAGCTGGGCCAGGCCTACCGGCTGGGCGTGGAGTCATCCGACGCCGCCGGCCAGTGGGAGAAGGCTCTCGACTACGCCAAGGAAGCCAAGGCCATTTCAGTCGAAAGCTACGGAATCGTGAAGGATCCCTTCGAGAAGATGGTCACCTACTATGGTGCCGCCGGCGCCCGGGCCCAGCAGGTGCTCAAGGACAATGCGGAGCGCATCAAGGAGCTGAAGGGCAAGGCGAGCCCTGATCCCAGCGAGAAGCAGGAGCTGGACCTCGCCCTGGGTGTGGAGAAGGAAGTCGGGGACGATACCAAGTGGGCGAAGTTCTTCCAGACCTATGTCGATGCGGCGAAGGCGGAAACGACGGCCTATGACGGCCTGATCGCCGTGATGGAGAAGAAGCTCCAGGGCGAGGCGGACCAGATCGCCGATTACAAGGCCGGCAAGGGCGAGAAGACGAAGTGGGTGGAGGCCGTGGTGTCTAGCCCCGCGTACCTGGAGGCCCAGGGGGACAAGGCCGGCAAGATGCGCTTCCTGAGCCGTCTGGCCGTGCTGGATCCCGAGAGCAAGAAGGTGCAGCACCAGATCGACCTCCTGACGGGCAAGGCCGTCGAGCCCGCCCCTAAGCGCCCCGTCCACAACAAGAAGAAGTAAGGGCGCAGGCAAGACAGGCCTTAGACGTATTCCAAGGCTGTACCCTGGGGGCATGGCCCGCCGCTCCGCTTCCCGCATTCCCGTCCGCCCCCCCGCCCGCACCCCCGACCGGCGGGAGGCTTTGCGAGCCCCGGCCCCCCCGACGCCGGGGCTCCGTCGTTTCGAGACCTTCGAGGCCACCTTCCTGGGCCATCCGGAAGGCACGGGTGGCTTCCTGCGGGTCCCCGGGCTGCCCAAGGGGCCCGGCATGGACCCCATGGTGGACTGGCGGGACGCCCACGGCGCCATCCACGGCGACCGCGTCGTCGCCGAGATCAGCGGGGAGGGCTGGGACGGCCGCCTCAAGGCCCGGGTCCTCGAGGTCAAGGGCCGAGGGGAGATTCCCCTGCCAGGCACCCTGCAGAAGCAGCCCTGGGGCTGGCGGGTGGTGCCCCTGGAGCCGCGGCTGCCCCAGGTGGTCGCCGTGCCACCCACCGACCTGGCAGAGGATGGCGAGCTCGTCAGCGTGCGGCTGGACCCGGATCCCGAGGCCAAGCAGCTGCGGGGCACCGTGGTGGCCCGGCTGGGGAAGAAGACTGACCTCCGCATCGAGAACCGCCTCACCGCCGCCCTCTTCAACCTCCGCACCGCCTTCCCTGACGCGGTGATGAAGGAGCTGGCGCCCTTCCCGACCGAGATCCCGGAGGCCTGGGTCCAGGGGCCGCGTGAGGATCTCCGCCCGATCCTCACCTGCACGGTGGACCCGCCCACGGCCAAGGACTTCGACGACGCCATCAGCCTGGAGGTGCTGCCCGATTCCGAAGGCGGCGGCTGGATGCTGGGGGTCCACATCGCGGACGTGAGCCACTACGTGGAGGAAGGCGGCCCCCTGGACGAGGAGGCCCGACTCCGCGGCACCTCGGTCTACTTCCCGGACGAGGCCATCCCTATGCTGCCCGAACGCCTCAGCGGCGACCTCTGCAGCCTGCGCCAGGGCGTGGACCGCCTCACCATGACCGCCTGGATGACGATCTCGACGGATCTGGAGGTGGTGGAATCCCGGCTCTCCGAAAGCGTCATCCGCAGCGGGCAGCGGCTCACCTACGACGAGGTGAAGGAGGCCTGCATCGATCTTTCCAGCCGCAAGCGGGCCGAGCTGGGTGGCCCCCTCTGCGACCTGCTGGACCAGTCTCTGGTGCTCTCCCGCCAGCTCACGCAGAAGCGGCTGGGCCGCGGCGCCATGAACCTGGATACGGAGGAGGCCGAGTTCATCTTCGACGCCGAGGGCCGCCCCGTGGACGCCCGGCGCTACCCGCGCCACGACGCCCACCGGATGATCGAGGAGTTCATGCTGCTGGCCAACGAGGCGGTGGCGCGATTCTTCACCCGGAAGAAGATCCCCACCATCTACCGCATCCACGACAACCCTGATCCCCTGAAGCTGGAGATCTTCGCGGAAGTGGCTCGCACCTTCGGCCTGCTGAAGCCCAAGGAGGTGCCCACCCCGGAGCACCTCAACGCCATGCTCGACAAGATCCGCGGCGGCCCCCTGGAGGCCATGATCAACACGCTGCTCCTCCGCAGCCTGAAGCGGGCCGAGTACTCGGCGGACAACATCGGACACTCGGGCCTGGCCCTCCAGGATTACCTGCACTTCACCAGCCCCATCCGCCGCTACCCGGATCTCATCGTCCACCGCCTGCTGCGCCGGGTCCTGCGCGGCCAGCCCCTGCCGGACGGCCTCCACAGCCACCTGGCCGTCCTGGCCAAGGGCGCCAGCGACGCCGAGCAGAAGGCCACCGAGGCCGAGCGGGAGAACGACAAGTGGAAGGCCTGCCTCCTGATGAAGGACAAGGTGGGCCAGCGGTTCCGGGGCCGCATCCAGGGCTTCTCCGCCAAGGTGGCCTTCATCACCCTCGATGCCCCCTTCGTGGAGGTGGGCGTGCCCATGGGCGCCCTGGGGGGCAATTTCTGGGTGGACGAGCACCGCACCAAGGCCACGGGGCTGCGCGGCTCCGTGGTGCTGACCATCGGCGATGCCGTGGAGGTGGAGATCACCGCCGTGGACGAGGATCTCCGCCGCATCAGCGCCTGGCTCACGGAAGCCAAGGCCCAGGACGAGCGCGGCAAGACCTTCACGTTCGCCCCCACCCTGGCCGCCCCTGCGAGACTGGCCGAAGGCGACTTCGAGAAGCCCCGCGCAGGCCGGTCCCAGACCCGGGTCGGCGGCGAGCGCAGCCGACGCGAAGACCGTCCTTCCGGGCGCCCGCCGCGCAAGGTGCGCGAGGCCGAAGGCCGCCCGGCCAAGGGACGCGCCCCGAACCGCGAGGCGAAGCCCAAGCCACCCAAAGGCTCCGTCCGCGGCACCGGAAAACGGAAGGGGCGATGATCCAGGCACCCCCCGCTTCGCGTTGCCTGGGCGTGGATCCGGGCTCCCTGGCCTGCGGCTGGGCCATCGTGGAGCGCGCCGGCTCGCGCCTCACCCTCGTCGAAGCCGGCGTCATCCGCAACCCCCGCGGGGCGGACTTCGACCAGCGCTGCCTCCTCATCCACCAGCGCCTGGGTGAGGCCATCGCGGCCCACGCCCCGGGCTTCATGGCCGTGGAATCCCCCTTCGTGGAGAAGAACGCCGCCACCGCGTTGAAGCTGGGCCAGATCCGGGGCGGCATCCTGCTGACCGCGGCCCTGCATGGGCTCCCCGTTGGCGACTACAACCCCATGCAGGTGAAGAAGGCCGTCAGCGGCTACGGCTGGGCCGCCAAGGACCAGGTGGGGAAGATGGTGATGACCCTGCTCAACCTGAAGGTGGCCCTGCCGGCTGACGCTGCGGACGCCGCCGCCGTGGCCATCGGACATCTTCTGGCCACCCGGCGCGCTTGATCAGGAGCGGAACGCGGCTCACCCGACCCCATAGACGGCCTTAACATCTGAAATGGCCGGGCTTTCAGGATTGTCATGGACCGCATGACAAGGCTGCTGCGACAGCGACACGTAAACCGTGTCATCTCTTGTGATGCCTATCACTGGCCTTCCGCGTCCCCAAAGACAATCATGGTGTCCAGAAAGACATGGGAGCCCACATGCTCATGGACACCAGCGTTCGTCAGCACAATCCGGCCTTCTGGAGCACTGCCGAGCGTCTCCATGAGGTCTTCAGCCAGCTGGAGCACCAGATGAGCGGCTCCCCCACCAGCCTCGCCGTGCTCCACCAGGTGAAAGCCCTGGAAGCAGAACTGGAGGCCGAGGTGACGCACCGGTCCCGCCGGCTGCACGTCGCCTGATCCACGCCGATTCACAAGCGGCCCGGGAATCCCGGGCCGCTTCATGTACACCGACAAGCACGATACGACTGGCGACAGGAAAAAGGGGCACCCCGCAGGGTGCCCCAGGTGTCTCGGCCACCCATGGTTTCCGGGAGGCCGGAAGGGGCTGGCGTGAACGGTCGCCCCATGGGAGGAAAGAGGAACTCTTCCCGCCCCCAGGCTAAGCCAGGGAACGCTCTCCACAAGAGGAAAACAAGCGAAGACTCAGCCCATGTGACCCGGCCGGTAGGGCGCGTAGCGGGGCGTCCACTGCGCCTTCCGGATGGTCGCCGTGAGCTGGTCGTCGTCGAGCAGACGGCCCAGGCCGGCGTCGCGGGCCTCCTTGCCCACGGCGAGCGCCACCGAGGCTGAAACGTTGCGGATGTCCTTCATCTCGGGCAGCAATAAGCCCATGGCTTCCTGCTCGGGGGTGACCATGGCGCTGATGGCGCGGCTGGCCGCCAGAATCATCCCGTCCGTGACCCGCGAAGCATGACTGACCAGGGCCCCCAGGCCGAGCCCGGGGAAGATGTACATGTTGTTGCACTGCGAGGCCTGAAGCGTCCTGCCCTTCCATGACATCGGCGGGAACGGACTGCCGGTGGCGACGAGGCCCTTGCCGTCCGTGGCCTTCCACACCGCCTCTGCCGAACACTCGCACTTGTGGGTGGGGTTCGACAGGGCCATCACGATGGGACGCTCCGTGTGGCGGGCGGTCTCGGCGAGAATCGCGTCGCTGAAGAGGCCCGGCTTGGCGGTCACCCCGATGAGCACGGTGGGCTTGGCATTGCGGACCACGTCCTCCAGCCCGATGTGATTGGGATCGTCCAGCTTCCAGCCATCGACGGAAGACCGCCGCTGGGCCAGGGGCACCTGGGGGCCTTCCAGCAGGGGATCCCCTTCGAGCAGCAGGCCCTGCATGTCCACCGCGTAGATCCGCTGGCGGGCCTCCTCTTCTGAGAGGCCCTCCTCCTTCAGCATGGCCCGAATGTTCATGCAGATGCCCGTGCCGGCCTGGCCCATGCCGACCACGACGAAGCGCTCGTCCTGGAACCGGCTGCGCTTGATGCGCATGGCCGTCATGAGGGCCGACAGGGCCGTGGCGCCCGTGCCCTGGATGTCGTCATTGAAGGAGAGAATGCGCTCCCGGTACCGGGCCAGGTTGTTGAAGGCTGTCTGCTTGGCGAAGTCCTCCCACTGGAGCAGGGCATCCGGGAAGTTGCGCTTCACGCCCAGCACGAACTTCTCCACGATCTCATCGTACTCCGCGCCCCGCAGACGCGGATGCCGGTAACCCAGGTAGAGGGGATCCTCCAGCAGGCGGGGGTTGTTCGTGCCCACGTCCAGGCTGATGGGCAGACAGACGGCGGGATGCACCCCGCCGGCGGCCACGTAAAGGCTCACCTTGCCGACAGGGATGCCCATGCCGTCGGAGCCGAGGTCGCCCAGTCCCAGGATGCGTTCCCCATCCGTCACCACGATGAGGTTCACCTGGGGCAGGGACACACTCTGGAAGATCTGGTCGATGTTGGCGATGTTGTCCGGGGTGATGTAGAGGCCCCGGAACCGCCGCTGGATGTGGCTCATCTGCAGGCAGGCCTGGCCCACGGTCGGCGTGTAGACGATGGGGACCATCTCCTCCAGGTTCTCCGTCAACAACCGGTAGAACAGGGGTTCGCTGCGGTCCTGCAGGCCGATGAGGAAGATGTAGCGCTCCATGTCGTCGGGCTTGCGGCGGAACGACTCCAGGCTACGGTCCAGCTGGGCCTCCATGGAGGAAACTCCCGAACGCAGCAGGCCATCAAGCTCCAGGCTCAGGCGCTCCTCGCGAGTGAACGCCGACCCCTTGTTGAGGTGCGGATCGTTCAGGAGCTGCCGCCCCCGCAGGTACACCTCGTAGTATTCCTCCCCGGTGAGAGGATCGATCTTGAACCCGAAGGTCTTCATGGCTGCCCCTTGTCCTGGGCGTCCCGTCGCGACCCGGCGCCGCTGCGGGCGCGGGGGCCGCAACCAGCGGCGCGAAAAGGCCAGTGTAGCCGCCCTCACGGGTGGGCCTGGATCACAGACGGGCGCGATTCAGGGGAGCAGCCGCGCCAGCGCCTCCGTATCCTCCACCGGCGCGGAGCAGACCCGTCCGCGGCAGACGTAGGCGATGGGCCGGCCTTCCACGGCACGCCGGCCCCGATGGAGCGGGAGATCCTGGCCCGCAGAGACCGACACCAGGCGTCCGGGCAGGAAACGACGATGCGCCTCCGCCAGCAGGACCTGGCAGGCGGGCTGGGCGGGATCACCGGATACGACGATCTCCAGAGGCTCGCGGAGCGCCTGGTCGAGGACACCCAGCTGCCCGAGGAAAGCGCGCGGCGCGCGCTGCATCCAGGGGCCGAAGCAGCGCAGGGCGCTCTCGGCGGCGAGGCGGAAATCCTCCCGCTCCAGGTGTCGCGACAGCCGCAGCAGGGCCCGGGCCGCCAGGGTGTTGCCGGAGGGGATGGCGTTGTCGAAGCCCGGCTTCTGCCGGAAGAGGAGGTCCTCCCGTCCGGCGTCGGTGCTGAAGAAGCCGCCTTCCGCGGGATCCAGGAAGCGCGCCAGCAGGGCCTCGCCCAGCGCCTCTGCCCAGCGCAGCCAGGCCGGATCGAACCCCGCCTCGAAGAGGTCCACCAGGCCCTCCGCCACCGCCGCGTGGTCCTCCAGGAAGGCCAGCGTGTGGGCCTCCCCCCTCCGCCAGACTCGCAGGAGCCCCGCCTCGGTCCAGAGCGCGGCGCGGAGGAACCCGGCGCACGCCTCCGCCGCCGCCAGGTAGCGCGGATCTCCCAGGACCTGGTACCCGCGGGCCAGGGCGGACAGGGCCAGGCCGTTCCAGGCCGCCAGCACCTTGTCGTCCTTTCCGGGCCGCACGCGCCGGTCCCGCCAGACGCGCAGGCGCTCCCGCAGGGCCGCATCCTCGCCAGGTTTCAGGGCCGCGCCACCCGGACAGGAGAAGCGGTGCACCACGCTGCGGCCGTGCTCGAAGTTGCCCTCCTCCGTGATGCCATAGGCCACGCAGAAGCGGGCCCCGTCGGCCTCTCCCAGGGCCTCGGCCACCTCGGCCGGGGTGAAGACATAGAATTTCCCCTCCTCGCCCTCGCTGTCTGCGTCCTCGCTGGAGTGGAAGCCGCCGGCGGAGTCGCGCAGGTCGCGCAGCAGGTAGTCCAGCGTCTCCCGGGCCACCTGGGCGTAGCGCGGCTCGCCCGTGGCCTGGAAGGCCGAAAGGTAGCAGGCGGCCAGCTGGGCGTTGTCGTAGAGCATCTTCTCGAAGTGGGGCACGAGCCACTGGCCGTCCACACTGTAGCGGGCGAATCCTCCGCCGAGATGGTCGTACATGCCCCCTTCCCACATGGCGTCGAGCGTTCGGAGGGCCATGGCCCGGTCTGCTTGGCTCCCCCGGGCGAGGATCAGCTCCACCGCCATCTGCTGGGGGAACTTGGGCGCGGAGCCGAAACCGCCCCACCTTGCATCGAAGCCCCGCCGCAGCTGGGCCAGGGCCGCCTCGATCACCTCGCCACCCGGAAGGCCGTCGCCGGGCCGCACCTCGGCCTGACGACGGAGTTCCGCAGCGAGCGCCTGGGCCTGGGCCTCCAGATCCTGCCGCTGGGTCTGCCAGAGCTCGGCGATGCGCCGCAGCAGCGGGACGAAACCCGGCATGCCGCCCCGGGGCTCCCGGGGATAGTAGGTCCCCCCGTAGAAGGGTCGGAGGTCCGGCGTCAGCCACACGCTCATGGGCCATCCGCCACGGCCGGTGAGGGCCTGCACCGCATCCATGTAGAGGTCGTCCAGGTCGGGCCGCTCCTCGCGGTCCACCTTGATGGGCACGAAATGGGCGTTCAGCACTTCGGCCACTTCGGGGTGCTCGAAGCTCTCCCGCTCCATGACGTGGCACCAGTGGCAGGCGCTGTAGCCGATGCTCAGGAAGATCGGTTTGTCCTCCGCACGGGCCCGGGCCAGGGCCTCCTCTCCCCAGGGATACCAGTCCACGGGGTTGTGGGCGTGCTGGAGCAGGTACGGACTGAGGCTGCCGGACAGGCGGTTCGACATTCTTGACTCCATCAGTCAAGATTATGACCCAGATCACACCTTCCCGAAGAGGCGTTCCCGGCCACCCCTGTAGAATGGGCGTTTGGCCCGGCCCGAGGTTCCATGTTCGACAACCTTTCCCAGAAGCTCAGCCAGGCCATGAAGGCCCTGCGGGGCGAATCCCGCCTCACGGAAGCCAACCTGGAAGCCGTCCTGCGGGAAGTCCGCATGGCCCTCCTGGAGGCCGATGTCCACGTGGCGGTGGCCCGCACCTTCCTGCAGCGGGTGAAGGAGAAGGCCCTCGGCCAGGAGGTCCTCCAGGGTCTGAACCCAGCCCAGGCCTTCATCGACATCGTCCACCGCGAGCTGGTGGAGATCATGGGCGGCGAGGCGCCGGAGTACCCCATCGCCTTCGCCTCGAAACCGCCGACGGTGGTGATGATGGTGGGCCTGCAGGGCGCAGGCAAGACCACCACCTGCGGCAAGCTGGCCGTGTTCCTCAAGAAGCTGGGGCGGTCCCCCCTGCTGGTGCCCGCGGACGTCTACCGGCCCGCCGCCATTGAACAGCTGCATGTGGTGGCGAAGGACGCCGGCGTGCCCTCCTTCCGCACCGAGGAGAAGGATCCCGTCGCCATCTGCTCGGCGGCCCTGGCCGAGGCCCGGCTGAAGGGCTGGGACGTGGTGGTGCTCGACACCGCCGGCCGCCTGCATCTGGACGAACCCCTCATGGAAGAGCTGGCCCGCATCAAGGCCGCCACCAGCCCCGACGAGATCCTCTTCGTGGCGGACGCCATGACGGGCCAGGATGCGGTCCGCAGCGCCACGGCCTTCCACGAGAAGCTGGGCATCACCGGCGTGGTGCTCACCAAGACCGATGGCGATACCCGCGGCGGTGCCGCCTTCAGCATCAAGCAGGCCACGGGCCGCCCGCTGAAGTTCGTGGGCGAGGGCGAGAAGCTGGAGGACTTCCAGCGCTTCCATCCCGACCGCATGGCCCAGCGCATCCTGGGCATGGGCGACGTGCTGAGCCTCATCGAGCATGCCAAGGACAAGCTCGACGAGAAGGACACCGAGGCCATGGCCCAGCGCCTGGCCAAGAACCAATTCACCCTGGAGGACATGCGCAAGCAGTTCCAGCAGGTGAAGAAGCTGGGTTCCATGAACAAGATCCTGGGCATGCTCCCCGGGATGGGGCAGATGAAGGAGCAGCTGGCCACCGTGGCCACGGACAAGCGGCTGAAGCACATGGAGGCCATCCTCAATTCCATGACGCCGAAGGAACGGGCCAACCACAACCTCCTGGACGCCAAGCGCAAGCGGCGCATCGCCGCGGGCAGCGGCCGCCCGGTCAGCGAGATCAACCAGCTCCTCAAGCAGTACGTCGAGGCCAAGAAACTCATGGGGCAGATGAACGATCCCAAGTTCATGAGCCGCATGCAGCGGATGGCAGGGGCGATGAAGGGGAATCTCCCCTTCTAGTTCCAAGAGATTCCCGGGGGATCCGATGGCTTCTCCACAATGGGCGGGCCGGTACATCAAGGCCGGTTTGGCCCTGGTGGTCCTGGGCGCTACGGGGCTGCTGCTCTGGAACGTCCTCGCCGGCCGGCCGGGAGCCCGACGGGTCCTGCTCATCCCCTCCCAGGCCCAGCCTGCGGATCCGGCCCTGGACCAGGGACTCGCCACCCTGTTGTCGGACTACCTGGAGGTCCTGGCCGGGGCCACCGTCGTCCACGCGCCCGCGGTTCCCACAGGCTCGGACCTGGATCGCCTTCCCGGCGACACGCTCCTGGTGACCTTTCATGGACGCCGGATCGGGAACCGACTGGCGCTTGGCACGACCTGGACGACCCGTACCCGGCTGGCCGCCGGGGAACCCTGGACCACGGAGGAACCCAGACCGCTCCCGCCGGCCGAGGCCCTGGCGCATTGGGTGGCCCATTGGCCCCTGAAGTCCCGGTTCCCGGGCCTGGAGGCGCTCCTGCCCCGGAACCCGGACCACGCATGGGATCTGCTCCGGACCCTGTCCATTCAGGACGACCCGGGAGCCGCCCGGAACCTGGAGGCCACCCGCCGCTTGGCGGAATCCGAGCCGGGCTGCGCCACCGCCTGGACCGCCCTGGGGGACCATCTCTACCGGAGCCTGTGGGTCACCCCGGAGGTGGCCGGCAGCGGCCTCAACGCCCGCATGAGCGAGGCCTTCAGCCATGCCCTGCGGCTCGTCCCGGGCCATCCCCGCGCCACCTACCTGTGGTCCCTCATGCTCACGGACATCGGCGACCAGCGCCGGGCCCTCCAGGCCCTCACCCTGGCCGCCCGCCGCCGGCCCCGCGCACCCGACCTGTACCTGGGCTTCGCCTACGCGGGGCGCACGGCCGGGCTGCTCGCGGGCGCGAAGCTGGCCCTGGCCCGGCGCCAGCAGATCCTCGGCCCCCTGGCGGACCCCTCCTCCTGGTCCGCCGAGACGACCTACCTCTACCTGGGCGACACGGCGGCCTTCGCGCAGGACCTGGAACGGCCCCCTGCCACCCGGCTGGATGCGAGCATCCTCTTCTACCGGGGCTACCTCGCCCTCCTGAACGGCCAGCGGAGCCGGGCGCTCGCCTTCATGAAGCAGGGCTGCGAGGTGGAAGGGGGTCCCATCCCCTTCCGTGACCTCTGTCAGGCCTACCGGGCCCTGCTGGAGGGGCGCCCCCAGGACGGGCTGGCGGGGCTCCGGGAGGTGGACCGGGTGAGGGGTCAGCTCCGGATCCCGGATGGTGAATGGACCTTCAAGGAGGCCGAGATCTACTCCCTCCTGGGTGACACCGACCACGGGATGGATGCCGCCACCCGGGCCTTCGTGCAGGGCTTCAGCTGCGCCCGGTGGTACGAGGCCTCCCCCTTCCTGGAGGGGGTCCGGGGCCATCCCCGCTGGCCCACGCTCCACCGCAACGTCCTGGAGCGCCAGGCCGTGCTGGAGGCCAGCTTCCCCCCCTCCTCCTTTGCACCATGATCCCTGCACTTTCGGCTTGGGATATGCCGATCCCCGCGCTACACTGACCCGCTCAGGGAGTGTCCATGCTTTCCATCCGTCTCGCTCGCAATGGTGCCAAGAAGCGCCCCTTCTATCACATCGTCGTCTCCGAGAACGACCGCATCCCCACCGGCCAGGCCGTGGAGGTGCTGGGCTTCGTGAACCCCATCGCCGGTTCCGGCGAGGCGGTGCGGATCGATGCCGATAAGGCCAAGGCCTGGATCCAGAAGGGTGCCCAGCCCTCCAAGACCGTCCTCGATCTGTTCAAGAAGAACCAGATCATCTGACCGGTTTCCGTTCTGCGAAAGCCGGGCCAAGGTCCGGCTTTCTTCGTTCATCCGCACGGAGCGACCATGGACCTCGAGGCCTTCCTGGGTGACGTCATCACCCCCCTGCTCGACCATCCGGAGGCATTCCGGGTGGAGGTCACCGGCGAGGGGCGGAGGCGGGACGTGCTGGTCCATGCGGATCCCGGTGACCGGGGCCGCATCATCGGCAAGCACGGCCGCATGATCAGCGCCCTGCGCACCCTCTGCAAGACCGCCGGAGAGAAGGCCGGCCTGTCGGTCAACCTCGAGCTGTTCGACGAGGACGAGGCCGCGGAGGATTGATGCTCCTCGCCGGCCACCTCGCCCGGGTCCAGGGCCTCAAGGGCGAGTTCCTCTTCCACGCCGTCATGGACGAGCCCGAGCGGCTGGATGGCATGGCGGGCCTCGTGCTGGCCCCGCCCCAGGCGGACCTGGAGCACGGCGAACCCGCTCCGCCCGCGCGGCCGGTATCCGTGCGCCACTTCCGCTGGCACCAGGACCGTCCCTGCCTGGCCTTCCGGGACGTGCCAGACCGCACCGCCGCCGAGCCCCTCAAGGGCTGGGCCCTGTGGATGCCCGAGTCCGCCGCGGAGCTGCCCGAGGGGGAGACCTTCCGCCACGACTGGATCGGCTGCGAGGTGTTCATCGGTGGACGCCTGGTCGGCGAGGTCCTGCGCCTCGATCCGACCCCCATGGGCTACGACATGGTCCTTCTGCGCGACCTGCGCCCCGGACGCACCGGCCAGCGGGAAGTCCCCTACATCAAGGCCTGGTGGACCCTGGACCTCCCCAACCGCCGCCTGGATCTGGATCCGCCCCCGGGGCTCCTGGATCTGGATCTGCCCTGAGCTAAAGCCAGAGGAGCGGAACCAGGCCCAGCAGGGCCAAGCCGCCCAGCAGGGCGAGGCTCCAGAGGCCCGTCCGGCCCTTGGCGAAGCCGTAGGCGTAGAAGCCCTTCACGAGGTTGTTGGCGGCGGCGCTGACGGCGATGCTGCAGGCCGCCAGATGGAGGGTGGTCGAGACTCCCGCGGCGTGGGTCATGCCCATGATGAAGGGCGTCACGTCCGTGAGGCCCATCAATCCCGCCACGGAGTACACCCCGTTCCGTCCCAGGTAGGTGATGGCCAGCTGGGTGACGATCAGCATCACGACGAACACGACGGCGAAGAAGAAGGCCGCCCGGAGTTCCAGCGGGTTGTGGGGATGGGCCGCCTCGGGCGTGTCCGTGGCCTCGGGATCGTGCATGCGGTACACGAACCAGCCGCCAAGGGCGGAGACCGCGGCCAGGATCAGGAACCACGGCGCCAGGACCAGGGCGAGGTCGCGGTTGAACATCCAGACCAGGGCCAGGATCTTGAGGTACATGGCCGCCGAGGCCACCACAATGCCGCCGGTGTACTCGTGGGGGCGCTGTCCTGCCGCGGCGCGCTTGGCCAGCACCACCGTGATGACGGTGCTGGAGTAGAAACCGCCCAGGATGGCCGAGAGGAAGATCCCGCCCCGGTCCTTGAAGGCCTTGAGCAGCACGTAGCTCGCGTAGGAGACGCCGCTGACCGCCACCACCACGAGCCAGGTCTTGAAGGGATTGATCCGGAAGGGACCCAGATCGCGGTTCGGCACCATCGGGAGGATCACGGCCGAGAGCAGGAGGAACTTCGTGAACGCGGCGACCTCCTCCGGCCGGATCCGCTGGGTGAGGCCCTCCAGGGCCTCCTTCAGCTCCAGCAGCAGGAGGCTCACCACCACCAGGGTGCAGGCGAACCACAGATGGCCCGTGTACACCAGGGCGCCCACCAGGTAGACCAGCAGGCCCGAGAGTTCGGTGGTGATGCCCGCCTCGGTGGTCTGCTGCAGCTTGTGGAGGTAGGACACCAGCATGAAGGCGCCCACCACCAGGAAGCCCAGGAGCATGCCAAAGAGGTTTCCGCCGGAGAGGAGGGACACCACGTAGCCCACCAGGCCCAGCAGCGGGAAGGTGCGCACGCCGCCGAAGACCCGCTTCCCGCCCCGCTTGAGCTCCTCCCGCTCCAGCCCGATCAGGAAGGAGAGGAAGAGCACCAGGCCCAGGTTCAGGGCCTCGGG